>ERZ780117.6-NODE-6-length-114446-cov-19.791234_pt1 | contig 114446 bp, 95 predicted proteins | sample MGYA00510985_ERZ780117 | MGnify/ENA primary metagenome ERZ780117 (study PRJEB29588, sample SAMEA2159553) | human gut metagenome | biome: human gut; feature: human-associated habitat; material: faeces | place: Denmark | collected 2008/2010 ...
CATACAACCTGCTTCCTAAGAAACCGTCACTCAATATTGACATCATTGATAAAAGTAGGCTTATTGCATAAGATTATTATACCGAACTCACGTTCAAAACGGAGCTTTTGGGCGGTGTTTTAGGCACTTTCCGACGGCCTTTCCAATTGCAAAAGGCATCCTTTTACGTTGCAAAAGGCCATGTTTTACATTGCAAGAAACGGCCAACGGCAACACGAAAGGCTGTTTTTGACTCGTCGGGACACGGTTTACTGCCTTACCGTTTCCTGCTTCATGTATTTCCGTTGACATTTCACATCTGACGTTTTGGCAAGCCTCTACATCCTATTGCTTGCTTTTTGCAACACTGCCAAATCGCCGCAGCCATGATGTTTCGCCGATGTCCGTCGTTTCTCCATTGATGTTAAATAATGCTTTTTGTTATGGCTGTCGGTTTAAAATTCGTAACTTTGCAAAAATATTTGCGTTAGAAATGAGACTGTTTTTTATTCTTGCCATATTCCTAATGCCATTCGCGGCCATGTCACAAGGCGTTTGGGAAAGGCCGGATGCAGGTAAAAATACCGGCAACCAGGAAAAAGAACAAAAGGAAGAAAAGCCTAACCCCGACGCCAAATATCTTGAAGGCGCCGTCACTGAAGTTGACGGGAAGGTAGTTTGGACGATGGATGTGGATGTTCCTGGCAAGACTGCCGAGCAGATATACGACATAATGTTGCAGTGCTTCACCGACCTTACCAAAACCGAGAACCAGATAGAAGGCAGCAACGTGACTCTTGTGAACAAGAAAGAGCACATCGTCGTGGCGGCCATAAGGGAATGGCTGGTATTTACCGACACGTTTTTCGCACTTGACAGGACGAAGTTCTTTTATACGCTAATCGCCTACTGCAAGGACAACCACCTGACCGTCACCATGAGCCGGATATCATACCGCTACGAGGAAGGACGCGCTCCGGGAGGCGGATATGTGTACAAGGCAGAGGAATGGATTAACGACGAGAACGCGCTCAACAAGAAAAAGACACGCCTTGTGCCGGGTTCGGCCAAGTTCCGCCGTAAGACCGTAGACCGCAAGGACTATCTTTTCAACGTCATCCGCAAGGCCGCGTTGCAATAAACTTTCATTTAGTATCAATTTAACGAACTATCAATGATAACCAATCAAGACAATACTGCCGGCGACAGCCGCCATACACGCAGGTGCGGCAACGGCAGCGACCGCTATATCGTGCTGCGCAACATTCTCAACATCATATTCATGGTGGGTGCGGTTGTTGGCCTAGTTGTGTTTTACCAATGCGGCCGTGAGGCCGGTACGGTCATCATCCTCGCTGCGATGGTGTTCAAGATTGTAGAATGCGTATTCCGTTTCATGAAATGAGAGCAAAGTTAATCTTCGCTTTGCCGGTTCTGCTGGTGCTGGACTGCCTGCCTGTTGGCGCGCAAGACTTCAACCAACTTACTGACAACGGCAGCTTTACAAGTTCAAATACAAACAGCACGTCGCGCCGCGACTCGCTTCAACATAAAGACCAGGAAATACCGAAAGGGCTGAAGGTGTGGACTGTGGACGAACGGTTCGGCGAGCGTATTGCCGCCGAACCCGACACCATGCCCCACATGTACATGAACTCCATATTCACCGAAGGACTGCGCGGAGAATACAACACGCTTGGCAATCTCGGTTCAGCCCGCATCAACCGCATCTTCATCGACCGCGACGAGAATGAGCAGTTCATATTCACGCAGCCTTATGATTACTTCATAACGCCTGTTGACAAGTTTCATTTCACCAACACGCTGTCGCCAATCACAAACATATCTTATAATACATGCGGCAACAGGACAAACGGCGAGGACCACTTCAAGGCCCTGTTCGGTGTCAACGCTGGTAAGCGGTTGGGCGTAGGTTTCAAGTTCGATTACATTTACGGACGCGGCTATTACCAGAACCAGAGCACGTCGCATTTCAATTATTCAATGTACGGCTCGTATCTCGGCGAACGCTATCAGGCACACCTGTTGCTATCGACCAACCATGAGAAAGTGGCCGAAAACGGCGGTATAACCGACGACCAATACATCACCCACCCGGAATCCTTCGAGGACAACTTCCGCAATGACGAGATACCTACGGTGTTGCAGGAAAACTGGAACCGCAATGACAACCAGCACATTTTCTTCTCCCACAGATACAGCTTCGGTTTCAGGCGCAAGGTAAAGATGACCGAAGACGAAATCAAGGCAAAGAAGTTTGCCATGGAGTCACAAAAGGAAAATGCCGCAAAAAAAGCAAAAGAGGAAGCCAGAAAGAAAGCGGAAAAGGAAGGCTGGGAGTTCGATGAAGACGAATTTGACGAACAAAAGACGTTTTCCGGACGGCCTGACGACGCCGTAATTGCCGGCAACGAACCGGCTGACACCGTAAAAACGTCGGGCGACCGTATTTCTGTTGACAAGGCCGCAGCCGACAGCCTGCTTGCCGCCTCGGCGCGCCAGGACAGTATCGCACGGGAAGACACAATGTGGATGAAAGACGAATATGTGCCTGTAACGAGCTTCATACATACACTGAAATTCGACAATTACAAACGCATATATCAGGCATACGACACTCCGGAAGGCTATTATGCAAACACGTTCCCCGTGAACGAGAAGTTCACCGGCGACTCCATATATGACCGAACAACGCATTACTCCCTGAAAAATACTTTCGGCGTAGCACTGCTTGAAGGTTTCAACAAATGGGCAAAAGCCGGGCTGAGGGCTTTCATCACATCCGATTTAAGACATTTCACACTGCCTGATTCTGTTGGAGGACGCACTTCATACAACGAACACAACCTTAGCGTAGGCGGACAGCTGCTCAAGGCGCAGGGAAAAACGCTTCATTATGACGTTACTGCTGAAGCCTGGCTGCTCGGCAAGGATGTCGGACAGCTGAAGATTGACGGAAAAGCCGACCTCAACTTCCGCCTGTTCAAGGACACGGTGACGCTTGCCGCCAATGCTTATTTCCACAGGCTCAACCCCACGTTCTATTACCGCCATTACCATTCAAAGCACTTCTGGTGGGACAACGACGGCCTTGACCAGGAAATGCGCACACACATCGAGGGTGCATTCTCACTCAAGCGCACACGTACACGGCTTCGTGTGGCTTATGACAACCTGCAGAACTATACGTATTTTGCACAGAGTTACAACATAACCGAAGATTTCGGACGCAGCGGCAACACTGTATCGGTGCGGCAAAGCGGCAAGAACATAAGCCTGCTCACATTGCAGCTGGCGCAGGATTTCCGTCTCGGACCGCTCTATTGGGAAAACGTAGTGACTTATCAGAAGTCGAGCGACGAGAATGTTTTGCCCGTACCGATGCTCAATGTGTACACGAACCTATACCTGCATTTCAAGGTTGCCAAGGTACTTACGATTGACTTGGGTGCCGACGCACGCTTCTTCACAAAGTACAAGGCGCTTGACTATAGCCCCACCCTCGGTCAGTTCACCGTTCAGGACAATGGAGCGGCCAATGTGGAAACCGGCAATTACCCGATAGTGAACGCCTATGCGAACATGCACTTGAAGCACACGCGCTTCTTCGTAATGATGAGCCATGTCAACGCAAGCAGCGGAAACAGTTTCCTTGTGCCACATTATCCCATAAACGGACGTATTTTCCGCTTCGGTGTGTCATGGAACTTCTTTAACTGATAATTATTGTTTTATTAGCTTATTACAATTGTTTTTTGTAACTTTGCTGCCGTTTTCAATAATAAAAAGACAACAAACATGCCCCAAATATCTGTCCGCGGATTGGAAATGCCGGAGTCGCCGATACGCAAACTGGCACCTTTGGCCGCAGCGGCGAAAAAACGTGGAATAAAGGTTTACCATCTGAACATCGGCCAGCCAGACCTGCCGACCCCACAGGTTGCGCTTGATGCGATACGCAATATTGACCGTACAATTCTTGAATACTCACCTTCACAAGGGTATTCAAGCTACAGGGAAAAGCTCGTATCATACTACAAGAAGTACAACATCAATGTAAACGCTGATGACATAATCATCACCTGCGGCGGCAGTGAGGCTGTGTTGTTCGCCTTCATGTCGTGCCTGAACCCCGGCGACGAGATTATCGTACCTGAACCGGCCTATGCAAACTATATGGCTTTTGCCATATCTGCCGGCGCGAAGATACGGACGATAACCACAACAATCGAAGAAGGCTTCTCATTGCCAAAGGTGGAGAAGTTTGAAGAGCTTATAAACGAACGCACACGCGCCATACTTATATGTAATCCCAACAACCCGACAGGCTACCTTTACACGCGACGCGAAATGCACCAGATACGCGACCTCGTGAAGAAATACGACCTTTACCTGTTCTCCGACGAAGTTTACCGCGAGTATATCTACACAGGTTCGCCTTACATAAGCGCGTGCCACCTTGAAGGAATAGAACAAAACGTGGTGTTGATTGACTCTGTCAGCAAGCGCTATAGCGAATGCGGAATACGTATTGGCGCGCTGATTACAAAGAATGCGGAGGTGCGGCGTGCTGTGATGAAATTCTGTCAGGCGCGTCTGTCCCCTCCCCTTATCGGACAGATTGCCGCCGAGGCTTCGCTCGATGCGCCAGAAGAATATTACAGGAACGTGTACGACGAATACGTAGAGCGGCGCAAATGCCTGATTGACGGACTCAACCGAATACCCGGAGTGTATTCTCCCATACCTATGGGAGCGTTCTATACGGTTGCAAAACTTCCTGTTGACGACAGCGAGAAGTTCTGCCGATGGTGCCTTGAAGAATTCAATTACGAGGGCGAAACCGTCATGATGGCTCCTGCTTCAGGCTTTTATACAACTCCAGGGGCAGGGCGCAACCAAGTGAGGATTGCATACGTATTAAACAAAGAAGACCTTGTACGGTCGCTAATCGTGCTGCGCAAGGCTCTTGAAGCTTATCCGGGGAGGGTGGACGAAGAATGAATTTGCCATTATTCATAGCAAGACGCATTTATTCTGCAAACGACGCAAGGCAGAAAGTTGGTCGTCCGGCGATGCGCATCGCCACTGCAGGCGTCGCCATCGGCCTTGCCGTAATGCTTGTTTCAGTCAGTGTTGTGTTCGGTTTCAAGCATACAATACGTGACAAAGTCGTTGGCTTTGGCAGCCATATAACTGTCGCTAACTTCATGTCGCTGCACGGACGTGACACGCGCCCAATCTGCATAGACGACAGCATGATGGCCGTATTGCGTTCGATTGACGGCGTGAAGCATGTGCAAAGGTATGCCGTCAAACAAGGAATACTGAAAACCGACAGCGATTTTCTTGGCGTCGCATTCAAAGGTATTGCTGAAGAATATGACACGACTTTCATACATGACAATCTTGTAAACGGCTCAATACCAATGTTCAGTGACTCCATTGGGCACAACAAGATACTGGTATCCAAAATAATGGCTGACAGGCTGAGGCTGAAAACCGGCGACAAAGTGTTTGCTTATTTTATAGACAACAACGGAGTACGCGCCCGCCGTTTCACCGTTTCAGGCGTTTACCAGACAAACCTGTCAAAGTTTGACGAAGCAATCTGCTTCACCGACCTTTATACAACAGTACGCCTTAACGGCTGGGAAACCGGCCAGACAGGCGGAGCCGAACTAACTGTAAACAATTTTGACGACATTAACGCCGTTGAAGAGAACTTGGTGAAAAAGGTGAACCGCACGATTGACCGTTACGGTGAGACTTATTCATCGGAAACTGTACAAGACTCCAACCCTCAAATTTTCACTTGGCTTGACCTGCTTGACCTGAACGTATGGATTATCCTTGCACTGATGCTATGCGTTGCAGGATTTACCATGATTTCAGGATTGCTCATAATAATCCTTGAACGCACGGCGATGATTGGCGTGCTGAAAGCCCTTGGCACATGCAACGACACTGTACGCAAGACATTCCTGTGGTTCGCCGTATTCATAATCGGCAAAGGCATGCTTATTGGCAACATTGTCGGACTCGGCCTTATAGCGTTGCAAAAACTTACAGGAGTAGTAAAGCTTGACGCGGCAACGTATTATGTTGACACTGTTCCGGTTGAACTGAACGTGCCGGCAATACTGTTGCTCAACGCAGCAACGTTGATAGTCAGCGTCTTTGTACTAATAGCGCCAAGCTTCCTTGCATCAAAAGTACGTCCGGCAAAGTCAATGAGATACGAATAAAAACAGTGAATACGTAAAAGTCTGAAATGAAAAATCCACATGTCCGTTAAGTTGTAGACATGTGGATTTTTCACTTTTAACTTGTACTTCGTCAATTTCAATATCCTACCGGCATATAAACCAAAGGAACAATGTTTTCTTTTATGCCGAGGAATTTCTGCATATCTGTAGGCTCGGTACCAGCGTAGCAGCATACTGTAGCCAGCCCGTTTGCCGCACAATACAAGTACACATTCTGCATCACCGCACCGACGTTCAGTCCACTTATGGCGGCATTGCCTTGCGTCAAGCCCGTGCCAGAGGCTATCACGAGGACAACAGGAGCGGTGGCAATGAACTTGTTGCGGCCAGCTGCAGCCTTGCGCAAATCCCCACCGCCAATTTTCACTAATGTGTTTGTTTCCGCATCATATCTGAAAGTGCCGTCAGCCTTGCCTACGTATATTGTCACGTCCTGACGGTTCATCGCTGACGGAGCGGTACGTTTGCCGTCCTTGCGGTTTACACCGTCGGCAGCCCATAACAAGTCCGCCAACGTCTGGTCTGACAATGTTTTATCCGTAAACGTGCGTGTTGAGCGCCGGTCCTGCAAAGCCTTTGTCAGGCTGCCGACAACATTGCTTTGCGCCGGCTTCGGCAATGCAGTTTCTTGCGCACCAGCCGTTCCGCAAAAAGCGGTCAGCCCAATCGTAGTGGCCAACGCCACTGTAAGAAATTTGTTCTTTTTCATGTTATTGTAGGTTGAAGTGTTAGTATATGATGCAAATATATCACAAATGGTTCAGAATTCATAAAATGTCAATCTTTTTTTCAATTTGTTATACTTTATCAGCCTTTCACAGCTGCAATGACTTTTCATTGCCTGAATACTTGTTTGTAAAAGACGGTCAAACGGCATGCAAAAGGTGGCAAACCGCTATGTAAAAGGCCATCAATTGGAATGCAATTTGCCACCTTTTACAACAGCCGTTGTAACCTGTTGAAAGTCAGCCTCTGACAAAGCTTTGAACAATCTCCGAAATCTTATGTCGAAAACAAAATACAACAAACCGTCACGGGATTACTACGGAACATGATTAGGACGCCGCACCATGCAAGACATAATAAAAAAACGCTGCGCGCACCCCCCTATGGCAAAAAACCGGAAATCAGTACCTGCGCCTTGTTATCACGTATATTATCACCGGTGCGCCCATTATCGGGGTTATGGCGTTTAGCGGAATGATGCCGTTTTCACCCGGCAAAGTACAGATGAAGTTGCAGACAAGGGCAACCGCAGCTCCTGTAAAGATTGTTGATGGGATAAGATGCCTGTGGTTGTCGGTATTGAGCGTCATGCGCGATATGTGCGGAACGGCGAGGCCGATAAACGCTATAGGACCGCAAAATGCCGTTGCAGACGCAGTAAGAAGACCCGTAACAACAAGCAGCTGGTTGCGCAGACGGATAGTGTTGACTCCAAGGTTCTCGGCATATTGCTCGCCAAGCAACAGCGCATTAAGCGGTTTTATAAGCATTAGCGCCCATGCCAGGCCGGCAACCGTAACTGCTGCGAACACTGGAATTTGATTTAACGAAACGCCACCGAAGTTGCCAAGCCCCCATACCATGTAAGAGTGCACCCCTTCTTCGGTCGCAAAAAAATTCAAAAGTGATATGGCTGAAGAGGCAATGTAACCTATCATGATACCTACGATTAGCAGCATCACGTTGCTTCTTACCATCCCCGCGAATACGAGCAGAAGCATCATTACAGCCACCGCCCCGGCAAACGCCGCGGCAAGCACGGCCATGAAGCCGCCAAGTGTTACGCTGCCAACCGTTATGCCGCCACCAAACGACAGCAGGACAATGGCCGCTCCGAGACTGGCTCCGCTATTTATTCCGAATATCGACGGCCCGGCCAATGGATTGCGGAACGCCGTCTGCAGCAACAATCCGCTGACTGCAAGCGAACTGCCGCACAGCATCGCAGTTATGGCCTGCGGCAGACGCGCGTTGAGCACAATGTATTTCCATGCGCCGTCGCCATCGTATTTGCCGGTAAGAATACTTACGACATCCGCCAAAGGAATGTCCACCGCACCGAAGGCGAGGTTCATGGCAAACAGCGGCAATAATGCTGCAGCCATTACAATGTTGGCTTTTGTGCCTTTGCTCATTTCAGTTTACGGAAATACTTTGGTTCCCCAAGTTGCTTAAGGTCAGGATGTGTTATTATGATGAAATCTCTTAACAGTAAATCAGGACTGAAAGGTGTATCCTCGTAAAATGTGCTTTCCCCTGTAGTGCTGCATCCGTAGACGCGCTGTTCCCTGAAAGCCTTGAACTGGGCGTAACCCGGATTTTCAGCAAGCAGCGCCTTGTAAGTTGCAGGCTGACGGCTGTCATGCCTGTACATCCACACGTCAGCATCCTTGGCTTTTGCAAGTACGGTTTCAAAAGTAAGTGGCAGGCTTCCGCTATTTCCGTCGGAAGAAAATGCGTATTCCGCATTTGCATCGGCCATAATCTGCCCCAAGGTGCTTTTACCGCCAGGAACATACCAAACCGGGCCGCTAACTTTGTCAATGATTATCGAAAGCCGGGTAGCAGATTTGCGCGCGATGGCCTTTAATTGGTTGTAACGCAGCTCTATATCGTTGAAGATGCTGTCCGCCTCATGCTCCGCTCCGAACAGCATTCCATAGAATTTCATCCACTCCGCACGCCCCAATGCTGACGTTTCCATGTAATCGGCCACTTCTATTATCGGCTTTCCCCATTCGCCAAGGCGTCCGTATCCACCGCTGTTTTGGAACGGCGAGATTAATATTGCATCGGCACCGGTCTCGATAATCTTTTCAAGCGTAGGCGTCATACCGTTGCCGCAGTCGGTCGTCACTCCTTTCTTCAAACGCTCTTTAACCCATGGCAGATTTATGTATTGCACATCGCAGACACCACGTACAGCGTCACTTTTCCCCAATTTTTCAAGCAGGGCACAATGCGTTGACGTGGCAATTACCGCATGCCGCAAAGGTGTGCGCACAATATCGGCAGCCTGCCCACTGGCCGCCAACGTACCGGCAAGCTCCTCGGCCCATTTATAACGTGCCGCATCGTCTCCTGCCAACTTATCAGGCACAAGAATGTAAGTGTGAAGCGCCTGGCCTTTGTTCCAAGGGTCATGCAAAGTCACCACAGCACAACTGTCGATTTTTACGATAGTCAACCGCCGGGCATATTTCATTTCTATTGTATCTCCGCCGGAAAGAGCCTCCTTCGTGCCGCCTCCATTGCACGAACAGAGTATCGGCAGCATCATGGTTATAAATAAAATTATGGTGTTAAGTTTGCTCATCTTTAATGTAATAGTTAATTGTCAATACATTGCACACTGTTTCGTCATTGTAAAATACCTGTTTGCATGTAATGTCATAAACAATACAACGGCCTTAAACGTTGAAAATATTGGACGTATCAATTTTGCTGGACATAATAAACCGGTTTCAACCATGCTGTAAAAAATCGCATGGCGCAATTTTTACCGTGCAAAGGTATGAAAAATATTGTATGTGCAAAACAAATGTCTGATAAATAGCATAAATGCTTTTTCTGTGGTCTGAAGCATACAACCGTCTCTACAAAACAAAAAAAATGAGAAACAAAAACTTGTCTCTCATTTTTTGAAAAACTAAAGCGGAAGATGAGGGATTCAAACCCCCGATACCCGCAATGGGTATACCGGATTTCGAGTCCAGCGCATTCGGTCACTCTGCCAATCTTCCTTTTTTGACAAACGGAACGGAAAACAAGTTCCATCTCGCCTGCATTTAACGGGTGCAAAGATAATATATTTTTTTATTCCTGCAAAAAAATCGTCATTCAAATGAAAGTTTTTCGAGTTTCGCCCTAAGGGTGGAAGCCTCCGAACGCCGTATTCCCAACTTTATCTCACACGTACCTTCATAATTTTGCGATACTATTCTGGGCTTCATCTCCTTGACAACACGCATCACAGAATTCATCATCACGTATGGAAAACTATAAGAAACAATCTCTTCCACCTGCCGCGAAACCACATTAGAGGCCGCCAACGCCTCCGCTGCAGCAGTTTTATATGCAACTATCAAACCGCTTGTACCAAGGTTTACACCGCCATAATAACGCACGACAACGACAAGGATATCCGTCAACTCATTGCTGTTTATTTGCCCAAGTATCGGTTTCCCTGCCGTACTGCTTGGCTCTCCGTCGTCATTCGCACGGAACACATCACGCTCCGGGCCAAGAACATAAGCGTAACAGACGTGCCGGGCGTCATAATATTTCTTGCGGTACGACTGCAATATGTCTTTAACTTCGTCTACATTCTCGACATGATGCGAGAAAGCAAGGAACTTACTACTTTTTTCGGAGTAAGTTCCCTCGCCTATATTCGTTATGGTCTTAAACTCATCTGAACCCATATCAGGCAACAAAACTTATGAAAGTTTGTGTATAACCAATCCTGAACGCAGTTTCGGCTCGAACCATGTAGCTTTAGGCGGCATTATTTTTCCGCTGTCAGCAATGTCCATTATCTGCTTCATTGTAACGGGATACAATGCCAAAGCCATACGCATCTCGCCGCTATCAACCCTGCGTTTCAATTCATCCAAGCCACGCAAGCCGCCAACAAAGTCAATCCGCTTGTCCGAACGCAAATCCTTTATACCGAGAATCTCGTCAAGAATCAGGCGGCTTGATATGTCAACGTCAAGCACGCCAATGGGGTCTGTATCGTCAAACGTTCCCGGTTTGGCTGTCAGACTGTACCATTTACCGTCCAAATACAAGGAAAAATTATGCAGGCAATTAGGCTTATACATCTCAGTTCCCTTTTCTTCTACATTAAAGTTTTTCTCCAATGCAGATAAGAACTCGGAAGATGTTAGTCCGTTAAGGTCTTTTACTACGCGGTTATAGTCAAGGATTGTAAGCTGTGAAGCCTGGAAACAAACAGCCATGAAGTAATTATACTCCTCGGTTCCGTTATGATTTGCATCCTGCTTTGCCTTTTCCGCTCCGACAAGAGCTGCGGCAGCAGAACGGTGATGTCCGTCTGCAATATAGAGCGAAGGCATCTTTGCGAACTCCCTTGTAACCGTTTCTATATCAGCGTCATCGGAAATGACCCAAAAACGATGGCGGAAACCGTCTACAGGCGCAATAAAATCATACTCAGGCTCGGTTTCTGCATACCGCATTATCAGTGCGTCGAGCACACTGTTGTCGGGGTATGCGAAAAATACCGGTTCTATATTGGCATTGTTCACACGGACATGCTTCATGCGGTCTTCTTCCTTATCCCGGCGCGTAAGCTCATGTTTCTTGATAACACCGTTAAGATAGTCGTCCACAAATGCACAAACCACAAGACCGTACTGTGTCTTGCCATTCATTGTCTGTGCATAAATGTAATACTGTTCCTTATCGTCCTGTACGAGCCATCCTTTATCCTGAAACTTCTTAAAGTTTTCCGCTGCCTTCTCATATACACGCGAATCATACTCGCTTGTTCCGGGAGCGAAATCTATTTCAGGCTTTATTATATGGTAAAGGCTCTTCTCGTTGTCACCAGCCTCTGCGCGAGCCTCTTCAGAATCAAGGACGTCATACGGTCTCGATTCCACCTCCTCGACATACTGTTTCGGAGGGCGAATGCCTTTAAAAGGTTTGATTGTAGCCATACCTTACATTATTTGTTTACTTGATACTTTGTACATCCGTCCTTGAAAAAAGCATTGATTTGCCTTGCTGCGGCAATTCCTGCATTTATATTTGCCTCTGATGTCTGTGCGCCCATCTTCTTCGGGGTGCTGAAATAACGCCCTTCAAACTTCATAAATTCCGCATCAGCATCAGGCTTTATGTCTGTTACATACTTCAAGTCTTCACGCTCGGCCATCAATTTGAGCAACTCCGCCTCGTTTACGACTTCCTTACGCGCCGTATTTATAACGATACCGCCTTTCTTCATCTTGCTTACCAAAGCATAATTGATACTCTGCTTTGTTTCTGGCGTAGCCGGAATATGCAACGAAACGATATCACAGTTCTCAAACAGTTCATCTTGCGAACCTACCGCATGAACGCCTGCATCCTCGATTACTTCCTTAGGACAGAAAGCATCGTATGCATAGACATCCATACCGAAGCCTTTGGCTATGCGCGCAACATTTCGTCCGACATTGCCAAACGCCAAGATACCGAGTTTCTTACCAAGCAATTCAGTACCTGACTTGCCATTGTAGAAATTACGTACAGCATACACAAGAAGGCCGAAAACAAGTTCCGCAACAGCGTTGGAGTTCTGTCCGGGAGTATTCTCTACAACAACACCCTTTTCCTTTGCATACGCTATGTCGACATTGTCATATCCTGCGCCGGCACGCACCACAATCTTCAGGTTGTTGGCAGCGTCCAAAACAGCCGGTGTAACCTTGTCAGAGCGGACAATCAAAGCATCCGCATCCTTAACGGCGTCAAGCAGTTGTGACACGTCTGTATATTTCTCAAGCAACTCAAGCGTATTACCTGCGCTTTCAACTTCTTTCCTGATACCGTCGACCGCAACTTGTGCAAACGGTTTTTCTGTTGCTACTAATACTTTCATATTATTTGATTTAATTGGTTAATTTGGATTCGTTGTTTAACTGAAAAACGCTAAGGGGAAGCACGCCTGGCCAAAACTCATCCATCAGATGCCGCCACAACATACTCCCCTTGGCCTTATCTATATCTACAAAAATCAAAGTTCAGCTTCAAAGTCCTTCATGCACTTGATGAGGGCCTGCACACCTTCTACAGTCTGGGCATTGTAACAGCTTGCACGGAAGCCGCCTACCGAACGGTGTCCCTTGATGCCTACCATGCCGCGAGCCGTTGCATACTCAAAGAATGGCTTTTCAAGCTCGGCATATTCTTCGTTCATCACGAAACAGATGTTCATAACCGAACGGTCTTCAGTTGCCACAGTTCCGTGGAACAGCTTGTTCCTGTCTATCTCTGAATAAAGCATGTCCGCACGCTCCTGGGCAAGCTTGTCCATAGCCTCCAGACCGCCCATCTTCTTAATCCAGCGCAGCGTCTCAAGTGCGGTATAAATCGGCACTACCGGCGGAGTATTGAACATCGAACCCTTGTCCACATGTGTCTTGTAGTCAAGCATTGTAGGAATGGTGCGCGGAGCCTTGCCGAGAGCGTCGTCCTTAACTATGACAACGGTCACACCGGCCATTGACAGGTTCTTCTGTGCTCCAGCATAAATGCACATATACTTCGACACGTCAACAGGACGGCTGAAAATGTCTGACGACATATCGGCTATCATAGGCACTGGCACGTCCAAATCCTTGCGGATTTCCGTTCCATATATCGTGTTGTTGGTGGTTATATGCAGGTAATCAACATCCGTAGGGCAATCCCACCCTTTAGGAATGAACGTATAGTTGGCATCAGCCGAAGATGCGACTTCAACAACTTCGCCAAACAACTTCGCCTCCTTTATGGCCTTCTTTGCCCATGTACCCGTATTAAGGTAGGCAGCCTTAGTTATAAGGAAGTTGTATGGAATCATGCAGAACTCAAGTGAAGCGCCTCCGCCAAGGAACAGCACCGAATATCCTTCAGGCACACCCAGCAACTCCTTGATAAGGGCTACCGCCTCGTCAACAACCGGCTGGAAGTCTTTAGCCCTGTGGCTGATTTCTGCCAAAGACAGACCACTTCCGTTAAAATCCAAAATCTGCTTTGCCGTATTTTCAATGACCTCGCGCGGAAGCATTGAAGGGCCGGCGTTAAAGTTGTACTTCTTCATGATGAAATTATTTAATAGGTTATTCTTTTTTTTCGCCATCGCGAAATTATATCTTTTATTCGAAACACGCAAACTTTTTACGCTAAAAATGCAAAATATGTGACATTTTGTCACTTTACAAGCTCAATTAGCGTCTTTATGCCTTTCAATTTCGCACCGGATGTGCGTTCTATCACATCGTGCCATTTCAAACTGTCCACCGCCACATACGACCAACGTTCCATGACATCAATCCGTCCTATAGACGAACCGTCAAGACCGCCGACCTTGCACAGGAAGCCCAGCACATCGCCCCGCGACACCTTGTCCTTTTTGCCTTTACCTATATATAATGTAACCATACGCGGCCGCGGCGGCACTTGGCAACCTTCAGGTATGGTGTAAGGTTCAAGCACTGCCGGCACATACTCCGGCAGCTCCTCATCAGGCCCGAGCAGGAAAAACGCCTTACCCTTGGCTTCCCACCGCGCGGTGCGCCCTACACGGTGCACATATTCGTCTTCACCTACGGGCAGATGGTAATGCACGATGTTGTCGACATTCGGAAGGTCGAGTCCACGTGACGCAAGGTCGGTAGCCACAAGCACACTGGCCGAGCCGTTGGCAAACTTATACACCGCAGCTTCGCGTGCCTTCTGGTCCATTCCGCCATGAAAAGCGCTTACAACAAAGCCTTTCTCCTGAAGGAACTCGCTTGTACGCTCAACACTGTCACGAAAATTCAGGAACACGATTGTGCTACCACCGCCCAGTGAACACAGCAACGAGGCGAGTGTGGCAAGCTTGTCTTTTTCAGGACTTTTAACCACATACTGGCCGATACGGCTCTGAACATCGCCACTACCGATATAGTCAAGCCTCCTGACACGGCCCATGTTGACAAACGACGGTATCTCCGGAGCATCCGTTGCCGACAAGAGGAAGCGCCTGCGAACCTCTCCCAACAAATCCATCGCCTTTGACATTTCAGCAGAAAAGCCCATCTTAAGGCATTTGTCAAATTCGTCGATTACGAGCAAAGTCACCGTCCGCGCATCAATGTTGCCCTTCTCCAAATGGTCAACCAAACGTCCCGGAGTTGCAAACACCACCTGCGGCATTACACGGCGCATCTCCCTGTGCTCGTCCATTGCAGGACGGCCTCCATAAAGACACATCGACCTTACTCCACAGGCCATGCCCTTCAACACTTCATGCGACTGCAAGGCAAGTTCCCGTCCCGGAACTATCACTACGGCCTGGACATACGGCAATGCGGCATCCACCATATTTGTCAACGGCAGCAAGTAAGCCAAAGTCTTGCCACTGCCCGTAGGCGACAGCAACACCACATCGCTTCCGCCGCCAAGCATGGCTTCCTTCATTTCAAGCTGCATATCGCTCAGGGACTTAATCCCGAGCTTGCGCAATATGCCTTCCTCGCTATTCGTCGATTCAATGTTTTTCATACGTCACAGATTTATCAGCGAATATCCGGCAGCAACGCCGCACTTGCCGCATATATCTTTTGCAAAGATAAGAAACATTGTTGAAACTGACGAATAAAATCATAAGAATAATTTTCAATAATTCCAAATTGACATCAAAAGCATGATAAATAAGCATGCGATATGCCACAAAACGCACTGCAAAAGGACGCATTTCACCTTATAAAAGGCCGTATTTCACATCGCAAAACACCACATTTCAATCTGTAAGCAGCTTAGCGATAGAAATTAAAGAAACCACACTTTTACACACTCCACGCAAAAAGAATAAAAGGAAACATGTAAAAATAGTTATAATTTCTCCGGCCATAACGTGGGGCCGGAATAAAAACCACCGGCGGACAGACGTATTTCTGATATTTATCAGTAACTTTGCACCCAGAAAACAAAGGCGCACAAAATGCGCCGAAAAATACAATACGGACTTATGGCAAAACAATTCTGTACATACATTTTCGACCTTGACGGCACACTGTTATACACGCTCGACGACCTGACAGCAAGCACAAACCATGCAATGCGCAAATTCGGGTTCAAGGAACATTCCACTGAAGAAGTAAGGTCAATGGTTGGCAACGGCGTAAAAAAACTGATAGAAAGAGCCGTGCCTGAAGGAACATCGGAACAATTGTATGAGGAAACGTACAATGAGTTCATCAGCCATTATCTTAAACACAGCCTTGACACCACCCGGCCTTATCCGGGAATAATTGAAATGCTGAAATCACTGAAGGACAACGGAGCGCAAATGGCCATTGTAAGCAATAAATACTATAAGGCCACAGAACATTTATGCAATACGTTCTTCAGCGAATACATAAGCGTGGCAATCGGTGAAAGCGAAAGCATACGTAAGAAACCCGCTCCAGACACTGTGCTCGAAGCAATGAAAAGACTTGGAGCAGATAAGGAAAACTCCGTATACGTTGGCGACAGCGAGGTTGACATAGCCACGGCACGCAATTGTGGCATACCGTGCATTAGCGTATTGTGGGGATTTAGGGATAAAGATTTCCTGTTAAAAAAACGGTGCGACCATTCTCGCGGAAAATCCAGATGAAATCCTTTCAATCCCCAACCCGCATCTTATCCGTAACAATAACACTTAAAGCGGCGACAGCACCACGCATGGCGTACATCATCCGCCCATCTCGCTTTCAACCAAATTTGTCAAATCGACAAACTGCGAAACGGAAAGTTGTTCCGGCCTAAGAGTCATCATCTCTTCACTAAAGAAAGAGGCGTGAGCTTTAGCATCCGGGAACAGCTGTCGCAACGACACACGCAACATCTTGCGGCGCTGATTGAACACGGCCTTTACAACACGACGGAACAACGGCCAACTGCATCCAAGATGCTCAACTCCGTTACGGGTCATGCGTATAACCGCACTCTTCACTTTCGGAGGAGGACTAAATACATTCTCGTCAACCGTAAACAGATACTCCACGTCATACCAGGCCTGAATCAACACACTAAGTATGCCGTAAGCCTTGGAACCCGGAGCTGATGCTATGCGCAAGGCCACTTCACGCTGCACCATCCCCGTACAACAAGGTATCAAGTCCTTATTGTCAAGCATCTTGAAGAAAATCTGTGACGATATGTCGTAGGGATAGTTGCCCGTAAGTACAAACCTTTCACCGGAAAAAAGCTCCGTCAAATCCATTCTGAGAAAATCACCACTGACAATATCCTGTTTTAGTTCCGGATATTTCTCGTTCAGATAAGCAACAGACTCCGAATCAATTTCCACCACTTTCAGCTTCCTGTCCTTGTGCATGAGATACTGCGTAAGCACACCCATTCCAGGGCCGACCTCAAGCACTGGTATTTCAGGAAAAGCATCTACAGTGTCGGCAATGGCCTTGGCTATTCCAAGGTCTGTCAGGAAATGCTGCCCAAGATTCTTCTTTGGTCTTACAGTCTTCACTAAACGTCTTTGTTACCAAGGAGTTAAAAGCCGTGTCCCAACCGTTTGCCACATGAAAAGACACCAGCTTTTAACTCATCATTATCCAATATCGAAAATATTAATAATATATCACTTGTACTCGCTCCATGCCTTAATGTCAATGTCGTCAAGCTTGACACGGCAGAAAGCGTTGATGAATGCCGAAGCAAGACGGCTGTTGGTGATGAGCGGAACATTGAGGTCGATAGCCGCACGACGAATCTTATAGCCGTTAGACAGTTCGCTCACAGTGAGGTCCTTAGGTATATTCACCACAAGGTCAATCTCGTGTCGATGGAGCATGTCAAGCGCCTGCGGATGTTTGTCCGCATCTGACGGCCAATACACCATCGTGTTCTCAACCCCGTTTTCCGTGAGGAACTTCGACGAGCCTACGGTTGCAAAAATCTTATAACCGTTCTTCACCAACTGACGGGCAGCATCCAAAGTCTCAGCTTTCTGCTTCGGGCCACCGGTTGAAAGTAATATGTTCCTTTCCGGAATACGCTGCCCTACTGAAAGCATACTCTTCAGCAACGCCGTATTTGTGTCATCTCCAAGGCAACCAACTTCGCCTGTCGACGCCATGTCAACACCAAGCACAGGGTCGGCCTTCTGTAAACGGTTGAAAGAGAATTGGCTGGCTTTTATTCCTACATAGTCAAGGTCAAACAAATCTTTGTCCGGACGCTCGACAGGCAAGCCAAGCATTACTTTAGTGGCAAGTTCTATCAGATTGATTTTCAGCACCTTGCTGACAAACGGGAACGAGCGCGAGGCACGGAGGTTGCACTCTATTACCTTTATGTCATTATCGCGTGCAAGGAACTGGATATTGAACGGGCCGCTGATGTGAAGTTCCTCTGCTATCTTACGGCTCACACGCTTGATGCGGCGGATTGTCTCACAGTAAAGTTTCTGCGGAGGGAACTGTATTGTCGCGTCGCCTGAATGAACACCGGCAAACTCAATGTGCTCACTTATGGCATAAGCTATAATTTCTCCGTCGCGTGCAACGGCATCCATCTCAACCTCCTTTGCATGCTCAATAAACTGGCTGACAACAACAGGATGGTCTTCAGAAACATTGGCTGCAAGCTTCAGGAAACGCACAAGCTCATCATTATTCGAACAAACGTTCATCGCCGCTCCTGACAACACGTATGACGGGCGCACAAGCACGGGGAAGCCAACACGGTCAATGAACTTCTGAATGTCATCCATAGAGGTCAATGCGCTCCACTCCGGCTGGTCTATCCCATTGCGTCCGAGCATCGACGAGAACTTGGCACGGTCTTCGGCATTGTCTATGTCTTTAGCCGACGTTCCGAGTATTGGCACATTCTGCGCATCGAGACGCATTGCAAGGTTGTTCGGTATCTGTCCGCCTGTCGAGACTATCACGCCGTGCGGACATTCAAGGTCGATGATATCCATGACGCGCTCGAACGTAAGTTCATCGAAATACAGGCGGTCACACATATCATAGTCCGTTGAAACAGTCTCAGGGTTATAATTTATCATAACCGAACGCCACCCCTGCTTGCGGATGGTATTGAGCGCCTGAACGCCGCACCAGTCGAACTCAACAGAACTGCCAATCCTATAAGCTCCTGAACCAAGCACGATGATAGAACGCTTGTCACGCTCGAAATTAATATCGCTCTTTGTTCCGGCATAAGTGACATACAGATAATTCGTCTGTGCCGGATACTCCGCCGCCAACGTATCGATTTGCTTTACCACAGGCAGTATCCCGTAATTCTTGCGCAACTGACGTATTACAAGACCTGCCTTCGTCATGTTTCCAAGTTCATTCTCAAGACCTACTGCACGTGCAATCTGGAAATCTGTAAATCCATATACTTTTGCAGTACGCAACAGTTCCTTGTCAAGCACATTCACGCTTTTGCAACGCTTCAACGTCTCATCAATATCAATAATGTGCTTCAACTTGTAAAGGAACCATTTGTCTATTTTTGTCAGTTCATGAATTTGGTCTATCGTATACCCACGGTGCATCGCCTTTGAGATGACAAACACGCGGTTGTCGGTCGGGTCGCGCAGCGCCTCATCTATATCGGATATCTCAAGCTCTTTATTCTCAACAAAACCGTGCATGCCCTGCCCTATCATGCGCAATCCTTTCTGTATGGCCTCCTCGAAATTACGCCCGATAGCCATAACCTCGCCGACAGACTTCATCGAAGAGCCAAGCTCGCGGTCAACTCCACGGAACTTGCTCAAATCCCAACGGGGTATCTTGCAAACGACATAGTCCAAGGCCGGCTCAAAGAATGCACTCGTAGTTTTTGTTACGGAATTCTTCAGTTCGAACAAGCCGTATCCCAATCCGAGCTTGGCTGCAACAAACGCAAGTGGATACCCGGTTGCTTTCGAAGCAAGAGCCGAACTGCGGCTCAAACGGGCATTGACCTCGATAACGCGATAGTCCTCGCTCTTCGGGTCGAAAGCATATTGTACATTACATTCGCCAACAATGCCTATGTGACGTATAATCTTTATTGACAAAGCACGGAGCTTATGGTACTCGCTGTTTGTCAGAGTCTGTGACGGCGCAATGACAATACTTTCACCCGTATGAATACCAAGAGGGTCGAAGTTTTCCATGTTACATACCGTTATGCAATTATCATAACGGTCACGCACAACTTCATACTCTATCTCTTTCCACCCTTTAAGGCTCTTCTCAACCAGCACCTGCGGAGAAAAAGAGAAAGCCTTTTCCGCCAAACGGTCAAGCTCTTCCTCGTTATCACAGAATCCGCTGCCCAAACCGCCCAAGGCATAGGCTGCACGGATTATGACAGGATAGCCCAAATCTGCCGCTGCCTTACGAGCCTGTTCAATGTTTTCGCAAGCCTCGCTCTTGATTGTCTTTACATCAATTTCGTTCAAGCGTTCTACAAACAACTCGCGGTCTTCAGTGTCCATTATGGCCTGCACCGGTGTTCCAAGAACCCGCACACCATATTTTTCAAGCACACCACTTTTATAAAGCTCGACACCGCAATTAAGTGCTGTCTGCCCTCCAAAAGATAAAAGAATGCCGTCCGGACGCTCCTTCTCTATTACACGTTCCACAAAATACGGCTGAACAGGAAGAAAATATATCTGATCTGCTACGCCTTCAGATGTCTGCACCGTAGCAATATTAGGATTAATGAGCACAGTTTCAATACCCTCTTCCCTTAATGCTTTCAATGCCTGCGAACCAGAATAGTCAAATTCACCGGCCTCGCCTATCTTCAACGCTCCTGAACCAAGAAGCAGAACTTTCTTTATATCGTTGTATTTCATTTCAATAAAATTAGAAGTTTGCCTTTAATATAACAAGAAATGCCTACTTTAATGCATCAACGAATTTGTCAAACATGAATTCAGTATCTACCGGTCCGGAACAAGCTTCTGGATGGAACTGGCTTGAGAACCATGGGTTCACTTTATGGCGTATACCCTCGTTGCTACCGTCATTCATGTTAACAAACAGTTCATCCCAATCATGACCAAGCGTAGAACTGTCAACGGCATAGCCATGATTCTGACTGGTTACATAACAATGTTCTGTACCTACAAGGCGTACTGGCTGATTATGAGAGCGATGGCCGTATTTCAATTTATATATCTTTGCACCTCCGGCCTTTGCCAACAATTGATTACCCATACAAATACCACAAATTGGCTTGGTTGAGATGCTCATCTGCTTACGTATTACATTAACCGCATCTTCGCACATATCCGGGTCACCGGGGCCATTGGCAAGAAACAATCCGTCAAAATCCATAGCTGTGTAATCATAATTCCAAGGAACACGTATGACTTCAACACCACGGTTGACAAGGCACCTGATTATGTTATTCTTCACCCCACAATCAACAAGCACGACTTTCTTTCCTGCGCCCTCATTATAACGTATTATCTGCTTGCAACTAACCTGGTCTACAAAATTCACACCTTCATAATCTGCTGTTGGAATGTTATCCGGCTCATCGTCAAACAATATCTTACCCATCATTACGCCATGCTCGCGCAATACTTTTGTAAGCTCACGGGTATCTATACCGGTAACTCCAGGAACATGCTCACGTTTCAACCAATCAGCCAAACTCTCAACTGCATTCCAATGGCTATACCGCTCACTGTAATCCGCAACTATTATCGCTGACGCATATATTCTGTCGCTCTCCATAAATGTGGCTATTCTGTCAGCCCCTACTGTAAACGGAGGCACTCCATAATTGCCGACAAGAGGATAAGTCAATACCATCAGCTGTCCCGCGTATGAAGGGTCTGTAAGACTTTCAGGATATCCCATCATAGCTGTATTGAACACGACTTCACCTGCAACAGGCTTGTCATATCCGAATGATTTTCCATGGAACTTCGTCCCATCTTCAAGTATTAATGTTACATTTTTCATTTTCTGCCGCGCATTTTATGTGTATTATGCAAACCATAAAAAAGCCCAAGGACAGCACAACGGCCTGCCGTGGGCTAACAAACTATTACTAAAACTTTTGCTCGAACTGATATACATTCTCAACATACGTTATAAACGCTTGATTGACAAGCTTGACACCACCAGGCGTTGGATAAATACCTGTAAAATACCAATCTCCCTTGTGCCCCGGGATAGCTTCATGCAAACCTTCAATTGACTGATATACAAGTTCCACTGGAGTAGACATACCATCAGGACGAAGCATATCTATTATCTTTTTATTTATTTCATCAACAGTAAAAGGCTTGTATATATCGCGAACACAATTCTTCATTTCCGCCTTAGGCTTCCTTAGCTCTTCCTTACATCTATTATAAGTGTCTTCTATAAGTTGGTACATTCCACGCTCCTTCAAGAGTTCCATTGTCGCACGAAATACGCAAAACTCCTCCAAGCTTGGCATATCTATTCCGTAATAATCGGGATAACGTATCTGCGGAGAGCTACTTACTATTACTATCTTCTTTGGATGCAAGCGGTCAAGTATTTTCAAGATGCTCTCTTTCAACGTAGTTCCACGCACAATGCTGTCATCAATTATCACAAGATTATCCTTGTACGGCTCAAGCGATTCATACGTCACGTCATAAACATGGGAAGCCAAATCATTACGGGATGCCCCTTCCGTAATAAATGTACGCAACTTGATATCTTTCCATGCGACCTTTTCACTTCTTACATATTGATGTAAAAGCATGGTAAGCTCTTCGTAAGAAGGCTTATGGTCCATATTCAATATCAGCTTTATCTTCTGCTCGTTTATGTATCGTTTGAAACCACCCAACATTCCATAAAAAGCCACCTCTGCCGTATTCGGGATAAACGAAAACACTGTATGCTCGGTATCATAATCTACAGCCTTAAGTATAGAACCTGTCAATTGCTCACCAAGCTTTTTACGCTCCTTATATATATCCCTGTCAGAACCACGGCTAAAGTATATGCGTTCAAAAGAGCATTTGCAATCGCCTTTCTGCTCAAGTATCCGTTCCACTTTAGTCTCGCAATTCTTATTTACAATCAATGCACAACCTGGGTCAAGTTCGTTAATATCGTCGCATTCCAAATCAAATGTAGTCTGCAACACCGGCCGTTCACTGGCCACCACAACCATCTCGTCATTCTGATACCAAAAAGCCGGACGTATTCCCCACGGGTCACGCATTGAAAACATTTCTCCGCTACCGGTTATACCACACATGACATAACCTCCGTCAAAATCCTCCATCGTGGATTTCAGCACATTGCTCATTTTTATGTTGTCTTCAATATACCGGGTTATGTCTTGGTCCTTAAATCCCTTCTTCTTGCCTTCTACGAAATTACGCTCCACCTCACGGTCAAGCCTATGCCCCATAAGTTCAAGAGCAATATAACTATCACTGTATATTCTCGGCGACTGTCCTTGTTTTACAAGTTTGTCAAAAATCTCGTCTATGTTTGTCATGTTGAAATTACCACACAGACACAAATTCTTAGCTCGCCAGTTATTCCTGCGCAAAAACGGATGAACATAAGACAGGCCGCTTTTACCTGTTGTTGAATAACGAAGATGCCCCATATACAACTCACCGGCAAATGGCAAGTTTTTCTTTGCATAACTTACATCAGCCAGCTGCTTAGGCGTCAAATCCTTAAAATTCTTTTGCACATTACCGAAAATTTTGGTAATAGCATTAGAACCTTCAGCCCGTTCCCTGAACATATATTCCGAACCAGGAAGTGCATCCAAATTGACACATGCCATACCAGCACCTTCCTGTCCCCTATTGTGCTGTTTTTCCATCATGAGATAAAGCTTGTTCAGCCCAAACATCCAGGTCCCATACTTTTGCTGATAGTATTCCAATGGCTTAAGCAGCCTTACCATTGCAATTCCACATTCATGCTTTAATACTTCCATTTATACCGATAATAGTTAAATCACTTTTAAATTCAAATTATACAAATCATTCTACGGTTACTGATTTTGCCAAATTCCTTGGCTGATCAACATCCTTGCCTTTACATACAGCAATATGATAAGCCAATAGCTGTAAAGGAATTGTCGCCAACAACGGTTCAAGGCATTCTTGAGTATCAGGCAATTCTATAACTTCATCTACAATCTTACTTATAATCTCATCACCTTTTGTCACCAAAGCTATAACCTTACCCTTGCGCGCCTTTATTTCCTGTATATTGCTCAAAACCTTGTCGTACATGGAATTGCGGGTTGCAATGACAACAACGGGCATATCCGAATCTATCAAAGCAATAGGGCCGTGTTTCATTTCCGCAGCCGGATAACCCTCTGCATGGATATAGCTTATTTCCTTCAGTTTCAACGCACCTTCCAAAGCTACAGGATAATTATATCCGCGACCAAGGTATAAGAAATTCCTTGCATAAGTAAATATGCGGCTCAAAGAGGCTATACGGTCATTTAGAGTAAGAGTTTCCTCCATTTTCTTCGGAATGCGGCTCAACTCTTTAACCAAATCATAATAAACGACATCATCAACTGTACCTTTGGCTTTAGCCAATGCCAATGCCAGCATTACAAGCACAGTGACTTGCCCTGTAAAAGCCTTGGTTGACGCAACTCCAATTTCCGGACCTACATGTATGTATGAACCTGTGTCTGTCGCCCGGGGAATACTTGCACCTATGACATTACAGATTCCGTAAATGAAAGCCCCACTCTTTTTTGCAAGTTTCACAGCAGCCAACGTATCGGCTGTTTCGCCACTTTGTGATATGGCTATAACCACATCATCCGGAGTAACAACTGGATTTCGATATCTAAATTCACTCGCATACTCAACCTCTACCGGGATGCGACAAAGATTTTCTATTATTTGCTTTCCTATAAGCCCAGCATGCCACGAAGTTCCACATCCGACAATAATCATCCTTTTTGCAGAAAGCAATTGTTTATTATAATCGATGACTGCGCTTAATGTAACGTTTGTCGCTTCAACGTTAACACGCCCACGCATGCTATTGGTAAGGCATTCCGGCTGTTCGAAAATTTCCTTAAGCATGAAATGAGGATAGCCACTTTTTTCTATCTGCCCCAAATCCAAATCCACGGTCTGAACCTTAGGAAACAGCTCACGGTTCAGCACATTGACGACCTTCAGATCTTCTCCTCTTTTCATTACAGCAATGCTGCCATCATCCAAGAATACGACCTTGTCTGTATACTCGACTATGGGACTGGCATCAGACGCTAAAAAGAATTCATCCTTTCCGACACCTATAACCAACGGACTTTGCCTACAAGCAGCGATAATCTGATTAGGTTGCCTTTTATCAAGCAAAGCTACAGCATAAGCTCCAATCACACTATGCAATGCCAACTGTACAGATGCCAACAGGTCAAGATTTTTTCTTGTCTGAATATACTCTATAAGCTGCACCAAAACTTCGGTATCCGTATCCGAACGGAACGTCAACCCCTTAGCCTGAAGTTTCTTCTTCAAGTCTGCATAATTCTCAATTATGCCATTATGGATGATGGCAAGATTTTTAGACTCCGAATAATGTGGGTGCGCATTGACGGCTGAAGGTTCACCATGTGTCGCCCAGCGCGTATGTGCAATACCCACCGTACCGGAAACATCTTTTCCATGACAGAAGGCATCCAAATCAGCAACTTTGCCTTTCGCTTTATACACATTCAAGCCGCCGTCATCATTCAACAAAGCGACACCAGCACTGTCATACCCACGATACTCCAGCCGACAAAGCCCTTTCAGGAGAATGGGGTATGCTTCTCGACTACCTATATAGCCAACAATACCGCACATAAACAGATATTACTTATTTTAACACATTAACGACCAAAGACGCAACGGATGTCACTACGCTTAACACCGAAAACCATATCGTAACGCTTGAACCTATCGCTGAATTCTGCGCCTGCACCTTGTTCGGCTCAACATAGACGTAATCATTCTGCTGCAGATAATAATATGGTGAGTTTATAAGATTTGCATCGTTCAAGTTAAGCCTGTGAAACGTTTTCATACCCGTTGCATCTTCGCGTATGAGGAGTACATTCTCACGCTTACCGTATATTGTAAGGTCTCCTGCCCTCGCCAAAGCTTCTATTATACTTATCTTTTCCTGGTCTACAGTGTAAACTCCGGGCGATTTCACCTCTCCACCGACTGCGACCTTGAAGCTCGCCATTTTCACTGTAACTATTGGATTTTCCGTTTTTGCCATATAAGGAAGTATCTTTTCACGAATATGGTTCTCACACTCACGTTTTGTCATTCCACCAACTTTCAGCTGACCTACAACCGGAAAATTGATGAAACCGTCATTGTCTACAAGATAAGTCTGCAGTGAACCCGCTCCTGTATACAGCGTTCCTGTAGAGTTCAAGGTGTTAGTAACAGAAAGGTTGAAAGGTGTCGCTGCCTTCGGGTCTGTCGTACTTACTGTAATCGTCAATAAGTCTTTTGGCATTATTCGCGCATCAAACAACCCCTTTGAAGCCTCGGTGTTTACCGTATCGGCATTTTGGAAATACGCAATGTGTTTGCTGCTGCCACACCCCACAATAAACAGGCTAAAAGCAGCAAACAATACCAAGTTTAGTATTTTCTTCATAAATGTTAGTGTTGTAATGGAAACGTAAAACTTTGCAAAAATACTTCTATTTTCCGAGACTTACAAATATTTCAGTGCTAATGCACAAAAAAACCTCTCTTGTGTGGCAAGAGAGGCTCTAACAAATCTTATATATTAAAACTTAAAATAATTCTTCGCATTGTAATAACTGATGTCTTCCACCATTCTATACAACGCCTCTTTATCATCCGGCAACAGACCTTTCTCCACATCGTTGCCCAACAAGTTGCAAAGCAGACGACGGAAGTACTCATGGCGCGGATATGACAGGAACGAACGGCTGTCGGTCAGCATTCCCACGAAACGGCTCAACAATCCGAGCACTGACAATGCGTTCATCTGCCTTGTCATTCCATCAAGCTGGTCGTTGAACCACCAGCCACTGCCGAACTGTATCTTGCCCGGACAGGAACCATCCTGGAAATTACCAAGCATCGTGGCGATAACTTCATTCGCGCATGGGTTCAACGTATATAATATGGTGCGTGTGAGCTTTCCCTCAGCATTCAGATGGTCGAGGAAATGGCTCATGGCCTTAGCCGTGTTAAATTCACCGATAGAATCAAATCCCGTGTCAGGGCCGAGTTTCTTGAACATAAGACTGTTGTTGTCGCGTATTGCACCATAATGATACTGCTGCGTCCAATCGCTATCATAATCCATCTCTGCAAAGACGGTCAACATACAATGCTTGAACTGACGGATTTCAAGTTCTGAAAGGTCTTGCCCACGCATAGCCTTTTCGAAAATTGTCTCTACCTGGCTGTCGGTATAAGGCTCATCGTAGAACTCCTCTATACCATGGTCAGACAAACGGCATCCGTTCTCATTGAAAAAGTCATGGCGCTTCTGCAAAGCATCAACCAAATCCTGGAACTTAGAGATTGTAACTCCTGCCACCTCTCCCAGCTTTGTAACATACTCAGCAAAACCCTTTGCATTGTCAACAGCCATGGCCTTGTCAGGACGCCATGCAGGTATCATCTTTATCTCGAAACCGCTTTCACGGGTCTGTTTATGATATCGTAGGTCATCTATCGGGTCGTCCGTGGTGCACACACACTCGACATTATAACGGCGCATAAAACCACGAGCCGTGTACTCCGGCTGCTGAAGTTTCTCATTACATTCGTCATATATCTCGCGAGCTGTTTTCGGACTCAACAGCTTATCTATGCCAAAGGCGGTTTTCAGTTCAAGGTGAGTCCAATGATAAAGAGGATTACGGAATGTATAAGGCACGGTTTCCGCCCACTTCTCGAACTTTTCCCAATCACTGGTTTCCGTACCGGTGCAATACTTCTCGTCAACCCCATTGGTACGCATGGCACGCCACTTATAATGGTCTCCTCCCAACCAAAGTTCTGTAATGCTCTTGAACTTGTGGTCGTTTGCAACCATTTCAGGAATAAGATGGCAATGATAGTCAATGATTGGCATTTTCGCCGCATGATTATGAAATAGATCCTGTGCTGTAGCAGTTTCCAGCAGGAAATTTTCATCCATAAATTTTTTCATGTCTTTGTTTTTCTTTAAATAGTTAATCAAATTTGTAGTTCATTCTTTTATTTATGCAAATATACAGCATTTTTTTTGATTTCATATGAATTTAAGCTATATTTGCACAAAATAAAATACGTAAATATGGGCGCTTTCGTTAATTCACCGTCTGTCAAACATAAAAACAACCGTGTTCTGCTGATTTACACGGGTGGAACTATCGGCATGGGCAAGAACCCCGTAACAGGTGTGCTTGAACCTCTTGACATGAACCACTTGGTGTGCTGTCTTCCAGAACTGAAAATGATAAAGACAGGCATAGACACTTATCAGTTCACACAACCAATCGATTCAAGCGACATGTCACCAAGGCTGTGGTCGCAAGTGGTAAGAATCGTGTCGGAACGATATGACATGTATGACGGTTTCGTCATACTCCACGGCACCGACACTATGGCATATACGGCATCGGCGTTGTCGTTTATGCTTGAAAATCTTACAAAACCCGTAATCCTTACCGGCAGCCAGTTGCCCATCAACCAACTGCGAACCGACGGCAAGGAGAACCTCATAACAAGTCTCGAAATTGCATCGGCCGTCCATGATGACGGCACCGCAATAGTACCTGAAGTATGTATATATTTCAGCGGTAAACTGCTAAGGGGAAACAGGGCGACAAAAACAAACGCCGACGGCTTCAACGCTTTTGAGTCATTCAACTTCCCACATCTTGCCGAAGCCGGAGTAAACATAGTGTATAATGAGGAATACATACTGAAACCGGATTTCAGTAAGCCAATGATTCCACACACGGCTATAGACCCGAATGTGGTCGTTTTCTCCTTATTCCCCGGCTTGCAGGAAAACATAATCCGCCATGTGCTTGACGCGCCAGAACTGCGTTCAATCGTAATGCGCAGCTTCGGTAGCGGCAACGCGCCCAAGAAAACTTGGCTTACGCGGATTTTGCAACAGGCCAGCCGCCGTGGCGTAACCATAGTGAACATAAGCCAATGCCTTGCTGGAACGGTTGAAATGAACCGTTACGACACAGGCTACCGCCTTAAAAGCACCGGCGTCATAAGCGGGTATGATAGCACAGTGGAATGCGCCGTCACAAAATTAATGTGCCTGCAAGGCAACTATACGGACAATAAAATAGTAAGAAACATGATGAGCCGCCCTATCTGCGGTGAGATTACTATTTAATTAAAAAATCACAATTAACTTGCACCCGTTCAATTAATTACTTATCTTTGCAGATAGTTTAATAAACGAAATCATCAAAATAATCATTTTTAGAGTTATAACATTATGGAATTAAAAGGAACAAAAACTGAAAAGAACCTGCAAGAGGCTTTTGCAGGCGAATCACAGGCACGCAACAAGTACACTTACTTTGCTTCAAAGGCAAGGAAAGAGGGTTACGAACAGATAGCAGACATCTTTGAAGAAACCGCACGCAACGAGAAAGAACACGCAAAACTGTGGTTCAAGTATCTCGAAGGTGGAGACATCAAGGACACCGCAAGCAATCTTGAAGCAGCTGCCGCTGGTGAAAACTATGAGTGGACTGACATGTACGACCGCATGGCTAAGGAAGCTGACGAAGAAGGATTCAAGGAAATCGCAGCCAAGTTCCGCATGGTAGCAGCCATCGAGAAGGCTCACGAGGAGCGTTACCGCAAGCTTCTTGGCAACGTACAAGAAGAAAAGGTATTCTCCAAGGACGGTGATGCCATCTGGCAGTGCGCTAACTGCGGCCACATCGTTATCGGCAAGAAAGCTCCTAAGATGTGCCCCGTTTGCAACCATCCGCAGAGCTTCTTCCAGATTAAGGCTGAGAACTATTAATCAGTAAAGCCATCGGCGACAATACGTCGAAATAAGACAAATGCGGCGTGACATTATGTCACGCCGCATTTTTATAAGATTGTCATAGACCTAAGGGAAGCCCGATATAATAAAAACGCCATAAAGAAAGAGTGAGAACAAAATGGATGTATTTTATAACCATGTAAAATAAATATACAAGTCCTATTGTAAGCATATACTTTTTATAGGAACATAAATTTTTGCCAACATACTAAAATACGTACATATATCATCTTTCATCTTCCAAAAGGCCGTAAATCGCACGCTAAAAGGCCGTGTTTTACAAGCTAAAACACGGCCTTTTGCATGGCTGTAAATAACTATCTGGCAGCCAGCGAGTTATATTTATGGAAAAAATCTTGATGCTATTTTGCCGGTACGTAACCGCTATTCATCACCAATTGCTGGCCTTTCGGGGAAAGAAGGAAGTTGATAAACGGCTCCACTACATTTGCCTTATCGGCCGTGTAGTAATAATACAGCTCACGGATGATGGGGTAAACGTGGCGCCGCCCCATGTCCATGTTAGGATAAACGAAATGCTTGCCGTCGTAAGAAACCTTTACCGCCCTTACATTCTTGTTGACGTAAGCCATACCAACGTAACCTATCGCGCCCTTTGTCTGGCTCACCGACTGTATGACCGCTCCCGTTGCAGGCATTGACAATACTCCGGCCATGTAGTTCTTCTCGTGCAGCACGCTCGTCTTAAAGAACTCATACGTACCCGATGAAGTCTCGCGCGAGTACACTATGATTTTCATGTCAGGCCCGTACTTGCCCGTATAATAGTCCTTCACCTGCTTCCAGTTGGTAATTTTGCCCCTGAAGATGGCCTCAAGCTGCTCTCGCGTAAGGTGGGTTACAGGGTTCGACGGATGTACTATGACGGCCAGCGCGTCGTATGCGACTACGGCCTCACGCAGCTGTTTTCCGCTTTTGCTCAACTTCACGCGCTCGTTGAACTTGATTGAGCGCGACGACATGGCTATGTCAGTTGTGCCGTCGACGAGCGCGGAGATGCCTACGCCCGAACCTCCGCCGGTCACTGTCACGCGCGCCTGCGGATTTTCATTCATGTAAACTTCGGCCGCTTCCTGGGTAACCGGCAGCACTGTGTCACTACCTTTTATCTTCTGCGCCGCCGCACACACGGCAACCGCAGACAAAAGCGACAATGTTGTAATCCTGATTAAATTCATATCTTTATACTTAAAATTGTCGGACAATATACGGTAACCAACCGTTCACGGCGCGAAATAACACAAAAACGATTTCAAAAACATTACACAAGTGTTACGAAAAGGTTGCCCGCAAACATACGCTAACCTTGTCACACCTTTGTAACGTCCGTGTCACACGTTCGTCAAGACCAAGCCTTAACTTTGCATCGCAAACCAGTAAAACAACGTTATTAAAGATTATGAAAAAGTTTCTGGAAAAGATTGTTACGGGTGTGATAACATGCAGTGGTTTCTTAAGCAGCTTCATCATACTGTTGATAGTAATATTCCTTTTCTCTGAAGGCTTTGGCCTGTTCTCACAGAAAACCATCGAGGACGGCTACAGCTTGTTGGTAAACAAGGAAAATCCTGTCAACGAGCTTGATGCAAAGCAGATAAAGGAAATCTTTGATGAAGATGTGACCAACTGGAAACAAGTTGGAGGAAATGACGAGGCCATAACTTTAGTCAGATTCGACGATTTGCCGAAACTGTTTTCACCGTCGCAGCTTGGAGAAAACTATGAACGCGCAGGTATATGCATTGACTCTTTAGTCAACTCCAACAAAGGCATAATTGCCTTCATGCCGTCTTCATTTGTCGAAAAAGAGTTTACCGGCAAGAAACTTAGCGACCATAAGATATCGGTAAAAGAAGTATTTACGGGTAAAGAGTGGTTCCCTACGGCAACGCCTGCGCCACAGTTCGGCTTCGTGCCGTTGGTTCTCGGCACCGTGTGGGTTACGGTTTTTGCGATATTGTTCGCCCTGCCATTCGGCCTGGCGGTGTCAATATACATGTCTGAAGTGGCATCCGAGCGCATGCGCAAGGTGCTGAAGCCTGTCATCGAGCTGTTAAACGGCATACCGTCTGTAGTTTACGGCTTCTTCGGACTTATCGTGATAGTGCCTCTGTTACAAGATGTTTTCGGACTTCCGGTAGGCGAAAGCGGCTTGGCAGGCGCATTGGTATTGGCTATTATGGCGTTGCCTACAATAATAACGGTAAGCCAAGACGCAATGATGAACTGCCCGCGCTCACAACGTGAAGCAAGCCTCGCATTGGGAGCAACAAGGTGGCAGACCATTTATAAGGTCGTGATGCCCTACTCCATTTCAGGTATAACATCGGCTGTGGTTCTCGGCATAGGCCGTGCCTTCGGCGAGACGATGGCCGTATTGATGGTAACGGGAAACGCCGCAGTGATACCTTTGTCAATAACCGACCCTCTGCGCACCATTCCGGCGACCATTGCAGCCGAACTTGGAGAGGCTCCTGCCGGCGGCCCACACTACCAGTCACTGTTCCTCCTCGGCGTTGTACTCTTCTTCATAACGCTCATTATCAACTCAAGCGTTGAATACATATCGTCAAGAAACAAGCAAAAATAGAAGCCGGAATACGCCGGTCGGCATGTAATATGCTACGTGACGGCACGTTTTCCACCTTATAAAAAGTAAAAACAATACAAAACATATCGAATATGTCAAACAACAACAAGACAGCTGGAACGCCTGATGAAAAAGCCGTAAAAGTCTCGTCTCCTGAAGGAAAAGAAATAGGCGTACAGTCAAACCACCGCCGAAAGATGTTCGCCGAAAAGTCAGCGTTCGCCCTGTTCCGTTTATTGAGCGGCATCATAGTGACAATCCTGTTTGTCATACTTGCCTTCATAATAATAAAGGGAGCAGCCGTCATCAACTGGGACTTCATCACCACGCCGCCAGCCGACGGCATGAAAAGCGGCGGAATATGGCCCGCCATCGTCGGAACTTTTTACCTTATGGTGGGCAGTGCGCTCTTCGCTTTCCCTTTGGGAATAATGAGCGGCATCTACATGCACGAATATGCAAAGAGCGGAAAGCTTGTAAGGTTCATACGAATGATGACCAACAACCTCGCGGGCATACCGTCAATAGTGTTCGGTCTTTTCGGTATGTCACTTTTTGTCAACTTCTTCGGCTTCGGCGACAGCATCCTTGCAGGTTCGCTAACGTTGGGACTTCTCGCCTTGCCTCTTGTAATCAGGACTACCGAAGAGGCTCTGAAGGCCATCCCCGACACATTCCGCGAAGGCAGTCTTGCCCTTGGGGCAACCAAGCTCCAGACCATAAGGCGCGTAATCCTGCCTATGGCAATGCCTAATGTGATAACCGGACTTATCCTCGCTCTCGGCCGCGTATCAGGCGAAACGGCGCCTATCCTGTTCACATGTGCAGCATACTTCCTACCGCAGTTGCCTGAAAGCGTCTTCGACCAGTGCATGGCTCTGCCCTACCACCTTTACGTATTGGCTACCAGCGGTACAGACATGGAACTGCAGATACCCATCGCTTACGGCACGGCTCTTGTCCTGATAGTAATCATACTCGCAGTAAACCTGCTTGCAAACGCGATGCGCAACTACTTCCAGAACAAGTTGAAGACAAACTGACACATTGTTCAACAAATAATATACGCATTTCAAAATCTTAATTCTTCACACTTAATCCCAAATTAGAAAATGGCAGACATAAAGATACAAGCAAAAGACGTAAACTTCTATTACGGGCAGTTCCATGCCTTGAAGGGCATCACAATGGATATACAAAGCAACGAGGTAGTGGCCTTCATCGGCCCGTCAGGCTGCGGTAAATCCACATTCCTCCGGTTGTTCAACCGCATGAACGACCTTATACCCGGTGCGCGCATGGAAGGCAGCATAACCATCGACGGACAGGACATCTACGCACGCTCCGTCAACGTTGACGAGCTGCGCAAGGATGTGGGCATGGTGTTCCAGCGCCCCAACCCGTTTCCGAAGAGCATATACGAGAATGTTGCCTACGGCCTGCGTGTGAACGGAGTGAAAGACGAGAACTTTATCGCCGAACGGGTTGAGCGTTCGCTGCGCGGAGCGGCACTGTGGGACGAGGTAAAGGACAAGCTCAAGAAGTCGGCTTACGCCCTTTCCGGCGGACAGCAGCAGCGTCTGTGCATAGCGAGAGCAATGGCCGTAAGCCCGTCGATACTGCTTATGGACGAGCCGGCGTCAGCCCTTGACCCGATATCTACGGCGAAGGTGGAAGAGCTTATACACGAACTGAAAAGCGAATACACAATAGTCATCGTCACCCACAACATGCAACAGGCGACACGCGTCAGTGACAAGACGGCCTTTTTCTATCTCGGAGAACTGATAGAGTTCGACCGTACCAACAAAATTTTCACCAACCCGAGCAAAGAACAGACGCAAAACTATATTACGGGAAGGTTCGGATAAAAGTACATACAGCATTAAACTAATAGAAATAAACAAGAAAAAGATATGGTTAAATTTGTTGAAGAAGAACTGAACGCCGTCCGCGACGAAGTGCTACAGATGTGGGAACTTGTCAGCGGACAGATGAAAACCGTGACCGAAGCGCTGCTTACGGCCGACAAGGAGCGTGCATGGGAAGTTGTGGTAAGGGAGAAAAAGGTGAACGCAAGCGAACTGAAGCTTGACTGCGACATAGAAGATTTCCTCGTGCTGTACAACCCCGTAGCGGTGGACATGCGCTTTATCGTGGCAATGCTCAAAGTCAATACCGACCTTGAACGCATCGGCGACTTTGCCGAGAACATCGCGCGCTTCATCATCAGGCAAGAAGGCGAGCCTATAGACAGCGGCCTTGTGGAGGCTACACGCCTGAAAGAGATGTGCGAAGCGGTAATAGACATGATGGATACGGCATACGCCGCACTCGAAGGCAACGACATTTCACTTGCCAACAGCATTTTCGACAAGGACAACCTCGTTGACGAAATCAACGCGGCCAGCACTGCGGCATTGGCCGATTATATATCGAAGAACCCGGAAAAAGCTGCGTTCTGCCTCGACTTCAAAGGCGTATTCCTGCGCCTTGAACGTGCAGGCGACCACATAACCAACCTTGCAGAGGAAATAATCTTCTACATCGATGCCGTTGTATTAAAGCACTCAGAGCACAAAGGTTCTACCAACCAAGCCCTGACACGCAAGATGCAGGAGGGCCAGGAATAATATCCGCCAATGCAAAAGGCCGCCTCTTGGCCTTCAAAAGGCGACAAATTACAATGCAAAAGGCCGTGTTTTACAATGTAAAACACGGCCTTTTGCAACGCTACGGCTAATCATCTGAAAGCCAGCATGTTATCTCACGATGCGTTAGAGCCGTCCAAACTTTGTGCTTAGACGGCTCTAACGTATCGTTTCAGCGACTCATGCAATGCCTCTCCACTACCGTAACGCCGCTGCATTCAGTTCTTTATTATGCCGGTATCGCCGCCACGCTTCACGGCGTTGCGGTTCACCGACTTGTGTTCCCGTCCCCTGGAGAGGCGCCATGTCAAGCTAAGTGTGAGCATGTTGCCCAAGTCACCGCTATACATGCGCATAGTCTTATGCACGTAACGGTTAAGCAACTCGGCATCGTTCATCTTCACACGGTTTTGGAAACAGTGCTGCCAAAACAGTGAAACGTTGAAGTCGCCCAGCCGGTATGATGCCGTAAGATAGTAGACTGTGGCCTGACGGTTCTTCGTTTCGCCTTCAAGAAAGTTCCAGCCGTTGTCAACATAAGCAGAAAGCGACAGCCTGCCAAGGTACGCGTCGGCACCTACGCTCCAGTTGAAGGCCGACGAATGGTGGGTATAGTCGTCACCGAAATTGAAACATCTGTACAGTCCGCCCATGAAGTTTAGCGACAGCTTGCCCGACAACACGTCGTAACGTGTGTAGTTGTTGACGTAAAACAGGTTGACGGCAGGCTGGTTTGTACGCGTGAAAAGGAAATAAGTGCTGCCGTCATCGGCGGTCATGCGCTCTATTTTCGGCATCGTGCAGTCGGGGCTTTTGCGGTATGCCGTCATTATTTGGGTATATAGTGACGGCAGTTGCAGCGACGCCGTGATTGACTGTTCTATGACTTTGTTTGGCCGAAGAGCCGGGTTGCCTGCGGTAAACTCAAAGGTGTTGTTACGCACAGTGGCGTCTCCGAGATAGGCAAGGCGCGGCGGCTTCTGCGTCATCGACACATTATAGCTAAGCCGGAAAGGCCGCCACGGCGACCATGACAGCTGCAATTCGGGCCGCCACAGCCAGTAATCATTGCGCTGCGAGCCTTGGCGGTAATGGCGGTAGCTTGCTCCCGTGCCGACGGTGTATGACAAGTTGGCAAGCCGTCCCTTTATTTGTGCGAACATATAAACGCCCTGCGTGAGGATGGAATTATGCGCTTCGGTATCTCCATGATAATCAACGCCTGTAAAATTGTAGTCGAACGTCGCTCCGGCTGACAGCGTGAAAGGGCGCAGGCGGTTCTCATACACTGTCTCTGCAAACATCGTGCGCGCCTTGCTTGCAGAGGTATAGGCGTATGGCGAGCTGCCGCCGTAGGAATAATCATAGTCTGACGCGGTGTAACTACCCGACGCATTGACCGTCAGGCTCTGCCTCTTCGTCAGATTGTAGTTGAAGTACAGGTCGGCCAAGGCCGTCTTCGTGTCGTCCGTCGAGCGCATAGGCAGCGTCTCTTCAACGCCGCCCGACACTTCCGTGCGTGTTCTCGTGTTTCTCGGAATGCGTGAAAGCGTGCCGCCAACGGTTGCTTGCAGGGTATATCGCGACGTGTCGGCAAGGGTGTATTGCAGTTGCAGGTCGTGCGAAACCTGCCTTGTACGCCAGTCGTTGTCGGTGCGCTGCATGGTGAAAACAGAGTTGTCGGGCATCAGGTAGTCGGCAGTCTCCTCGTATTCCTGCTTTTTCATGTCAGAGAACCCGAACGAATAGTTTACACCGAACTCGCTTTTTCCACGGTTGAGTTTGGCAAACGCCTCTCCGTTCGACCGCATCGAGGTGAGTGTCTGCATAAGTTCCGCCCCTACAGTGTAGCCGAATTCCGGCTTCTCGGTAATGATGTTGACTACGTAATCGACGTCCATTCCGTACCGGGCACCGGGATTTTGCAGGAAGTCAACACGCCTGACAGTCTTCGGGTCAAGCGATGTCAGGTCGTGTTTGTCGGCCACAATGTCATTGATACGCACCTGAAGCTGCCCCATGTTGGGCGGCACGGAAATTGTTTTCGTCACCTCGTTCACCGTCACCAATGGCAGCGCGAGACGCGACAGCAAGCCGTAACCTGTTGTGGAAGCCTCTTTTTGTTCCTTAGTCGGCAGCAGATGCAGGGTGTTGTCGCGGTTTACTGTGCGCTCTCCTTTCACTACGACCTCGTTCAACGACAGCGAATCGCTGACCGCCTTGCCGCCGTTCTCCTTTCCGCCTGTGGCCTGCGCCATGACAAAAAATGGCGCAATAAAATACAATGAAAATAAAAACAGTCTCTTCATCTTCGCTTTTTTCATGCAAAGGTAAAAGACCGCTGCTAATAAAAGCCCGTGTCAGTCCTGACAACTTGCTGACATTTGGCTGACAATAAGGTTTTAATTGAAAATTGAAGAATGGAGATTTGAGAATTATGATTACTTTTGTTGATAAGCGTTATGCTGTTTCAAGGGTAATTATAATTCTCAAATCTCCATTCTTCAATTCTCAATTTTTCAACTCTCAACCCTCAATTTATAAGCCCGTCCGCGTTCGGCTTCTATCTTGATGTTCGTGTCTTGTTCTACAACTCGTTTCAATCTTCTGATTAAAGTGTAAAGAGTCTCGCTTGCATCAGGCTTTCCCGGCCACAACGCGGCGCATATTTCAGCTTTCGACAACTTGTGTTCCTCAGCACTGAAGAACATCCGCATAAGCTCGAACTGCATCGGGGTGAAGCGCATCTCGTCGCCCGACATGGTGTAAAAAGCGTTGCGCGAACTGTCAAACTGCAAGCCCCCGACACATTGAAAGTTTGCTGCTACGGTTGGCTTGACTGCACGCCTGCGCATATAAAACATCGAGAAAACGCCCCAAAGCATAGCCGCCAACATAAGAACGACGGGCAAACGCTGGTCGGAAAGGCCGAAAACGGTTGCGAAAGAACAGTCGGCATTGCCACGAAAAGCCACTTGCATGTCGGCATTCTGTAGCACGTCAGGCCGCATCACGACAGTATCGCCGCTTACACCGGCATCACCTTTCCACGCAACAGCCTGCGTTCCGCCCTGTGGTATCAATGCAAACGACACATATGACTTGCCACGCAGCTCAGGGATTGACAGGCTCTCGGTGAAAAGTTCGTCACGTATCAACATTGCAACGACATCCGTTGACTGTGCCTGCAACTGCTTGCAAACCCGTATTGTGTCCGCTGTGACCCACTCACCTCCCTTTTCCACCAGTGCACGGACAAGCGCACGGTTAAGGTCTGACGCAATCCTGTCCTTCGCGTCCATGTAGTTGCCTGTGCCGGTAACTACCGACGACACGGTCAGTAATACGAAAATGATGATTGAAAAATATGCTTTCATATAATCATAACTGTTGTTTTGGTCGCACAAAGGTAAGCAAATTGAGAACAAAAAGCAAGCAAGACAACGACAAATTTAGCAAAACAATAATCCCCGACGGCAACAAGTGCCATCGGGGACGTGTATAATAAACTTGCTTTACAGGGCAAAAATTACTCTTCTACGGGAGCTTCTTCAGCCTTTACTGCCTCTTCTGCCACAGGAGCCTCAGCCGGAACTTCTTCTGCCTTAGGAGCTTCTTCAACCTTGTCTGCACCTTCAGCCACAACCTTTACAGGCACTTCTACGAGCACCTCCTTGTGGAAATGAACGGTAGCAACGTAGTCACCAACCTTCTTTGCATCACGCATGGTGACAATCTTACGGTCAACTTCGAATCCCTTAGCCTGCAGTTCCGCTGCAACAGTCGCAGCTGTAACAGCTCCGTATGCAACGCCGTTGGCGCTAACCTTGACAGCAATAGTGAGGGCAACGTCTTTCAGAGCCTCTGCTTTCTTCTCAGCCTCAGCCTTGATAGCGGCAAGTTTGCGAGCCTGCTGACGCAAGGTCTCGGCGAGCTGCTTCTTTGCAGACTCCGAAGCGATTACACCTTTACCTGTAGGTATAAGGTAGTTACGGCCGTAGCCGCTCTTAACAGTAACTATATCGTTCTTGAATCCCAAGCCGATGATGTCTTCTTTCAGTATGATTTCCATCGTGTGTCCTCCTTAATTATTTCAACAAATCGGCTACATAGGGAAGCAGCGCTATCTGGCGTGCACGCTTTACGGCCTGTGCAACGCGGCGCTGATACTTCAAAGAAGTTCCGGTGATACGGCGAGGCAGGATTTTGCCCTGCTCGTTCAAGAATTTCTTAAGGAACTCGGGATCCTTATAGTCAATGTACTTGATGCCGCTCTTCTTGAAACGGCAGTATTTCTTCCTCTTCGTGTCTACCGAAGGAGGGGTCAAATATCTGATTTCTGATTCCTGTGCCATGATTAAGCCTCCTCTTTTTTAGCTAATTTGTTCCTTCTCTTCTCGGCATACTGTACGGCGTACTTGTCGAGTTTAACTGTCATGAAGCGGATAACCTTCTCGTCACGACGGTATCCGGTCTCCAATGTCTTGATAACTTCAGGCTCAGCCTTGAATTCGAGCAGGCAGTAGAAACCTGTCGACTTCTTCTGAATAGCGTAAGCCATCTTCTTCAATCCCCAGGTCTCTTCATTCAGGATTTCCGCCCCTTTATCAGTAAGCAGGTTCTTGAATTTTGCGACCGTTTCCTTCATCTGTTCATCAGACAAAACGGGAGTCAAAATGAAAACGGTTTCGTATTGATTCATACTACTTAAATAATTAATTTGTTTGTAATTTTGCAAAATGCGGTGCAAAGGTACGCTTTTCCGCTGACATAACGGTAATTTATAATGTGTAAGGATATGGTTTTTAACTTATTTTTGCCTTTCATTGGTTCCTGTCAGTTACATTTTATGGTTTTATAGCCATAGATTTTGATTTTTCTCCTTACTTTTGCAGAAATAAAAGCGCATAAGTTATGAAAAGATACATACGTTTTTCCGGCTTGGCCGCTGTATGCCTTGGCGCATTGTCATTAGTTGCAGGCTACGCACTGGGCTGGACAAACAGCAACGCCTTCCTCCTCTCAGCGGCAGCATTGGTGATTCTTGGAGCCGTAGCTCACGTGTATTTACAAAAGAAAGAAAGCCAGTATTAAGCCGTGTGACAAACGCATGGTTTGCGATTTGCCGTCTTTTGCATTCCAAAAGGCCACAAAACACACGCTAAAAGGCCGTGTTTTGGCTTGTAAAACACGGCCTTTTACAACACGCTGAATGTCAATGTGTTGTGAACATGATGCCCGATACGTTGAAAAATAGCTTAAGCCTGCGTCTTATTAGACTACACAAGCGTGTGCCTGTCGATGTATTCCTGCACTTGCTCCTTGTAGCTTTCAGAAACAGGGATGAACGTATCGCCCGCAACTATGCGACCCCTGTCAATCATATCCGCCACTGACATGTTGACGATAAACGAACGGTGCACACGCATGAACTGCGACTTGGGCAAATAATCTTCAAGCTTTTTCATATTCATAAGCGACATTACAGGCTTGCGCCTGTCACGGAAGTATATCTTGACATAGTCTTTCACTCCCTCAATGTAAAGTATGTCGTCGAAATTTATCTTGACAAGTTTATACTCGCTTTTTACATACACAAATCCGTCTGCTGACATCACATCCTGGCGATCAACGTCCCTGCACCTCTCCAACACTCTGTTTACAGACAATACAAAGCTGTCATAGCTTATCGGTTTCAACAAATAATCAACCGCATTTACCTTGTAGCCGTCAATGGCATAACGGTCAAATGCCGTGGTGAAAATAACCTTTGTCTTCTTGGGCAATATGCCGGCAAACTCCATACCACTAAGTTCAGGCATCTGGATGTCAAGGAACAGCAGGTCAACGGGGTTGTTCCTCAACTTCTTCATTGCCTCCACCGCACTGCCGTACACTCCGACAAGATGTAGTTCGGGCGTCTTCTTGGCATAACTCTCCAACAGTTCGGCAGCCAACGGCTCGTCATCTATTATCGCACAAGTCAGTATCATAAATCGTTATTTTTGAATAGTAAGTTTCAGTTTCCTCATCTACGCCCCTATCCCATTCGTATTTTCCGGCGTATGCAAGAGCCAGGCGCCGGGCCACTTGTTCAAGCCCTATGCCGTGTCCGCTCTTGTCTGTCACCGCTTTAGGATAATTGCTGTTCCTTATTTCGCACACAATCTCTTTCCCGTCAGAAGTTATACGTATGGAGATGAAACTCGGCTTGACGGGGCTTACGCCATGCTTGAACGCATTTTCAACAAGGGATATGAATATGAACGGAGCCACGTGCACATCCCTGTCCACAGGTATGTCAACACTGAAATCAATCTTGACATTCTTGTTCAGCCTAAGCTGCATCAGTTCCACATAATTCCGCAAGAACTCAACCTCCTCCTTAAGAGTCGTCATATTATTGCATCCGCCATAAAGCATCTGGCGCAACAGCTGGCTTAAAGACAATACAGCCTTCTGCGCCTTGTCTGTGTCAAACGAAATAAGCGCATATATATTGTTCAAGGTGTTAAGCAGGAAGTGCGGATTTATTTGGTTCCGAAGATTGTCAAGCTCAGACCTTGTCTTCTGTATTTCCATCTCTTTACGCATCGCCTCTACATCGTGCCACCTCATTGCCAGGCACAGCGACGTGCCCAACACGGCCGAAAGCACATACGGGAACATGTCTTTTACAAAGCCGAACAAGACTTCCGCTCCTTGCAAGGGCCTTATGAACCGCGGCGGCGGTGGCATGCCGGCGTTGAATTCCATGAAATGTATGTATTCCATGACCCAATTCATACACAATGAGAAAAACAATATGACAACAAGATTTATGCAGGCATAAGCGGCAAATTGCTTCTCTACAAAAAATCTCGGCACAAGCCATAAGTAATTAAGATAAAAGACGGCGCACAGGAACAACGGGAAAAACAGGCGCAGTATGTTCAGCAAGACCGTCTGCCGAGCATGTTCCGGGGCAAAAACAAGCACCGGCAACGCCACCAACACCCAGCATACGGCATGGATTATGACTGTATAAACATTCTTTTTCGTCATAGCCTATTCATATCTTATAGCCTCAATCGGGTCAAGCATCGCAGCTTTCTTGGCCGGATACCAGCCAAAAAACACACCCGTAGCCGTACAAACAAAGAAACTAAGCAGCACACTCCAAGGCTGTATGAACACCGGCCACTTGGCAAAGATGTTTACACCGTAAGTAGCCCCGATGCCTATCAGCACTCCAATCAGACCTCCTGTCACACTTAAAAGTATCGACTCGATGAGGAACTGGCTCAATATGTCTATCCCCCTTGCGCCCACGCTCATGCGCAAACCTATCTCACGGGTACGCTCGGTAACGCTGACATACATTATGTTCATGATGCCTATGCCTCCCACAACCAGGGATATACCGGCGATGCAGGCAAGAAGGATTGTCATCAGGTCGGTGGTTGAGTTCATCATGCTTGCCAGTTCTTCCTGCGAACGTATGTTGAAGTCATCCTCTTCTCCTTCGCTTTCCTCTGTCGCATCTTTCAGTTTGTGCTGCGTCCTCAACACTTTTGAAATCTCTTCTACAGCTTTGTCGGTCAAGCCTTCAGTCAAAGCGGAACAGTTTATGCTCTGAAGATAGTTTACGGCAAGTATTCGTTTCATCACTGCAGAGTAAGGAGCCAGCACCAGGTCGTCCTGGTCCATGCCCATAGAGTTGTACCCCTTGCTCTTCAATACCCCCACAATACGGAACGGTATGGTATTAAACCTTATAACCTTTCCAATCGGGTCGGAACCGTCAGGAAACAAGTTGTCCACCACAGTCTTTCCTACGATGCACACCTTGGCGCTTGCCTTGATGTCTTCATCTGTAAACATCTCGCCATCCTCAACCGACAACTGCCTTATTTCAAGATAATCCCCGTTTACACCATATATCGTTGAAGGCGTATTATTGTTGCCGTTGATAAACTGGCCGGCACTATTAACGACGGGACTTATGGCGCTTATATACTGACACTGGTCGGCCAAAGCCTCATAATCGGTAAGTTTCAGCGTCTCCATCTCGTCGGCATCACGCCGCACTCCGCCACGCATGTCCTGCCCGGGCATAATCATTATCATGTTAGAACCCATCTCGGAGATTTGCTTCTGGATGCTCTTCTTGCTGCCTTGGCCGATGGCAAGCATCGTAATAACCGACGCGACACCGATTATTATGCCAAGCATCGTAAGAAAAGAGCGGAGCTTGTTGGCGGCAATTGCCCTCAATGCTATTTTGAAAAGATTGACTATACTCATGACCTCAAAGTAAAAACATAAACGCATCAATCATCCCGTGAAGGCGGAAGCTCCGCCAACGAACGTGACGCTGACAATATCTCATCATTCAAGGTATCACTCCGTACCTTGCCGTCGCGCAACACTATATTGCGGCTCGAATACCTTGCTATATCCGGATTGTGGGTTACAAATATTATTGTACGCCCTTCTTCATGCAGCTTTTGAAAAAGAACCAAAATCTCAAACGACGTGCGCGTATCAAGGTTTCCTGTCGCTTCATCCGCCAAAAGCACCGCCGGATTATTGACTAAAGCGCGGGCTATGGCCACACGTTGCATCTGTCCGCCGGACATCTGATTTGATTTATGATATAACCTGTCGCCCAGTCCCACGGCTTCAAGCGCCCTGATTGCACGTTCACGGCGTTCCTTTGCACTTACAGCAGGATTGTACATCAACGGCAATTCCACATTTTCGATACTCGTAGTTTTGGGCAACAAATTATAGTTTTGGAACACAAAACCAATCTTCCTGTTGCGAAGCATGGCACGTTCAGGCTTTTTCATATTACGGACAGATATTCCGTCAAGATAATATTCGCCACGACTTGGAGTATCAAGGCAGCCCAACTGGTTAAGCAAAGTAGACTTCCCAGAACCTGACTTGCCCATAATTGTGACAAACTCCCCTTCGTGTATCTTGAACGATACTCCCCGCAAAGCATGCACAGTCTCATCGCCGACCTGGAAATCACGATGTACGTCTTGCAGCTCTATCACCACTTTTTTTTCATCCATGGCTCTTATCACTTCTTTTTCTTCTTATCCTGTCCCGGCCCTTTAGGAGCGAACGGGCTTGATTCCTGCTCCCCTGCATCTCCGGCTTGCAGCATTTCGCCACCGTCGACTTTGACTTCGGTGACCACTTTCGTACCTTTTTCTATTCCGCCAAGCAGCTCGGTATTGATGCCGTCGCTGATACCGACCTTTACCGGATGAGCCTGGAACACATTTCCAGAGAACGTCCACACTTTATTCTCTCCCTTACAGTCTTTCACCTGTGCGTCGCCGATAAGTTCCTTGGCTGGAGTGAAGCGCAGAGCCTTGTTAGGCACGCTAAGGACGCCCGGCTTGTCAAGAGTGTAGATTGTAACATTTGCCGTAAGCCCCGGCTTCAGTTTCAAATCCTTGTTCGGCGCACTTATCACAACCTCGTAAGTTACGACATTGTCTTCAGTATTCCCTTCCTGCCGCACCTGTGTAACCGTACCGGTAAATGTGTCATCGGGATAAGCGTCAACGGTAAACGTCACACGCTCGCCTTCCCTCACTTCACCAATGTCGGCCTCGTCAACATCCGCTATAACGCGCATGTCCGTCAAATCCCTTGCTATTGTGAACAATGTAGGCGTCTCAAAGCTGGACGCAACGGTCTGGCCTTCCTCGACTTCACGTGACAATACGACACCGTCAACCGGCGAAGTGATGGTTGCATAGCCAAGGTTCGTCTGCGCCTGTTGCAGGCTTTCACGCTGTTGCGTCACCGCATCCTGAGCCTGTCGATATGAGAGCAACGCCGTCTCATACTCGTCGGCACTGACAAGCCCCTTGTCATATAACGCCTTATAACGCTGGTAGTTTGCCTTCTGGTAAGTAAGCTGGCTCTGGGCATTGTTCAGAGCGGCCTTCGCCGTATTCACCTCGCTTATCAAATTGGTCTTATCGAGTTCTGCAATCACCTGCCCTTTCTTCACCACACTATTATAATCCACATAAATATTAGCCACTATACCCGACACCTGCGTGCCGACATCTACAGATGTCACCGGCTCAATCGTACCGGTTGCGGTAACACTGTTGGATATATCATTAATACCAACCTCCGCCGTTTCAAACGACACTTCATGCTTTCCTTTTCCACAGAAAGCCAGACAACAGCACACAGCGGCCACAACCACAGCAACAACTACTGCGACAATCTTCTTCTTTCCCATAACCTTAATTATATCATATTCATTTCTTCACCACTATAGAAATCAAGCAACTGCAAGTAAAGTATGGCCGTGTACTTGCTTTCGAGACGGCTCTGCTGCGCATTGAGAAGCGTCGTCTTTGCACTGGTCAACTCCACGATGTTCTTCAAACCGAGGCGGAACTGTTCGCTAAGAAGGTCGTAACTGTCCTGCGCACTGGCAACACTTGCCACCGCTGCACGGAAACGCTGCTGGTTAGTAGTGGCGTTAATCCAATATCCCTGGACAGTAAGAGCAAGGTTGCTCTTGGCGTCATCCACTTCCGCCTTCGACTGCTGGAGTTCAAGTTCGGCCTTGTTCACTGACGTTTTAGTTGAACGGTTATCGAATATAGGCACACTCAACGTCACACCTACCGAGCCGTTCAGGTTGCTCTTCATCTGATTGCCCCATGAAGAGCTGACACCCATCTGGGTATGAGTGCCCGATACTGTGCTCGTCCCAATGCCGCCGGTTATGCTCACCGTAGGCTTACGTCCGGCCTTTGCTATGTCTATTCCGAGGCTGCTATAGTCAACGCCGAGCATGGCGCTCATTATTTCCGGACGTTTCGCCAAAGCATTGTCCAACACATGCTTAACCGACGGAACCAATGCAAGAGCCTGTTCATCGGTTGAAGACGGCACTGCGATATCGAAACCCTCATCATAGTCCAGCCTCAAAAGGTATTTCAGCTGCTGCTTATAATCCTCAAGCTGGCCTTTCATGCTGACAAGGTTGTACTCGTCAGTAGCCACCTGGGCATCGAGCTGCGACAAATCGGCCTTGGAAAGCGAACCGACCTTAAACATCTCCGCACCGCGTGCGGCATTCTGACGGCTTATCTGGAGTATCTGCTCATTTACCTTCACAGCTTCCGCAACATAGAGTATCTGCACATACAAATTCAAAATCTGCTCCTGAATGCTGTTGACGCTCTCTTCAAGCTCCAGCTCCTGCTGCCGTCCGGCAATCTTCCTTTGCTTCAAAGTGTTACGGTTGGCATTGCCGTTCCACACCGTCCAGTTTGCATTCAGGCCATAATCTCCCGAATAGCTGAAATCGTCCATATAGTCGCCCGAGCCGTCGGCAAAGGGTCTGTAGCCTCCCTGATGCGTGGTTGAAAACGACAACGAAGGAAAAAGCTGCGCCTTGGCTTCCTTCACATCTTCATTTGCAGAAAGCACTGACAGCCTGCCCTCGACAACTGTTATGTTATGCTCGACGGCATAGTCAATACACTCTTTTAACGTCCACTGATGCCCGTCGTCGGCAAATGCCCAACATGACGGCAGCAACAGCATGCTGATTGTAACGATTTTTCTTGTACTTGCCATGTCATTGCGTTATGTTTCGCTGCACAAAAGTACAAAGAAAGAATGTCCCGATAAAATAAAATGGATATATGTCAACCGTTAGTAGAAACATATATCCATTTTGTCGATATGCCAAATCAGCATTAACAATTATTAGCAGCCTTGTGCGTCAACTCCGAATTCAACTGAAATGGCTTAGCCGGGCTATGTACTTGCCAAGTATGTCAAATTCAATATTTACCTTGGAACCCACCCGTATGTCGCTGAAATTGGTATTTTCAAATGTATAAGGAATTATCGCAACGGTAAAGGTGTCGTCTGTCGGAGCGCACACCGTCAAAGAAACACCGTTCACGGTAACGCTGCCCTTGTCAACTGTAAAATACCCACGGTGCGCCATCTCCTTGTCAAACGCATATTTGAACGTAAAATACGTGCTTCCGTCAGCATCACGCATATCCACACATTCGGCCGTCATGTCAACATGCCCCTGCACAATATGGCCGTCAAGCCGACCGTTCATAACCATCGAACGCTCGACATTTACCTTGTCGCCGACCTGCAGCAGCCCCAAGTTAGAGCGGTCAAGGGTCTCCTTCATGGCAGTAACCGTATAGCATCCGCCGCCAAGACGAACCACAGTAAGGCACACTCCATTGTGGGACACGCTCTGGTCAATCTTCAACTCTCCGGCAAAAGAACACTTCAACGTAATGTCAACATTGCCGCCATACCTGTCAACAGCCGTAACGACAGCCGTCTCTTCTACTATTCCAGAAAACATTTGAAAATATACATATTAATATTAAACAAATGGGCAGGAGATTATCCTGCCCGTATTATTTTGAAAAAGACCGTACCGGTGATGTGATGAAAACTCCGAGCTATATAAGATTTGAGAGCTCCCCGCCTTTGTAATCCACCGGCTTTACAGCTATGCCTCACGGCATTGTGGCCCGCCATCAGCAAGAGAAGTCATCCCGGTTTTCGTTTTTTATTGATGAGTATCCCGATCGAACCAATACGGTCTGTATGTCTTCGTCTTCACCTGCAAAGATAGGCATTTATTTCAAACCCTGCAAATATTTCAATAGAAAATTCCATTAACACGGGCTTATGTGCAGGCTCTTTGCAAAATACGGCAAAACGCCATGCAAAAGACCGTCTTTCAGGATGTAAAAGGCGGCTTTTCAGGATGCGAAAGGCCGCCTTTTACATACACAAGTATAACCGCCTCATATCCTGCAAGATACGCACAGGCCGGCTGTCTGGACACACCAAGGCGCAATACTGCAAAGCCGCCGATGACGATGCGGCTAAAAACACACGGTTTTTGCAGGTTTTTCAAATATAATCAGTATTTTTGCAGTGCAGTCATTGACAGCAATGCATTGCACTGAACAATACAGCCATACGATAAAAACACAGCAGTTTATGGAACATATAACAATAAAGACAGACATAAAGGTCTACAAATACGACGAGCTTGACGACGACACAAGTCAGATTGCAGCCTGCGCGAAAGACGCTACAAACAACTCGTATTCACCATATTCGGGATTTTGCGTCGGCGCAGCCATAAGGCTTGACGACGGAACCATAATAAAAGGAGCAAACCAGGAAAACGCGGCTTTTTCCGTAACGATGTGCGCCGAGCGTGCAGCGATATTCAACGCACAGTCAAATTGTCCGCAAAAAGCGATAACCGACATAGCCATCGCCGCAAAAAACGCCAATGGATTTGTCACCGAGCCAGTATCGCCATGCGGTTCATGCCGCCAGGTGCTATTAGAAATGGAGCAACGCTACAACCGCGATATAAGGGTACACCTATGCGGCGCAGAGCGCATCTATACGCTTGAAAGCGTAAAAGACCTTATGCCGCTGTCGTTCGTAGACAAGTCAATGCGCTGACTATCGGCCGCACATGCCGGCATAAGGGCACAAGCCGCATACCGATTTGTCCGCCGTTGGACTGAAAGGCTTTTGGGAGTCGAAGATGTCGGAGACAACAGACTTCAGCCTGTCGGCAAACTCTTCTTCAATGTCGGCTATGTCAGCAACGCGCTCCTTTCCAAACTGCAATGTAGGGTCATATCCTTCTTCCGCGGTATGCTGGATGAAAAGCAACGCCGGACTTACCGGACAGCCATCAGGATTGACACGGGGGTCATGGCGTACAATCATTGCGTACAACATCGTTTGCAGATAATAATCCGCATGTTTGTCAGGCTTTATGGGCATCGAGAATATCTCTTCAACGGTGTTTATCTTTTTTGATGGATAGCGCCCGGTCTTGTAATCAACCACCCTCAGCCGCTGGCAGCCGGCAGCCTTGTCGTAAATCTGGTCAAGACGGTCAATCCGTCCGCCGACATTTATTTGGCGCGTACCTGCGCCATTTGTTATCGTCAGTAAGGTATAAACAGAAGTCTCAACATCGTTTATCCTGAACGGGGCCAGCTCGCGGTCAATCTCAAGCAAACGGCAAAGATACCTTATTATGACCTCGCGGTTAATCAACTGCAAACCGTTATAGTCAACACGGTGCTTTGTGCCTGCTCCAGACACGACCTCTGAAAACGCCTCGTCTACAATACGGCCGACCATCTCCTTGTGTTTCATGGCATAATCAATACTTTCCACACTTACCGTTCCGTCTGTCCGCCTGAGCGACTTGTAAAGTATTTCGGACGCGGTATGGAAAATATTGCCGAAAAGACGGCCGCTCATCTCGTCCAGCTCGTCGTCTTCCGGCTCTTTTATCATTGCCACATTGCCATAATAAAACTGCAACGGGCAACGCATATACCGGTTGATTGACGTGGGCGAAATATATTCCATCCTGTCCAATATGGACATTACAGCCGCACTCTTGGGTATGCCGACAGCCTTGGCTGGCACCAACCTTTGCCCCGTCTGCAAAGACATTCGCCTTATATCCAGACCGCTTTCAATCATCAGCTGTAGCATGAAGCGGCTCATCTCGCCCGTATGGCCGTTTTCAGTGGAGTTATTGTAGACAAGGGTGATGTCTGACGCCCGCTGAAGAAGGTTGTAAAAATAATACGCATAGATGGAAACCTTGTTGTCAACGGTAGTAAGCCCGTGCACTTTGCGTATCGAATAAGGTATGAACGACGAGTCGTTTATACCCTTAGGCATGTTCCCCTCATTGCATGAAAGCACCAGCACATGGTCGAAGTCAATGTTCCTCGTCTCCAATATGCCCATCACCTGTATTCCTTCGGCCGGCTCGCCATGAAAAGGGATTGTAGTTGAATTTACAAGCTGGATTATCAGTTTCTGCAACGTGACAATGTCCACGTCAAGTTCTCCGGCCTTTATCAGTTCGTTCAGCCTGTTGCACAATGTGTACATCCTGAACAACGACTCTTGGAAAAGCGGCTCGTTGACGTCAGTTCCACATCCGGCGGCAACCAGCTTCAGCACGTCCAAAATCCACTGGAGCAAGGTTTTATTGTCAGTGGAAGCATTGAAAAGCACGGCAGTATTACCGTCAACGGCAAGGAGTGACGCCGAGGGGCGGTAAATCCTTTCATTACGGAGAGTGTCGGCAAGTTTAAGACAGGTATCTGACACATATCCGGCATAAGGATGCGACAGCAACTGCATGACATATTTTACCCTGAAGGTCCCGTCAGTCAGGGACAAACCGTTCAGTCTCAAATCAAGAAGCTGCATGACAAACGACGCTATCGAAGTTTGGAAAAGGGGAAAACCGGTAGTAATGTTTACACTTCCCGCTTCTTGGGGGATGCCATGTATAACCGCAGGCAAAAGCGATTCGTCGCAAAGTACAATGGCCGTGTCTTTACCGTACTTGCACCGGCTGTTTTCTTTAAGCCAGTCTGTCACATATCTTGACTGGGCATTGTCCGTAGAGGCACTTATATATGTTATTTTCTTTCCGAACTTGAAGTTTCGGTATATTCCTGCATTTGAATTGTCAAGCTCGTTCGGAAAATCCCTAAGATATTGCGAGACATAATATCCGGCCTCGTTGGCAGTTGAAGACAAAGCGCCTTTTGGCATATAGTATTCGTCAAAGTCCCAATAAAAACGGGCCTTACCCTCTTTACGCAAGTGGCTGAAAACCTTTTGTTCTACTTTCTGCAAAACATTGAAACCTACGAAAATATACATGTCATAATAGTCGTCGACAATCAAATTGTCTGCAACCTCACGATAAAGCATGCCCTCATAAGCTATAGATTGTTTCCTAAGGCATTCGCGGAAATCGTCATATATATCCCCGATATGGCACCACAAGCGTAAAAAACGCTTTTTCAATTCCGAATCGGCATCGTCAGTGAAATTAACGAAGAACTTGCGTAAAACTTCTTTTTGCTCCTCGTCAAGGTATGAGACATCGTCCAGCTCATGTATGTTTTTTATATTTCTGAAAACATCTGAAGCGTCGGCCATGTTTTTGTCAATGTCGTCAAAATCAGCGATAAGCAACTGTCCCCATCCCCAAAAACGGTCAAGCGTCTCATCTGTTCCCGTACATTTTACGAAACTCTTATACAAATCGCAAACCAACTTAATGGAATCTCCGACAACAAGTTTCGAATGTTGACGGAAAAACTCACTTATAGTGACGTATGCAGGAGACCAAATCGGCCGCCCGGCCTTCTGCGCCAGCATTTCGTTCAGAAACAATGACGCCCTCTTGTTCGGAAAAACAATTGCTATGCGGGACAAGTCTGTGCCGTACTTTCGTATTATGTCTTCGGCAACATATTCCAGAAATTTCTTCATTCAATCGACGAATTATAAAAACAAACAATGCAAAAATACAACATTTTTACATCTCCGTAAAAAGTAACGTTGCTCTTTTTGTCAATAATACAAGCACAACACAAAAAATCCCCACAGCCACTTGGCTATGGGGACTTTCCTTCAATAAATCATAAGATTTTACTTTTCGCCTTTTTCCATTTTGGCCTTCAACTCTGCAAGTGCATCAATATCACCCAAAGTTGTTCCGGCTGCAATATTGTTGATGGCAGGAGCTTCCTCCTTCTTGGCTTTCTTACGTACAGTCTTCTTAGGCTCGTCCTTTACATCCTCGAAAGTACGGCTGTGTGAAAGGATTATCCTCTTGGTTTCCTTAACAAACTCTATAACCTTGAACTGGAGTTCTTCGCCAAGTTGAGCCTGGCTTCCGTCCTCTTTTACAAGGTGCTTTGGAGTTGCAAAGCCTTCACCACCTTCATTCAAGGCGATGACAGCTCCCTTATCCATAATCTCAGTTATCTTACCTGTATGGATTGAACCAGGAGTGTAAATTGTCTCATAAGTATCCCACGGATTTTCTTCCAGCTGCTTATGACCGAGGCTGAGACGACGGTTCTCCTTGTCTATCTCAAGCACTACGACATCGATATCAGCTCCAACCTGTGTAAATTCTGAAGGATGCTTAACCTTCTTTGTCCAAGACAAATCGCTTATGTGAATGAGGCCGTCTACACCCTCTTCCAGTTCAACAAAAATTCCGAAATTGGTGAAATTGCGAACCTTTGCGGTGTGCTTGCTTCCAATAGGATACTTAACTTCTATTGTCTCCCATGGGTCTTCCTTGAGCTGCTTGATGCCAAGAGACATCTTACGCTCTTCACGGTCAAGTGTAAGAACTACAGCCTCAACCTCATCACCTACATGCAAGAACTCTTGTGCGCTGCGCAGATGCTGGCTCCAGCTCATCTCTGAAACGTGGATAAGACCCTCTACACCCGGAGCTATCTCAACAAAAGCACCATAATCAGCTATAACAACAACCTTACCCTTAACGTGGTCGCCAACCTTGAGGTTCGGGTCAAGCGCATCCCACGGATGCGGAGTAAGCTGCTTCAAACCAAGAGCGATACGCTTCTTGTCATCATCAAAATCAAGTATGACAACATTTATCTTCTCGTCCAAAGCCACAACCTCATGCGGATCGCTCACACGTCCCCATGAAAGGTCTGTAATATGGATGAGTCCGTCTACACCGCCGAGGTCGACAAATACACCGTAAGTTGTAATATTCTTGACAGTTCCCTCAAGAATCTGTCCTTTCTCAAGCTTGCTGATTATTTCCTTCTTCTGTGCCTCGAGTTCAGCCTCTATAAGAGCCTTGTGCGAAACTACGACATTGCGGAATTCCTGATTTATCTTAACTACCTTGAACTCCATGGTCTTGCCGACAAATACATCGTAATCACGTATAGGATGAACGTCAATCTGACTTCCGGGAAGGAAGGCCTCTATTCCAAATACATCAACAATCATACCACCCTTTGTGCGGCACTTGATGTATCCCTGTATAACTTCCTCATTATCAAGAGCAGCGTTCACACGCTCCCAGCTCTTGCTCAAACGAGCCTTCTTGTGAGAAAGCAACAGCTGTCCCTTCTTGTCTTCCTGGTTTTCAACATAGACTTCAACAGTGTCGCCAACTTTCAAATCAGGATTATAACGGAATTCGCTGGCAGGAATAATGCCATCGCTCTTGTAGCCGATATTGACAACAACTTCCTTCTTGTCAATAGAAATCACAGTTCCGTCAACAACCTGATGTTCGCTGACTTTGTTTAGAGTTTCATCGTAAGCCTTTTCAAGGTCTTCCTTGCTTACACTTGCCTGGCTTCCATTTTCAAACTCATCCCAATTGAAGTCTGCCAATGGTTGCACGTTCTTTAAATCTGACATAAAAATTTTACTTTGGTTTTAATTAATAAAGTTTGACTTTATATTGTCTAAAATCGGGCGCAAAGATACAATCTTTACTCCAAGTCAAAAGAAATTCAAGTCAAAGAAATTCTCCGCCTACCTATATTTTACAATAATTTAACAAAAACAAGTATCAAAAAGCTTCCGACACTTATAAATTTTGCCGGCTCGCCCTCAAAATAATGCTTGTCGCTCCTATTGTAAACAATGTCCCGTCATAAATGACACGCCTCTCGCGATAGCCTAAAATTTCATTGTCCACAAATGTACCTGTGTTGCTCGGACCATCGCTCAAGACATATTTCAGATTTCCGTCCTTGTCCCTTGACACATTTATAACACAATGGTTTATGTCTATACTTGGGTCATTGGTCTCTATCGGAGTATTCGTCTTGCTCCCTTTCATGTAACGTCCAATGACATTATCTCCATATTTCAACGGAATAACCTGTTTGTAATGAAAAACATTCTCAATCACAACTATTGAGCCATAACCGTTTTCATCAGAATTTTCATCCAATACTTCTTCCTTACGGACATTTCTTAACTTGGATTGGCCTATCTTGACTCCAAACTGCTTGCCGCATTGAGGGCATACAAAAACCAATGCCTGCCCTTCTTTATATTTAGTTTCATCAAATGTGACGAACTCATCACACTTCGGACATCTAACTCTTTTCATTTGTATTTGCTACACAATAAACCCAAGCCTCATAAAAATATTCTTGCCCCTTCAAATTATTCAAAGCATTATAAGCCTCACTCTGGCTTTCATAATGGCCATAAACGACTTTAACAGACTTGTTTTTCCCGACTAAGACCCTCGCTTCGTCGAACCCGTCTTTCTTCAGACGCTTGACAAAATCTTCAGCGTTTGCCTTTGATACACGGCTTGCCAACACAATGCAATAATACGGTTTGTTTGCATTTGGCATAGCTTTATCTGCAACAGGCAGCTTTGTTGAAACACTGACACCTGTGGGTTTTGCATCCGTTTTTTTTGACGTCATGACCGGCTGCGGCAAAACTGGGCGAACAACACCAGCGTTCCTAACAATGTTTTCATACCCGTCTTTCACAATGCTGCCCACAACAGTTTCAGCAACATTGCCTGCACTCATACCCTTAAAACCTTCATTCACTGGTGTACCCAAGGCTAAAAAAAGCACGACAGCAATTACAGCAGCAACAAAATTGCGCAGCGCGCTGATTTTTATACGCACACTTTTATCGCCATAACCTTTATTGCGCTTTGACGCAATCCCTTCGTCGGTTGAAAAGCCTTTCTTTATTCCCGGGCTTACTTCAAACGTAACAGACGGCAAATCCGGCATCACGTCTTTCCCCTTGACGCAAGCAACGACATCCCCATCCATTTCAAAAGAACTCAGCCCATACAGGTTCGGAGTCAGAATGCCTGCCTCGCATGGCTTGAAATCCCAATTGCCATCGCCGTTAAAATACAAAACGCCAATATTGTTAAGTTCATAAGAGCCTGCATTTTGCACACGCTGCCTCAACTCTTCAACCTCTTCCTCTATACGTGCAAGTGCGTCCGGATAACTCATGTCATAAGCGTCCGAATAAGATTGAACCAACAACGAATCATTTACGCTCAATTTCGGATTGAAGCCAAGCGTTCTTACCGGGGGAATGAACATTTTGTCACCAGCATCATATCGCGCAGCGACATGACTTGCGACAAAGCCGCCCAAGCCCGGCACTATGACGCAATCGCTTTTCAGCAGCAATATCTCAATATGTCTATCCAAATTTATCACGAGTGCAAAATTAATGTTTTTAATCCGAAAAAGCAAATATAATAATGCTTAAAGAACAAAAAACTCACTTGCCGATTTGCTTTTCACAATATTCGCCTACACTTCAATCAAGGCTGCCGGGAATTTATCATTTCCAAAATATGTTTCATTTTCGGACGATATTCATTGCCCCACTTTTCCAGCATCTGAATAACAGGCATAAGGCTCTTACCTGCTTCAGTTATTGAATATTCCACATGTGGAGGAAGCTCGTGGAACACCGTTTTCTCTATCATCCCATATAATTCCAATTCTTTCAGCTGCTGATTTATAACACGTGGATGGCATCCGTGAACAGACGGTGCAAATCACTCGGCCTCCTCGAGCCTTTGTTCAATTCATACAAAATATATGTTTTCCATTTGCCGCCTATCACTTTCATTGATATTTTTACGCCGCAATCAATATCCAAAGGTATTTTTCTCTTATACATAATTAAAACCAAACGTCGCTTATACAATGCAAATATAAGAAATTCTCATGACATATTCCACATAGGGACAAATTTATCCATACATGAATGATTCATCCGTACTTTCACAATTGATTGCGACACATTATCTTTGCACAAAAAAACGACAAAATGGACAGGCGTAGTTTTCTCAAACGAGCGGGAGCATCAGTTTTAGCTGCGGCAATCGGCAATAACGTCAAATGTGCCGATGCCAACGAGCTGTTTTATGACAATACGAATGTTAAACATAAAAACACAACAATGAAGCACAAATGTAAAATAACAATCCTGAAGCGTGAATGCTACAAGGATTTACAAGAGAAATACTTGGCTGACCCGAAGTCGGGACCATGTCCGTATTTCCGGGAAGGACAAGTAATAATGGTTGACAACGACAATTTCTTTCGTCTGCTAAACGGCACATTCTGCGCCGAAGCATGGGATTGCATCAGCCGTTATGTCTACGCAGCCCTGCAAGGAGGTTCCATAATGCGCGGCTGGACAAACGACGAAAAGGTCATGATAACTTGTTGCAACGACGGGACACGGCCTGTAATTTTCAAGTTGGAAAGAATCGACGAGGATGTCTAAAACTTAAAATCACAGACAAGGGGGGGGCGAGCAAACGCATCAGACAGAACACATTTGCCAATACGTTCCATCATCCTGCCGCCCCCCAAAATTCCCTTATTTTTCTTCCTGACGCTTAATTCTACGCCCAAATACGTTAATCTGATATTTTTTTTCGATTATTCCACCGATATTTTGTACTTTTGCACGTGTTTTAATTTTTTACTTTATGGAATACATAAAAACTGAAATTGAAGGCGTTTACATCTTGCAGCCAAAAGTTTTTGAAGATGCCAGGGGGTATTTTTTCGAAGCTTACAAACAAGAAGACTTCACAAAACATATAGGAAACATAAACTTCATTCAAGACAATGAATCCAAATCGAGCCGTGGCGTTCTCCGCGGCCTGCATTACCAAAAAGGAGAATATTCACAGGCCAAGCTTGTACGCGTAATCAAAGGGCGTGTGCTCGACGTCGCCGTAGACATGAGAATCAGCTCGAAAACATTTGGCAAGCATGTCGCCGTGGAACTAAGCGACGAGAACAAAAGGCAGTTTTTCATACCACGTGGCTTTGCGCACGGCTTTCTCGTACTCAGTGACGAAGCAATATTCACATACAAGGTAGACAACATATACGCTCCCGAACATGAGGCATCAGTGAAATTTGACGATGAAAAACTCGGCATCGACTGGCCGATGGCCCCGAAAGACATCCTTACCAGCCCGAAAGACCTGGCTGCCTTACCATTTGACAAGGCCGAACACTTCAAATGACACAAACAGACCAACAACACGCCAAAAGCATAAGGCCATAAGTCCGGGAACGAGACAAGGCCAAAAAACAGCCGACACTCTACATACCACTCCGGTTAGCCGACAAAACTACTATGGTACGAAATAAAATATCATATTATACTGCAGCCGTGGCCGTAGCCATATTTCTTTGCGGATGCGGAAAAAAAGCCAAACAGGAAACCGAAATAAAAGAAGACCTGAAAGCTAAGGCGATGCTTGCCGGTATCTGGATAGATGCAGATGAGGAAACAGCAATATTCAAGATAAAAGGCGACACCGTCTATTATCCCGATGCGGCAAACAGCCCTGTCAAGTTCCAGATTATAGGAGACACCATGGTAATGCTTGGCAACAACATCTCTAAATATCCGATAATACGCAGAAGTCCACACATTTTCGAATTCAAGAACCAGAACAACGAGATAGTAAAACTTGTAAAAAGCGAAGACCCTAACGACTCCCTCCAGTTCATACGCCACCGCATCCTGCCAATAAACCAAGGCAAGACGCTGAAAAGCGACACCGTGGTGGTATTTTCAGACAAAAGATACCACAGCTACGTGCAAGTAAACCCGACTACATACAAGGTGTACAGGTCGTTTTACAACGCTGAAGGCATTGAGGTTGAAAACATTTATTACGACAACATCATCCACGTAAGCGTGTTCTCAGGAAGGGACAAAGTGTTCTCAAAAGACTTTACAAAAGCTGATTTTGCATCTGCCGTTCCCGAAAACATGCTCAAACAGAGCATATTGAGCGACATCAAGCTGATTTCCGTATCGGCAAAAGGCCTACAATACCAAACCCAGCTCTCTATTCCCGACAGTCCGAGCAGTTTCCTTGTCGAGCTTGTAATATCGTATTCAGGCAAAACAAGCATAAAAGTTCTCGGCTGAAACACGAGCTTGAAAGTTTGGCAGAGACTCTCATTTACAAGCATTATCGACCATACCTCCGGCCAAGACATGCATCGCTACAATGTAAAAGGCCACATTTCACATTGCGAAATGTGGCCTTTTACATTGCGATTTGCGGTGTTTTACACGGCAAAACGGCACCTTTCAGAAACATGCTGATTACCAACTGGAAAGCCGCGCACAGCCTGCACAGCCACAGCCGTCAGACACACATGTTGCAGCAGCCGATATGTACGTATAAAATTCGTTGAACACACGTTAAATAAGTGTATACTAAAAGCTTTTTAATATTATTTAGTTCCATTTTTTCGCACATAAAACCATAATGTAGTATTTTTGCGCTAAAATTTTCAATTACAACTTATAACACTACGCATTATGGCAGAATCAATGGATATCCGTGAATTGAATATCTTGATAGAACAAAAAAGCTCTTTTGTGTCCAACCTGACGATGGGGATGAACCGCGTCATCGTGGGTCAGAAGCATCTGGTTGAGACACTGCTAATCGGACTGTTGAGCGACGGCCACATATTGCTTGAAGGTGTGCCCGGACTTGCCAAAACGCTCGCCATCAAGACATTGGCACAGCTTGTCGATTCAAAATACAGCAGGATACAGTTCACTCCCGACCTGCTTCCGGCCGACGTTACGGGAACAATGATATATTCACAGAAAGACGAGAAGTTCCAAGTAAAGAAAGGTCCGGTATTCGCCAATTTCATACTGGCCGACGAGATAAACCGCGCCCCTGCGAAAGTGCAGAGCGCTTTGCTTGAGGCCATGCAGGAACATCAGGTAACAATCGGCAGCGAAACGTTCGACCTGCCCCGCCCGTTCCTTGTAATGGCGACACAAAACCCGATTGAACAGGAAGGCACATATCCGCTTCCGGAAGCACAGGTTGACCGTTTCATGCTGAAAGTTATCATCGACTACCCCACAATAGAAGAGGAAAAACTAATCATACGCGAGAACCTTCAAGGTTCGCTACCTGAAATCTCACCGGTCATATCCGCCGAAGAAATCATCGACGCACGCGACGTTGTAAGGAAGGTCTACATAGACGAGAAAATAGAACAATACATCGCCGACATCGTCTTCGCAACGCGCTATCCCGACCGGTACGGCCTGCCACAGCTGAAAGAGCTGATAACGTTCGGCGGCAGCCCACGTGCCAGCATTAACCTGGCCAAGGCGTCACGCGCATACGCTTTCATCAAACACCGCGGATATGTAATACCGGAAGACGTGCGTGCCGTAGCCCACGATGTGCTGAGGCACAGAATAGGGCTGTCGTATGAAGCTGAGGCCACAAACGTGACAAGCGAAGAAATCGTAAGTGACATAATAAATAAGGTGGAGGTGCCTTGATGGAAACCCAAGACATACTCAAAAAAGTACGAAAGATAGAAATAAAAGCCCGGGGATTGAGCAATAACATCTTCGCCGGACAGTACCACACCGCATTCAAGGGACGCGGTATGGCTTTCAGCGAAGTGCGCGAATATCAATACGGCGACGACATACGAGACATCGACTGGAACGTGTCGGCACGCTTTCACAAGCCTTACGTCAAGGTTTACGAGGAAGAGAGAGAGCTTACCGTAATGCTGCTAATCGATGTCAGCGGCTCATTGGACGTTGGCACGCAAAACGCCACAAAACGCGAAGTGGTGACCGAAATAGCCGCGACACTCGCATTCAGTGCCATACAGAACAACGACAAGATTGGCGTGATATTCTTTTCCGACAGGATAGAGAAATACATTCCGCCAAAGAAAGGCCGCAAACACATACTGTTCATAATACGTGAAATGCTTGACTTCCACCCGGAAAGCCTCAAGACAGACGTAAAAATGGCAGTAGAATTTCTTACAAGCGTGCTGAAAAGAAGATGTACGGCATTTCTCATGAGCGATTTCTATACAAAAGGCGGGTTCGAGAACGCGCTCACCATCTGCAACCGCAAACACGACGTTGTGGCTGTTCAGGTGTACGACCCGCGTGCAGAGTCGCTGCCGAATGTCGGGCTTATGCGTGTACTTGACGCCGAAACAGGCCATGAGATGTATATAGACACAAGTGACAAAAGATTGCGCAACGCCCACCATGCTTATTGGCTGAACAGGCAAAAAATGCTAAAAGACACTTTCAACAAAAGCAATGTTGACAACGTGTCGATTGCGACAAACCAGGATTATGTCAAAGCGCTGATGCAGTTGTTTGCCATGAGAAGTTGAGGCTGACGTCCATTATGCCATAGGAGGCAATCTTGGCAGCACATACGGAAGCCTCTAATCGTTCTCTTTTAACCATTTGGAACTAATGAAACAGATAGTTTGCATAATATCGCTTATTGCCTGCACGTTATGTGCATCCGCTCAAGTATTCGTTGAATCTAAAATCGATTCAATAGAAATATTGATTGGAGAGCAGACCGACATCGCACTTAGCGTCACGGCAAAAAAAGGTTCAAAAATAAAACTTCCCACATACAAGCCTTCACAGTACATCACTCCAGGCGTTGAGGTATTGGACAATTCCATACCTGACACGGCACAACTTGACAACGGACTTATCAAAATAACACGGAGATACACTCTCACTTCTTTTGACGAGAACCTGTATTACCTTCCGCCGATGAAAGTAAACGTTGACGGAAAAGAATATAAAAGCAAAAGCCTGGCGTTAAAAGTGCTGACAGTCCCTGTCGACACGTTGCATCCGGAAAAGTTCTATCCGCCTAAAGGCGTACAAGACAACCCGTTCCAATGGAGTGAATGGGAAGGCGCTTTCTGGTTGAGCGTAATATTCGTGCTTATATGTGTACTGACATACTACTTATGGACAAGACTGAAAGAGAACAAGCCTGTAATAGCCAAGGTACGCATTATCAAGAAGATACCTCCACACCAAAAAGCCTTAAAGGACATCGAACAGATTAAGGAGACAAAGCTGTCTGTTTCTGAAGACCAAAAGACGTATTATACACTCCTTACCGACGTATTGCGAAAATACATCAAAGCAAGATTCGGCTTCAACGCAATGGAAATGACAAGTTCTGAAATCATCTCTCGTCTGCAACAGGAAAACGACAAGAAAATGATTGACGAGCTGAGGGAACTGTTTATGACAGCCGACCTCGTGAAATTCGCAAAATACTCTACTTTAATCAATGAGAATGATGCGAATCTGGTTAATGCCATCGAATTCATCAACACGACCAAGCAGGAAAGCCAGCCGACTATAGAGCGTGTCGCCCCGGACTTAACGGAAAAAGACAAGCGCGACATGCGTTCACGCACAGCCCTAAAGGCGTCTATAATAGTGCTCTTGGCTGCTGGTATCGCCATTTTCGCTTTCGTTGTATATCAAATTTGCATGCTGGTATAAGATTTGAAGATTATGGAATTTGTCAATAAAGAATATTTCTTGCTCCTTCTGCTGCTTATACCATACTTCATTTGGTATTTGCTTTACAAGAAGAAAAGCGAGCCTACAATGCGGATGAGCGACACCTTCGCTTATCAATACGCTCATCGCAGTTTGCGTGTACGGCTGATGGGACTGCCGATGCTGCTGCGTGTGCTGACATTCATACTTGTAGTTATCGTCTTGGCAAGGCCTCAAACGCACAACAGCTGGGGGGAACGAACCGTAGAAGGAATTGACATCATGCTTGCAATGGACGTCTCTACAAGCATGCTTGCCGAAGACTTGAAGCCTAACAGGATTGAGGCGGCAAAAGAAGTGGCCTCTGAATTCATCTCCGGACGACCGGACGACAACATCGGTCTGACGATATTTGCCGGCGAGGCGTTCACTCAGTGTCCTATGACGACAGACCATACATCGCTGATAAACCTGTTGCAGAATGTAAGAACGGACATTGCGGCCAGAGGTCTGATTGAAGACGGTACAGCCATTGGCATGGGGCTTGCCAATGCCGTAGGACGCCTGAAGGACAGCAAGACAAAAAGTAAGGTCGTAATCCTGCTGACCGACGGAAGCAACAACCGTGGCGACATATCGCCGCTGACGGCCGCAAGCATAGCAAAAAGCTTTGGAATACGAGTCTATACCATTGCTATTGGCAGCAAAACTATGGCTCCATACCCCATACCTGTGGGAGGAACGATACAATATCAATATCTACGAGCAGATGTGGATGTTGAAACATTAAGCGAAATCGCGGCTACTGCTGACGGACATTTCTACCGTGCAACGAATACTGCCGAACTGAAAAAAATATACGAGGACATCGACAAGCTTGAAAAGACAAAGATGGATGTGAAAAAGTTTTCCAAACGTTATGACGCTTACCAGCCTTTCGCACTGGCCGCATTCATATCGATGTTGTTAGAAGTTATACTAAGACTTGTCGTCTTCCGCCGTATACCTTAACTATAAAATGAAAGTTTATGTTCAGATTTGAAGACCCTACATATCTGTATCTGCTAATATTGCTGCCAATCCTTATTGCCATACGGATGTATGGATTGCGTAAGCGGAAAAAGCAACTGGCCAAGTTCGGAGACCCCGTATTACTCAAACGTCTGATGCCCGACGTGTCAGTCGCAAGAAGGGAAGTCAAGTTCTGGCTTATGCTTACAGCCATAGCGCTATTAATCGTTATGCTTGCACGGCCGCAAATGGGAACAAAAATCAATCAGGAGCAACGCCAAGGCATTGAAGTCATAATTGCATTGGACATAAGCAATTCGATGAAAGCCGAAGATGTCACACCTTCAAGGCTGGACAAAAGCAAGATGCTGGTTGAGAATTTGGTTGATAACTTCACAAATGACAAGGTAGGATTGACGGTTTTTGCCGGAGACGCTTTTGTGCAGTTGCCAATAACAAGCGATTATGTATCCGCCAAAATGTTCTTACAAAACATAGACCCTTCACTTATTGCCGCGCAAGGTACAAATTTAGCTGAAGCAATCGAACTAAGCTCCAAGAGCTTTACAAAGCAAGATAAAGTTGGAAGGGCGATTATTGTAATTACTGACGGTGAAGACCATGAAGGCGGCGCAACAGAGGCTGCCAAAGAAGCCAAAAAGAACGGGATGCGTGTATTTGTCTTAGGAGTCGGTTCGCCAAAAGGTTCGCCAATACCGGACGGCAACGGTGGTTATATGAAAGACAATACCGGCCAGGAAGTAATGTCTGCCTTGAATGAAGACATGTGCAAGCAAATTGCCTCCGCCGGTGGCGGAGCATATATCCACGTAGACAACAACAACATCGCACAGCAACAACTCGACAACGAAATTGCGAAGTTGCAAAAAGGCGACATATTGAATGTTACATACAGCGAATATGACGAACAATTCCAAGCTGTCGGAATCTTGACCATACTCATATTGATAATAGAAACCATCATTCTTGAAAGCAAAAACCCATTGCTTAAAAGGATAAGGCTCTTTAAATAAAAGACAAATGAAATCAAACATGATTAAACATATTGCATTGATTTTATTATTAGGTGTCACGACCGTTGCCTATGCGCAGACTGACAGGCAGTTAGTCCGTGAAGGGAACAGTTTTTTCACTAAAGGACAATATGACAAAGCAGAAGTACAATATAGAAAAGCTGTAGAAAAGAACTCGTCAAACCCTCAAGCCTTATACAACCTCGGCTGCGCCCTGATGATGCAGAACAAAGATTCTGCAGCGATTGTACAATACCAAAAGGCTGCGAAATTCGAGAAAAACAAATTACGACTTGCCGGCGTCTACCATAATATCGGCGTCGTATGCCAGAACCACAAAATGTACGGGGAGGCCATAAAAGCTTATGAGCAATCGCTGAGAAACAATCCCAAAGACAACGAAACCAGATACAACCTGGCCTTATGCAAGAAATTGCAGAAAAACAACAAGCAACAAGATAAAGACAAAAACAACGACAATAACAAACAACAAAATAACAAAAACAGGAACAATAATAAAGAGAAAGATAAAAACAAGCAGAAGCAGCCAAAAGAACAAATGAGCAAAGACAATGCGGAGCAGCTTATAAATGCCGCCATACAAAATGAAAAGGCGACACAGCAACGACTAAAGAAAGCATTGCAAAAAAACGGAACGCGTAAAATCAGCGACAAGAACTGGTGACAAACAATAAAGATGTAAAGTTTTTGGCATGAATAGATACATTCTCCTATTACAACTCATAGTATTTGCCGGTATTACACAAGTCAACGCACAAAGATTTACCGTCAATGTCCCATCACAAGTATCTGTCGGTGAAAATTTCAGGCTTGTCTATACCATTGACACTCAAAATGCTAAAGATTTCCGTATCGGCGACATTCCTGAAGCCCTGGAAATAATAACGGGACCCTATACCTCAAAACAGACAAGCTACATGATGGTTAACGGGCATACAACAGGGTCGTCGTCAATAACATTCACGTTCATATTATGTGCGACAAAGAACGGGGTTTATACCATTCCTCCCGCACACATAACAGCTAACGGCAAAAGGCTTTCATCACGAAACGCAAAGGTAAAAGTTTCCGGGGAGAGCCAGAATACTGGCGGAGCGCCACGAATGCACGACGACTCTGACAACATGCCCGACCTACGCGACGCTGGAACCCCCATAAGCGGAAAAGACTTGTTCATAAAAGTTAGTGCAAACAAAAAACGTGTACACGAACAAGAACCAATACTGCTGACGTATAAGGTTTACACCTTGGTCGACCTTACACAACTTGAAGGGAAGATGCCGGATTTGACAGGCTTCCACACTCAGGAAATACCACTTCCGCAACAAAAATCGTTCCATATAGAACGTGTGAACGGACGTCCATACAAATGTGTAACGTGGAGCCAATATGTAATGTACCCCCAAATGACAGGGAAACTTGAAATTCCGAGCATAACATTCAACGGAACCGTCATACAGCAGAACCGTAACGTTGACCCGTTCGAGGCATTCTTGAACGGCGGTTCGGGCTACATTGAGGTAAAACGTGCCATAAAAGCGCCAGGAGTCACCATACAAGTTGACCCTCTTCCGCAGCGTCCGAGCAACTTCTCAGGCGGTGTGGGCAAGTTCAACATAAGCGCCCAACTTAACAAAAGCGAAGTCAAGGCCAACGAGCCTATCACAATACGCGTCATCATTGGCGGCACCGGCAACCTAAAGCTGATAAAACAGCCGCAAGTAAAATTCCCTAAGGACTTCGATACATACGACGCCAAAATAACAGATAAGACAAAACTTACAGCCAACGGCGTGGAAGGCAACATGATTTACGACTTCCTTGCCGTTCCACGCAACCAGGGAAGCTATGTCATCCCTCCAATAGAATTCGTATATTACGACATTGAAGCCAACGCCTACAAAACAGTAAGGACACAAGAGTTCAAACTTGACATTGCGAAAGGCGACGGAAATGTAAACGCGGCTGTAGATTACAGCAACTTAAAAGACAAAGACATACATCCGATAAAAGAAGGTGAGATTGAAATACAGGACATAAATGACATCTTCTACAACTCAACGGCCTATTGGATTATACTGTCACTGCTGTTTGTCATATTCGCCAGCGTGCTCATAATCTTCCGCAAGCGGGCCATTGACAACGCCGACATAACAAGATTGAAGATAAAAAAGGCAAACCGTGTTGCAACAAGACGACTGAAATATGCAAACACGCTGATGCTGAAAAACGAGCACGACAAATTTTATGACGAGGTGCTTAGAGCGTTATGGGGATATGTCGGCGACAAGCTGAACATGCCTGTAGAGCAACTGTCAAAAGACAATATCGCCGAACGACTTACACAGAAAAACGTTGACGACGAGACTACGTCGATGTTTATCCGCGCCGTTGACGAGTGCGAATACAACAGATATGCCCCGGGAGACACCAAGGGCAACATGAACCAAACATTTGAAGCCGCAATGACTGCCATCATAAAGATAGAAAATGTCTTAAGGAAAAAGCCCGGGAGCAAGGCTCCATTGTCCTTGATACTATTGGCCATCATGATATTTGCCATACCGGCACCAGCTACGGCAATAACCAAAAAGAACGCCGACGACGAATACAAGAAAGGCAATTACATGCAGGCTATCAGGGATTACGAAGAACTGCTTAAGAAAGGACCGAGCGTAGAGCTGTATTACAACCTTGGCAACGCGTATTACCGCACTGACAACATAACACGGGCCGTATTGAACTACGAACGGGCACTGCTGCTGTCTCCCGGCGATGACGACATCAGGTTCAACCTGCAAATGGCGCGGTCGAAAACAATCGACAAAATAACGCCCAAGTCTGAAATGTTTTTCGTCACGTGGTACAAGTCGCTCGTAAACTTCACAAGCATCGACGGATGGGCAAACACGGCAATAGTAAGCATCGCCATCGCCCTGCTGCTAATATTGTGCTACCTCTTCGGCAAAAAGATTTTGATTCGTAAAGCTGGGTTTTACGGGGCAATGTTCTTTGTCCTGCTCTTCATCGCCAGCAATATTTTCGCATACGAGCAACGCCGCATACTGACACGGCGTACCGGCGCGATAATAACATCAACGTCAGCGGCTTTGAAAAAGACGCCTGTAGCAAACAGCGAATACAATACAATCATACATGAAGGGAGCCGTGTGGAAATAATAGACGACACGATGAAAGACTGGAAGCTTGTCGAGCTTGAAGACGGTCGCGAGGGCTGGATTCAAAGCTCACAGATGGAACGGATTTGACATAACGGGAAGCACCGGCCGGTAGACATGCACCGGCATTCATCAACATGAATCTGACCGGCGCATAGCCGTACCAGGCGTTTTCTGAAACGTCACGTTTCATAGTGCAAAAGACCGTCTTTCAGGCCGTAAAAGGCCGTCTTTCATGCGGCAAAAGGTGCCCTTTCGGCAATGCACTGATTATCAGACACATTTTCAAACGGATTTGTACTTGCTTCAAAATTCATCTACCTAACGTTTAACAAAGTCAAATGCAAACATTGACAGACATAGACCGAAGTGTTCTTGCATTCTTCAACGGGAGCGACTCATTGTTTGTTGACAACCTGGCCGTAATCCTTACATCCGGGTTGACATGGATACCGCTGTACTTGTCACTGCTATATGTCGTAATTAAAAACAATGAAACGATGAAACAAATCATGCTCGTCATCGGGTGCGTGATTTTGAGCATCGTTTTGTCCGACGGCGTGGCCGATTTCATCGTAAAGCCTATGGTCGAGCGCTTAAGGCCGTCTAACGACCCGTTGATTAAATATACAGTCAATGTAGTTGAAGGTATCAGAGGCAACTCTTACAGCTTTTTCTCCGCACACGCTTCGAATACATTTTGCATAGCGATGTTTTTCTCGCTGCTTGTCCGCAACAAGGTGTTTGTCGTCACGATGGTGTCGTGGTCGCTCATCAATTGCTGGACACGGATGTATTTAGGCCTCCACTATCCAAGCGACATCCTTGTAGGCTTGATTTGGGGAGGCGTTTCCGGCTCTCTTGCATATTACATTTACATCAAGTCTTACCTCCGCATATATAAAGATTTTAATTATATTTCCTCAAGATACACGTCTACAGGATACAACCGCTTTGACGCCGACATTGTTTTGCTGGTTTTAATACTTACATTATTATTCGCAATAACAAAAGCGTTGATTATTTAAGTTTTCATTCATTATGGACACCAAACACATACACATCAAAGATTATAATTATGACCTGCCCGACGGGCGCATAGCCAAATATCCCGTAGAGCAGCGTGACCACAGCAAACTGCTGATATACAATAAAGGCGAAGTATCCGAAGATATGTTTTACAACATATCAAAATATCTTCCGGCCGGTTCGCTCATGGTTTTCAACAATACGCGGGTGATACACGCGCGCATACATTTCAAGAAAAGCACAGGTGCCTTGATTGAAGTGTTCCTCTTGGAACCCGCCGCCCCGTCTGATTATGAACTGATGTTCCAGACCCGTGGGGAATGCTCATGGCTATGTATGGTAGGCAATCTGAAAAAATGGAAAGAAGGCACATTGTCACGTAGCTTCAATATAAACGGCCATGAAGTCATGTTTTCGGCTACCCGCGGCAAGGTTCATGGCACAAGCCATTGGATTGACTTCAAATGGAACGACCCCGATGTCACCTTTACTGACATTTTAGAGGCCGTCGGCGAATTGCCCATTCCACCCTACCTCAACCGCGACAGCCAGGAAAGTGACAACGTTACTTATCAGACAGTCTATTCAAAAGTAAACGGAAGCGTGGCCGCACCTACGGCAGGCCTGCACTTCACAAACAGCGTTCTCGACACAATCGACGCCCATGGGATTGAACGTGAAGAACTTACATTGCATGTTGGGGCCGGCACATTCAAGCCTGTGAAAAGCGAAGAAATATCCGGCCATGACATGCACACTGAATATATCTGTGTGAAACGTTCTACTATAGAGAACCTGATAAAGCATGATGCAAGTGCCATTGCTGTCGGGACTACAAGCGTACGCACGCTTGAAAGCCTTTATTATATAGGAGCCAGATTGAACGGAAATCCTGATGCAACCGAAGAACAACTGCACATAGACCAATGGGAACCTTACGACACGCACCCTACGATTAAACCGGTAGATGCGCTCCAAAACATTGTAGACTATCTCGACAGGAACGGATTAAATGCAATTCATTGCAGCACGCAAATCATTATCGCTCCAGGGTATGACTACAAGATAGTGAAGATGCTTGTCACAAACTTCCACCAGCCGCAAAGCACACTGCTGTTGCTCGTCAGCGCGTTTGTACATGGGGACTGGAAAAAAATCTATGACTACGCGCTCGGACACGATTTCCGTTTCCTCAGCTATGGCGACAGCTCGCTATTAATACCGTAAAGCGTTCCACACTAATAATACATAAAGACAAATCTTTACATAATCAAATTGCCAAATATGAAAATAGGTGACAAAGTTAGATTTTTAAGTGAAACCGGCGGAGGCATTGTTGCCGGTTTCCAAGGAAATAACATAGTCCTTGTTGAGGACGAAGACGGTTTCCAAATACCTGTCCGCACAAACGATGTCGTCGTGGTAGGAACTGACGATTACAACATAAAGATTGACAGTGTAGGTAAAAAAGACACGAAAAAAGATATAGAAAACGAGCCGGCAGACCGCCCGGTCACATTCCGCGCAAAGCCCGAAGAGCGCAAAGGCGGCGATGTCCTGTCGGTATATCTTGCTTTCGTTCCAATTGACAGCCGAGAAATCACCAATACAAAATTCGAGGCTTACATCGTCAACGACAGCAACTATTACATAAATTATTCATACACCTCGGCCGAAGGTGCCAGCTGGCACTTGCGTTCCACAGGAGAAGTAGAACCTAATACCAAGCTTTTCATCGAAGAATTTGACCGTGAGACATTGAACACTCTTGAACGTGTCTGCGTGCAACTCATTGCATACAAACGTGACAAGACCTTCATGTCAAAGCCTCCTGTCGATGCACAAATCAGGATAGACACAGTAAAATTCTACAAGCTCCATACATTCAAGGAAAACGACTTCTTCGAACAGCCTGCGTTATTATATACCGTTATCGAGAATGACAAGGTTGTACGCCCGTTAGTTATTGACGCTAAGAAGCTCAAGCAGGAGATGACACGCAAGATTTCCGACGACAACAAAAAGCCTCATGTACAACCTGCAAGGAAACAGCAAGACAAAGACGCACCCATTGTCATTGACTTGCATGCAAACGAACTTCTTGAGACCACAAGCGGACTGTCTGCCGCAGACATACTCAATCATCAGCTTGATGTATTCCGGAAAACAATGGATGAATATAAAAGCAAAACAGGTACAAAGCTTATATTCATTCACGGCAAAGGTGAAGGAGTCTTACGCCATGCCATAATACACGAACTCAACTACCGTTATAAACGGTATCCATACCAGGATGCTTCATTCCAGGAATACGGTTACGGAGCCACACAAGTAACAATAAAATAAGCCAAGCCGGCATAAAATCATACAAGATGCAACACGGTTTCATTAAAGTAGCTGCGGCAATTCCACCAATAAAGGTCGCCGACTGTGAATACAACATACTGCAAATAGAAAACATTGTGGCCCAGGCCGAAGGCAAGGGCGTTGAAATAATCGTCTTTCCCGAATTAAGTGTAACGGGTTATACATGCCAAGACCTGTTCCGGCAGACACTTCTGTTGGAAAAGGCAGAAACAGCCATACTCATGCTTCTTGACTTCACAAGGAATCTCGATATCATAACCATTGTCGGCGTGCCGGTTGCAGTCGGAGGCGCACTGCTCAACTGTGCCGCAATAATCCAGAAAGGCGATTTACTCGGCATCATACCAAAAACATACATGCCGAACTATGGGGAGTTTTACGAAAAACGCTGGTTCGCATCCTCCATAGACCTTCACCCTACAGAAATACGCTATGCCGGCAATACGGTTCAGGTAACTTCCCAACCCACACTGTTCAGAACTTGTAACGGAGCTTTATTCGGCATCGAAATATGTGAAGATGTATGGGCACCAGCCCCACCGAGTACAGAACTGTCTTTGTCCGGTGCCGATATGATTTTCAACCTGTCGGCGAGCGACGAGTTGATAGGCAAGCACAATTACCTTAAAAGCCTATTGTCACAGCAAAGCGCACGAACCATCTCCGGCTACATTTACAGCGGCTGCGGATTCGGTGAAAGCTCGCAAGATGCCGTGTATGCAGGCAACGCCATGATTTACGAAAACGGGCATCTGCTTACAGACAGCAGACGCTTCAGCTTCGAACCCCAGACTGTCATAACACAGATAGACATCGAAAAACTTAGAAGCGAACGGCGCGCCAACAGTACATATTCCGCAGCCATGCGCGGGCACGAGGCACGTATTGTCAATGCTCACACAACCACGACACAACGCGACTTTGAACTGATACGCCCCATCGACCCGTATCCTTTCATTCCAAAGGCGGCAGACATGACTGAAAGCTGCAACGAAATACTTTCAATACAAGTGTCAGGTCTGGCCAAGAGGCTCGTCCACACAGGCTGCAAAAATGTGGTGTTGGGAGTAAGCGGAGGGCTTGACAGCACTCTCGCGCTACTTGTATGTGTCCAAACATTCGACAAACTCGGATGGGACAGAAAAGGCGTAATAGGTATAACCATGCCCGGTTTCGGGACAACAGGCCGTACCCACTCAAATGCCGTATCACTGATGCAAAGCCTCGGCGTCACAACCCGTGAAATAAGCATTACCGCAGCAGTAGAACAGCACTTCAAAGACATAGGCCAAGACATTTCACTTCACGACGTGACATACGAAAACAGCCAGGCCCGTGAAAGAACCCAAATACTGATGGACTTTGCCAACAAGACAAACGGACTTGTCATCGGTACGGGCGACCTCTCAGAACTTGCCCTTGGCTGGGCTACATACAACGGCGACCACATGAGCATGTACGGAGTAAACGCAGGCATCCCCAAAACACTTATACGCCACTTGGTAAAATTTGCCGCAACAAATGTCGACGACATTTCGCGAAATACACTCCTTGATATAATAGACACCCCTGTAAGTCCGGAGCTTATTCCAGCCGACGCCGAAGGCAACATAAGCCAAAAGACAGAGGACATTGTAGGCCCATACGAGTTGCATGACTTCTTCTTGTACAACATCTTGCGCTACGGTTTCCGCCCGGCAAAAGTCTATATGCTCGCACGCAATGCATTCAATGGTGACAACGGAACAACGTGTTATGATGACGAAACGATAAAAAAATGGCTTAAAGTATTTTTACGCCGTTTCTTTTCACAGCAATTCAAGCGTTCTTGCCTGCCTGACGGGCCAAAAGTCGGCAGCATCAGCCTTAGCCCTCGCAGCGATTGGAGAATGCCGAGCGATGCCTCATCTGCACTTTGGCTGAAAGAATGTGACGCCATCTGACAGGCGGACACACAATGAAAAGGCTCAAGACGATTGTTGGACAATCATGCTTGAGCCTTTTTATTTTGATTATTCCACAGGCGTATCATCTTTCCTGTAAAACTCATAGCATCCTATATCAGGAGCTTCATCACGCAACCGTCCGTCACGGTCGTCAGACAACGAATAGTCCTTGTTTGCAGCATCTACAGCAGGCGAATTATCGACAAGATGAAAATCATAACGCTGCATGTCTATGTCCACCAATTCAAAGTTTTCATCCCCAGTAACAGAATCTGTACTTTCAACGTCTTCAAACAGCACATCAACAAAATGCTCTGCATCGTCAACCTCGGGGGTTCTGACAAGTGAGCCGACAAACCGGTAATTGAACGCAACATCCTCATCACCATCATACTTTACACCACTGAACATGTCATCCCCGTATCCCGTCACGATGCTATTGATACAATCCATCCTGACCAAAGGAACAGTTCCGCCGTTATAGACATTCGTGAACATCAAGGCTGCGCCACGCATGGAGTCAAAAGGATAAAACTGAGCCAAAGTACAATGTGTCAATGTCACATCTCCTCCATACACGGCAACGCAGTCGCCAAGAGTGTTTGTCAGTTGGCAATTGCCAGCCTCCACCTTGCCGGAAACCACACGCAATCCGTCGCCTTGGCAATTATGTACCGTACTGCCATACAACCGCAGTTTAAGCTGCGACACGTCCGACGAATCGCATACTATGCCATCAAAAGTGCTGTGAATGTCGGTATATGAAATCGAATTACCGTAGGAAGAACTGCGCAACCTTATTCCCTGCCACTGTCCGCTGACCATATCATACGGCAGATAATCAAACATCCGGTCGGTCCTGTCGCCACGCAATACAATATTGTTGTCGGCTGTTCCTTCGGACAACAGCCTGCCGTAAACGTCAATACCGGCATCTCCATGAAAATACAGTGTAGTCCCTGGAGTTATGCTCAACGTCGCCATACTGTCCACTCTCATCTGCCCATATATCACAACAGGCCTGTCACTGCCGTCTATCGTGGTATCGTCGCTTATAACAGCGTTCCTCAATATAGTGGCGTTCCATGTGTAAGCGTTGAGGTTTACCCTCTGCTCCACACCGCTCTCCAGTCCGAACACAAGTTCATCCTCTACAAGCTGGGGGCCTTCCGAAGCGTTCTCAGGAGAAGTAATCTCAACAAACACACGCACGCTGTCATTCTTTCTTATCTCCAAGTTATGCACTTGACAACCAGCCTCCGGACTAAGATACTCACCGTCAACATTTACCCTGAAACCCATCTGGTTACCACCGGCAAGGCGGACCGTCGAGCAACGTATGCCGTCACCCGACTTGTTATATACCCAAAAGGTCCTGGTAGAAGAAGGCACGGTAGCAAACAATGTATCGAAACGTACCGTATCAGTAGAAAAAGTCAGCACATTTGAAGGTGAGGTGCTGAAAGAATCGTCGTCAGTACAAGCACCTAACACCAGTACCGACACCGCAGCGCATAATGTAAATAATGTCTTTCCCATCGCTTATTATAACGCTGCCATGCCACCAATATTGCATGCCGCATAGAAAAAGGGACAGCAAAAGCCACAACCGCATCATTTCATCATGGAGATGATGCTCTGGCAGTTGTTTTCCTTCAGCAATTGTTCTATGCTCACAGACTTGTTGGCCTCCATATATCTGCCGACAACATTTACATATTGTGATTTGAAAAACTTGTAGCCCAAGGCAACATTGCATACCCACATGATTTTTCCTATGTGCATATCACGTTCCAACTGAGTACGCCCTTCAAAGTCATGCATCGGGTAAAGTCCCAACAGATAAAAGTTGAGACAATCCGGTACGATGTATTCCCTTGTCATCGTCTCGCGCTGGGACGGAAGATAATACTTCTTGTACAAAGGATAATCCTTACCCAAATACTTGTCCAACGAAATACCTATCGACTGGTTTCCCACGACGATGCTTTGGTCGAGCGCCCCGATTTGCGCATATACTTTCGGCACAGGCATGTCTTGTATGTGCTCCTTCAGCTTCATGAAAGCGTTGTCGAGCTTCACGTTTATGTCATCCATATTGGCATATTGTGACTCCGCGTCCGAAACTATCGCCTGCAACGTCGAATCCTGGAAGAAAGCAAGGAACTTGCTGTTTATCTGCGGGTCGTTCACCTCGCCAAGCCTTAAAACATCTTCAATAAGAGTACGTGTCTCCATTGGATAATCCATGTTCATTTGCTGCAACGCAGAAAAATCGCCCGTAGTAAGGTACTGGCTCTCCAAACGGTCATAGCGGCACACCTCTATACGATGCTCTCCGCCATCGTCAAATGGTTTCAGCTTCATGTCACACGCCATGAAAGCGAACACTGCCAATATCAGCAAACTGTAGATTTTCCTCACTATACGCTTATTATTACTTTTGCAAAAATACTAAAAAATATTGTATAGCCCAACTTATTAGCTAAAAAAAACAAATAAAAGTACAAATAAGCATCAATATGTATAACGAAGTATAAAATTTGGATAAAAATGTACAATGTTCACAAATGGTTGCCATCGGCCGCAACACCATTTCAAATATAAACGGGATTTACCATATCTAAAAACCACATGAAATACCGTACATTGACAAATTTAATGCCGTCCGTAATCCAGTACGGCACAAAGGCATACAATGTGTGCAACCAGTTGAAATCCAGCGCATTGCAAAAGGCCACCTTTTGCAATGTAAAAGGCCACCTTTCAGCTTCCGGTTTATGGCCTTTTACATTGTCATTTGCCGCCATTCTGATTTCCACCGCCCTGCATGCCGAAACGGGAACACCTCTCCCTACGCCCTTTCAACGAAACAATACGGTTATATCCGCTCATGCAGAGGCGTATATTCCTGTTGCGAAAAGCTCCTTTCATTGTAGCTTCCTGCGGATACGAAAAAACCGGTTGACGACGTTTTACGCCGCCAACCGGGATGTTTCCGCCATGCTGCACATTAAGAAAAACGCCATGGCAAATATTTTGTTCCTCGTTATTTGGTTCCTGTCTGATTATTTGACAATTCTGCAACACACTGCAAACGTATGTCCGCTGATGACGAACCTACCATTATGGTATATTCTCCCGACGGGTAAACAAAATCGCCCTTAGCCTCGTCCCAATAACGCAGCAGGTCTTTGCGCAGCTTTATAGTGACATCGCGGCTCTCTCCTTTCTTAAGAGTTACCCTCTCAAAGCCCTTCAACTCTTTGACAGGCATCACCTCATTGCGCTGCGGCAGTTTGACATAAACCTGTGCGACTTCGTCTCCTGCGCGCTTTCCGACATTCTTCAACGTGAACGAAACATTGGCAAACTCATTGTCTTCAGTAACCTTCAAGCCTGAATACTTGAAAGAGGTGTAGCTCAAGCCGTATCCGAACGGATAAAGCACATCGCCCTTGTAATACTGATATGTACGTCCCTTGATAATGTCATAATCGTCAAAAGCAGGCAAATCCTCAAGGCTTTTATAATAAGTCAGCGGCAGACGGCCACCGGGGTTATAGTCGCCGAACAGCACTTCGGCTACGGCAGTGCCTCCGCTCTCGCCCGGATACCATGCATTCACTATCGCCGGCACGTTCTCGTCCATCCAGTTTACTGCCAAAGAGCTGCCTGCAACAAGCACGACGACAACGTTTTTGTTCACCTTATATATCTCTTGCAGGAACTCTCGCTGGTCGGCCGGCAGCTGAATGTCATAACGGTCTTGGCCTTCGCGCTCTATCGACTTGTTTATTCCAAGCACAGCCACAACCGTCTCACACTCGCGGACAGCCTTACCGGCCTCGCCGTAGAGGTCGAGCCGCGTCTGCGTTCCTACCTACGGAACTTTCCATTGCAGTTTTGCTACGGCATAATCGCGGTTGTCATAATACTCCGCCTTTAGCTCATAGTCTTTTCCGGCCTCAAGATATATCTCCGCAGTGTCCGTCCGCACGGTGTGTCCTGCCCATGCGTCAATGAGCATCTTGCCGTCAATGCTAAGACGGCAACCGTCGTCTGAGGTAAAGCTGAACTTGTAGTTACCGGAAACAGTGGGGCGCAATTTGCCCGTCCAGCGTATCGACAAGGGCGATGCAGGCAGGAACGGGTCGGGCGCCTGATTGCCAGGCTCGAAGTTAATCCATTCTTCCCTGCGCACTTTAGGAGTACCTTCAAGCTTTGTATTGCTGAAATATTCAGCCTTCAATCCCTCCGGAAAGTTCGCCCCCTGTATCAGCTCCATACCGTCAACAGCCGATTTCCACGGAGCATAGACAACTTTCACATCGTCGCCCACCCTTTTGCGGATGCCGTCAAGTATCGAGACCGGGGCAATTACAGGCGAACCGCTGTAATCGCCGAACTCGCACTTGCCAGCATTGATGCCCACAACGGCTATCGACTTTACTTTTTCCGGATTGAGGGGCAGCATGTTATTTTCATTCTTCAACAGCACGATGCACTCCCTTGCTGCCTGAAGAGCCACCTGCTGATGTTCCTTCGAACCTATTACATCCGGCGATATACGGGCGTATGGATTTTTATCCGTACTGTCAAACAGCCCCAACCGCATACGCGCCTTCAGCACTCGGTAAGCCGCCGTGTCAATGTCGGCGTCTGAAACCATATACTGACGGTAGGCGTTAAGCAACGGCTTGTCATAAACATCGTCGCCGCATTCAAGGTCGAGTCCGGCCTTCAGGGCAAGTGTGGCAGCCGTTTCCTTTGTCTTCACGTACTCATGCCCTGTACGCAACAACGAAACTCCGCCGCAATCTGACACTACATATCCGCCGAAGCCCCAATCTTTGCGCAACACCTTGTCGAGCAGCCACGGATTGGCCGAGCACGGAACGTCGTTTATGGCATTGTATGCCGCCATGATAGAAGCGGCCTTTCCGTCCTTGATACAAGCCTCGAAGGCCGGCAGGTAATACTCCCTCAACTGTTTTTCTGAAATCTGCGGATTACACTCGAAACGGTTGTGTTCCTCGTTGTTGGCCGCAAAATGCTTCGGCGTGGCCACCACTTTCAGGTAGCGGCTGTCGTTTCCTTGCAGTCCGCGGACAAAGGCCGTACCCATGATTCCGCTCAAATAAGGGTCTTCACCATACGTTTCAGGCGTGCGTCCCCAACGGGGGTCGCGTGCCATGTTCACCGTAGGCGACCAGAACGTAAGCAAGTCGCTGAACTGGTATTTCTGGTTGCGCCCCTGTTCCAGCTCGTTCCAGCGCGCGCGAGCCTCATCCGATATAACCGTTGCCACTTGCAGCTGCAACCGTGGATTCCATGTAGCAGCCAGTCCGATGGCCTGCGGAAACACGGTGAAGCGTCCCGGACGTACAACCCCGTGCAAAGCCTCATTGCCATGATAATACTTAGGTATGCCCAAACGCGGTATGCCGGGCGACGTTGCACGCAAAAGGCTGATTTTCTCTTCCACCGTCAACCGCGACAGCAAGTCCATTACGCGGTCATGCACTGGTGCAGTCTCGTCCTTATACAGCTCACGCTGCTGGGCGGAAACACCGCAAGCCGACACCGTAAGCAACACAATGAATGCAAATCTCTTAAATGTTCTCATAATATCTGTTTACGTTTAACTTTCTGATTGCAAAGTTAAAGTCAAACGCTTATCAGCATTATAAAAAACACTTAACGGGCACTTAAAGTCTGATTAAAAACACATTTAATGCACGAATACCATCAAATGTTTTCCAATATGCCGTGTTTCGTGTTGCAAAAGGCCGTCTTATACAACACGAAAGGCCACCTTTTACACGGTAAAAGGTAGCCTTTCGGCAATGCGCTGATTTACAGCGGCATTGCCGCTTATCCATAATTCAATTATTACTTGTACGCTGTCATCTGCCTGCAAGCACGAAAACTCATTTCAGCAAATCGTCAAGGAACTTGTCAAGGTCTTCATCCAACCCCTTCATCAGGTCGCCGCCGATGATTTTGATGTCGCTGTCAACGAGGTACAACTCGCACAAATGCTCCCTGTCATCATTCTCAAGGATGAAACTGTAAGGCTTCAATATGCACAAGTTTTCAGCCACGTTCTGCATTTTAGTTATCACATTCCTGATTACTCCGGCAACACTGTCATAAAAATCCGGGGCCGGACAATTAATCCAATCGTCAACAACACAACGGGTAATCTCGCTGTCATTGTCGTCAAACGCCATGAGTTCCCCCGTGTCCTGCGACAAGCTCAAATGTATGTCCGTCATGACTGTAGGTTCGTCAACAGCAGGAAACTTCTGCGCTATCTTTCTTATGAAGCGCTCTATCTGCGCTATTGTTGCATCTGTAACATTCATAGCCCTGTATCTTTAATATTTTATCGACTTTTTCTTCGGTTTGCTCTCATTGCTCATCCTGTCCAAGGCGGTTACGGCATACTTCACTTTCTCGCCCGGACGGATGTCGGCTTCAGGTATTTCGTAAAACTCTTCAGTAGTGATGGCCACGATTTTTGCCGGATTGCCGATATCTTCCTTGTCGCCATTTGCAAACTTATACACAACGTACTTAACGGCTTCATTTTTCCATCCCCTGCCACTCGGCGCCTTCCAGAAAAGCACCGGACGGCCGTCGATGCCCAATATTTTCATCTTCTTGACTTTTTTCGGAGCCTTGCCGTCAATATAAGGCATCGTAGGAACAAGCGCAGGATACTTCCAATACACTTTTTCCAGCAGCGAACCGTAATTGCCCACATTATCCACTACGGCCTTTGCATACCACAACACCGTGCCGTTTACATTCCACATCTCATTGTGCAACTTGCGCTTGGCAGGCAACTGGTTAATGTTCGGGTTGTCCGGGTCAGGGAATTTCGCCGTCCGCTCCACATCCTCACCAATGTAAAGATGACGCCTCCCGGCATACTTGTTCCACCATTTTATCAGCGTCTCATAATCGGCAGCCTTATGGCCGATTTCCCAATACAGCTGAGGCACGCAGTAATCAAGCCAACCGTTGTTCACCCACATAAGCACATCGGCGTACAAATCGTCGTAATTCTGAAGTCCGTTGGTGTTGCTGCCCATCATTGGGTCGCTTTTCTTATTGCGATAAATGCCGAAAGGCGACACACCGAACTTAACCCACGGCTTCACCGCGTGTATAGTTTCATACAGCTGCTGCATGAAAAGGTTGACGTTATAGCGGCGCCAGTCCCTAATATCCTTAATCCCATTGCCGTAGGCTGCGTATTCCCTACCGTCAGGTATCGACTGAGATGCGACAGGGTACGGATAGAAATAATCGTCTATGTGCAAGCCGTCCACGTCGTAACGTCCCACTATATCGGCAACCACCCGGCATATATAATCACGGTTTTCAGGCAGCCCCGGATTCAATATCAGCTGTCCGTCATACGCAAACACTTTTTCAGGATGCTTTATGGCCACATGAGAACTTGCAAGCTCACGCGTGGTTTTGGTCTTCGCCCTGTAAGGATTTATCCAGGCGTGAAGCTCCATACCGCGCTTATGACACTGTTCCACCATCCATGCCAGCGGGTCCCAGTAAGGCGAAGGAGGCTGCCCCTGGCGTCCTGTAAGGAAACGGCTCCAAGGCTCAAGCTTACTTTCATATAAGGCGTCACACTCCGGTCTCACCTGAAATATTATCGCATTCACCCCACAAGCCTTAAGCCTGTCAAGCTGGGACGCAAGCGTTTCCTGCATCTGACGCGTCCCCATACCAAGGAACTGACCGTTGACACACTGTATCCATGCACCCCGGAACTCACGCTTGAGGCTGTTGTCAGCATATACATGAGAACTTGACAGCATCAGCACGCAGGCTGCAAAAAATAATCTTAATCGGTTGTATACATGTCTTTTCATACCCCAAAGTTACAATGTTTTATCCATTCAAACAAATATATATTAATAAAATGTGGAAATAACGCCTCTAAATCGTAATCCATCCGACACACATTTACTAACAACTGTTAAATATCCCGATTGTGTGGGCACACATAAATTTTGTAAAAATAAATCTTTGTTATTATTTGGTTAATATAAAAAAAGTCCATATATTTGCAATCGTTATCCTGAAAACAATCTTTTTACCTTAAAAAACTAATACCTATTGAAGATATAGAGCGGTTGCCTGTGAAGGCCCACCGCTTTATTTTTTTGTCCATACACGTCGGTTTACAGGATAATGTAAAGCCAATTAAAATATATTATGATTGCAGGCGTTTGCCGAAAGGCCGTGTTTTACATTGCGAAAGATGGCTTTTTATGAGCTGAAAGGCCGTCTTTTATACGGTAAAAGGCCATCTATTGGTAATGCATTGATTTCCAGCGACATTACTACAAGCGGCTCATCCTTGCCACAATGCCCGTATGCGACATGCCAATATACAACAAAAAGGCTGCATGCGAAAACACATGCAGCCTGTCATAATACCAAAAATAGAATTGCTGTGACCGCATTACCGCGTCGCCCTGAAACTTTCCATATTAACATACCTGCGCTTCATGAAGCGACGGTATATGTTGGCTATCCATAAACTGTACGTTGCAATGAAAGCTATGCCGAAAACCAACAAAACCAAGTAAGCCGTATTCTCACTGAACATGGTTCTCAACGATGATATTACGATTACAGGCAGGAACATCGCCAACAGCAAGGCCACTATCTGAAAATAATTGTTTTCGACGTTGCCCTTGCTTATAAACTTGGTGTTCAGCGGCATAGTCTGCCTGTTGTACACTGCCATCTGCATGAAAAGACAATATACCGGCCCTGCCGTAAAGCACATCATGGAGAACAATGCCAACAGACTATGCTTGCCTGTAAATACGGTCGGCAGCATCAATAAGAATGGCAACACAAGCATAGAGCCGTAAAAGAAATACTTGGCCCTCAACAGCTGCATTATGTTCTCTTTGTGTACGGCAAGGAAATCAATGTAATTGCCCTCCGCACACATAATTTTCATAAGAGTGTTCGCCCCGTAAAGCATGAACACATAAGCCACCCAGAATATCTTGGAGAAATCGTCCTGATAAAGGTCTGTAAAAGAAACGACAAGGCTCAGGAAAATCGTGAACAACGTGCTGAACACAAACGACTTGCGCATATTCTTGTTACGGATAAGGCTTTTTATCTCCAACTTTAGATATTCGCCGGTCTGACCGAACCTGTCGAACATGCGGAATTCCGACACACTTCTCATCTTCGGAGCCTCAACATTGGCATTCTCCAAATACGTAAAATGAAACTGCATCCGCTTGTTCAACTCGATAAAAGCGAACAATACGAGCAATAAGCCAAAGTAATGCAACGGATGCCAGAACGCAAAGCCACGTCCTAATGACGAATATATGTCAAACAAGGTATCAATGCTGTCGCAATAAAGCGGAGAGAACACCAAAGCATAAACGGCAATGGGCAGCACCCACCATTTCAGGCTTTGGTTTATCAAAGTCCTGACAAGCATGTACCATTGGCTGTTGACGGTAACAAGCAACTGAAATGACACAACTATGCCCATCGATGCCCAAAAACCGTCGCAGAAAAGCGTCGTCATCAAAACGTATGGAACAGTAACAGCCGTCCATACAAGATTATTGGGAGAAACCACGCTTGACAGCACGAACATCTCAACGCACGTGTATTTTGAGATGGGAAGCAACGAGTAAGGCTTTATAAGCTGCACAGGCGTCTGCTGGCTTATAAACCTGACCAAGAAATCGGCCGCAAGGAAAAACGGCAAAAGCCCGAAAAGGAATTCGTATGTAGTCTGGGAACTTGACGTGTTGGCAATAAGTGCCAGCATTATGGCGATGAAAACAAGATATAACACGACAAAAGAGCCGCCTATATATAAAAGGACTTTAGCAACCTTGTTCTGCTCGTATGCCACACTCCGTTTCTCAGCCAACTTTATATGGTGGCGAAGCGCCCGGAACAAATGCAGTTTATTCATCTATGTATTGTTTGATGTTTACTTTCTTTTACACGTGCTTTGACGACTGGCATATCATAAACAACAGCTGTAAAACACAAATCACCTCAAATCAATTATCTCTGCGTCGGGAAAGTCTTTTGAGTTAAACCTGAACATTGCGTCACTTAAAGGTTTCGACTTGAAATTTGAAACACTTATAGTTGTCCAGCCGTTACTCTGCCTCATTTTAACAACCTTCGGCAGATAATTCTTTCCTATCGTTATATACATTTCCTTGATGGAACGCTTCTGGTTGGTTGCATACAGATGTATCTGCCATCCTCCTGACACGTTTTTCAATCCAAGCTTGAAGCCACTTTTATATATATTGATGAACTTGTATGGGTTCATAGATTGCTGCTGGGCCTCCGTAGGTGTGCTGACATTAACCTCCTGGCTGCTTTTCATGTACGTCCACTGCGTCTTTCCATCATACCATACAATCGCTTGAGGCGTGCGTGCATTGAACTTATTTCCTTTTATGGCTATCGTCCCAGACGAGTTCCCGTATTTTCCACTTACGCTGAAATTGGCGCTTGCACCGCTCTTGTTGCCCACTATCGAAGCGGTCTTGTCAAGAATCTTGCGTGCCTGCGCCGCATTTTGGGAATATGCACCCAAGAATACGAACAACGACAATAATACAAATGACAATCTTTTCATCTTATTTTACTTTTACTGAAAATTTCATTTATGTAATATTAATCCTTATTTACAGCCAAACCCAATCCTTTATCGCTTCAATTGCGCAAGGAGAGCTTCAAGGCTGTTCTCGTCATGTATAAGAACCTCACGCGGTTTGCCGCCTTGTGCCGCCCCTACGATACCGGCCTTCTCCATCTGGTCCATCAGACGTCCTGCCCTGTTATAGCCTATCGAGAAACGACGTTGTATCATGCTTGTAGAACCTTGTTGGTTCATTACTATCACACGGGCTGCCTCCTCGAACAGCGGGTCTATATTATTAACCTCAAGTGCGCCATTACCCGAACCGCCGTCTTCATCTGAAACCGGTTCAGGCAACTCCATTGGTTCAAGCGGACCAGGCTGCTCTGCAACATACTGATTGATACGTTCTATTTCAGGTGTATCAATAAAAGCACACTGTACCCTGACAGGCTCATTGCCGTTAAGGAACAGCATGTCGCCACGTCCTATCAACTGGTTGGCTCCCGGACGGTCAAGAATAGTGCGCGAGTCTATCATCTGGCTTACCCTGAATGCCATTCGTCCAGGGAAATTAGCCTTGATGTTTCCTGTAATGATTGATGTCGTCGGCCTCTGTGTCGCTATTACCATGTGTATTCCTACGGCACGTGCCAACTGTGCGATGCGTGCTATCGGAAGCTCAATCTCTTTCCCAGCTGTCATTATAAGGTCGCCAAACTCGTCAATTACCACCACAATATAAGGCATATACTCATGGCCGTCGGTCAATTTCAACTGATGGTTTACATATTTCTTGTTATATTCCTTGATATTTCTTGCCCCGGCAAGTTTCAACATGTCGTACCTTGTATCCATCAGTTTGCACAAACTGTTCAATGTACGGATAACCTTCTTGACATCGGTGATAATGGGTTCTTCGTTGTCATCAGGCACCTTCGCCATGAAATGTTTAGCAATTGGCGCATACACGCTGAACTCTACCTTCTTAGGGTCAATCAACACGAACTTCAGTTCGTTAGGATGTTTCTTGTACAACAACGATGTTATGATGGCGTTCAAACCGACTGACTTACCCTGTCCTGTAGCTCCCGCCACAAGCAAATGAGGCAGTTTGGCCAAGTCAACCATAAAAATTTCATTTGTAATAGTCTTGCCTATCGCTATCGGCAAATCCATTGTGGTTTCCTGGAAACGCTTTGAATTGAGTATGCTTTCCATTGAAACTATGTTTTGCTTCTTGTTAGGCACTTCTATTCCAATAGTACCTTTGCCTGGAATTGGCGCAATGATACGAATGCCGAGGGCGGCAAGGCTCAAGGCTATGTCATCTTCAAGATTTCTGATTCTTGAAATCTTGACGCCTTCGGCTGGAGTTATCTCGTACAAGGTTATTGTAGGCCCGACGGTGGCCATTATTGTCTTGATTTGCACGCCAAAACTATTTAACACGTCAACAATACGGTTTTTATTGGCGGTCTGTTCTTTCATGTCGATGTAAGGCTTGCCGTCATTGTCGTATTTCTTGAGCAAATCAAGTGTCGGATATTTGTACTTTATCCACGGTTCACGAGGGTCTGTCGGCACAGACAAGTCTTTTGCTCCAGACACATCGTGAGAGTTTGCTTTTGCTTCGCCGCTTGGCTTATTGATTATTATTTCCTGTTCTTTTTCCTCTTTCTTGTTTTCCTGGGTCTCTTTGGGGTCAGACTTTCCTCCGGAAGGGCCGTTGTCATCAAAAACAACAACCTGACTTTCAGGGTCATCGAATGTCGTCGGGTCATCCAAAGTAGGTATAACGTCACTCTCTTTATCGTCCTTGTCCAAATCATTGGTAACACCAAAGGTTACCTTTCTCCTCAATGTGCCAATCGGGTTCAGAACCTTCCTTACAACACTTATTGTCTCCTTGCTTAAATATGTAAGGAATGCTATTGCCGTAAGAAGCAGCACTGCCATCAATCCGTACACTCCAATGACATTTTCAAGCCACTGGCTGCAATACAATCCATGGTCGCCGCCCGGATTATAAATATTGCTTCCCATTATCGGCGTCAAAATCTTGGCCGACATTACAGAAAACCATATCATCACAATCATCAGGCATATAAACCATTTCAACAGGTTTATCTTATACGCCTTGACAAGCCTCAACCCAGCCATACCTATGAAAACAGGTACGATAAAGGCTGACAAACCGAAACATCTTGATATGAAAAAATATGACACGAATGCCCCCAATGAGCCACAACTGTTCTTGAATTCCCTGTTCTTATTAAGTACTTCCTGCGAAGTGTGGTCCAATATTAAACTTTGGTCGTATTGTCCTGTGGAAAAATATGATATGAACGCTATAATCATATAAATCGACAGCAATATGAAAATGATGCCAAAAATAAAATTCAGGATATCGTTTTGGAAAATGACCTTCAACCCAACAACTTCGCTGAAGGATTTGTTGGAACGTATACTTTTTTTCTTGCCCATTAGCCTATTTGAAGTTTTATTTGCAAAAGTAATCGAAAAATGTCAGAACTAACCATAAAACTCGCCTTTTTTTTATATTTTTGCACGCCGTCAAAAAGTCATACGGGCATCATTTTGTTTGCACATTATGGGAAAAATTATTTATAACAGATTTGACAAACACGATATTCAGGGACTGCCGAGAGCCGTTTTCGAGGGCAGGATTATAGTCATCAACACTTCCGCCGACGCCGAAAAAGCCGTCAGTTACCTGCTTTCTCAGAACATCCTCGGCATCGACACCGAAACAAGGCCTTCATTCAAAAAAGGGCGCACACATGAGGTTGCTCTCCTACAGGTGTCCACACACGACACATGCTTCCTCTTCAGGCTCAATCTGACAGGACTGACACCTGCAATAATACGGTTGCTTGAAGATGAGAATGTCACCAAAGTAGGTTTGTCGCTGCACGACGATATCAACTCGTTGCACAAGCGTGCCGACTTCGTGCCCGGCAAATTCATCGACTTGCAGAAGCATGTATGTGAACTCGGCGTAGAAGATTTGAGTCTGCAAAAACTCTATGCAAACTTTTTCCGACAAAAAATAAGCAAGTCTGTACGGCTGAGCAATTGGGAAAACGATGTGCTTAGCGACAGTCAGAAATTGTATGCGGCCACAGATGCGTGGGCGTGCATAAATATTTACGAAGAGCTTATGCGGCTTGAAAAAACAGGAGATTACCAACTTATAAAAATCGAGAAACATGAAAATTGACACTACATACAAGAACATTTATCTCAAAAAAGGGAAAGAAGACAGTCTGAAACGTTTTCATCCATGGATATTTTCAGGTGCAATAAGCCGTTTGGATGAAGGCATAAACGAAGGTGACACGGTACGTATATTAACAGCTGAAGGCGGCTTTGCAGGAGTGGGACATTTCCAGATAGGAAGTATCGCTGTGCGTGTGTTGTCATTTGAAGACACCAAAATTGACGGACTTTTCTGGCGCAAACGGCTTTCATCCGCCTTACAGATGCGCCAGGCATTAGGCATAGCCGACAATCCGGGAAACAACACGTTCCGACTGGTACACGGAGAAGGAGACAACCTCCCCGGTCTGGTTGTCGATTGTTACGGGAAAACTGCCGTTATGCAAGCCCACAGCGTAGGCATGCACGTTTGCCGGCATGAAATTGCAAGCGCCATTGCCGACGTGATGGGCGACAGGATAGAGAACATTTATTATAAGAGCGAGACCACTTTGCCATACAAGGCCGGATTAGAACAGGAAAACGGGTTCATATATGGAGGATGCGACGACAACATAGCCGTAGAAAACGGACTGAAATTCCATGTAGACTGGCTAAAAGGACAAAAGACAGGATTCTTCGTCGACCAGCGCGAAAACCGCCTTCTTCTGGAACGTTACTCGCGGAACAGATGCGTTCTTAACATGTTCTGCTACACGGGAGGGTTCTCTTTCTACGCAATGCGCGGTGGGGCACAGCTCGTACATTCAGTTGACAGCAGCGCAAAAGCCATAGAGCTGACGCAGGCGAACGTTGCCCTAAACTTCCCGGGCGACAACCGCCACGAGGCGTTTTGTGAAGACGCATTCAAATATCTCGATGCAGCCGACGGCAAATACGACCTTATCATATTAGACCCTCCGGCCTTCGCCAAGCACCGCGCCGCACTGCACAACGCGCTGAAAGGATACACACGCCTTAACATGAAGGCCTTTGAGCGCATCAAGAGCGGCGGCATACTGTTCACATTCAGCTGCAGCCAGGTCGTTACGAAAGACAATTTCCGCAATGCCGTATTCACTGCGGCGGCACTGGCAAAGAGAAACGTCAGGATATTGCACCAGCTCCACCAGCCCGCAGACCATCCCATAAACATATATCACCCGGAAGGGGAATACCTCAAAGGTCTGGTGCTGTATGTTGAATAAGTCGTTTTTACAGAAAGTTTCGAAATTCATCGCGTTGCACCAGCTGATGCAAGGCGATAAGAAATACATTGTAGCACTGTCAGGCGGAGCCGACAGCGTAACCTTGGCGCTGGCGCTTAAAGAACTCGGATATACTATCGAAGCCGCCCACTGCAACTTCCATCTGCGCGGAGAAGAGTCAAACCGCGACGAGCTGTTTTGTCAAAAGTTCTGCAACGACAACTGCATTGCGCTTCATACGACGCATTTCGACACGGAAGGTTTTGCACGCCTGCGGAAAATCAGCATAGAAATGGCCGCAAGGCATCTGCGCTACACGTATTTCAACCAACTGGTAACCGATGTCAATGCGTCAGCCATCTGCGTGGCACACCACCAGGACGATTCCGTGGAAACCGTGCTGCTCAACCTTATACGGGGCACAGGCTTACACGGCCTTACGGGCATAAAGCCCATAAACGGCAACATCGTGCGCCCTTTGCTTTGCGTTACAAGGCATGAGATAGAGGCGGCACTGTATGAAGCCGGACAAGAATACGTGACTGACAGCACCAACCTTGTCGACGACATAGTGAGAAACAAAATCCGCCTTGACATCCTGCCGCTCATGAAAGAAATCAATCCGTCCGTCAGCAATAGCATAGCGGCTACTGCGGCACGTGTAGCCGAGGCCGCAGCAGCACTTGACACTATGGTTGAAAGCACCGCCCGGATTGCGGAAACAAGACACGGCGGCTCCACACATATCAGCATCCCGGCAATCATGGCAGAACCGGCCTCAAGCTACATCCTGTTCGGATTGCTGAAAGATTATAATTTCACACCCTCTCAAATCGGGCAGATACACTCGTCAATGACGGCGGAACCCGGACGCATATTTCTGTCTTCAACCCACAGGTTGCTTATCGACCGCAACCATCTTGTAATAGAACCTAAAGAGGAGACCGCACTGCGCCCCATCGTCATACCCGAATGCGGCCTGTATGTAATCCGCAACGGCATGAAAATCAGGGTTGAGAAAGTAAGCCGCGGCAACGGCTTCGACATTCCGACAGCCGACAAACGATGCTGCATGGCCGATGCCGCAAAAATCACATTTCCACTCACTGTAAGACCAGCCGCTCCCGGAGACCGCTTCAAGCCCTTCGGAATGAACGGCTCGAAACTTGTAAGCGACTATCTGACAGACAGGAAATTCAACCTCTTCGACAAACAACGCCAACTAATAATGACCGATGCCGAAGGGCATACGGTATGGCTTGTCGGCCTGCGTCCTGACGAACGGACAAGAATAACGAGCCAGACAACCGAAGCAATCAAGATAACTTTTATAGCCGACAATACAGCGACACAACAGGATTGCCAACCATCCTGACAACAGCTTTTACGCCACGTCATAAAACATTGGCACTCAACGCTTTACAAAAGGCGGCCTTTCACAGTGTGAAAGGCCGCCTTTTGGTTTGTAATTTACGGCATTTTGCAACGCCGTTTGCCGTCAAACGCAAACACTCCGTTAAAACGCGAAACACGGGAAATGAAGCAACGCCATCATAACATTACGCCAACCGCCTGCCGCCCTGACATGTCAATCAAGACCGCCACGCATATCCATGGCTGCTGATAAAACGACGGCAAACATTAATTTAAATGAAAATAACTGCATAAAGAAAGAATATGTCAATTAAAATGAGTAAATTTGCACCCCAATAGAGTGATTTGAAAAAACAAAACAAGCAAGTTAAGGTGAAAGGATTGGCTGGACGGTGTACGGCATACAGGCATGGCGGCCAGTCTGATGCACTTATATGCAAACAAAAACTTATGAGCAAAGAATTCAACAACGCTTTTTCAATGATAGCCGATTACGAAGGCGACATAACCAAACTGTTCGAAGGTGACAAAGGCGGCGAACTGCCGGTGCTCGCCACACGTAACCTCATATTGTTTCCCGGAGTGGTGTCACCGGTACTGATTGGGCGAACATCGAGCCTGAACCTTATCAACTACCTGAAAGAAACGCCCGACCAGGCATTTGCCGTGTTTTGCCAAAAAGCGGCTGAAGAAGACAATCCCCTAAAAAAGGAACAATTATATGAATACGGAGTGCACGCAAAAATAATACGCGTGCTCGAGATGCCGGGACAGACCGGCAACGTAACCGTAATACTGCAAGGCCTGGGACGCTGCAAGCTTACGGCCATAAACAAAACCGTGCCATACCTGAAGGGCACGGTGGAAATAGCGCCTGAAAAAATCCCCGACGAGAAGGACAAGGAGTTCATGGCCGCAATAGAAGACCTGCGCAACGTCACAATTGAATATGTCAAGAAAAACGACGAAATACCGGACGAGGCGCAGTTCGCACTTCAAAACATCAACAACGCCGTCATCCTGCTCAACTTCATCTGCACGAGCCTGCCCTTCGACACCGAAGAGAAAATCAAGTTGCTCAAGACCAACTCGCTAAAAGACAGGCTGTTCAAGCTGCTCAAGATACTGCACCGCGAAATGCAGTTGCTCGAGCTGAAGCACGACATACGCACCAAAACGCGTGAAGACATAGACGAACAGCAGCGCGAATATTTCCTTCAGCAGCAAATAAAGAACATAAAGGAAGAATTGGGCAACGGCGAAAGTTACCCGGAACGCAAGGAACTGTTGGAAGAGGCCAAAAAGAAGAAGTGGCCTGAAGAGATAGAAGCAACATTCAACAAGGAGTTGGAGAAGCTCGACATCCTCAATCCGCAAAGTCCTGAATTCAGTGTGCAGCTCACTTACCTGCAAACCCTCGTGAACCTGCCTTGGGAAAGCTACACACAAGACGACCTGAACCTCAAACGTGCCGAAAAAGTGCTTGACAAAGACCACTACGGCATGAAAAAGGTGAAGGAGCGCATACTCGAATACATGGCGGTATTAAGTCTCAGAAAAGACTTGAAATCGCCCATCATCTGCCTCTACGGCCCTCCCGGAGTGGGTAAGACAAGTTTGGGCAAAAGCATTGCCAGCGCAATGAAACGCAAATATGTGCGCATATCTTTGGGCGGCGTTCATGACGAAGCGGAGATACGCGGACACCGCCGCACATACATAGGCGCTATGCCCGGCCGCATAATAAAAAGCATACAGAAAGCGGGGTCGTCCAATCCTGTGTTCATTCTCGACGAGATTGACAAGGTAACCCAAAACACAATTAACGGCGACCCGGCATCGGCTCTGCTCGAAGTGCTCGACCCTGAACAGAACATCGCATTCCACGACAATTACCTTGACGTGGACTACGACCTGTCAAAAGTGCTGTTCATCGCCACGGCAAACGACCTTAACACCATTCCCCGGCCGCTGCTCGACCGCATGGAACTGATAGAAGTCAGCGGATATATCACCGAAGAAAAGGTGGAAATAGCCAAACGTCACCTCATACCTAAGGAAAAAGAGAATACAGGACTGGCCGAAGAGAAAAAACTCGTGTTCACCAAGCAGGCCGTAGAAAAAATCATAGAGCAATACACCCGTGAAAGCGGAGTAAGGCAGCTGGAGAAACAGGTTAACAAGGCTTTGCGCAAATTGGCTTTCCTGAAGGCAAAGGACGGCGTTCTGCCCTACAACAAGATAACGCCCGAAGAGCTTAACTCACTGCTGGGCAACCCTCCATTCTACCGAGACATATACCAAGGCAATGAATATGCCGGCGTTGTGACCGGGCTTGCATGGACAAGCGTTGGAGGAGAAATACTGTTCATCGAGACGAGCTTAAGCAAGGGTAAAGGTTCTAAACTGACGCTTACGGGCAACCTTGGCGACGTAATGAAAGAATCTGCAATACTTGCGCTTGAATATGTCAAGGCGCATGCAGACATTCTGAAAATAGACTACCGTATCTTCGACCACTGGAACATCCACATCCATGTGCCGGAAGGAGCCACACCGAAAGACGGTCCGTCGGCTGGCATTACCATTGCTACGTCCATCGCGTCGGCGCTGACACAGCGCAAGGTACGCGCAAAGACAGCCATGACAGGCGAAATAACACTAAGAGGCAAGGTATTGCCCGTTGGCGGAATAAAGGAAAAAATCCTCGCCGCCAAGCGTGCAGGCATCACTGAAATCGTGATGTGTAAAGACAACAGGAAAGACATAGAGGAAATATCCGAGGAATACATCCGCGGCGTGAACTTCCATTATGTCGAGAACATACAGGAAGTGTGGGATTTTGCCCTCACCGACGAGAAAGTTAAGAATCCCATAACCTTCAGCATCGAAGATTGAGGCATGTTTTTCGAAATACAACATACTGACAACGCCAGCGACGCACGCACCGGCCTCATAACTACAGGGCACGGACAGATTCAAACCCCGATATTCATGCCAGTGGGAACATGTGGCAGCGTGAAAGGCGTACACTTCAGCGAGTTGCGCGAAGAGGTGAAGGCCCAGATAATCCTTGGCAACACCTACCACCTATACCTGCGGCCGGGGCTTGACGTTCTCAAGGCTGCAGGCGGACTCCACAAGTTCAACACTTGGGACAGGCCAATCCTTACAGACAGCGGCGGCTTTCAGGTTTTCTCACTGACAGGCATCAGGAAGCTCAAAGAAGAAGGATGCGAGTTCCGTTCTCACATAGACGGTTCAAAACATTTCTTCACCCCGGAAAATGTCATTGACACAGAAAGGGTTATCGGAGCCGACATCATGATGGCTTTCGACGAATGTCCTCCAGGACAAAGCGATTATCAGTACGCAAAGAAAAGCCTCATGCTGACGCAGCGTTGGCTCGACCGCTGCATCAAACGTTTCAACGAAACGGAGCCGCTCTATGGGTACAATCAGGTATTGTTCCCTATCGTCCAAGGCTGCACATTTAAGGATTTGCGACGCGATGCGGCCAAGTTCGTCGCCGACAAAGGCGCTGAAGGCAACGCTATCGGCGGCTTGGCGGTAGGCGAGCCTACCGAAGTGATGTATGAAATGATTGAGGTTGTCAATGAGATACTGCCTAAGGAAAAGCCCAGATACCTGATGGGAGTCGGCACACCACAAAACATTCTTGAAGCGATAGAGCGTGGTGTGGACATGTTTGACTGCGTTATGCCGACAAGAAACGGTCGCAACGCCATGCTGTTCACATACAACGGAACAATGAACATGCGTAATAAGAAGTGGGAAAAGGACTTCTCTCCCATCGACCCGGACGGCTGCGACGTTGACAAGACATATTCAAAAGCATATCTGCACCACCTGTTCAAGGCACAAGAGCTGCTCGCCATGCAAATAGCCAGCATACACAACCTTGCTTTTTACCTGCGCCTTGTCAATGACGCACGCAGCCACATAGAGGCGGGCGACTTTGTAAGGTGGAAGTCTTCCATAATCGACCAACTTGGGAAACGGATTTAACGAAATGGCATGAAAACGAAAAATATCAGGAAATTCAGAAAGACATTAAAACTCATGAGGTGGACAAGAAACCATCTCAAATGGCTTTTCGTTGCATTCGCATGGCTTGGAAGAAAACTGAAATGCCTGAGTCCGTCAAGATACCTGAAGATATTGGACTGGTATATAATCAAAAAATTCATCGGCACATACTTCTACTCCATCGCGTTAATCATATCGATTTCCATCGTTTTCGACATAAACGAGAATCTTGCGAAATTCACCCAATACCATGCTCCGTTGAGAGCTATCGTGGTGGATTATTACATGAACTTCGTTCCTTACTTCGCAAACCTGTTCAGTCCGCTGTTTGTCTTTATCGCTGTGATATTCTTCACGTCGAAACTTGCCGGGAACTCGGAAATAATATCAATGCTTGCAGCTGGCGTCAGCTTCAAAAGATTGATGCGTCCTTATTTGATATCTGCGGCACTTATATCAATAATGACATTCTTTCTTGGAGCATACGTCATACCAAAAGGTACAATAATAAGGCAGAACTTTGAAACAATCTATAAGAACAAGAAGAAGAATACGTCTGCGGAAAATGTCCAGCTTCAAGTGGGCAAAGGTGTCATCGCATACATTCAGCACTATGACAACAACATGAAAAAAGGCTACGGTTTCTGCCTTGACAAGTTTGAGGACAAAAAACTGATAAGCCACATGACTGCATCTGAAATCCAATATGACACCATTTCAGACTCAAAATATCATTGGAAGGCGCGCAACTGGCGAATAAGGCAGCTTAAGGGAATGCGTGAAACAATAACAAGCGGCTCAGTAAAAGACACAACAATAATGATGGAACCTACCGACCTTGTATTCTCCAAAGGCCAGCAAGAAACATTCACAAGCCCGCAACTCCGTGACTACATAAGCAAGCAGATTGACCGTGGGTCAGGCAATGTAGTGCAATATGAAGTTGAATTCCACAAGCGCATTGCAACATCTTTCGCTTCATTCATATTGACAACCATAGGTCTTTCATTGTCATCAAGGAAGCGGAAGGGCGGAATGGGATTGTACCTTGGCATCGGTCTGGCACTAAGTTTCACTTATATCATGCTACAGACCGTATCTTCCACATTCGCCATCAACGCCAACACCCCACCGATGCTGGCCGCATGGATTCCTAACATAATTTTCACGGTGGTGGCATACTTCTGCTACCGTAAAGCACCAAACTAACAGCAACATGGATTTTTACGATTTAGATTTAAGCGACAACACTCTCGACGCAATAGATGATATGGGCTGGACATCATGCACGCCCATCCAAGAAAAATGCATCCCCGAAATAATTGCCGGAAAAGACGTGCTCGGAATAGCACAGACCGGAACCGGCAAAACAGCCGCCTATCTGCTGCCAATACTCAGCATGCTTGACGAAGAGGACTTTCCTGAAGAGTCTATAAACTGTGTCATCATGAGTCCTACGCGCGAACTGGCGCAACAGATAGACCAAGCCATGCAGGGTTTTTCCTATTACATGCCGTCAGTCAGCAGTGTTGCGGTTTACGGAGGCAACGACGGAAGCCGTTACGACCAGGAATATAAGAGCATGAAGATGGGAGCGGATGTCATCATCGCCACTCCCGGCCGACTGATAAGCCATATCACTATGGGCAATGTCGATTTCAGCAAAGTCTCATTCTTTGTACTCGACGAGGCCGACCGGATGCTTGACATGGGTTTCCATGAGGATATTCTATCCATAGCAAAACTGTTGCCAGAGAGCTGTCAGACGATAATGTTCTCGGCTACGATGCCTCCAAAGATAGAAGAACTTGCCAAAACAATACTAAAAAATCCGGCCATAATAAAGCTGGCAGTAAGCAAACCGGCAGAGAAGATAAAGCAGCTTGCCTGCGTTTGCCACGAAAACCAGAAAAACGGAGTATTGAGACACATATTCCATACATACGGACAGAAGCGTGTAATAATATTCTCAAGTTCCAAACAAAAGGTAAAGGAAATAAACAAGGCGCTCAAATCACTTAAAGTCAACAGCGGAGAAATGCACTCCGACCTGATGCAAAGCCAGAGGGACGAGGTGATGTATCTCTTCAAGAGCGGACAAATCGACGTACTTGTAGCAACAGACATTGTTGCACGAGGCATCGACATCGATGATATTTCCATGGTAATAAACTATGACGTTCCACATGATTGCGAGGACTATGTCCACCGTATAGGCAGAACGGCGCGCGCTGACCACGACGGAACGGCCATAACACTTGTCCGCGGAAAGGAAATACGAGACTTCATGCAAATAGAAGCATTCCTTGGACACGAAGTGGAAAAACTCCCTTTGCCAAAGGAATTAGGCAAAGCGCCTGAATACAAGGCTATGGAATCAGGAAAAGGTCATCGCGACGGAGGAAAAAGAAAAGGCCGGTTCAAGAGAAAAGGCAAATTCAAGAAAAAGGACAACAAGTCTAAAGAACCGCGTAAGTAAGCGCCTTTCCGTCAAAAATACGATAATACACGTCCAACGTCTCACCGCGTTGGACGTTTTCTGTTTTCATTACTCCAACAGTGCCATCGCCTCCAATTGACAGCACACGCATATCTTTCAGAGCAAGATGTTCTTCCGAATACAGTTTGTACAGCGTCTCTTTAGCACACCAATGCAGCAAAAGCCCCGTCAATGTATCCGCATTTTCGTCCGGGCGCAACATCTTTCCGGCTACATTCGCCACTCTGTCGCCAAGGCATTCCACATCCACCGCCACAGCCCTGCCACGTGAAACGATGACAGCCGCGCAGCCTTTGGTGTGGCTTATACTGATATTCATACCATTGGAAAGATAAGGCTTCCCTGATTTCTCATGACACAGCTCAACGCCGTCACCAACCATTACGTCAATCAACGACCTCACCGCAAGAGCCTCCCTGCGGCGCCCTACGGCTCCGTAGCTGTCAATAATGGCCTGCCTGTACGGTGAAGCAGAACGTCCCTGTTCAAGAAATTCATCCACACTTTCCGTAATATCCCATAAGCCAAGCCTCACGCCTTTGGCTACTTCTTCTACTGACATCAGCGGCATACCCGTGTACTTATCATATTAAAAGCACCGTCTTCAGAACGGTGCCTTGTCTATACTGCCCTGCTGCTCCACAGGCTGTGTACCCGGTCCTTTCTCCATATTGGCTGAAGGCTTGGGCGACAACAGCTCCATGTTGTCAGCATAAACTTCGGTTACATAATGGCGGATGCCTTTCTGGTCGTCATACGTGCGGTAATGTATCCGCCCCTCTATGTAAAGCTTGTCCCCTTTGTGAACATACCTTTCCACAATTTTAGCCAAGCCCCGGTACAAAACAATGTTGTGCCAGTCTGTACGGTCAGGCACTTGTGTTCCGTTCTGAAGGGTATATCCACGCTCCGTCGTCGCAAGAGGAAAGGTTGCAACCGCCTGGTCGTGGTCATAATAGCGCACAGCCGGCTCTTTCCCTACATTGCCTATGAGCATTACCTTATTCATGTTTATACGAATGACGAATTAAAATATACCTGACGCCAATGCAGCGCCCATAAATACGCAAGTCTGCAAGCCTACGCTTACTTCCACATTCCAAGATACTTGAAATGGAAGTTCTTGCCTTTTGCCGAGGGGAACTGGCTGCGGCTGTCAACACGTCCGCGCAAATGCTCCACCATCCGGTTATAACAGTCAAGCCCGGACATGGCCTTGCAGTTCACGACAAAATGTGTATCACGGTACTCATGCTTGCCCGTTACCGGCACAAGCACAACCCTCTTGAAATCAAGCGTACCCTCATACCACCCCGGTCTTTCCTCCGTCAACTTTGCCAAAGCCGGCGCAACATCGTCACGCTGGTCGCCAGGATGCAGGTTGGAGCGCAATGCCTTCTTCTGCTTGAAGTCAAGCATTGTAGCCGCCTCTGTCTTTATTATAATGAAATACACACGCGGACGTATCTTGTAACGCTTAGGATAATACACATTGCTTGCGGCATATTCCCTAACGTCACGCTCCAAATCAGGATTCATCCCGATTTCAGATATAGAATACAGGAATGCTATGGCATCGTCGACATTAGTGACCAAAGTCTCTTTGTCGAAATATCTTAAATATAAGTTCATGATTGTATTTTTCGTTTTTGAAGAAGAGCGGCAAACGGGACTCGGACCCGCGACCTCGACCTTGGCAAGGTCGCGCTCTACCAACTGAGCTATTGCCGCCTATAAAACAATAAAACCAATATGTGAAGAGGAGGAGACTCGAACTCCCACGAAACAATTTTCACTACCCCCTCAAAGTAGCGCGTCTACCAATTCCGCCACCTCTCCAACATAAAAATATATTCTGAATAAATCGTGCCCAAAACAGGACTCGAACCTGCACGCCGTGAGGCACACGCACCTGAAACGTGCGCGTCTACCAATTCCGCCACTTGGGCTTTTACGAGGAAGACCCCGTCACTTGGTTTATTCAGAATATTGAGCGGCAAACGGGACTCGAACCCGCGACCTCGACCTTGGCAAGGTCGCGCTCTACCAACTGAGCTATTGCCGCCTGTTCCTTTTCAAAGGAGCATTTCTCTAAATGCGGTGCAAAGATACGGCTTTTTCTTAAACCTGCAAAACTTTTGCACTTTTTTTTCATCAAACTTCATTTTTTATTAAAAATCAGGAAGAAAAACAGGAAAACCATCCGATTTTCCTGTTTTTTCCTCCCTCAAAAAGCTAATCAGTCCATACGGCTGCGATAGTCTTCATAAGTAAATACGCGCAGCATGTCAAGCGTGCCGTCTTCACGGGCCAAGGCTATTGATGGATGGGTTATACCGTTGAACATGTTTGTCTTCACCGTTGTATAATGCAGCATGTCCTCAAAAATCACATTATCGCCCACTTCAATACCCTTCGGAAACCGCCAATAGCCCATGAAGTCGCCCGAAAGACAGCTATTGCCGCCAAGCCGGTAAACATTGTCCGACCGTATATCGCCGTCACCGGCGTCCTCGATTGTCTCCGCACCACGCACTGCAGGCATGTAAGGCATCTCAAGACAGTCAGGCATGTGGCACGTAAAGCTTACGTTGAGAATGGCCGTCTTTATGCCGCGGTCTTCCACAATATCGACAACCTGGCTAACCAACGGACCCGTCTGCCAGGCAAACGCGCTGCCGGGTTCAAGTATTACGGCCAGATGGGGGTATCTCTCACGGAAATCCTTTAGCGTCTTTATAAGCAACGGCACATCATAGTCGCGGCGCGTCATGAGATGTCCGCCGCCGAAGTTAATCCACTTTATCTGTCCAAACCACCGCGAGAACTTGTCCTCTATATGCGCCAATGTCCTTACGAACACATCTGCACCGCTCTCGCAGTGGCAATGGCAGTGGAAGCCCTCCACATCGCCTGGCAGACGGTCGGGCAGTTTGTTGGCCGTGACACCGAAGCGCGTGCCCGGCGCACATGGATTATACAGAGCCGTGCCAACCTCTGAATATTCAGGGTTTATGCGCAGTCCTATGCTCAATCCGCCGTTTGCCTGCTTTGCCCTGTCGTGCAAACGGCTATATTGCGACAGCGAGTTAAACGTCAGATGACTTGAACAGCGCGCAATTTCGTCTATCTCATAATCGGCGTAAGCCGGCGAAAACGTATGTGCCTTACCGCCGAACTCCTCACAGGCGAGACGCGCCTCATACAGCGAACTGGCCGTTGTGGCGCGTATATATTCACGGAATATTGGAAAAGTCTTCCACAACGCATACGCCTTGAACGCCAATATCAATTCCACTCCGGCCTCGTCGGCCACGCCTTTTATCAGCGAAAGGTTACGCCTCAATCGTTTTTCCTCAAGCACATAGCACGGCTGCTCCAATTCTTCAAATGTCTCCAGATTAACTTTCATTATATGTACGTGATGTAGTTTAATGGTGCAAACTTACATATTTTTTACCATTATGGGCACATTCATTGAAAGATTTTCACACTGCAGGCAGCAAGGCTGAGAACAATCCTCCGACAATCAAAATACAAAAGAGCACATATTGCGCTCCAAAAGGCCATGAATTACACGCTAAAAGGCCGCCTTTCACAACGCGAAAGACGGCCTTTTGGAAAAGCGCCCGTACACCTTTGCCTCAAATACGGGCCTTATCAGATGAACGCCACGGTAAGTCCTGCCATTACAATGCTTACCATTGACATCAGTTTTATAAGGATATTGAGCGATGGGCCAGAAGTGTCCTTGAACGGGTCGCCCACAGTATCGCCCACAACGGCGGCCTTATGGCATGGAGAACCCTTGCCGCCAAAGCTCCCCTCCTCTATCATCTTCTTTGCATTGTCCCATGCACCTCCTGAATTTGCCATGAATACAGCAAGCGTAAAGCCCGTGGACATTCCGCCGACAAGCAGCCCCAAGACTCCTGCTACGCCAAGCACCATGCCAACAATTACAGGTATCACGATTGCCAAAATCGACGGGAGTATCATTTCACGAAGAGCCGAGCGGGTTGAAATCTTTATGCAACGGTCATAATCGGGCGTAGCCTTGCCGTCCAATATGCCCTTGATTTCGCGGAACTGCCGCCTCACTTCTTCCACCATTGCACCGGCGGCCCTGCCTACCGCACCCATAGTTATGCCACTGAACATGAACGCCGCCATCGCACCGACGAACACACCGACAAGCACATTGGGATTCATCAGGTTTACCTGGAAGAAGTCTATCATGTCAAGCAGTCCTGCGTTGTCTGGGTTGAATGCATCACCCATATTGTCAATGAACACCTTTCCTTCAGCCACAGCCCTTGACATGTTGATTTTAATCTCCTCTATGTATGAGGCAAGCAATGCCAATGCAGTAAGAGCCGCACTGCCTATGGCAAAGCCCTTGCCTGTAGCGGCGGTAGTATTTCCTAAAGCGTCAAGCGCATCAGTACGCTTGCGCACTTCCGGGTCAAGACCGCTCATTTCGGCGTTGCCGCCGGCATTGTCGGCTATCGGGCCGTAAGCGTCGGTCGCAAGCGTTATTCCAAGCGTTGAAAGCATGCCAACAGCCGCAATGCCGATGCCATAAAGTCCCTTGGATATGCTGGCCGAACTCATAGACATGTCAAAGCCATTGGCACAAAGATAGCTCGCTATTATGGCAACCGATATTGTAACGACAGGCACCATGGTAGATATCATGCCCGTACCGATGCCTTTTATTATTACCGTAGCCGACCCGGTTTCTGACGCTTTAGCTATGCTTTTAGTCGGATTATAGCTCTGGCTGGTGTAATATTCCGTCGCCGCACCGATAATGACACCGGCGGCAAGGCCGCTGATTACGGAGAACGAAACGCCAATCCAATTCTCAATGTCCAGAAAATACAATATGACAAACGTCGCCACGGCTATCAGGCATGCTGAGACATTTGTGCCAAGGCTTAGCGAATGAAGCAAGTCTTTCATCGTTGCTCCTTCCTTGGTACGCACCATGAATATTCCTGCCAACGAAAGGAATATGCCAACCGCAGCTATAAGCATTGGGGCTATGACAGCCTTTAGCTGCATGTCACCGTTCAATGCAAACGCTGTTGCGCCAAGGGCAGCAGTGCTAAGTATGCTTCCGCAATAGCTCTCGTACAAGTCTGCACCCATTCCAGCCACGTCGCCGACATTGTCTCCCACATTGTCGGCTATTGTAGCAGGGTTACGCGGGTCGTCTTCAGGGATGTCAGCCTCGACCTTTCCTACCAGGTCGGCACCGACATCGGCCGCTTTTGTATATATTCCGCCACCTACACGGGCGAACAACGCCTGAGTTGAAGCTCCCATCCCGAACGTAAGCATCGTTGTGGTTATCGTCACAAGTGCCGTGTTCTCGCCTTCATAAAAAGCACTGAGCAGTATAAACCACAGCGCAATGTCGAGCAGTCCGAGTCCCACTACGACAAGTCCCATCACAGCCCCGCTTCTGAAAGCTATCCGCAAACCGCGGTCGAGGCTGTTCCTTACCGCATTAGCAGTACGGGCTGAAGCGTAAGTAGCGGTCTTCATACCGAAGAAACCGCATAAACCTGAGAATATTCCACCCGTCAGGAAAGCGAACGGAACCCAAGGGTTCTGCACATGGAGCACGTATGCCATGAAAGCGAACAACAAGCACAGGATGACAAATATCAACGCCACAACCTTGTACTGCTGCTTCAAGTAAGCCATAGCGCCTATGCGCACGTAGCCGGCAATCTCTTTCATGCGCACTGTTCCCTCGTCTTCCTTCATCATATACCTGAAGAAATACCACGCCATTGCCAACGCACATACTGATGCGAAAGGCACAAGCCAAAATACTAACGGAATATTCATAATAATTTGTTTTTATTAAAACCTGAACGACAATTGCGTGTCTATCATGCTGTAATTATGCCTTGCAAGCGAACGGTCGTTGACAAAAGCATACTCAAGGTTCACCTGCAGGTTCTTGACAAACAGATAATCGATGCCAAGCTCGTAAAAAGTCTTGCTCGTACCCCACTCTGCCTGCGGACGGTACATATCGTAGCGCGCCTTTACATGCAGCTTTTTCTTAATCACGGGAGCGATAGCCAAAGCGTAAAAGCCGTCCGCCCTGTTGCCCGACGAGTAGTCAACGGCTGCGTCTTTGGCATCAGAACTTTGGTTGTAGACCTTGCTGAAGCCGTAGCCTGTGGAATGTATATATTCCGAACGGAACGTCCAGTCGTCAGCCGCATACTCTCCGCTTATGGCATAACGGTACTTGCCCAAGCTCTTCACCCCGTCCTCACCCTTGCGGGCGTATGAACCGGTCCAGCCGAAAGCACCGATGCGCAGTCCAGCAACAGGCATCAGCCAAACGCCTCCGATTATGTCTTTACGGTTGTCAACGTCCTTTGTATTGATGCCCTGTCCGTTGAACACACCTATTTGATAATGAAGCAAATGCCTGCCCGACGCTGTCTTTATCAAATCCCCCTGCAATTGCAGACCTATGTCGCGGCCGTTTGAAGCGTGCTCTCCCGTCCGGTCGTTGAAGCCTGCGAGCTTGCTGACATTCTGCGAATAGCCCATGAAACCCTGGTCAATGGGGTTCATGGGGTTCTCAAACGTAAACGGGCGCTTGAACTGACCGGCTTTTATCTTCAGAAATGGCAGCTTCTGCCACTCCAAATACACATCGACAAGCCGAGGGCTGTCACCCAGCGTCGAAGTATTGCCATTAATCTGCCCCTGCAATTTGTAAGCGAAATCGCCAAGTATGCGCCCGTCAAGCGACAGACGCACCATCCTTACACTGAACATATTGCTTTCAGCTCCATGCTGACCGTTATATTGGTATTGGCCTATCGCATAGCCGCTGAATTTCGGTTTGTCAAAGACTTTCGTTTTTTCCTGCGCGCAAACACCATTATAGGCCGACGAGCAGAATAGCAAAACGGCAAACAAGCAAGTTTTTATATTCATCATGGTCTTCTTAATTCTTGGTTTGTATATTGCCAATCAACTCCGTTTCACCAACAGGACTACGTTCTCAACGTGCGGCGTATGCGGGAACATGTCTACCGGCTGCACTGCCTCCACCTTATAATATTGGTCCAGCAGCGCAAGGTCGCGCGCCTGGGTTGCCGGATTGCAGCTTACATATACAATGCGCCCCGTGCCTGTACGGATTATCGTCTGCACCACGTCGGGGTGCATCCCGGCACGCGGCGGGTCGGTTATCACAATGTCCGGACGGCCGTTTGCGGCTATGAAGTCGTCGGTCAGTATGTCTTTCATGTCGCCGGCGTAGAACAACGTGTTTGCAATTCCGTTGATTTCAGAATTGACCTTGGCGTCCTCTATGGCTTCAGGGACGTATTCTATCCCGACAACCTTACGCGCATTGCGCGCTACGAAGTTCGCAATAGTACCGGTGCCGGTGTACAGGTCGTACACGAGTTCATTGCCGGTAAGTCCGGCAAAGTCGCGCACAACGGAATAAAGACGCAGGGCCTGCTCCGTGTTTGTCTGGTAAAAGCTTTTAGCCCCCACCTTGAACTTCAGTTCCTCCATAGTCTCGAAGATGTGGTCTTCACCCTTGAACACCTGTATGTCGAGGTCGTTGTAGGTGTCGTTGGCCTTCTGGTTGTCAACATAAAGCAACGATGTTATTTCAGGAAAGCTGTCGGCAATATGCTGCAACAGCCCCTTTGCGCGTTCACCGTCGCCCTCCTCGTCGTAATGGAACTGTACAAGCACCATCCATTCGCCCGTATCCGAGTTTCTTATCACAATGTCGCGCAGCAGTCCGTGCTTGCCGCGCAGGTCGTAAAACGTCATCCCCGTGGCGTATGCGTAGTCACGTATGGCGTTGCGTATGCGGTTGTGCAGGTCGTCCATCAGCCAGCACTTCTCTATCGGAAGGATTTTGTCGAACGCCCCGGTTATATGGAAACCGATGGCGTTCATCTGCGTATATTCAGTGCCGGCAGAAATCTCTTCTTTCGTAAGCCACCGCTTGTTGCTGCAACCGAACTCAAGTTTGTTGCGGTAACCGAAAGTCTTTTCCGAACCGAGAATGGGCCTTATTTCGGGCAACTCAACCTTGCCTATGCGTGTAAGCTGGTCGCGCACCTGCTTCTGCTTCATCTTCAGCTGCTCGGCGTATGGCACATTCTGCCACTTGCAGCCGCCGCACAGCCCGAAGTGGGCGCACTGCGGAGCTATCCTTACGTCGCTTGGCTTCACTATCCTTATGATTTCCGCCTCGCAATAGCTGTGCTTCTTGCGCCTCACCTGCAAATCGACGACATCGCCCGGAACGGCGAACGGCACGAACACCACAAGGTCGTTGACCCTCGCTATCGACTTTCCCTCGGCTGCATAATCTGTTATAGTGACGTTCTCCAATACGGGTAACGGTTTCTTTTTCCTGCTCATATAAAATGTCTTGTCGTTATTTATTGTCGCATGAAGTAGCAAACAAACATGAGTAACATATCAATATCTGGATATTACGCACGCCCGGTCATGCCAACTTGCATAAATTGGTACAAAAGTAATATAAAAAAACGAATCCTTAAGGATAATGGAGTGATTTTAAAACGAAATGTTTGTGAAAATAAGATAAGACATTATCTTTGTAAGCAGACAACAAAACAATTCTACAAAAATATGGGGAAACACGCCGGGACACAACCCGAGAACAATGAAATAAGGATATACCAAAGCCAATACAAGAGCCTGTCGCTTGCAGTCATTTGCCTTCTGTTTGTCACAGGAGGTATTTTCATACTGAATGACGACGATTGCACCACAACTGTCAAGCTTATAGGCGGATGGCTTAACATAGCTTTCTTCGGCCTCGGCGGCCTTCTACAGCTTTTCGCAACACTGCACAACAGGATGAAGAACATACCTTTTATTATTATAACCGACCGTAACGTCAGCTTATATGTACAGCTGAAAAAAAGCTATCACACCATAAACCTCAAAGACGTAAAACGCTTCAGAATTATCAGTACATACGGTTCAAAGCTGATAGCGGTTGACTACAAGCAGGAGGCTATGGACAGGCTGTTTGGCGGCAGCAACGGCATTACCACGCAGCTGATGGCCTACAACCTGAAAAAGACCGGCGCGGCAATCAGCATTCCGACAGCAAACCTTACGATGAAAGCAAAAGACATCTGCGCCATTTTGAACAAACGGATTAACGGTACATATCAGCCGGAAAGCTAAGAGTATTACCCCTTATCATGAAATGCCGCATATTGCGCTGCAATATGCGGCATTTTACCGTATAAAAGGTGGCTTTTCATAATGCAAAAGGCCACCTATTACAAACAGTTCAGTCCGGCATCCGAATATCACTGACAATCAGCCACTTATGAATCACCGTTTCCTTAGTGCCTTGCGGCGGTCGTTCATTATGGCCTCGCTGTTCTCCAAAGCCCACCCTATCAGTCCGTTGACATGCGGAATAAGCGAACGCGCCCTGTCGGTAAGCGAGTATTCAACGCGCGGCGGCACTTCTGGATACACCTTGCGGTTTACATAGCCGTCCTCTTCAAGCGTGCGCAGCGTCACGGTAAGCATCTTCTGGGATATGTCGGGAATGTCGCGCAGCAGCTGCTTGAAGCGCACCACCCCACCATCCGGCCTGTCGAGCATGTACAATACAAGAAGAGACCACTTATCGCTTATGCGCGCAAGGATATTGCGTATCGGGCAATCGGGAAACATCGTGTCAACTATTGTCGTTCTGTCCATAAGTAACTGATTTTCATCTCGCTCTACAAAAGTAAGCAATTTTATTTTAATCAGCAAGAAACTTTTTTCAAAAAATTTTTCCTCCTTAACCGTCTCACTGTCAGCTATCGTTACCCCGGCGTAACTATGTGGCACCAAAGTGCCCTCTTGCACGGCCGGAATATTAGACATATTTTTGCAGTGCAAAAGAAAGAAAGTAACTAAAAGTAACTTATAAAAATATTGTTATAACTTCAAAAGCAAGAGAAAATGAAAAAGGTAGTATTTATTTTGTTCAATCTTTTAACCATTACAGCTATGGCACAGACAAAGGGAAGATTTGAAGTACATGACTTCAGCCAGTTCAAACTGCACGTTTATTACACCAACGACGCTCTCGGCGACGCAAGCTTCATCGTTGAAGGCGACAACGCTCTCGTAACTATGGAGCAGCCGCTCTTCAAAGACAACGTGGCCGAATTTGACGAATACCTTGACAAGCTGAACAAGCCCGTGGTACAGCGCATAACCGACTACCACGTTGGCGGCACAAGCAGTCACGACATTGTGATGGCAGAAGGGATGCCGGAATTCACCAAAGGAGAAATTTACGGCGGCATGATGCAGGGCTTTGCCAAGACCTTCGGCGACGCACTTGCCGCAATGCCTACAGGCAAGGCTACCGAAGTGGCCTTCGGAACGACACAAACCTGGGCAGGAGTGACATTCAACTTCCGCCACGGCGCCACGTCCGACTTTCCCGGAGCAAGCATATTGATTGGCGGAAAGGTGTATTACACACATTGGGCGCCGGCGAAAGCGCATGCCAATAGCTTGCAAATATCATCACCGGCGGCAATAGATGCCGAAATGGAAGAAGCCGGACAGTCGCTGGCAAGCGGCGCGGAACTTTTCATCGGCGGTCATGGAGGTGCCGCAAAGCGTGATGCCGTAGAGTTCAAAATCACGTATCTGAAAAAGGTCAAGGAACTTCTTGCCTCTTGCACAACACCGCAGGCTTTCGTTGAAGCCATGAAACAAGCTTATCCCGGACTACCCGGAGAAAACGGTCTCGGCGAACTTGCCAAGGTCTTGACCGCCGGAAAATAAGCAAAACGCGGGAACTTATAAAACTACGGACGGGAAGCGTTGCAACAATCAATACTTACATGTTGCAAGCTTCCCGTCTACTATCTGTCAGAAATTGAATTATCCACAATGGAACGAACGGCTTACAAGGTCGCTCATAAGCGTCTCGTCCTTCTCCGCTTCAGCCCTCAAGCTTGCATCGTCATAACTACGCAGCCTGTCAATGATGCCGTCAATCATGCGCGGCGAGAACACTCCGTGAGCCTCAAACATGCTTCTCTGCTTTTCAAGGCTGTCTGCAGAGGCGACACATGAGTCTGGAAGCTGCTCAAAACGCTCGTTGTTACCGCTTTCACCACGCCCTACATACTTGTCAGCAGCTATGCCAAGAGCTTCGTTTTCAGGCATTTCCAATCCGTAACGGCATGCCACGCACAGTCCGGCCATAAGCTGGTAAACATCGGCCGAAGCGTCAGGCGAGCGCATTTCTACCGTCTGCTTCTGCGACGTGTCGCTCATTACGCCATTCTCCAGGCTGTTAACCTGTACGCACATATCCTTGCCTGAAGTCCAGCCCAACGGTACACGCACGAGTACGGAACGGTTGCAGTCTCCCCAACACACGCTTGTAGGAGCTTCCTGATGAGGCACAAGGCGGAAATATGACACAGGAGTCTTGTTGCCGAAAGCTGTGATTGACGGCGCAAGCACCATCATTCCGGCTATTGCCCGACGGGCTTCGGCTGACAGTTTGCCTCCACTTATCATGCAGTTACGCCCGTCCTTCATCATACGCATGTGTATGTGCAATCCCGAACCGGCCTTACCTACGGTTATTTTAGGAGCAAACGTCACGTCCAAGCCGTATTCATAGGCTAGATTTCGTATCACCCACTTGGCCAGAACCAGCTGGTCGGCGGCACTTTCTACGGGACATGGCAGGAACTCTATTTCGTTTTGCTCGAACACCTTGCCGTCGGCTGTGAAATTACCGACCTCAGAATGTCCATACTTTATCTGTCCGCCGGTCTGCGCAATATATGCCATGCACTTCTTACGGAACTCGTTGAACTTGGCAAACGGCCCTGACTCATGGTACCCACGCTGGTCAACGGCAGGGAACATCTCGTCGTCTTCGGCAATAACATAATACTCAAGTTCACCCATTGCCTCGTAAGTCATGCCGGTAGACTCGGTAAACGCCGCTGCGGCACGGTGCAAAGTCTGCTCCGGTGAACAAGCGAAAGGCTGTCCGTCCTTGTCAAAAAACGAGCAGAGCAGGCACAATGTAGGAATTTCAGAGAACGGACTGACGAACGCAGTGCGAAAACGCGGCACTACATAAAGGTCGCTGCTCTCGGCCTCTACAAACGAGGGGAACAGACTCGAACCGTCAACCCTTTCACCATCAGTAAGGATTGTCTCAAGATAAGCAAGGTTGTTAATCATGAAGTTGAGGGTCTTCACACGTCCGTCCTCGGCCGGATACATGAAGTCAACCATCCTGATTTCTTTCTCGCGAACAAATTTAATAATGTCGGCTTTTGTCAGTTCTGAAGCCGGTTTTCTGAAAAACGCCACGAGGTCGTTGGCACTCATCTCGACTGTTTTATCCATAGTCACAAAGTTTAAGGTTCATCAAAAATATTTCGGTTTAACAATGGATGGAGCACATGCGTGCACCACTGTGTCCTCTTTGTTGCAAAGACGATGTTGACGAGCGGGAAGAGAACTTTCCTCTATTTCCCGAACACAACTTATCTGCAGGCAAAGATAAGCTTTTTCAATACAACATGCAAGTTATAAGCAGTATTTTTCAATAAATAAAGTATAAGTTCACAATGACACTATGCTACCGCACAAATCCTGAAAGACATTTTACAGACATGTTGCACTTACATATTTCACCATTATACGCAAATAAGCAAGCAAAAAGAAAGAAGACACATACATACCACGCAACGATTGCAGGCTTTTCACAACCTTGCCCTATACTCATTCGGACTACACCCTGCGTTCTTCCTGAACCACCTGCTGAAATGTTGAGGGTACGGAAATCCAAGTTCGTGAGATATTTCACTAATAGACTTGGATGTGTCGAATATGCGCTCCTTTGCCAGTTCCAAAAGTTTACGGTGGATATGCTTGATGGCAGAAAGCCCTGTAGCCTTACGCAGCAGGTCGCTTAAATAGTTGGCCGAAAGGCACAGCTCATCTGCACAATACTGCACTGTAGGCAAACCGTCAACCTGCGGTTTGCCCGAACGCAGGTAATCATCAAGCAACATTTCAAAACGCATAAGTATGTCGCTGTTGATGCTTTCGCGCGTGGTGAACTGCCTGTCGTAAAACCGCAGGCAATAATCAAACGGCAACTCTGCCCACAAGCAGGCAACCGACTGAGGCAACCGATGAAATTGGTCTTTATATCCTTGATTTTGATACAGGACAGTCTGAGCCTTATAAGTAATTTTGCAACCGTCAAACTACAAACATTTATTATAATGCACGGCAATACTGCACGGAACCATTAAAACGTATTTTTCACCTTATATTATATATCAAGCACTTATTCAACATTACAGACATGGAAAAAGGACTGAACAACACCGGCGGGTTATGCCGCCGTGGATTTTTGAAGAGGGCGCTGGCGGCAGGCGCGTCATTATTCATAGCCCCGTCATTGGAGAAAGCTGCGGCGATAAACAATGCCGTAACAGACAAAACCGTGTATCCAGACAATGCCGCACACGGTATGGCCGTGGCTAACGGCAAGCGCACACTGGGAAGCGGCACGGCCGCATTCACGGTGTCAGCAATGGGCTTCGGTTGCATGGGTCTGAACTATCACCGCAGCGAACACCCAGGAGAAGAAGCCGCAATAAAGCTTGTACACGAAGCCATTGACCGTGGCGTTACGCTTTTCGACACAGCCGAAAGCTACGGCCCGTTCACCAACGAGAAACTGATGGGCAAGGCTCTGAAAGGTTACGGCGGCCGGGTGTTTGTCACGTCAAAGTTCGGACACAAGTTCATAAACGGCATACAGGTCAAGACAGAAGAAGACAGCAGCCCTGCCAACATACGCAAGGTATGCGAAAACTCGCTGCGCAGCCTCGGCGTGGAAACGCTCGGAATATTTTACCAGCACCGCAGCGACCCGGCCACTCCCATAGAAGTTGTGGCCGAAACGGTTGCCGAACTGATTAAGGAAGGCAAAGTGCTGCATTTCGGCCTTTGCGAAGTAAACGCCGACACCATACGCCGCGCACACGCCGTATGCCCCGTCACAGCGATACAGAGCGAATACCACCTGATGCACCGCACTGTGGAAGACAGCGTGCTGCCACTGTGCGGCGAACTGGGCATCGGCTTCGTGCCATACAGCCCAATCAACCGCGGCTTTCTCGGCGGACTTGTCAACGAGCACACGAAATTCAGCAGCAACGACAACCGCCAAACACTGTCACGCTTCCAGCCGGAAGCCATACGCAAGAACCTGCGCATAGTAGAGGCGCTAAACGCTTTCGGACGCACACGCGGCTACACTCCGGCACAAATATCGCTGGCCTGGCTGATGAACAAAGTTAACTTTATAGTGCCCATCCCGGGAACTACAAAACTGTCGCACTTGGAGGAGAACCTGCGTGCAACGGACATAGTGCTCACCGACACTGACATGAAGGAGCTGGAAACTGCCGTATCGGCCATACCCGTTACAGGAAGCAGATACGACGCCCTGCAAGAATCAAAAGTACAGAAATGAAACAGTCAGCATTCATCAAACACTCCATCCGCACATTGGGAATCATGTTCCTGACAGCATCATGCATAAAAAGCAATGACGGCGTGCTACACATTGCCAGACAAGGCAGCTTCGCCGTCGGCGGAACGGTACTTACCGACTCGCTCGGACACACTTTCCACGGCGACCATGCCTATGTATTCTACCAAAAGCCCGTAAACGCCCGTAAGTATCCGCTTGTATTCGCACACGGCGTAGGACAGTTTTCAAAGACATGGGAGACCACGCCCGACGGACGGGACGGATTCCAAAACATCTTCCTGAGAAAGGGTTTCAGCGTATATCTCGTGGACCAGCCAAGGCGAGGCAACGCCAGACGCAGCACCGAGACAGCGACAATAGCACCCACATTCGACGAGGAGACCTGGTTCAACAGGTTCAGATTAGGAATTTGGCCAAAGTTTTTCGACAATGTGCAGTTCAGCCGCGACCCTGAAACACTGAACCAGTATTTCAGGCAAATGACACCGACAATAGGCTCAATAGACTTCAACGTATTTTCAGATGCCTATGCGGCGTTACTGGAAAAGACCGGCCCTGCCATACTCGTAACGCATTCACAAGGAGGCCCTGTAGGCTGGCAAACGTTGCAGAAGACCGACAACATACGCGCGATAGTGGCCTACGAACCAGGCGGAGGCATACCGTTCCCCGAAGGGCAGGTGCCTGAAGAGGGGCGCATACTGACACTTTCCGGCAAACAAGAAGGCGTTGAAGTGTCCATGCAGGCGTTCATGAGATACACAGAAATTCCGATTGTAATATATTACGGCGACAACCTGCCAGAAACCGACGAGCATCCGGAAACATACGAATGGACACGCCGCCTGCGGCTGATGCGGAGATGGGCGGAGATGGTGAACAGCCGCGGAGGCGACGTGACCGTAATCCATCTGCCCGACGTTGGTCTGCACGGCAACACCCACTTCCCCATGTCCGACCTGAACAACGAAGATGTGGCCAGCCTGCTCGCGGAATGGCTGCACGAAAAGGGTCTTGACTGAAACATGTCCGCCCCTGCCGCAACATAACGTAAGCCCCACGGTGCAACTGTCAGAATGACAAGCGATGCCGTGGGGCTGCTTGCATATTGATTTTACCCGACTGCCTGTGAGTGCGTTATCCGCAAATAAAAAAATCTTAGACGGAAATATCGCAAGGAAAAGTGTGCATGCGTAAACATCACACAGCCTGCATGTTACTACATGAGACACGCTTTATGTGCAAACATGAAAGCCAAAATCAGGCCAAAAGACGGCTTCCGAGCACACAATCTACGGCAAAACGGCCTGTCATCAGCCATGTTCAAGCGGCATGTTGACGGCCTTTCAGACGGTATTTCATCCCTATTCAGGACATAAAAAGCCACATTTGGAACACAAAACAACACCCGGAACACATGCAAGCGGCTTGATTTCACATGCCTGGCATTCTATTTCAATGATTTATGCTGACATTTTCAGAATTACATTATGACAGGATTTACGGCAAAACGCTTACTATTACGGCATTGTTACCCATATAAGCCAAGCCGGCCAACAAGGCGATAAAATAAGATACAAACCGGCTGCCACATGCTTGCCTTTAACATTTGCACAGCCAGCAAAAGCGGTGCCAATCATACGAAACCGGTCAATATTGAAAAAGAAATATGATATTCCATCAAAAAGATACATGAAAAAATTTGGATTTTAATTTAATTTAAGTATATTTGCAGGCAAATGTAGCAGAAAAAGTCCGTACTCACCCCAAAGGCGATTACGGATAATTAAGCAGTTAATTAACCATACGTGAAAACCATACATTGAATTATGACAGAAAAAAGAGTTTACACCTTCGGCAACGGAAAGGCTGAAGGAAAAGCGGACATGCGAAATCTCCTGGGAGGAAAAGGTGCCAACCTGGCAGAAATGAACCTCATCGGAGTGCCCGTACCCCCGGGTTTTACAATCACTACCGACGTTTGCAACGAATATTTCGAGAAAGGCAAAGAGGCTGTTGTAGCCCTGCTGAATGACGATGTTGTAGCATCGGTTCACCACGTTGAGACATTGATGAACTGCAAGTTCGGCGACGTAGAGAACCCGTTGCTCGTCAGCGTGCGTTCTGGCGCACGGGCATCAATGCCCGGAATGATGGACACGATACTTAACCTCGGTCTCAACGACGAGGTTGTGGAAGGTCTTGCAAGGAAAACCGGGAATGAAAGGTTTGCATACGACAGCTACCGCCGCTTCGTACAGATGTACGGCGACGTGGTATTGGGAATGAAACCTGTCAACAAGGAAGACATCGACCCGTTCGAGGCTATAATACAGAAAGTGAAGGCCATTCGCGGCATCACGCTCGACAACGAAATGACAGTGGACGAGCTGAAGCAGCTCGTAAAGCTGTTCAAGGAAGCAATAAAGAAGCAAACCGGCAAAGACTTCCCCAACGACCCGATGGAACAGCTCTGGGGAGCAATATGCGCCGTGTTCGACAGCTGGATGAACGAGCGCGCCATACTGTACCGCAAGATGGAGGGAATACCCGCCGAATGGGGTACGGCCGTTACGGTAATGGCGATGGTGTTCGGCAACATGGGTCCGACATCGGCCACAGGCGTATGCTTCAGCCGCGACGCCGCAACTGGCGAAAACAGCTTTAACGGTGAATACCTTGTAAACGCTCAGGGCGAGGACGTTGTTGCCGGAATACGCACCCCGCAGCAGATAACAAAGGAACGCTCTATCAAATGGGCACAGCAGCAGGGCATCTCAGAAGAAGACCGCGTTACCAAATACCCGTCTATGGAAGAGGCAATGCCTGAAATCTACGCACAGCTTAATGCTTTGCAGGAGAAACTTGAACACCACTACCACGACATGCAGGACATGGAGTTCACCGTACAGGAAGGCAAACTCTGGTTCTTGCAGACACGCAACGGCAAGCGTACAGGTACGGCTATGGTGAAAATCGCCATGGATCTGCTGCGCGAAGGCGAGATTGACGAGAAGACAGCACTTGAGCGTTGCGAGCCTAACAAACTTGACGAGCTGCTCCACCCCGTATTCGACAAGGACGCGCTGAAGAACGCCAAAGTTCTTACACGCGGCTTGCCGGCATCACCAGGTGCTGCCTGCGGCCAGATTGTATTCTTCGCCGATGACGCAGCCAAGATGCATGCAGAGGGTCACCGCGTTGTCATGGTACGCATCGAGACAAGCCCTGAAGACCTTGCCGGAATGGCAGCAGCAGAAGGCATCGTAACGGCACGCGGCGGTATGACATCACACGCAGCCGTTGTGGCGCGCGGCATGGGCAAGTGCTGCGTATCAGGCGCAGGCGCACTGAACATTGACTACAAGGCGCGCACTGTAGAAATTGACGGCACTGTGCTGAAAGAAGGCGACTATCTGTCAATCAACGGTTCGACCGGAGAAATATATCTCGGCGAGGTTAAGACAAAGCCTGCTGAGGTTACAGGCGACTTCGCCGACCTGATGAAACTGTGCGACAAGTACACCAAACTTGTTGTACGTACAAATGCCGACACTCCGCGCGATGCTACCGTGGCACGCAACTTCGGAGCTGTGGGTATAGGTCTTTGCCGCACGGAGCACATGTTCTTTGAAAACGAGAAAATAAAGGCTGTGCGCGAGATGATACTCGCCGACAGCGTTGAGGGACGCGAGAAGGCTCTCGCCAAACTGTTGCCCTACCAGAAGCAGGACTTCTACGGCATATTGAAGGCAATGGACGGCTATCCTGTCAACATCCGACTGCTCGACCCGCCTTTGCACGAGTTCGTTCCTCAAGACCTTGAAGGCCAGGAGATAATGGCGAAGGAAATGGGCATCACCGTACAGGAAGTGCAACAGCGCGTCAACAGCCTGAGCGAGCACAACCCGATGCTCGGCCACCGTGGCTGCCGCCTTGGCAACACATATCCTGAAATCACGGCAATGCAGACACGCGCCATCATCGGAGCCGCTATACAGCTGAAGAAGGAAGGCTTTGACCCACGGCCTGAAATCATGGTTCCGCTCATCGGTATCGTGAACGAATTTGACATGCAGGAAAAGGTTATACGCCAGACTGCTAAGGAACTGTTCGAGGAAGAAGGCATTGAAATACCGTTCCGCGTCGGCACGATGATTGAGATACCTCGCGCCGCACTGACCGCTGAACACATCGCTGCCAAGGCCGAATACTTCAGCTTCGGTACGAACGACCTTACGCAGATGACCTTCGGCTACAGCCGCGACGACATAGCAAGCTTCCTGCCAGTATATCTTGACAAGAAGATTTTGAACGTTGACCCGTTCCAGGTGCTTGACCAGAACGGCGTAGGCCAGCTTATCAAGATGGCCGTAGACAAAGGCCGCTCAACACGTCCCGAATTGGTATGCGGCATCTGCGGCGAACACGGCGGTGAACCATCGTCTGTCAAGTTCTGCCATAAGGTTGGCCTGAACTACGTAAGCTGCTCACCGTTCCGCGTGCCCATCGCACGTTTGGCTGCGGCGCAGGCTGCTGTAGAGGACGCTCTCTAAGACTTGAAGTTATCATTTAATTTC
>ERZ780117.21-NODE-21-length-83768-cov-3.672297_pt1 | contig 83768 bp, 73 predicted proteins | sample MGYA00510985_ERZ780117 | MGnify/ENA primary metagenome ERZ780117 (study PRJEB29588, sample SAMEA2159553) | human gut metagenome | biome: human gut; feature: human-associated habitat; material: faeces | place: Denmark | collected 2008/2010 ...
AGAAGTACTAATTGTAGATAGCAGCCAAGGAGAAGAACAAAAAAGTATTGTTCAGTCCTGTGAGAAATATGACGCGATCTATATTTCAGGAGATGACAGTGTAAGAAAGAAGAGAAATCTTGGCATAAGATCATCAAAATTTGACTACATCTTATTTATTGACTCTGATGTAACTATTGAGTCAGGGCTGTTAGATGAGTATGTAGAGGCTTATAAAAATCCTTATAAAGTAAAATTAGGTGGCGTTTTAGGTTATACAGAATTTGTCGGAGAAAAAACGTTCTGGTGGAAACTGCTTGAAAAAACATCTCTTGTTAATTCATTTTCTTTTGCAAGGAATTATCCTTTTCATTCATGGACGATTGGAAACAATGTATCGTTCAAAAAGAGTGTATTGGAAGAGATAGGAATGTTTGAAGAAAATTTCCCGTTTAAATTAGGCGGGGATGATCTTGATATGACATATCGAGTGACAAAAGCGGGGTATATGATTGGTTCGGCTTCAAATGCGGTAACATATCATTCTAGAAAAACATGGAATAATTATAAAGCTGTTCATGATCGAGCAAAACGATGGGGCACTATGGAAAATTATATAGTTAAGCGTCACCCAGAATTGTATAAACGCGTAATTCCTAAAAATTATGTATTTGAAAGTATCGGGGTTATATGGATGGCTATTTTAAGCTTATGTCTTAAATCATATTTACCAATATCGATTTCCTTACTATGGATTCTAATTAATTCAATGGTTGATTATGGAATCGATATGAAAAAACACGGATTATGCTCACCCGTTTATTATTATGGGGCCAAAATGATCCAAAATCAGTATGAATTCTATAGAGTAAAACAGTCTTTAAAGGAACATTCACTAGGAGCATTATATAAAGGCATTATTTTTAATAGATTTCAAATTAAGTTTGGCATGAAAGATGATGCCGCTCGTATAAAAAAATTGATAATAGATTTTTTCGTAGCAGCAGTTCTTTTGCTTATTGTCTGGAAAATGTTTTTTTAGGAAGGTGTAGTTATGAATCTTAATGGAATTAGTATAGTTATCGCAACAAAAGGAAGAGTAAAGCTATTAGGAGAATTGCTTGAAAGTGTACAGGTTGCGAGAAATAATTTTGATGGGCCAACAGAAGTTTTGCTGATCGATGATAGTAATGAAAATGATGTCAAAGAAATTGAAAAGTTTTGCATAAAATATGATGCAAAGAGAATATATTACTCTCCGTCTGTTGCTGAAAAAAGAAATGTGGGAGCAAGAAATGCACAGTATGATATTGTGATGTTCTTAGATTCGGATTGTATTGCAACTCCTAATCTATTAAATGAACACTATAAGTTATACGACAGTGAAAAGGTTGGTGGAGTAGCTGGATATTTGGAATTTGTTGGAGAAGACACTTGGTTTTGGAAAGCCGTAGATAAGACACCGTTTACTATCTGCTTTAGTTTCCCAAAATGGATGGATACTGTTCCGTGGACCCCAACTGCGAACTGTTCTATGAGGAAAGAGGTATTTGAAAAAATTAATGGTTTTGACAGGAGTTTTCCAGATAAACCAGGCGGGGAAGATGTTGATCTTGGCTTAAGAATGGTAAAAGCAGGCTATATTTTTAAATGTACAGCAGATGGTCTTGTATATCATAGTAAAAAAACATGGACACCTGTGAAAGCTATGTTTAAGCGACTATGGCATTATGGTTGTGCGAATTACTATTTAGCAGACAAACATCCGGATTATGTTATGGGAATCATGCCAAGAAAAACATCCTTATATTTGTTTGGAATTTTTGGAATTTTAGTTGCTTCTGCAATTAAAATGAATCCGTTGTTATTGGTGACAATTCCTATTTGGCTAGTGCTTGATGTGATGCTTTCTTCTGGTTTTATTAATAAATTTGCATCATACAAGGGAACGAGTTTTTTGAAGCAATGTGTTGTTCAGCTACTTATTCTAGATAATGAGTTAGGGTATGTATATACATGTGCGAAGAAAAGAAAGTTTAAATATATAAATAAAGACATTGTTTACTTTGATGGACAAATGGATGGAATTCAGGACACTAGTTCGATTATGGCATGGGAAAATATGATTTCGTTCATGGTGTTAGTCACAATGCTACTTGTATTTTAAGAGGTAATAAGGATGAATAAGAGAAGAATACTATTTGAAATAATACAAGATTTTTTTATGTGTATTGTTATAACAGCTACAGTTTCATTTATTCGACACTCGGGATTAGATTTAAAGAAAAGGGTGTATGGGGTTTAATCGAATGTTCGATTGCACAACGTTGTTTACCGTTGTTGCTAATAGCTGCCATGATTAGACTTGATTATGTAGAGTTACAACTGTTATTTGGATGGATAATTGTCTCTTTTTTTGATGGGTTAAGATACATTATTATTCATCAAGTGCTTGATTTGGAAAATGACTTAAAAAGTGGAGTTGTTACATATGTATCTCAAAAGAAAAAAAATTATCGAAAAATAATAATTTCCTTACTGCTGATGGAACTTGTTGGGACTGTAGCATTACTTATTCCAGTGTTCATGGAACATATAATAATAGCTGTTTTATTTGTCGTTTTATTTGTCGCTTTAGAGTTTGGAATATACAAAGTTATTAGTGTGTTTGCAAACAAAGATTGGTTTTGTACATTTGACTCAGTTCCTTTAGAAGCCTTTTTGAATTGCGGAATGCCGCTGCTCTTAGGATTATGCAACATGAGTAATAATCGTTATATATTCATTTATGTTTTGGGACTGGTGATTATTTGCGCAAGTCCTATGAAGGTTAAATTGAATATAGCAAAGATATTGAATGCGGAATTACTGGTTTTGAGTGTAAGACTGTCAGACAAGCTAATATAGCAACAGAAATAGGGGTTATTCCTTATTTGGTTTATGGTTGGCCAGCGTATTCAACAATTAATAGAGAGTGCTATTATAAATTCGAAAATAATATCTTTGATGATGCATGTTGTTGTGGTTGTTTGGAAAAGAACAAAATCATGCTGAGTTCATGCAAAGATAATGCTGTAACGATTGATGGATATGTAATAGGTTTTCATGCTGAGTATATTGAGGAAAACAGAAAAAGCAATTCATCAAAAATAAATGTGATTATTTATGGAGAATATCTGGAAGAAATCAAACTACGCATTAATGAACTGGAGGGATAAGACTGATGACAGTATATATAGTATGGTTGTTATGAGGCAAAATGTTCACGAAATGCCTGCTCTTGTCGAGTTAGCATATGAGGCTGGTGCAAACATTATTACATTTATGACATTGAATGCTAATATTATTATCCAAAATAGCGCAGATGAAATGTCTAATTATCCGAAGGTCCTTGAATATTATTCTGTAAAAGCTTTAGAGGTTGGAAAAAGGTTAGGTATTCCAGTTATTGTACCTAATGCTATAACGCTTAATTATGATATCAAATTTGAAGATATTGTTGATGAACTTGATGTGATGAATAGTACTGAAAAATTTAAGACGGAAGAGCAAGAAAAGGAAATGTACAAAGTTGCTAACATTGTAGATGAATATCTTCAAGAGAATGACGAGATACAGTATGATACGGTTCCATCTAAAGTAAAATGTCGAGGAATATGTGACTGGATATTAAAACAAAGCTATATTGATTTGCATGGTAATGTAGCTATGTGTTGCAGGAATCAATCATTTCATATGGGAAACGTCAATAAGACAGGTTGCTTTGAAAATGTATGGACGGGAGAATTCTATAAAAAATTAAGACGTATTTTTTACTCTGGATATATTCCGGAATCGTGTTTGAAATGTGGACTTATAGAAAGCGGAAATTTGCATCATTTGATTGTAGATACGGATGATAAGTTTTACGCAGAACCACAGTATAAAAACAGACAGAAGAAGGTTTTGTTGGAATTATTAATGAAGGAAAGTGAATAGACAATGCAAATAGTTTTGTATTACGACAATCAACTTATAGCAAAAAAAATAAAAAAACAAGTACAAGCAATGAAGGTTGATGAAACAAAGGTACTACACATAGATAAATTAACTTGCGATGAATTGAAGGCTGCACACTATATATATGTGGAGTGGGGGTTAGCGGATTTTTTGCTTAAAAATTATTGGGGAATTATAACTGATAAGCCTGTTGGATTTTATAACGATAGCAGCGGTTATAGCGGGGATTGTCGCATTGGTATGTTTCATTGTTGGAGGTATTTTAGCCATCTTGGCGACTGTGGCCATTATAGCTATTATAGGTGCAATAATTTTTGCGGCGTTGGGTGGGTGAATAAATGAAGAAGGTCAAAGATTATATTATAGTGACTTCCGTTATAATTGTTTTCATTTTTGCTTTTATATTTAGAAAAGATGTTACAAGAATATGAAAATTTGGATATATTGATGTATTTTTACTTCTATATTGATACCGTTACTGCTTGGAATTTTGGAGTCTCTTTTGCAAAGTATACCAAAGTAATATTCTACAAAACACCCTGTGTGACACCAATATCACCTATTGTTCCATCGATACATTCAAACAAGCCTCCGTTTATCTCTTCAAAGGCATCTGTTCCGTCACCGCTTGCGGTACCGATACAATTGGGTACGGTCATTGATGGCAGGTATAAGCTGGAGAAAATTCTCGCTGTTGTACCTCACACAGTATATTTGGCAACGGTTGAGGGTGAAGAAAGTAGGAAAGTTGCTATAAAGGTAGAGTATATTAGGGAATTTGATAGTCAAATGATCATTGACAATATCAAGGAAACTTTTGAGCTGCACAAGGCTATAAAGCATCCAGGTGTACCGTCAATGCTTGATCTGATTCAAACACCAAAGTATATTTACCTTGTGATGGATTACGTTGAAGGAGAGACATTGAATCGTATATTGGACAAATCAGGGCCAATGGAATCCGAACGAGTAGCAGTTGTGGGACTGAATATAGCGAAAATTCTCAAATCAATACACGGACTCAACCCTCCGATTGTATGCCGTGATGTAAAGCCGTCCAACATAATGATCCACAACGGCTTGGACGTGAGTATGTTTGATTTCGGTGTAGCTATGAGATACTATGATGATGGTCGTGAAGATAAGTATATACTTGGAACCACCGGGTATGCAGCTCCTGAGCAATATGAGGGTCATGCTCGACCTGAAACGGATATATACGGCCTTGGCATGACGCTTTATTATATGCTTACCAAAGACGCTCCTAATTCATCAAAGTTTACCCATATGCCTATTAGAAAGTTGAATTCTAAAGTAGCTCCTGAGTTGGAACGCATTGTCGAGAAGTGTATTGAGCCTGATTATAAGGATAGATACAGAAGTTGCGATGCATTAATCCGTGATCTTGATCATTTTATAAGAGGTGACAAACCATAATGATTTTTTCTAGCCAATACGCTAATCGCGCGGATAGAAATATACATATACTTAAAGATACATTAGAGATTCTTAAGAAAAGAAAATATTATAAAGATGGCAGTGCAATCCGCATCAAACTTTCACGAAAGCAAATGGAAGAATGCCATGTGTATTTGCCGGAAGATATTAAAGAAAACAGAAAATTCTCACCGGTTATAAATGGCAGCGGACAAAGGACGCTGGTGTCATGTCGTAATATTGATTCATTTAGCGCAGCCGAGGAGTTGTACAGGGACAGCAGTGTTGACAAAATATTGGTACTGAATTTTGCCAACCCGTTCAATCCGGGGGGCGGTGTACGAACCGGAGCAACGGCACAGGAAGAAGATTTATGTAGAAGAAGTTCTTTGCTTTTATCACTTGAAAGTGATGCGGCGGGTGAGTACTATCGATATAATCGGGCATTGGGTAGCTGGCTTGGTTCTGATGCAATTATTTTGACACCGCATGTGGAGATTATTAAAGCGTCGGATGGAGACCTGCTGGAAGAACCGTTAGTTGTGTCTGTGATGACGTGTGCAGCACCTATGGTCAGAGAAGGTAAGTATGGACTGTCGGAACAGCAGTATTGTGATATGTTTTACAACCGTATATGTTCTATGCTTATGTGTGCGGCAGAATGGCACTATGACGGTTTGGTACTCGGCGCGTTCGGATGTGGTGCGTTTGGTAACGATGCAAGGACTGTTTCAGATTTATTCTATAAGGCTTTAAAGGAGTTTGGTTATATGGGTGGAGACCTCGGAACTTATTTTTCACGAATTGACTTTGCGGTGCTGGATGGTAGTACAGATCAATATAATTATAATGAGTTCCAAAGAAATTTCGGTAACTTTTATTTAGGTCAGCCGGAATGATATGCGACGTAGAAGCAACATTATCTAAATAAGTTATCCCCCGCCCCCATAAATTATTTTATGTCCGGGCGGGGATTTTTTTGAGAAAAAATACAGTTGACAGTCACGGTTAGTTTGGACTAACATAATCGAGAATTAGCTAAAAGTAATGAGTTGACAAATTGTATCGTCCGTCGGACAATCAGTATATGAGGAGCGACATCGGAAGGAGACATATCAATGACAGTTCAGGAATGTTATGAGCAGGCAGGACTCGATTATAATGACGTTAAGGACAGAATTGGAAATGAAGCCATAATTAAGAAATTTGCAATTAAATTTCTCAGTGACAGAAGTTTTAAGGATTTGGAAGACGGGATAGATGAAGGCGATGGAGAGAAGGCATTCCGCGCAGCACATAATATGAAGGGTATATGCCTCAATCTCGGCTTTACACCGCTATATGAGGCTGCATGTGAGATAACAGAGAAGTTAAGAGGGAGAGAAACAGAAGGAAGCGCACAACTGTTTGAAAAAGTACGGGCAGAATACATAAAGCTGACGGACTGCATCAGTAAACTTGCAGCGGAGGATTGACAATTGGGAAAAGATATAGAGATGTCACATTTTGGCATTGACCAGCAGCAGGAGATTAAAGATGGACTTCAGGCGGGACTGGATGTATCCTTATATGCTAAACCTGAATTTTATGCCATACAGATGCGCCAGATAAGACTCGGACTTATGGCAGGATTGCCGGTCGGGATTTATGCGTCCGACAAATACGACTGGTTTCAGATGGAGGAAATCAGACTGGGGCTTGAACATAAAATAGACATTAATAAATATGCAGACCCTTCAGTATCGTTTGATACCATGCGCCAGATAAGGGAAGGTCTTGAGCAGGGAATAGATTTGTCCGCCGCAGGGAATCTTCCGGCAGGCAAATTAAGGGAATTTAGGATGGCAGCCTGTGAGGGCATAAATATCGGAAAATATATCAAAGCAGGTTATGATGAAGAACAGCTTAAACAGATAAGAACAGCACTTGAGGAAGCTCTTGATATAGATCCATACATAAATCCTGCGCAGCGCGGGGCGTCCATAAGAGAAATCGCGCTGGGAATCGGCAAGAATCTGGATGTGAAGACATATGCCGACGAACAGATGAACTGGCAGCAGATGAGGGAACTGAGGAAGGGACTTGAACATAGAATTGATATATCGGTATACAATAACTGGATGTATTCATGGCAGCAGATGCGTGAGATAAGGCTCGGACTTGAAGAACATCTGCCGGTTGAAGAATACAAGAGTTTAATGTACACGGCAAAGGAAATGAATAAGCACCGGCTGAAACTCATGCAGGAAGCCAATAAAGCCAATGATAAGAACGAAGAAACGGGAAAACAGTATGATGATTTTACGCTTCTGATGGACGGAAAGCAGATGGAAGCATTTATTCAGGTATCCGCTGCAGGTATGAAGATACCGAAGGAAGAGATAATGTCGGCACTTGAAGACTGCGGTATAACATATGGAATAGATGAAGCTGCTATTGATGATATAGCCGGTAACGGAGCGCAGGACACTATGATAACCATAGCGAGAGGCAGACAGCAGGAAGCCGGTAAAGACGGATGGTATGAATTTCTTTTTGACAGTGAAGCCGGGAAACATCCAAAGCTTAATGAAGACGGTTCTGTGAATTATAAGAATGTGAAGTGGTTCGAGATAGTCAGAAAGGGTCAGAAAATAGCCATATATCATAAGGCAGAACCGGGTATGCCTGGCTGCCGTGTGACAGGAGCGAAGTATGACGGCAAGGCGGGAAAGGAAATACCGCCGGTCAAGGGACATGGATTTTCCATAGCACCTGACGGAGTGACATATGTAGCAGATATTGATGGCAGAGTTGTGTATAAGGATGGGATGCTTGAAGTCACAAGTGTGCTTGTATTGGGGGAAGATGCAAGTACTGCCGGAAATATTAATTTTAACGGCTCGGTATATATACGAAACAGCATCGGCGAAGGCACTGTTGTGAAAGCAGCAGGTGACATAATTGCTGACGGATTCATAGAGTCCGCACAGCTTGAGGCGGGCGGCGATATAATCCTGAAGGAAGGCACCAATGCGGGAGGCCGCGGGCTTTTAAAGGCAGGCGGTAATGTGATGGGCAAATTTTTCGAGAATGCAACGATTGAGGCCGTTGGAAGCGTAAAAGCCAATTACTGCCTTAACAGCAATATTGTTGCGGGCAGGAATATCATCATATCGGGAAGATACGGTATGATAACCGGTGGAAATGCATATGCCGGCAGGAAAATAGAATCATATAATATAGGCGATGCGGATGGTACGGCTACCTTATTAAATATAGGCAAACCGAATAATTTTGCCACGAGATTGAAAAATGTCGAAGACCGGATGAAAGCAGTGGACCGGGAACTTCACATGCTTAATAACATATATGATGAATTTGTGGAGAAGATGAAGCCGGAAGAAAGAAATGTCAATCCGGTGTATCTTAAGGTTGAAGATGCCATATATACCAAGAATAAGGAAATGTCTGAACTTAAGAAGGTCAGGGAACAGATAATCAGTACAGAAGAAATGTATGGGCATGGGAAAGTAGTCGTAAACGGAACCATATACAGTGGAACCAGCGTTTACATAAAAGGAGTCAGATGGGATGCCGGTACGGCTCGTAACATTAACATAAGAAAAAACGGAGACAGTATATCCGTGTATAGAAATTGAGGTTGAAATCCATGAATAAAATATTAATTGTAGATGATTCAGAAATAAACAGGGAACTTTTAAGCGACATACTAAGCGATGAATATGAAGTGCTTGAGGCAGAGAACGGACTTAGCGCCACAGACCTGATCAACCGCGAGAAAGACGAAATTTCAGCCATTCTTCTTGATCTGGTTATGCCTGTCATGGACGGATTCCGTTTCCTGGAGTGGATGAACAAGGAGAATCTTATATCCACGATTCCCGTGCTTGTAATAAGCGGTGAGAATACAGTCCAGAATGAAAAAGCATGTTTTGATGCCGGGGTATCCGATTTCATTGCCAGACCGTTCAATTCAATTCTGGTAAAGAAAAGAGTACAGAATGTGGTCAGTCATTTTGCATATAAGAACAGACTTGAAGATAAGGTAGCCGAGCAGACAGAGGTTCTGAATAAAGCATACAGGACACTCAAATATCAGGCGCAGAAACTTGAAAAACGTAACGAAGATATTATAGATATGCTCGGTACGATTGTTGAATACAGAAGCCTCGAAAGCGGGGAACATATCCAGCGTGTTAAGAATTACACAAGAATACTTGCTGAAAAATATGCCGAATTATATCCGGAATGCGGTCTGGACCGGAAGCATATCGATATGATAGTATCCGCCAGCTCTTTGCATGACCTCGGCAAGATATCAATTCCTGACAGTATTCTTATGAAACCTGGAAGACTTACCAAGGATGAGTTTGAATATATGAAATCACACACAATAAGGGGATGTGAGATTCTTGACAGCATGAAAATAGAATGGGAGCCTGAATCCAGACAGATAAGCTATGATATCATACGCCATCATCATGAGAAATATGACGGAGGTGGATATCCGGATGGACTTAAAGGAGATGAGATACCGTTGCCTGCCCAGTTAGTATCGGTGGCTGACGTATATGATGCGCTTGTTAACGAGAGATGTTATAAAGACGCATATTCGACTGACGAGGCATTCCGAATGATCGTTAATGGAGAATGTGGAGTTTTTTCTCCCAGACTAATGGAAGTATTCAGAAATGTAAGAGACCGGTTCGAGGAATTGGTCAAGTCACCGGTATAAGTATGTACGATAAAAGGATGGTTAAATGTCAAGTAATATAGAAAATATAGCAGAACAGGTTGGACAGCTGAATAAAGCACTGGAAAATCAATATGATATATTAAAAGCATTGTGTGCGGATTATATATCTATATATAAGATTGATTTTAATACAGGTAAGTATGAAATATATCAGACCGGAAACCTGCATAACAAGGAAATCGCCGAAAAGACAAGAAGTCTTAATGATTATAAAGCACTTGTGCGTTGGTACGCTTCAGAATACGTGATTCAGGAGGATATGGATTATTTCTGTAATGCTACATCTGAGGAAACCATTATGAAGCATCTTCTGGAGAAAAGAGATTATGTTATAAGATATCGTGCAAAGGGCCTGAAACAGGATTTTTGCTATTTTGATATCCAATATGCGGATGTAAGCCATAATCCTGGCGAGAAGAATGTTATAATGGCAATCCGTAACGTGGATGCAGTCGTGCGCACAGAAGAAGAAATGCGGCGGAATACGGCGAGTGCCCACGAGGAGACTCTTAAAGGGTCGGGCATAGGGATGTGGATGATCGTAATTGAGGAGGGTGTCAAGCCCAAAATGTATACCGATTCAATGATGCGCGAACTGCTTGGAGTTGATGACGAAATATTACCGGAAGACTGTTATGCATGGTGGTATGACCATGTTGATAAGAATTTTGTGTCACAGATTGATTCAAACATGGAAGAGATTCTTGCGAAAGGCAGAAGCGAAGTCAGCTATCCTTATAATCATCCGGATAAGGGAACTATGTATATCAGATGTGGCGGATGCAAGTCATATGACAGTGTACATAACAGAATACGCATCAAGGGATATCATCAGGATGTAACCGAGATTATGACGATTAAGCAGAAACAGGATAAAGAACTTATGGATGCCCTTGTTGTGGCCAAAAGGGCGGACAGATCAAAAAGCGAATTTATATCACATATGTCACATGATATCAGAACACCGATCAACGGAATTATCGGTATGGTTGATATCGCATCTAAGAATCCCGAAGATGCAGAACTCCAGAAAAGAATGTGCAACAATGTGCGGGAATCGGCGGAGCGCCTTCTTAATTTCATGAATGATGTTATCGAATACAGCGAAATGGAAGGCAGTAGGATGAAGCTTACGCATGAACCGGTTGATATCGCGAATATCATCGGAAACATACTTGAATTGACGGACAAACAGATTAATGACAGGAACATTCAGGTTGTTACCGATTACGGAAACGATACATATAAGCTTGCGGGAAGTCTGAAACATATAAGACAGGTATTGTATAATATTATCGAAAATGCTATCAAATATAATAAACAGAACGGAAGTATATCGATTTCTGTGCATAATGAGAAGACAGATGAAGAAAAGGCAGAGTGTTTCGTAACTGTTGCCGATACGGGCATAGGAATGAGCCGGGAATATGTAGAACATATTTTTGAACCTTTTACCCAGGGCTATGAAGATGCACGCACCAGTTATAAGGGAACGGGTCTTGGTATGGCCATATGCAAACGTATTATGGACTATATGCAGGGCACAATAGAAGTTAAGACCAATCCGGGCGAAGGCAGTGAATTTACGGTTAAATTTCCGTTGGATATATATGAGGAAGATACCGTAGCTGATGAGAATGCAGAAAACGGTAATTTTGCAGGATATAAGATCCTCATTGTGGATGATAATAATATGAATCGTGAGATAACACAGTTTATGGTTGAGGAACTTGGTGCTAAAGCGGTAACCACATGTGACGGAAAGGAAGCGCTTGATACATTCCGAAAGTCAGAAAGAGGTGATTTTGACTGCATAATTATGGACCTCATGATGCCGGTGATGGACGGTTTTGAGGCATCGGAACGTATCCGTAATCTGGACAGGGAAGATGCGCACACGATACCGATTATTCCACTCTCTGCAAGCTCTTCAGAAGAGGATATGGAGAAGGCGGTTGAATCCGGAATGAATGGTTATCTCGTAAAGCCTGTAAGCATAGATTTGCTGAAACATACTTTACAAAATATGATATAAGTGCTAGTATATCAGCAGTTAAATATCAGCACTGGTAACAGGAACGTATGTTTTCGTAACGTGAAGAAGTGGCAGCGGAGATGTAGGTTCCTTTTGTGTAATAGCTGATATGGGAAAGGAAAGAGATACAATGAATGGCTTGGTTATTATTCTGATCGGTATAGTGGTTCTTGCAGCCGCATATATTTTCTACGGAAGATGGCTTGCGCGCAAATGGGGTATAGATCCTAAGGCAAAGACACCGGCTTATACCAAGGAGGACGGAGTGGATTATGTCCCGTCATCCAAATTTACTGTTTTTTCGCACCAGTTCTCGTCGATAGCGGGAGCAGGACCTGTTACGGGACCGATACTCGCGAGCGTGTTTGGCTGGGTTCCGGTGCTTCTCTGGCTGTTAGTCGGAGGTATTTTCTTCGGAGCTGTACAGGATTTCGGTTCGCTCTATGCTTCCGTCAAGAACGAAGGCAAATCAATAGGAATGATCGTTGAGAAATACATAGGCAAGATAGGCCGGAAACTTTTTATGATTTTCTGCTGGCTGTTCACACTTCTTGTTATAGCGGCATTTACCGACATGGTTGCCGGAACTTTTAATGCAAAAGGCCTCGGCGACGGCGTTGCCGACGAACAGTTATTTGCCAATGCATCAGCGGGCTCAATATCAATGATGTTTATCGGAGTTGCGATTATCCTCGGTGTTATAATTAAATTTACCGGAGACAAGTTAAAAGAATGGATGAAAGCGATAATTGCCATCGCACTTCTTATAGGTATGTTTGCTCTTGGCATGAATCTGCCGATATATGCGACAAAACAGACATGGGTATTTATCGTAATGGCATATCTTTTCTTTGCATCAATATTGCCTATGTGGCTGATGATGCAGCCAAGGGATTATCTGACTACTTTTATGCTGCTCGGCATGATAGGCGGCGCGGTAATCGGTGTGTTAGTGGCTCATCCGTCAATGAATCTTAATGCGTTTAACGGTTTTAAGGTTAATGATTCATATCTGTTCCCGACATTGTTTGTAACAATAGCGTGCGGTGCTGTTTCGGGCTTCCACAGCCTTGTGTCATCAGGAACGTCTTCAAAGACCGTAAGCAACGAGAAGGATATGCCGTTTATCGGCTTCGGTGCGATGCTTTTTGAGTCATTGCTCGGCATCGTGGCACTTGTTGTTGTAGGTTCGGTTGCCGTAAACGGCACGAAGCCTGACGGAACACCTTTTGCGATTTTCTCATCGGGTGTTGCCGGATTCCTTGAGAAGCTCGGCGTAAGCAATACTATCGCCACTGTATTCATGACGATGTGTGTATCGGCACTTGCCCTTACATCACTTGATTCCGTGGCGCGAATCGGAAGAATGTCATTTCAGGAGATTTTTGCCGGAGATTCAAAGAATCCTCTTGTCAAAGTCCTTACGAATAAATATTTTGCAACGGTAATCACCCTCGTAATAGGTTATCTGCTTGCAATGGGCGGCTACAGCAAGGTCTGGCCGTTATTCGGTTCGGCTAACCAGCTCCTCGCGGCGCTTGTACTTATAACACTTTCCGTATTCCTTAAGACGACAGGCAGAACAGGATGGACACTTTACGTTCCGATGTTTGCGATGCTCGCCGTAACATTTACGGCACTTGTCCAGAAAACAATCGCACTCGTTCGGGCAATTGCGGCGCACAGCGCGACGTTCCTTTCGGAAGGTCTCCAGCTGATTATCGCGGCTCTGCTTATGGTACTCGGAATATGCGTGGCAGTCGGATGCCTTAGAAAACTGTTTACCGCTAAGAAGCAGGAAGCATAAATTTATATATGCGATTTATATGGCACAGTCAGTGAATGATAAATTCATTGACTGTGCTTTTTTTATGTTGACAAACAGAATTATATATTAACGAGCCGATACCACAGCATTCGGACAGAAAACCGCTTAGTGAAACGGTGGCTGAATTGTAGATTGAGTTTTGATTCTTTTGTGGTATAATAGCTAATTGAAGTCAGAACGGAGATTAGTTTTATGTCAGTAAAGAAACATCAGGGAATTTTATTTATCATACTGGCGGGATTCTTTTTCGCCTTAATGTCGTTTTTCGTAAGGCTTGCCGGCGACCTGCCGACAATGCAGAAAGCTTTTTTCAGAAATGCGGTGGCAGCGGTTATATCAGTGGTCATGCTTCTTAGAAGCGAAGAGAAGCTCAGGATTCATAAGCAGAGTATTCCGGGACTTTTCTTAAGAAGCTTCTTTGGAACCGTCGGACTCATATGTAATTTCTATGCGGTCGACAGGCTCAACATAGCGGACGCCAATATACTTAACAAGCTGTCACCTTTCTTTGCAATTATAATGTCTTATTTTATACTCAAAGAAAAAGCAAACATAATCGAGTGGATATGCGTTGCGGCGGCATTTGCCGGAGCGGTTTTTGTTGTTAAGCCGTCCATGAATATGCAGTTTGTATATGCCCTCATCGGGGTATGCGGCGGATTCGGCGCGGGTGTTGCGTATACTTTTGTCAGAAAATTAGGCCAGAGCGGTGAGAGAGGCCCGGTTATAGTCATGTTTTTCTCGGTATTTTCATGTATTGTGACATTGCCTTTTATGATAATAGAGTATGAGCCGATGAGTGCCATACAGCTCATATTCCTGCTGCTTGCAGGGGCATCGGCAGCCGGCGGACAGCTTTCAATTACCAAGGCATATACCAAAGCACCGGCGAAGGAGATTTCGGTATTCGACTATACGCAGGTTATTTTTGCGGCATTGTTGGGATTCATATTCTTAGGTCAGATGCCTGACATATTCAGTGTAATAGGTTATATTATAATAATAGGTAGTGCCATATTCAAGTGGTGGTATATTAAAGAAAAAGACAAAAAGGAGGCAGCCTCATGAATAACAAATCCGTAAAGGGAAGCATGATAAGCGGGAATCCAGCCAAAGAACTGATAATTTTTGCCATTCCGATGATTCTCGGCAATCTGTTCCAGCAGTTTTATAATATTGCCGACTCGGTGATCGTCGGTAAATTCTTAGGCCCGGATGCGCTCGCGGCCGTAGGTGCTTCCAACTCAATCACCACTCTTTTTGTAATGGTGGCGATAGGAACCGGTATAGGATGCTCGGTTATCATATCGCAGTTGTTCGGCGCCGGCCGTATGAAAGATGTCAAGAGTTCTATTTCCACGGCACTCATTGCCATATTTGCGTTCAGTCTTATACTGAGCACGATAGGATTCATGCTTTCCGGCAATATTCTTAAGTGGATGCACACGCCGTCGGATGTATACGAAGAAGCAGATAAATATCTTAAAATATATTTTCTCGGTTTCGCTTTCCTTTTCATGTACAACGCATTCAACGCGGTGTTCAATGCACTCGGTGATTCGGCGAAACCGCTTGTGTTCCTTATTTTCTCTTCGGTGCTTAACATCGGGCTTGATATTCTGTTCGTGTGGAAATTTGAATGGGGCGTAGCCGGTGCGGCATGGGCGACGCTTATAGCGCAGGCTGTTTCGGCAATAATATCATTTATTGTATTGATACATAAGATTCGCGGAATGCAATGTGAACGTTATGACAGATTCAGTCCGGGACTTTTGAAGAAAATGGTAAGCATGGCGATTCCTACGGTCATACAGCAGTCCATCGTATCAATCGGCCTTCTGCTCATACAGTCGGTTGTCAACCGTTTCGGTTCGGATTTCTTAGCCGGATATACGGCGGCAATCAAAATCGATAACCTTGTAATCGTGCCGATGGTAAATGTCGGTAATGCTGTGTCCACATTCACCGCCCAGAATATCGGAGCGGGTAAGTTCGACCGTGTTAAGAAGGGATACAGGACCGGACTTATAATGGCGGCGGCAATCGGTGTCGCACTCGGAATATGGCTGCATTTCGGCTCCGAGAGTGTTATAGGACTTTTTATGGATGCGGATGACGGAGCTGCTGCGATTCATGTCGGAACCGAATATCTGTCCATTATCTCGTTACAGTATTTTATGATGGGAATGATGAATGTCACGGCGGCAATCTTAAGGGGCGCCGGGGACAAAAAATGGTTCCTTGCGCAAAGTCTTATCAATCTTGTTTTCAGGGTTGCACTTGTATACATTCTGGCGGATATCACGAAGGGCTACGTCATCATGTGGGCCAGCGGAGTTGGCTGGACGATAGGATTTATGATATCTTATTTCCGTTACCGTCAGGGCGGATGGCGCCGATGCATATAATGCCGGTAATGTCAGCAAGTATCCAGCCAATCGGAATCGACATCCAGATGCCTGTCTCGCCTATAAAATATGCCAAAACATAGGCGAGAAGGACGCGCATGCCGAGCGATATGACTGTGAGTACGACTGACATGCCGGCTTTTTTGATAGCCCTGAAATATCCGTACAACAGGAAAAGCTAGCCGATACCTATATAGAAGGCTCCTTCTATTCTCAGATACCTTACGCCGGATACGATTACGTCAATCTCATCCGCTTTCACAAATATTCCCATAAGCTGTCTTGCAAAAATAAATACAACCGCGGAAATAACGATACAGAATACCATCGAAAGGCCGAAGGCTTCTTTGGTTCCGCGTCTGATCCTTTCATGCTGTCCGGCACCGTAATTCTGCGCTACAAAGGTCGAAAATGCGTTGCCGAAATCCTGTACCGGCAGGTACGCAAACGTGTCAATCTTGACTGCGGCGGCAAAAGCTGCCATCGTTACCGGCCCGAAGCTGTTTACAAGTCCCTGCACCATGAGTATGCCGAAATTCATGACCGACTGCTGGACGCAGGTGAGCGATGACATTTTCGTTATTTCTTTGAGAATTCCCGGATTATAATGCCTGTCGTTCCGTCCCGGAAGGAACTCCCTGCATTTCATAATAGTGTATAATAATATACCAACAGCTGATATGTACTGTGCAATTACAGTTGCGGCCGCAGCGCCTTTGACACCCATCCTGAATACGGCGATAAAAAGCAGGTCAAGTCCGATATTGACCACTGACGATATTCCGAGGAATACAAGAGGTGCCAACGAGTTGCCGAGTGCGCGTAACATACATGAGCAGTAGTTGTATAAGGATGTGGCGATAAGTCCCGCAAAAATTATTTCAAGATATATTTTCATATTCGGTCTTACCTTGTCCGGAACACGCATAAATGTGAGTATCGGGTCTAAAAATACAAATACCAGAATGTTGACCAACAGTGTCACAGCCATGATAAGCACGAGCGAGTGAAGTATGGCAAGGCGGAGCCGGTCTTTTCTATTCTGGCCGTAATATATGGAAAAAAGTGCGCCGGAGCCCATCGAAAGACCCAGAAAAACCGATGTCAGAAATGTCATGAGCGTGTATGCCGAGCCGACCGCTGCGAGCGCGTTGCGCCCGATTACCCGTCCGACGATGAGCGTGTCGGCGATATTGTAGAATTGCTGTAAAAGGTTGCCGCCAATCATTGGCAGGGCAAACAGAATAAGTGTTGATGATATTTTCCCTTTGGTTAAGTCACGATACATATAGGAAAACCTTCTTGTAAATAAATGTCTGTTAAAAAGTATTATAGATAGCGGAATGTTTTTAGTCAAGTCGGATGACGGCGGGAAATTGTTACGAAAATGTTAAGTTTTCAGCCAGTTGTTGACGCGGGAGGTGCGGTATGATTTAATATAATCAGATATACAAGGAGGGACTTATGAGAAAATTTAACGTATTGGCTGTTTTTCTGCTGATAACATTACTGGCAACGGGCTGCGTTGCTTCCTCGCAGAGCACGGAAACCAAAACAAAGTCACTGGGCGACTTGTACAATGCGGGGCTAGAGTATGCAGCGGAGGACGGACAGAGAATCGAATGGAATGAGCTGCCTGATGAGGTGCTTGAAAGATGGAGCGGCGGATGCGCCGAAATAGCAGAGCTTCTTGCGAGGGGTGATTATGGCGAAGCGGTGTACAAGCATTATATGGACACATTCGGTAACACGCAGTCCGGTGTAACGGTTGGATATACGGATGAAGTTTCGGACGCCGTGGAACGTATGTTAAGAAGAATGGACTTTGATGAGATGCTTCTCTCACAGGATGCAGCATATGACGGATTATCGGACAGTGAGAGAAGGGAGATTCTGGACACGATAGTATATAAGTCGGTCAAAAGAAAAAACGAGAAGTGGGGAACATATTATCTGAGTCAGTTCTATAACAGTATTGCCTGCCGTGGCACACAAAGTAAATGGTATGAACTGCTTAAAAACTCAGAATACACGGGAGAGGCGAAGAAAATTGCCGATAATGTCATTCAAAGGTGTGAACAGTTTGAGATATTTATGAGCATGGAATATGATGTATCTGATGATACTGTTACATTGTACAGGAATGCGCAGTTTAAATATATGGTGTCGCCGTACACCATTATGCTGTATGATACCGGCGATGCGATGTTTGATACGATTATACAGACAATTCCCGAAGCGAAGGACCTGTCGGAAACGGCTGATTACCCGCGGGTATTGTACGAACATTATATGCATACCGATGTTCCGCTTAAAGATGATGGATATTATGCATCCAAGGCGATGGAGTTTGACGAGGTTATGCTTGCCACCGACGCAGTCTGTGCGGCATTGAGCGATGAGGAGAAGGATGCTTTGATACAGAAAATGAATGACAATGTAATCTTAAGAAATGACGGAGAACATTATCCGTGCAAGAATGGTTTTTTTGCATATATTGAGTGGGCGGGAGAAAAAAGTAACTGGAATAAATATATGTAACATCGGCCGCACAAAATCATTGACATTTGTGCGGCTGATGTTATAATTAAGGACGCATTATTGATGCCGACAGTTCGATTGTACCATCCTGTCGTTAAGTAAAACCAGGACTATTTTTTAACATAATTCTAACCAGATCCCCGGAAGAAATGAATATGTTGAATGATAGCTTTGTGTTTTGCAAAGCTTTTTTTATTTTCAAGGAGGAATTTATGGACAACAAAAATGTTACAAAAACTTTTATGTGCATAGGTATCATCTATGTTACATGCCTTCTGCTTTCCAATCTGGTAGCAGGTAAGATGTGGGCAGTGTCATCGAATATTACACTTCCGGCCGCAGTGGTATTATTCCCTGTGACATATATTTTCGGGGATATTTTTACAGAAGTTTACGGATTCAGACGCGCCAGAATAATTATCTGGCTGGGATTCGGATGCAGCTTCTTCGCGGTAGCGGTATACATGCTGACAATAGCACTTCCGCATCCGGAATACTGGCAGAACCAGGAGGCGTTTGCAACAGTGCTTGGTACGACACCGAGAGTAGCGCTTGCTTCTTTTGCGGGATATCTGTTCGGAGAATTTTCCAATTCAATGATCCTCTCCAAACTTAAGGTCAGAACGGGCGGCCGGAAATTGTGGGTGCGCACGATCCTCTCGACACTTGTGGGAGAAGGTTTTGATTCGGTGATTTTTGTCACGATATCATTTCTCGGAACCATGGATACCAAAGTTGTATTGCAGATGATACTTTTCCAGTATCTTTTCAAGGTATGTTATGAGATAATCTGCACGCCGCTCACATATGTCATCGTGCGTTTCTTAAAGCGCAAAGAGGGCATAGATACATATGACTATGATGTCAGATACAATGTTATTAAAGGATGATATTTATGAGAGAAAAAGAAAATTTAACCAAGCTCGGAAGTCAGGGAACGGAGTACAAGACGGAGTATGACCGCGAGCTGCTTGAGACATTCGGAAACAAACATCCGGACAATGATTATTTTGTCAAATTCAACTGTCCGGAATTTACAAGCCTCTGTCCGATAACGGGACAGCCGGATTTTGCCACGATAACAATCTCGTATGTGCCTGACGAAAGGCTTGTGGAGAGCAAATCACTGAAATTATATCTTTTTTCCTTCAGAAACCACGGGGATTTTCATGAAGATGTAGTCAATGTGATAATGAAGGATTTAATTTACAAGATGGATCCGAAGTATATAGAAGTACACGGAAAATTTCTGCCGCGCGGCGGGATATCCATCGACCCGTACTGCAACTACGGCAAGGCCGGAACCCGGTGGGAGAAGGTAGCGTGGGAGAGACTTTCCATGCATGATCTGAACCCGGAAAAGGTTGACAACAGATAAAACTAAACGGAGTCTGTTCTAAATGTGGAACAGGCTCTTTCTATTTATAGGGTGATTTCTGTGAATAAATTGATGCAGCTTAGTGTGCAGATAAATTGACGATAAAAGCAAAATAGCATATAATAATTATTAGAAATCCTAAATGTTTTGAGGGTAAGGAACATATGTTATGAATTATGAAAGGTGGGGACAAACTATTATGACAATCGAGAACACAAAAAAGACAAGAGACATCAGAAATGTTGCGGCAACAATGGCAATTGAAAATATGCATTTAAGCAAAGCCTTTGTTGAAGAACTGGTAAAGGTTGCAAATGGAGAGAAGACATCGGAAGAACTCAGACAGGAGGTAATACGTAAATATGTCAGATAGTAAATATTGTTATCCTGATTCTGAGGTCTTAAAGAATAAACTTAATATAACTGATAGAGATGAATTGTTTGAGGCCGAAAAGGAACTTACCGCAATTCGGTTAAAGGAACTTCAGGATAAACCTGTAAAAGGAAAATTTGATTTTAAGCACTTAAAGGCAATTCATAAATATATATTTCAGGATATATATGATTGGGCAGGCAAGGAAAGGACTGTGGAAATAGGTAAGGGAAATTTATTTTGTACAACATCTTGCATTCAAAGTTATGCAGAATCGGTTTTTAATAAATATTATTCTCAGTGTTACAATTCAAAAGACGATTTTGAGGATTTTATCCGTGTATTTGCTGATAATTACGGTGATTTGAATGCTCTGCATCCATTTAGGGAAGGAAATGGAAGAACACAAAGAGAGTTCGCAAGAATGATTTGCTTAGAGTGTGGATACGACTTTAACTTGTCTGTTGCCACTCATTCCGAAATGCTTGAAGCAAGCAAATTATCGTTTGACAAGGCTGATAGTTCAGGATTCATCAAAATTTTTTCAAAAGCAGTAATTCCTTTGGATAAAGTGATTAGTAGAGATTCTGATTTCTTAAATATACTAACATCGGATGATTTAACTATAGGCACTTCGTCCGATTATGATTATTATGGATATAATGAACATGAAAAAGCTAACATATATGATAGCATTTATCAGGCAAAAATATCAGAAATGGATGCCAAAAAGAAAATGTCAGATGCTAAAGAGTCTTTAAAGCAGATTAATTGAAACCAATGGTGCTTAAGGAATAGTACGTACTAACATAATAATCGCTGTAAACCAAGATGATAAAATATCTCATTCTAAGTTATTGACATCTAACTATAGTTAGAATACACTAACTCGTGTGTGTAAATCATGTGGACTCCCTTATAAGCCAAAGGTCGTGATTGCCTTTGGCGGGGGTTTCACTGTTGATTGAATCGAAAGGAGCAGCGAATATGAATTATTTGGAAATTGAAAAAGTTATCGGAAGGGAAATTCTTGATTCAAGAGGAAATCCTACCGTAGAAGCAGAGGTATATCTCGCAGACGGAACAATCGGACGCGGAACAGCGCCGTCAGGAGCATCAACAGGTGAATTTGAGGCACTTGAGCTAAGAGATGGGGACAAATCAAGATACCTCGGAAAGGGAGTTTCCAAAGCCGTTGACAATATTAATACAGCAATTAATGACGCACTTGTAGGAATGGATGCGTCAGATATATACGCAATAGATGCAGCAATGATAGCTGCGGACGGAACCAAGGACAAATCTAAACTCGGAGCAAACGCAATCCTTGCAGTTTCAATAGCATGCTGCCGTGCGGCAAGCATTTCTCTTGACATTCCGCTTTACAGATTTCTTGGCGGAGTATCGGGAAACAGACTTCCGGTTCCTATGATGAACATAATCAACGGAGGATGCCACGCATTATCATCCGGACTTGATGTACAGGAATTCATGATTATGCCGGTCGGAGCGCCTTCATTCAAAGAATGTTTAAGATGGTGTTCGGAAGTATTCCACGCACTTGCATCAATTCTTAAAGAGCGCGGACTTGCAACATCTGTCGGAGACGAGGGTGGTTTTGCACCGGCACTCAAATCCGATGAGGAAGCTATCGAGACAATTCTTGAAGCCGTTAAAAAAGCAGGTTATGAGCCGGGCAGGGATTTCAGAATCGCCATGGATGCCGCTTCATCAGAGTGGAAGAGCGAGAAAGGCAAAGGATATTACAAGCTTCCTAAGGCAGGAACAGAATATACGGCAGAAGAACTTATCGAGCATTGGGCTGCTCTTTGTGAGAAATATCCTATCATTTCAATTGAAGACGGTCTTGATGAAGAAGACTGGGAAGGATGGCAGAAGCTAACAGCCAGACTTGGCGATAAGGTACAGCTTGTAGGCGATGACCTTTTTGTAACCAACACAGAGAGACTTTCAAAGGGTATTGGACTCGGTGCAGGCAATGCAATTCTTATCAAGCTTAACCAGATCGGTTCCGTATCGGAAACTCTTGAAGCTATCAAGATGGCACATAAGGCAGGATATACCGCAATCAGCTCACACCGTTCGGGAGAGACCGCAGATACCACAATAGCTGACCTCGCAGTTGCACTTAACACATGCCAGATCAAGACAGGAGCACCTTCACGTTCAGAAAGAGTTGCCAAGTACAACCAGCTCTTAAGAATTGAAGAGGAACTCGGAGCAAGTGCAGTTTATCCGGGAATCAAAGCATTCAACGTAAAATAACATTATCATAAATTACATAGCAGAATAGGAAAACTATCCGGAAAAACAAGAATCTTCCGGATAGTTTTTTTGTAATAAATATGGTAATATATTGGATATAATCTATCCGGGAGGCGGACTATGGCAAAAGGAGCAAATCAAAAGTTAAAGCTTCTGTATCTTATCAGAATTTTTCAGGAGAAAACAGATGACGATCACGGAATCACGATGCAGGAGATAATAAACGCACTTGCTGCATACGGTGTCACGGCCGAGCGCAAGAGCCTGTATGACGATTTCGAGACACTCGGGGTATACGGAATAGATATAAACAAAACACAGCACGACCGTAATGTGTATTATTCCATTGGAAGCCGCGAGTTTGAGGTGCCGGAGCTTAAACTTCTTGTTGACGCTGTCCAGTCTTCCAAATTCATAACGCAGAAGAAGTCAGAGGAACTTATCGGTAAACTGGAGAAACTCACAAGCATGTATGAGGCGGTCAAGCTCCGCAGACAGGTATATGTTCACGGCCGCATCAAAACCATGAATGAGAGCATTTATTATGCGGTCGACGCAATCCATGAGGCGATTGCCGGCAATAATCAGGTCAGATTCCAATATTTTCAATGGAATGTTAAAAAAGAGCAGGAACTAAAGCACAACGGGGCATATTACAAGGTATCTCCGTGGGGGCTTTCATGGGATGATGAAAACTATTATCTCATAGGATATGACTCCGCAGCCGGTAGAATCAAACACTTCCGTGTCGACAAAATCCGTAACATAAGCAAAATAGATGAGCGCAGGGAAGGAAAAGAACAATATAACGGAATTGATATGGCGGAATATGCGAGAAAGCATTTTGCCATGTTTGACGGAGAAGAAGAAATTGTGCAGATAGAGTGCATCAATCCGCTTGCGGGCGTTATGATTGACCGTTTCGGCAAAGATGTACATATGAGAGCTTCGGATGATGAACATTTTATCGTCAGTGTCAGTGTGGCTGTGAGCGACCAGTTCCTGGGCTGGGTCATAGGGCTTGGAAATGGTGCAAAGATTATCGGCCCTGAGAGTGTTACTAAGCGTATGCGGGATATCGGCAACAGAATACGGGAGGCATATTGATGGACAGATACAAAGTCATAAAAATAGATGAGCCGGACTATGGATGTGAAGGACTGCCGGAAGGTGCTGTCCGCAAGGACATGGTAACGCTTTTTTCTACTGATACCGGGGAGCGGATCATGTGGGTGCCTGACGATTATCTGTACGATAATGACATCAATGAAGGCGATACGGTATGCATTGAAGGCAGGCATATTGTCAAAGAGGTATAATGATGGGTAAGATTGTATCTTTTGTAAAGAAGGAATCCGTTCTGTGTATTTCAATACTTGCAGCCGTGATTTCGATGTTTATAGTCAGACCGGACAGCGGGTATGCGGGTTATATTGATTTCAGAACCCTGGCAATCCTGTTCTGCCTTATGGCTGTTGTGTCCGGATTCCGCTCAATGGGAATATTTGACCGGGTAGCACGGACACTCCTGTCAAAAGTCCATGGTATCGGAGGAATAGCAGTCGTTCTGGTCGGAATATGTTTCATCAGCTCGATGTTCATAACCAATGATGTGGCATTGATAACCTTCGTGCCTTTTACACTGATAATCGCAGATAGTATGAAAGACCGCATAAAAGAGTCCGTAACACTGACAATAGTGGTGATGCAGACAATTGCGGCGAATCTCGGAAGTATGTTAACTCCGATAGGCAATCCCCAGAACCTTTACCTCTCCGGTATATCCGGAATGGGTACATGGGATATCGTTAAATTAATGTTTCCCTATTCCGCTGCAGCATTTATAATGCTTGCGATATGGATTGCAATAATTGCATTCCGTAATCGCCGTTATAAAGCATCATCCGATGCAATGCCGGGAGACAGACCACCTGTAAAACCGCGGGCAGTCATTATGTATGCCGCTCTTTTTATCGTAAGTCTTCTTGCAGTCATGCGTGTGATTCATTATGCTCTGCCGTTTGCGCTTGTTGTCATCTGCATGGCAATATTTGACAGGAAAAATTTCACCGGAATAGATTATTCACTCCTCGGAACTTTCGCGGCACTTTTTATATTTATCGGCAATATCGGACGCATCGGTGCTTTCAATGAATGGATGCAGAATATCGTGATTGGCCGTGAAATAATGGTATCCGCAGCAGCAAGCCAGATTATGAGCAATGTTCCGGCGGCAATTCTCCTGTCCGGATTTACGGACAATATACAGGGATTGATAGTGGGAACCAACATCGGAGGCCTCGGCACACTGATTGCTTCCATGGCAAGCCTTATAAGTTTCAGATATGTGGCGGGAACCGGCAGAAGCTGTGGAAAATATCTCGCAATCTTCACAATATCGAATCTGGTATTTCTCGCGGTAATGATAGGGATTTCTGCAATATAGCGCGCGGGAAAATCCGGCCCCATATTGAAAAATCTTCCCGCCTGTTGTAAAATAGGTATCTGATGACCTGGGAGCAGAAAGGAATAGTATGGCTGGTAATGATAAGAAGACCGGTTCAAATCCGGTGGATATGATTGTATATGGCATGATGATTGCTGCGGTAGTGTATGTGATCGTACAATGCATACTTGGCAATAATGACGCACTGCATTTTAAGATAGTACTCGGAATATGGATAGTGGCGGCGGTGGCTGTTGCGGATTACATAGGACCGGTGTTGAGTGGAAGAATATCGGAAGTATCGGATAAAGCATTCAGACTTTACATGATATCATCGATACTGGATGCGGCAGCTTATATGGGATTTTATGTATGTATCATCAACATAAGCAAGACCGGCGAAGTTCTTCATTATCTGTTCTGCGGATTCGGAGTGATATGCTACATATCACATTTGATTTTGAATTCAAAATTCAATAAGCTGACAAAGCAGGAAGCACCTGAGACCGAAGAAAACGAGACACCGGAGATAACCGAAGATGATATCGAAGTAGATACATTGAGCGAAGAAGACGAAGAAGAAATCAAGGAAATCGTATATCGTCATAAGTAAAATATGCCCGCATATATATTAATTGAACGCAATTGATATGTATGCGGGTATTTTTGTATGTGGGCTAAAAGGCTTGCGGCGGTAATAACTGCCGGACTTATGTGCATGGCGGTTGTAGCTGCGGCAGAGAGAGGCGAAGATGATGGGGTGGAATTTGTGTCGGGGAATAACACCTATGAAAAAACAGTGGCCATAACATTTGATGACGGACCGGGAAGAAATACGACACCGGAACTGCTTGACGGACTTAAGGAAAAAAATGTACCGGCGGCTTTTTTTGTGGTGGGGGAGAACATAGATGGCAATGAGGATATCATACGAAGGATGCATGATGAGGGGCACATTATAGGAAACCACACATTTACGCATGTGGAACTGGATAAACTATCGGAAAATGCGGCACTCACGGAAGTATCGAAGACGAATGCGGCGATAGAGAAAATTACAGGTGAAAAGGTTAAGTATATAAGACCTCCGTGTGGTTCATGGGATGAAGAATTGTATTATAAGATAGATATGATGCCGGTATTCTGGAGTGTGGATCCCAAGGACTGGTGCACTGACAACGTCTCAGTATCTGTTTCAAGGGTAATGGAGCAGACGAGGGACGGGGATATTATTCTTTTCCATGATATATATGATACTTCGGTTACGGCAGCCCTTGAGGTTATAGACAGATTGCAGACGCAAGGATACAGATTCGTGACGCTTGACGATTTATTAATTGAATGACAAAAAGAACAGAATATGATAATATAAATCCATATGGAGGCGAACAGTACATATGGATTTATTTGATTATATGAGAGAAAATAATATGCAGAAAGAGTCGCCGCTGGCATCAAGAATGCGGCCGGAGACACTTGATGAGGTTGTGGGACAGAAGCATATTATTGCTAAGGATAAATTATTATACAGAGCGATTAAAGCCGATAAATTAAGCTCGGTTATTTTCTACGGACCTCCCGGAACCGGCAAGACCACGCTTGCAAAGGTTATTGCGAATACGACCAGTGCGCAGTTCTGCCAGATTAATGCTACCGTTGCCGGGAAGAAAGACATGGAAGATGTAGTTGCAAAAGCGAAGGACCGCATGGCAGGAATGGGACGTAAGACCATTCTTTTTGTGGACGAGATACACCGCTTCAATAAGGGACAGCAGGATTATCTCCTGCCTTTTGTGGAAGACGGAACGATTATTCTGATTGGGGCCACTACCGAGAATCCTTATTTTGAAGTGAACAGCGCTTTGATTTCACGCTCAATCGTATTTGAACTGAAACCGCTTGAACAAAGCGATATAGAGAGTCTTATCCGCAAGGCGGTTTATGATAACGAGAAGGGCATGGGAAGCTATAATGCCGTAATCGATGATGATGCGGTTGAATTTCTGGCAGACATGGCTAACGGCGATGCCAGGCAGGCACTTAATGCCGTTGAGCTGGGCGTGATGTCCACCCCGGTAGGCGATGACGGGCATATTCATATCACACTTGATGTTGCGTCCGAATGCATACAGAAGAAAGTTATCAAATACGACAAGAAAGGCGATAACCATTACGACACGATATCCGCATTTATTAAAAGCATGCGTGGTTCTGACCCTGATGCGGCATTATATTATCTGGCGAGAATGATATACGCCGGGGAGGACCCGAAGTTTATAGCACGCAGAATTGTGATCTGTGCCAGCGAAGATGTAGGGAACGCCGACCCGCAGGCTTTGCAGGTTGCGGTATCGGCTTTTCTGGCAGTCGAGAGGATCGGAATGCCGGAGTCACAGATAATTCTTGCCAATGCGTGTACATATGTGGCAACAGCGCCTAAGAGCAATGCGGCGGTTGTGGGGATAGATGAGGCACTTAATTATATTAAAGTACACGGAACCGATAATGTACCGCCGTATCTTAAGGATGCGCATTATCAGGCGGCAGCAAAGCTTGGCCGTGGAGTTGATTATAAATATGCACATGATTATCCGAATAATTATGTGAAACAGCAATACCTGCCCGATGAAGTATGCAAAACAACATTTTACCATTCATGCGGCAACGGATATGAACGGAAAATAGACGAGCATATGGCAAGAATCAGAAAAGAAGCTGAATGAACCATAGACGGCACCGTCCGGAGCGCAATAAATTGTTGCGGTCGGGCGGCGATTTGTGTATAATATATTCGTATTAATTTAAGTTGAATGGAGAGCCAATGAAGGACCAGATTAACAGATACGCCAGAGGCGTGTTTGAGTATGAACCTGAGATAATCAGTGTTAAGGACAGCTCAATAAATGTTATCGTAGATCGTAACAGGGAACATACCGGGACGATTGAATTCGGATCTGTGTCCGGTCGCGACATCAAAGGTATCATATATACTGATAATGATAAAGTTAAACTCAAAGAAAATACTTTCTACGGAAACCATATATCTGTTCAATATATGGTTAATTGCGATGATGCGGTTAACGGTGATTCCATAGAAGGTGTTTTTAATATTGTCAGTAACGGCGGTGAATGCAGCATACCATATACATTCAGGGTGGAAGCAGGCTCCCATGACAGCTCGGTCGGTGTTGTAAGGAATCTTTCACAGTTTGCGGATCTTGCGGAATCTAATCCGCTTGAAGCACTTAAGCTTTTTGAAAATGCGGATTTTGAAGATGTATATATTGGAAATGACCTGGCACTCAGATGCATATACGAGAGTCTTATAAAGAGTGCGGATACGAGTGTTGCATTGGAAGAATTTCTTATCTCCATCCACAAGAAAAGTTCAATAAATATAACACTCTCCGGAAATTCCGCGGAATTTAAGAATCTTACCGCAAATTACAAAGACGTTATTACGGTGGAGCGCGACACCTGGGGACATATGGATGTGAGTGTGTATACATCAAGTCCTTTTATCAGGCTTGACAGAACGGTCATAGAGTCGGAGCTTTTTGCCGGAGGAAAGTATGAACTGGCATACATTATAGATACTGACAGGCTGCATGCCGGAATTAATTACGGTGAAATAGTATTCGAGACGATTAACAGAAGAGTTGTATTTAATGTCAAAGTCATAAGGAACACATCGGGACAAGCCAAAGAAACCGGACGCAGTATCGGAAGGCTTGATATCGAACTGATGACATTGTATATAAGATTCAGGACCCATAAGATCAACATATCGGACTGGATGAGGGAATCCCGGATCATACTTGAGACAATAAGGGAGAAAGACGATACCGATCCTTTTTACAGACTGGCACTTGCGCAGATATACATATCCGGACATCGTGATGCTGCTGCCAAGGAACTGATTGAGAATGTAAAGGATGAGATAGACACAAGAACAGAGGCGGGGTATCCGCTCTACTGTTATTTTATATATATTAATACACTGTATAACAGGGACAGGGCATATTCAAGAAAAGCGGCCGCGATAGTAAGAGAATGTTATAAGGCCAATGAAGACTGGAGGATATTGTGGGTTCTTCTTTTTATGGACGAGGAACTTGAACAGAACAAGAGTCTTAAGCTTCTCAGGATCAAGGAGCAGTTCAATAAAGGATGTACGAGCCCTGCGATGTATATCGAAGCATGCAATATATTGAACGAACACCCGGAACTTCTCCGCGTGCTTAATTCATTTGAGACCAATGTACTTCTTTTTGGCGCGAAAAACGGAATCATATCGGATAGGCTTAAGGATGTAATATCCGAGATGCTTCTCGATGTCAAAAGCACAAGTTCCGGTAACATAGCGCTTCTTGAGGCTTTGTACAAAGATAACGAAGATGATGAAGTCGTCCTGGAAGCATTGTGTAAAATACTTGTGCGTATGGCAGCTGTAGGAGAAAAATATCTGCATTATTACCGCAAGGCGATTGATAATGAACTTAAGATAACACAGCTTTTTGAATATTACATTATGTCAAGAAGACAGGATGATATGAGTGTTATGCCGAAACTTCTGCTTATGTATTTCGGGTATAACAATAATCTTGATTACAGATATAAAGCATATCTTTTTGCCAATATCATACATAACAAGTCGGACAATATACAGGTGTACCGCAGCTATCTGCCGCAGATGCAGCTGTTTGCCCGTAAGCAGATTGCGATGGGACATGTGAACACACATCTGGCATATATATACCGTAATATTTTTACACCGGATATGGTTAATGAAGAGAATGCACAGGCTGTTTCGGAAGTGTATTATACATACAGGGTAAAATGCATGAATCCGAAAATGCGTGGTGTTATAGTGCGGCACAAAGAGAGTAACAGCGAGAAAGAATATCCGCTTATACAGGGCGAAGCATATGTAAGAATGTATACTGAACAGGCATCGCTTCTTTTTGCAGCAGCCGATTATAACAGATACGGAAGCGAAATCAGCCATACGGTGACCAGACTTTTTGATGATGATGCGATAATCAGGAAGTGCCTTGAAATGGATCCGGGACTGGTTCACATAAGGCTGTCATCCTGCGAAAAATATCTGCGCCGTGAAAAGAAAAATCTTGCGGCGGTGGAGAGCCTTATAGAATTGTCGAAACTGCCTGAAGTAAACAGATTGTTCAGGGCAGGGATAATTTCATCGGTTATCGAATATTTTTATGACGGATATGATGAAGACGGATTTAATAAATTTATTGCAGATGTTGATATGGACGGACTTTCGGAGGACGATATCGTCAAAGTCGCCGAGATTTATATCGTCCAGGGGAATGATAAGGATGCTTTTGAACTGGTAAGGAAACATTCGGCAATGCATATTGCACCGAAGAGGCTTATGAGAATGTGTTCAAGGCTTATAGAAGAGGCCAATTATGTTTATGAGGATGATCTGGCATATATAAGCAGCCTCTGCTATGCCGCAGGCAGTTATGATGAGGTGCTGACGGCATATCTTGTCAGATATTACAATGGCACGTCAGATAAGATGGTGGCTCTGTGGAAAAGTGCGATAGAGATGGGCGTTGATGCGTATGAACTTGAAGAGAGAATTATTGCACAGATAATGTTCACACACAGCAATAATGAACTTATCCATGATATTTTTGAGGATTATTACGCCAAAGGACCTGACAGAAGAATTGTGGAAGCATACCTTTCATATTTCTCATATATGTATTTTGTTAAACAGGAGGATGTTTCGGAAAAAGTATTCGACACCGTTGAAACCGCAATGGAGAATGGACAGGTGCTTGCTACAGTATGCAGCCTTGCATTGCTGAAACATTATTCGGAGATACAGAATCTGAACGAGTTTCAGAAGGAACTCACGGAGGAACTGCTCACGGAACTTGTGCGCAGATCGTATGTATTCCCGTTTTACAAGCAGTTATCCACAATTGTGAAACTTCCGTGCGACATCATAGATAAAACAATGGTTGAGTATCGTACCGACCCTTCTCATAAAGTTGTCATCCATTATGTATATGAGGATGACAAGAAACATAAGAGTTACGTTTCCGAAGAGATGAATAATGTGTACGAAGGAATTTTTGTTAAGAGTTTTGTCCTCTTTAACGGAGAAAGCATAAATTATTATATATCCGAAGAGAAAGAAGACGGAGAAAGCAATACAGAAACAGCACGTATTGTCAACAACGGAATTAATCCGTACAGTTCCAAAGGCAGGTATGAAGCTATTAATGATATAATAGCAAGCCGTAAGGAACATGATAATGAGACACTAAAGAAACTCATTCACACATATGCGGTGAATGAATGTATCATACCGCAATTATTTAAACCGCTCTAGGAGCCGGGAGGACAGATGGATACCAGAGAGAAGAAATTTTACGTCGGGATAGACCTTGGTGAGGAATATTCGCAGGTAAGTTATTACAATTGCATAGACGCAGAGCCGGTGTCGGTCGATTTCGGAACGGACAGTACCGAGTGCAGGGTTCCTACGGTTGTCGGAAAGACTATAGGCAGGGATGAATGGTTTGCCGGCGATGAGGCAATTCATGGGGCCAGTCTCGGAGAAGTTATTGCGGTTGACGGACTTCTTAAGAAGGCTGCAGATAAGAATCCGGTAACAGTGGATAAGGTATCGGTGATGCCGGTCAGACTGATTGCCGGATATCTCGATTATCTTATACAGGCGGCAAAGCTGGCAGGTGGAAGCGATACGGCGGACAGGGTGTGCATAACACTTGAGAATTACAATATATCAGTGCTTAATGTGCTTTTGAAAGCACTTAACAGCATAGGGTATCCGGATGATGCAATCGAATTTGCGGGCCACGATGAAAGTTTCATATATTATGCTATAAGCCAGAAAAATGAATTATGGAAAAATGATGTTTTTCTCTTTGATTACAGTAATAAAGGACTCATTGTAAAGCGCATGTACACGGTAAATGAACGTGGCAGCAGGATAATAATGGTCCATACCGATGATATGTCGGACGAGGTGACGGATGCGATGAGGCGTAATAAAGCCTCGGAGGAGTATCTTGATTCCAGACTTAAGGAAACGGCGGTAAAGCTTTTTGAACATCATAATATATCAACGGTTTATCTCACCGGTGAGGCATTCGCCGGCGAATTTAATACTCCGTCTTTCATTGGATATATATGTGACAGAAGGCGTGTGTTTGCAGGTGACAACCTGTATTGCAAGGGCGCATGCTATCAGGCTGTCGCGGCAGATTATCCGCCTGACCGGGATATTATCGTTGCATGTAAGGAACGTATAACAACCGGAATCGAAATCAGGATTTCGGACCGCGGGCGTGATAAGATTTTCAGGCTGGTAAGACCCGGAATAAACTGGTTCGGTGCGGACTGCTCATATGATTTCATACTTGACGGCGCAGAGGAGGCCGAATTATTTCTCTCACCGATAGATGCGAGGGAAAAACAGCTTATCAGGATTTCATTCGCGGAATTGCCTGTAAGACCGGATAAGGCAACAAGAATTACGATTTCATTCTCATTTACAAGTGATTCAAGATGTCATATGATGGTTAAGGACAAGGGATTCGGCGAATTCTATAAAAGCAGCGGAAGAGTTATCAACGAAGAATTATTATTGTAACCGGAGATGATAAGATGGCAGGACTTATTTTATGCAGGACCAGATATGCAGAAAGACCGTATTATATAAGCAATATGGGTGTCAACATATATTCTCTTGAAGAATTGTGCTATTACATATACAATAACATATATCTCATCGGAACTGACCTCTTTGACGAGGGACTGACGGATTATATATCCGGCGAACTTGGGGAAAAGGAACTGGCAGAGCAGCTTGAGTTTCTCATAACGGAGAATGCAGGATTGTCGGAGCTTGTCATGACTGTGTTAAGGTATGTTGACTATTATTCGGAAGAAGAGATTGACGCACTTGCGGGAACAATAGAAAGCCTTGATACGCAGAATGCATCGGAGAGGCTGAAACTCCGTGCGGATAATTTTCTTTCCAACAAAAGATACAGTAATGCGGTGCATAATTATGAAATAATTGTATACGGACAGAAAGATATTAATCTTTCTGATGATTTTTACGGAAATGTATGGCATAATATGGGAGTGGCGTATGCGGGAATGTTTGAATTCGGCGATGCGGTGCAATGTTTCAAAAGAGCATATGCGCTTAACAGCAATGATGAATCATTAAAGTCATCGTTTGCCGCAGAGTATCTTTCCGGCAGCAAGCGGCCGGCAGATTCAGAAGACGAACAGAGTTATGCTGCATACAGGGAGATTGAGACAATTATGGACCATGCTCCTGAAGAAGCCGGGTATGAGGCTGTTAAGAAAGCATTTGAATTAAGGGATAACGGACAGGCGGATGAATATAATGCCGCTGTCAATGATATAATAGATAATTGGAAATTTGAGTACCGTAATTATATATCTGCGGCGAGGTAGCAGATATGATATTAAGCAAAGGGTAAAGCTTTATGTTTAATTTTATTAAAAAACGCAAAAAGAAAGAAGAATACATATATCTCGAGCCGGAACTGGACATTGAGGCCGAATTTGACCGCCGTAGGGACAGTGAGCGTAATGACAGGGATTTTGACGAGATTTCAAGGCTCCAGTATGTCAGGACACAGTGCGAACTTATGACCGAATCATCCAATTATATTAATGACCTCAAGGAAGAATATCAGGATGCCGGTGCCCATCTGATGGACATACAGGTTATAGAATCGCAGGATGATAAGTTCCTTGGAGAACTTAAGGACACGGCTCTTAAGATAGTACGGCTAAGAAGTTCGAGAAGCAGATACCGCAAGGAACCGCCGAAAATTTCCAGAAACAGTTATGAGATTTTTGAGAGATATAACAGTGAATTTCCGCAGGCATTGAGTAATCTGCAGAATGACGAGAAATACTGTAACGCCGTCAAGCATGACATGCGGGTGCTGGAGGCTGAGAAGATGAGCCTCAAGGAAGAGATAGAGAATGCCGGGATGCGCCGGGCCAATATCCGCAATATTTCAATAGTATCATTGCTTGGGATTATCGGTGTATTTATAGTATTTTTTGCATCGGGCCAGCTTAAAGGCGAGAACGGCACAGTGCTATATATGATAGTTCTTGCCCTTGTGACGGTGTATGTGCTGCTGGTGTTTTTTATGTTCAGGCGGTGCGCATACAGAGAGAAACTGGCCGAGAAGAAGCTGTCAAGAGCTATTACGCTTCTTAATAAGACCAAGATAAAATACGTCAATTCGATTAACAGCATCGAGTACCGCTATGATAAATTCCGGGTCAGGAACTCCTACGAGCTGGGCCGCAATTATGAAGCCTATCTTGAGGAGCGGCACAAAGAAGAAAAATACCGTGATTCGGAGAAGGAACTTGATGAAGCATCGCACAGGATGGCCGCTCTTCTGGCTGAGCTTAACCTGCATGATGCGGGAATATGGAGCACACAGTTAGACGCATTGATCAATCCGGATGAGATGAAGGCTGTGCGCAATAAAATTAATTCCGACAGGCAGAAACTGCGTGACAGGATAGATTACAATATGGGCCGCATCGAGAGTGCCAAGTCGTCAGTGATGGATATGGTCAGAAAGCATCCCGAAAGTGCGGACAAAATAATGGATATAGTTGATTCCTATGATTAATATTTTATACAGACAGAAAGGAACAGAAAGTTTTATGAGTAAGGAACTTGACAAAAATTACAACCCTTCCGAGATAGAAGGACGCATTTATGAGAAATGGCTTGAGCATAAATATTTCCATGCAGAGCCTGACAGATCGAAGAAACCGTTCACAATCGTTATGCCGCCGCCAAACATTACGGGCCAGCTCCATATGGGACATGCACTCGACAATACACTCCAGGATATCCTCATCAGATTCAAGAGAATGCAGGGATATGAGGCTTTGTGGGTTCCGGGAACCGACCATGCATCAATAGCGACTGAGGTTAAGGTTGTTGAAGCCATTGCCAAAGAAGGTCTGACGAAGGAATCGCTTGGCAGGGAGAAATTCCTTGAAAGAGTCTGGGACTGGAAGAAGGAATACGGCGGAAGAATAGTAAGCCAGCTTAAGAAAATGGGTTCATCCGCAGATTGGGACAGAGAGCGTTTCACAATGGACGAGGGATGTTCCAAAGCAGTTAAAGAAGTATTCGTAAATCTCTATAACAAGGGACTAATATACAGAGGCAAGAGAATTATCAACTGGTGTCCTTGCTGTCATACATCTCTCTCGGATGCTGAGGTTGAGTATGAGGAGCAGGCAGGACATTTCTGGCATCTGCGCTATCCGCTTTCCGATGGCAGCGGATATATAGAGATGGCTACCACAAGACCGGAGACAATGCTCGGAGATACTGCTGTGGCAGTTAACCCTGATGATGACAGATATAAGGATTACGTAGGTAAGACGGTAATTCTTCCTATAGTTCACAGAGAGATACCGATAATTGCCGACAGTTATGTTGATATGGAATTTGGTACGGGTGTTGTTAAAATCACACCTGCACATGACCCTAACGATTTTGAGGTAGGATTAAGACATAATCTTGCGGTGATCAATGTACTTACGGATGATGCGAAGATTGTTGACGATTATCCTAAGTATGCCGGAATGGACAGATACGAGGCGAGAAAGGCCATAGTGGAAGATCTTAAGGCTGAAGGCGCACTCGTGGAGATAGAAGATTACAGCCATAATGTAGGCACATGTTACAGATGCCATACAACTGTTGAGCCGAGAGTGTCACTTCAGTGGTTCGTTAAGATGGAAGATCTTGCAAAGCCTGCAATCGAAGCTGTTAAGTCCAAAGAGACGAAGTTTGTGCCGGAACATTTTGACAAGACATATTATCACTGGCTTGAGAACATCAAAGACTGGTGTATATCAAGACAGCTCTGGTGGGGACACAGAATCCCGGCATTTTATTGTGATGACTGCAATGAAACCGTTGTAACCAAGGATGCTGCCCCGGTATGTCCGAAGTGCGGCAAGCCTATGCGTCAGGATCCGGATACACTTGATACATGGTTTTCATCTGCACTCTGGCCTTTCTCCACACTCGGATGGCCTGATAAGACAGAAGATTTTGAGTATTTCTATCCGACAAGCACACTTGTTACCGGATATGATATCATTCTTTTCTGGGTAATAAGAATGATGTTCTCTGGAATAGAGCATACCGGCAAAGCTCCGTTTAACACAGTGCTTATTCACGGACTTGTAAGGGATTCACAGGGACGTAAGATGAGTAAATCACTTGGTAACGGAATCGATCCGCTTGAGGTAATAGACAAGTACGGCGCGGATGCATTAAGACTTACACTTGTAACCGGAAATGCACCGGGCAACGATATGAGATTCTACTGGGAAAGAGTTGAATCCAGCCGTAATTTCGCCAATAAAGTATGGAATGCATCGAGATTCATCATGATGAACCTTGATAAAGCAGAAGTTAAAGATATATCACTTGATAAGCTTACGGATGCCGATAAGTGGATACTTTCCAAGGTTAATACACTTGCAGCCGAAGTAACCGATAACATGGAGAATTATGACCTCGGTGTTGCGGTATCCAAGATATATGATTTCATCTGGGAAGAGTTCTGCGACTGGTATATAGAGATGGTTAAGCCGCGTCTTTACAATGATGAGGACGATACCAAGGCAGCATCATTGTGGACGCTTAAGACAGTACTCATAAATTCGCTTAAACTTCTTCACCCTTATATGCCGTTTATTACCGAAGAGATTTTCTGTAACCTTTCGGATGAGGAATCAATAATGATATCTTCATGGCCGGTATTCAAGGAAGAATGGAACTTTAAGGATGAAGAGAAAACGGTAGAGACGATCAAAGAAGCAGTAAGAGGAATCCGTAATACCCGTACCGGAATGAATGTACCTCCGAGCCGTAAAGCTAAAGTTTATGTAGTAACACAGGATGATGCGGTTGCTGATATATTCATCAAGGGCAAGGTGTTCTTTACCACACTTGCATATGCATCAGATGTGACGATACAGTCCGATAAGAGCGGTATTGATGATGATGCGGTTGCTGTGCTTATACCTAAGGCATCATTATACATTCCTTTTGCCGAACTTGTTGATATTGAGAAGGAAATCGAGAGACTTAAGTCAGAAGAAAAGCGCCTTGAAGGTGAGCTTAAGCGTGTAAACGGAATGCTTGGCAATGAGAAATTCGTATCGAAGGCTCCGGCAGCCAAGATTCAGGAAGAGAAAGACAAACTTGAGAAATATACGCTTATGATGCAGCAGGTTAAAGAAAGACTTGCTCATCTTGCGAAATGATCACAGGAGAGACAAAGTGCAGATTAGTGTTATATTACCTTCACTCAATCCGGATGAGAAGCTGATGCTTGTCGTTAACGGACTTGTAAAAGAAGGCTTCGATGATATCATAATTGTCAATGACGGAAGCGATGACGCCCATCTTGAACCATTCAAAGAAGCTGAGGCGCTTCCTCAGGTTACCGTACTCCGCCATGATGTGAATCGTGGCAAGGGCCGTGCCCTGAAGACGGCTTTTGAATATTGTATTGCCAACAGAAAAGACATAGACGGCGTAGTTACCGTGGACGGTGATAACCAGCACCGTCCGCAGGACATTAAAGCGTGCTGTGAGGCTATGGCAGAGCGTGGTGAAGTAATACTCGGATGCCGTGATTTTTCGGGAAGCAATGTTCCGCCCAAGAGTAAAATAGGTAATAATATAACACGTTTTGTTTTCAGATTTGCATGCGGGATCAGAATAAGTGACACGCAGACGGGACTAAGGGCAATTCCGGCACAATATCTTCGGTTTATGGCGGATATTAAAGGTGAGCGCTTTGAATATGAAACGCAGGTGCTGCTTGAGATGAATAAGAGCGGAGTGCCTTTTAGCGAGGTAACCATAGAAACTGTATATATCGAAGATAATGCAACGACGCATTTTCATCCGATAAGGGACTCATTTAAAATATATATGGTTATCCTGAAGTTTGTATTCAGTTCGATAATGTCATTTGTGATAGATTATGTGCTGTTTCTTGCATTGGAACTGATAATAGGCGACCGGCTTGAACACTGGCTCAAAATCCTTATAGCAACGGCCGGCGCGAGAATTGTGTCCTCCCTGTTCAATTATATGTTTAACAGAAAAGCAGTGTTTGAATCAGATGAGCCGGTAAGCCGGTCCATGCCTAAGTACTATGCACTGTGCATATGCCAGGCGGGAGTTTCATACGGACTTGTCAATCTGATTTCATATGTACTAAAGACCAGGGATGTATTGACATCACTGATTAAAATAGCAGTTGACATAATATTGTTTCTGCTCAGCTTCCAGATACAGAGACGATGGGTGTTCAAGGGAACAAAGAAGAACACCAGGGAGGAGAACTAATGGCTGAAGTCAAAAAATCAAAAAAAGTAACCAGGATAATCGGCCGTGTATTTACGGTTTTTATATCGACAATTGTAATGATATTTGCGGCACTTTATTCCGCAATGTGGGTATTCTGCCACGGCCCTTCAACGGCGGCGAGAGATCTTTTTGTGGGAACCGTTCTTGAAACGGGTGCCATGAAATTTCTTGCGGGATGGTATTTCAGCAAGGATGAAATACTTAAGATAACCGGTAATAATTCAATGGGACATCTTGATAATGATGTCGATACGTCGCTTATTAACATAAATGATAAGAAAAATAATGATAAGCCGGATGATAATAACAGTGAAACTGAGGAGTTCGATGAGAACGGTATCAGGATTGAGAATATAACGGGACGTTCATACATGGGCAAGGTCATGATTATTAAGGATCCTTCCAAACTGCGTGTGGCTACAATTTATCCTTGGTCTGACGACAATAAGAGCAAGTCCGGTGACACACTTGACACATTGGTGAACAATGCCGGAGCAATTGCCGGAATCAACGGCGGTGAATATTTTTCGGATGGAAACTGGGGCGGCAAACCAAAGGGACTTGTCGTATGCAATGGCGAGATTCAGTATAATATCCCACAGCCGGGAGATGTTATGGTAGGTTTCAACACGGATAACATTCTTGTAATAAAAGATATCGGAAATATGTCTTCGGAGCAGGTTGAGAGCCTTGTCAAAGAAAATAACATACGCGATGCGGTAAGTTTCAAGGATATAGATGACGGAGACACGAACCACTTTACCAAACTTATTATTAACGGAGAAGCGACACCGATTAACGGAAACGGAAGCGGTGCCAATCCGAGAACCGTAATAGGCCAGCGTAAAGACGGTGCGGTAATCCTTTTTGTAACAGACGGAAGAGGACATGAAGGCCACATAGGAGCGACGGCAGCCGACCTCATAAGTGTTATGCAGGAATACGGTGCGGTTAATGCAGCTAACCTTGATGGCGGAAGTTCTTCATCAATGTATTATAACGGACAGTATGAGATGACGAGCGTTACATTATATTATTCAACATCTTCATGGAAACTGCCGACAGCTTTTGTTGTTAAGTAGGAGGGCATATGACAGACAAGAAAGTCAAAATCAGGAAAAAAAGCAAATTCTGGCTGGGATACGGCATATATATGGGAGTTCTTCTTGTATTGGTCATGGTGCTCATAATATATGTGTGGAACACAATGAAGAAATATGAGAAGGCGCAGCCGGCATATGTGGTTGAAGACCTTATCAAGAACCTTGAATCAGGTGATGTATCATCCGTAAAGACGGATGGAGGCAGCAAATTTGAGCCGGAAGCAGGTCTTCCGGATACGTTTGCCGATGAGGTTAAGGGCAAGGAACTTACTTATAAAGTTAAATCGTCTTCAACATATAAGATGGTATACGAAATCATGGATGATAAGAATGAAGTATGTGAAGCAGTTATAACGGCTGACAATGAGCGTAAAATAATGGGCATACTTTCCATTTCCGACTGGAAGGTGGCATCGGTGAGTGCAGAAGCTGCATCGGGTGCTGTTAATGTAAAAATAACAGTACCGTCAATTTACAAAGTAACGGTAAACGGAATCGAACTCGGAAGTGATGAGCAGGTGGGTGAGCCTGTTGACATGGAAGGCATGAAATATGTAGCGGAATATGTTGAAGTTCCAAAGACGGTCACTTATGAGGTTAAGGGGCTTATCAGCAATCCGGATATCCGGGTTGCAGATGCGTCGGGAAATAACATTGATGTTTCCTCGTACACGGATTATTCGAATATTAATGTAGGATATGTTACGACACAGATTCCTGCCGAATTATCGGATTATGTGGTTACGGCAGCAAAGGCATACTCTAATTTCTTCTCGCGCGACCTTGCAGGATGCGGAGAAAGTACTGCATGTCTTCAGATATATTTTCCACAGGGATCATATTACATTGATCTTGCGGAACAGTACAGACAGGGTGATATGTGGATGTACAGCAGGCATAATACACCTGAATTTAACAATGTATCGGTAGAAGATTATACACCTTACAGTGATGTATGTTTTTCATGCAGGATTATTTTTGACAAGTCAATGTATCTTACGGCTACCGGGGATACAAGGACGGAACATAATGACCAGACGTATTATTTTGTTAATATTGACGGTAAATGGCTTATAGCGGACATTAAATCTAACGTAGAAGACTAATGGCATAATATCAGGAGGGTTAATATGAGTTACGAAAAAGCACTTTCAGTAATGCAGGAGGTCAGAAAAGCGGTAAAAGGTAAGGATGAGATCATAGAGAAGGTTATGATGGCTGTTCTTGCGAAGGGACATATACTTATGGAAGATATACCGGGTGTGGGCAAGACAACGCTTGCGCTTGCATTCTCTAAGTCCATGGCACTTAAACAGAACAGAATGCAGTTTACGACAGATGTACTTCCGTCCGATGTAATAGGATTTTCAATGTATAACGCCAAAACCCAGGAATTTGAATTTAAGGAAGGGGCTGTAATGTGTAATCTGTTTCTCGCGGATGAGATTAACAGAACGTCATCAAAGACACAGTCCGCACTCCTTGAGGCAATGGAAGAGGGTCAGGTTACTGTTGACGGTGTTACGAGGATACTTCCGAAACCGTTTACTGTAATAGCAACACAGAACCCGGTCGGTTCGGCCGGAACACAGATGCTGCCTGAATCCCAGCTTGACCGTTTTATGATCAAACTGTCAATGGGATATCCGGATCCGGCAAGTGAAATTGCGATTCTTAAAGACAGACAGGGAGCCAACCCGCTTAATGATGTAAAGCAGGTGGTGGATGGCAAAGACATAGTCATGATGCAGGCGGAAACCGATAATCTGCATATGGATGATGCGATCATAGAGTATATAACCATGCTGAGTTTTGCGACAAGGCAGAATCCGCTTATAGAGCTTGGTGTGAGCCCGAGAGGATCGATAGCCCTTGCCGGAATGTCCAAAGCCAGGGCTTATATATCGGGAAGGACATATGTTACGCCGGAGGATGTGCAAAGCATATTTAAGGATGTAGCCGGACACAGGATAATACTGAATCCGAGAGCTAAAATCTCCTCGGTGACAATCGATGAAGTAATTGACAATATTTTCCGTACGGTACCGGTTCCGAGAGCCATGAGGTAGTAATACATGTTTCTGCATATTTTGATTTATCTGATATTATCAGCGGCGGTATATGCCGGAAATGTATTTATTGATACATATATTGCTTTTATAATTGACGCAGTGTTTATTGTCACATCTGTTGTATCACTTATTACAGTTGTTGTGCTCCGGTGCGGAATAAATGCTGTATTCACGCAGGACAATGCGGTGGCATACCGTGGTGAAAAGTGCGCAATAGGAATAGAAATAACCAATAACTCTCCGTTGGTGCTTACCTCATGTAAGGTTAAACTGACAGTTACAGGCATAAATAAAGGAAAGAAACGCAGTAAATCAGTAAAACACAGAATTACAGCCATGTGCCCGCCGAGACAATCTGTAGTGAGGCAGTTTGAAATCAAATGTCCACACTGTGAGATTCTCGGTGTCAGCATGGCCGGAGTTTATGTATATGATTTCCTGCGTATTTTTCGTGTCAGAAAGAAATTAAAACAGAATTTAACTGTTGTGGTGCTTCCGAAAATTCCGGAAAGCCATATGCTTGACAAAGTATCGGCGTCAGTGGGAGAGGGCGAGGATGCATTGTATTCAACCGTAAAAGCGGGCAATGACCCCACGGAAATATTCGCAATCCGTGAATACGCGGGAGGCGACAGGATACGCAATATCCATTGGAAATTAAGCTCCAAGAAATCGGAACTTATGGTGAAGGAATATGGCCTTGCACTGACTGATAATGATACCGTCATAATCGACATTTTTAAGACAGACCTGCCAAAACGTAAAAACAGGCGCGTGATGGACGAGATGTATGATATGCTTTACAGCCTTGTAAATGCACTTACAGCCAGAGGATTTGGCTTTAATGCCTGTTATATGAAGGATGGATTTAACAGTACCAGAATAGAGACGGATAATGACATTAACGGAATGTTTGCGCAGATTTATACGATCAGACCATATGATAATGAAAATTCATGTGCCGTTAATTATTATGCACACAATACTAATGACAGAAGGCGTATATTCTATGTGTCGCCGGTATACAGTGCGGAAGCGGTAAAAAATATGGCACTGCTGAGTGAAAACAGTATAGTGTACTATATGACGCCGCGCGATAAGGATGCAGAACGTATCCCTGTAAAATTTGTTATGCAGAGGGAGGGTGTTTATGAATCAGACAGATAATAAAATCAAATTTTTTATCTCTACATCAATACTGACGTTCATAGGACTTTTGAACCTTCTTATGGTACTTTTTCTGCAGTTTGACCGTTATGTGTCCATAGAGATGGCATCCGGAGTTATATTTGCCGCTGTAATCTCGCTTGTGATGTCGGCATTGTTCGTATTTATTAAACGTCAGTGGATTGCATGGGTCGGAATAATCGCTGCCGGCGGCATTGTATTCTGGATAGCCAGGGAAGCTGTTATGGGCGGAACGGCAGAGTTTATAAATGCTGTTATAAATGATATGGCGGGCTTTTTTGAAACAGAGATGTATTTTATAGATATGTCATTAAGGTTAATGAAAGAAGCCAATCCGGATCTTGCGATTAACATGGCACTATGCCTTATCGGGGCATTGTATGCATTCTGTTTCATACATAAACGGATGGCAGTCATACCTATGGTGATATCACTTGCCTTTACCGTGCTTGCGGCCATAATGGATAAGGCAAGTGTTGCGGGAATTGTCATCGGTATTGCATACAGTGTATCATTACTCATTATGATATTGGCATCATGGGGTAAGTCAAAGGATAAAATCCGGTATTTCTGGGTACAGACAGCATGTATTGTATGCACAGCGGCAATAATTGCCGTAACAATGATAATATTGGCTGTCAAACCGAAGGAGATTTACGAGAAACCGCAATATTTTAATGATGTGTATTCACGCGGTGAAGAAATGTATAATCAGTTTCAGAACGGCGAGCTTACAATTAATAAAATCATAGATTTTGTGGGAGAACTTCTTCCGTGGGACGGAACAATCCCGGGAGCAGGAGTCGGAATAGCATCAGGAGGCAGCAGCGAGATAGGCGCCGGAGAACTTGGACATGTTGATAAACTGGAGTTTTCGGGTAAAGAAGTGCTTGAAGTAAATATGCCTGTTGTGCAGGGAAAAATATATATCAGAGGATATATAGGTGCCGATTATAAGAAAGACAGGTGGGCTGAGCCTGACTGGGCTGAGGAAAAGAGTGAGGCACCGGGTATAGTGTCGGATCTTTCATACCGGACATTGAACCTGCTTGCGCGAAACGGACAAATTAAAGCATATGAAACAGGAATGAATATTGAATATACAGCCGGAGAGACCAGGTATGTATTTATTCCGTCGCACCCGGCACAGGGTATGGGGTTTTCAATGACGGCAACAGAGGGATACGGCATTGCAGAGTATCCTTTTAATACGACCTTTATCCATATAGATGAAGAGACATATGCCGGACTTGACGCCGGAATCAGTTCGTCGGATGTGCAGGCGGATTCCGATTATGAACAGATAAAAGAATTTGAAGAAAGCTATCGTGACATGGTTTATGACAGGTATCTTGACGTTAATACCACGCAGGCAATGAAAGATAAATTCCGCAAAGACTGGGGCGGGTACAACATTGAAAGTTCCGCCGGCAGATATACTCTTGCATGCGCGGTAAGAAAATATCTGGCAGATAACTGCACATACACCATCAGCCCGGGAGCATTGCCTGATGGTGAAGATTTTGTGGAATATTTCATAGATAAGACGCACCAGGGATATTGTACGTATTTTGCAACGGCGGCTGTTATGATGTTGAGAAGTGCCGGAGTTCCCGCAAGATATGTTGAAGGATATTCATTTGACACATCTGCCGGACATGATGCGGACGGAAGTACATCATATACGGAATATAAAGTAAATAACGGAGAACAGTTCTTTGCAGATAAAGACAATGTCAGGATATCTGTGGCCGATTCAGCTGCGCATGCGTGGGTGCAGTATTATGTTGACGGGATAGGATGGTTGGATCTTGATGTGACACCGGGAAATTATAATGTGCCGGCAAACGTGTCTGAGGAAACCAAACCTGAAAATACGACACCGGTCGAAACTACCGCAGATCAGAAAGAGACACAGACCACGGCAGTAGAGACTACCGCGCCTGCTGAAAGAAATACAAAACCGTCTGAAGAAAACAGAACTTATAATAATGACAGCAGCATGGGTGGTAAGAAATTCAAACTTTCCAAAACAGCCGAAAGAGTGATAATTCTTGTTGCATTAGCAGCGGTCATATCGGCATTGGTAATATTTATCAGTGTAATACATAATAAAAAGATGGTAATAATCAGAGATAGAATGTATAATAGCACTGATGAATCGCTTTACCCTCAGAGTGTTATGACGATTTACAGAGAATATACCAATATTTTAAAACACTTTGGACTTAAATGTGCCGACACAATGCCGCAGACGGAATTTGCCCGCATTGTTGCCAAGGAATGTCCTTTTGTGGCAGCATCCGAGGCAGAACGGATGGCGGAATTATATGATAAAGTCACATACTCAAATGAGAATATAACGGCGGATGACAGAAATCAGGCCGTACATGTGATAGTATCAATAAGAAAGCGCATGAAAGGCAATATGGGATTTATTAAACGGTTCTTATACAGGCATTTATAAATATGGAGGAACATTAAGATGAAGAAAATAATAATGGCTGCCGTTATATGCATCAGCGCGGCATTAACATTGCCATTTATGGTAAACAAAGCATCCGCTAAGGATGCTGACGGAGATGTGGTTATAGTAATTGATCCGGGTCATGGACAGGACGATCCGGGTTCGATTGCAACCACCACGGGAACCTATGAGAAGGACTGTAACCTTGCGATTGCGAAGGCGATGCGTGAAGAGTTATGTAAATACGACGGAGTGAAAGTATATCTTACGCGTACATCGGATGAATGGATGACCAATACCGGAAGAGCTATGATCGCATCCGCATTGAAGGCTGATTTTCTTATCAGTATTCACAATAACAGTGGTTCGGCAACGAATTCGGGATGCATTGCATATCGTTCGCTTAATTCTTATTACAGTGAAGCTACCAATGATATGTGCAGCCTTATAACAGAGAATCTCTCATCACTCGGGCTTAAGAATGGAGGCGTGCAGACGCGTACATCAACAGGTTTTGATTATGAGGACTATTATACACTTATTGCGGAAGGTGTCCGTGCAGGTATTCCATCGATAATAGTTGAACACTGTTTTTTGAGCAACCCGACAGACGAAGCTATGCTTTGTAATACCGACGGTTCGGTTAATGAAGAAATGGCAGCTAAAATGGGACAGGCCGATGCTAAGGCGGTGGTAACATATTACAATTTAAAACCAAGAACCGCTGAAGCAGACAGCAATACATCCGTTACGCTTCAGAAAGGATATGGCCTTACCCTTTCTGTTCCTTCAGGAGATACCAATGGAATTTCATGGTACTCAATTGATAAAAATGTGGCATCCGTTGATGAAAACGGTGTTGCGGTAATGACCGGATCAGGAACCACCAACCTTGTATACAAACTTTCTGACGGAACAAGCGGATATTGTACTGTAGTTGTTTCGGCTGAAGAACCGGTTGCCCTTACCGGAGGAATAGATCCTACATTTTATTCAACACCGCAGGAACTTGCAGGATTTAAATCATCGGATGTAATTGCATTTGTTTCATACAGCGACGGAAGTTCGGTCAAGGTTAAGCCGGACAGTGTGGGAAAAGTTGACAGTACGGTTGTCGGAATACAGGATGTTGAAGTCAAATATCAGGATATGACAGGTTCGTTAAGAATATGCATGAGTGAGGGATATACCCCGGAAGTGACGACACCGGCGCCAACCGAGGAAGCAACGACAGTTTCTGAGACAAAAGCCTCATCAGATACACAGGCGGAGACGGATGTTAAATCCGATACCTCGTCAAAAAGCACTGATTATAAAAAAATTATCAAATACATTGCAGTGCTTCTCGTAGTGGTAGTGATAGGTATAGTGTTTTTCATTATAGAAAACAACAGACGTAACCGCAGAAGACGCAGACACAGAGGCAGAAGAAGGAGATACTAAATTGAAACTTTGGAACAAAATATTCATTGGAGTGGCAATATCCGTTGCGGCACTGGCTGCATCGGTGACCGGAGCACAGGCAAAGGACGGAGCCGGGAATATAGTTATCGTAGTTGACCCCGGACACGGCGGTAATGACGGCGGAGCCGCATCGTCGTATGATAATGAGGCAACACTGAACTGGAATATAGCAACAGCTTTAAAGGCGGAACTTCAGACATATAACGGGGTCAGGGTATACCTTACCAGAGGCTCGGCTGAATGGAATTCCAACGCTGCAAGAGGACGTATGGGACAGCAGCTTTGCGCCGATCTGTTCGTGTCGGTTCATAATAACAGCGGAAGCAATGCATCTGCCAATGGCGTACAGGTATACGGAACGGTCAATTCCGCATACAAAGACTCAATCAAAAATCTGTGTACAAGTGTTGCTTCGCATGTGAGTGCGTTGGGACTTGCCAACGGAGGATACCAGACAAGGACATCGACCAAGGATTCATCACGTGATTACTATACCATGCTTGATGAAGCGGTTAAGTGCAATATTCCGGGAATAATTATAGAACACTGTTACTTAAGCAATCCGTCAGATGCCAATTTTATACACAGCGAAGATAACCAGAGAAGATGCGGAGCAGCGGATGCAACGGCAATCGCAGGATATTACGGACTTACCAAAAGAGGCGTGACGGCCGGAAGCAGCATCACTCTTGAACGTACTTACAGTGCCAATATGACAGGATGTACTGCGGGCAGTTATTCGTCATCTGACACATCCGTGGCATATGTAAGCAGCGATGGCGTTATCACGGCAGTAGGAGCCGGAGAAGCAGTCATAACCGGAAGTGCCGGAAGCGTTACAATCAAAGTGCCGGCAACGGGACTTAAGGCAATAGCAGCGGGAATTAATCCGACATTCTGCAATGCTTCGGCTGTCGCTTCATATAATCAGAGCACAGTCATGGTTAAAGCCATATATTCCGACGGAACCGCAACCCAGCTTTCTTCAGGATACACATTCGGAGGAATTAACAACAGTGGGAACGGGGCATATGATATTCCGGTATCGTATAACGGATTGTCATGTAATCTGAGAATATACGGAACAGGAGCAGCCGGAAGCTATTCACTCAATAATTATAAAGTGATCGGAACCAACAAAGACATATTGGTATATCCGGCAGTTTATAACGGAATTAATACAGGGATAACCATTACCAATGATAACGGACAGACATCACAGACGAATACAACTCCGGTACAGACCGAAGCACCTGCGCCTGTTCCGGCACCGGTAGAGGAGACGACTGTTGAACAGACAGAAGAAGCAACCACAGCTGCAGAGACTGAGCCGGAAACAGAGACGGAAACCGAAGCAGAGACCGTGACAGAGGCAGAAACCGAAACAGAGACGGAATCAGCCGCCCGGACGGATGATGCAATAAAAAGCAAAACATTCCCGAAAGGTCTCCTGATCACTGCGGTCGCAATACTTCTTGCCGGTGTTATTGCAGCGACAGTTTTTGTTATAAGACGTAAAAGGAATAATATCAATGAATAAAATTCTTCTTGTTGAAGACGATGCCGATATAACAGCCAATTTACAGACATTCCTTGCTAAAGAGGGATTCGAAGTCGACTGTGCCGACGGTCAGAAGAAAGCATTTGAAATGCTTGATCACGGGACATACGATCTTGTCCTGCTGGATGTATCGTTAGCCGACGGAAATGGTTTTGTAATATGTCACAGAATAAAATCAGAAAGTGATATACCGGTCATATTCCTGACGGCATCCGGCGATGAATACAGCGTCGTTGCCGGCTTTGATGCCGGTGCGGATGACTATGTGGCCAAACCGTTCAGACCGCGTGAACTGGTATCGCGTATAAAGAATGCGCAAAGGCGCAGGAACCGTACTCAGACAATAACATACAGCGGTATCACAGTTGATACTGTGAAAGGGATAGCACTCAAGGATGGCAAGGATTTGTATCTGTCGGCACTTGAGTACAGACTTTTACTTATTTTTTTCAACAATATGGGAGCAGTGCTTTCAAGAAACAGGCTTCTTGAAGAAATCTGGGATATAGCGGGCGAATATGTGAATGACAATACACTGACAGTCTATATAAAGCGCCTGCGCGACAAAATAGAAGATGACCCTCAGAATCCGCAGATAATAAAGACTGTCCGCGGCATGGGATACAAGGCAGGAGAATGATATGGGTATTATGAAGAATCCCGAAATCAGAAAAAACATAATAATATGGGTTGTACTTGCAGCGCTTGCAACGGGAGCGGCATTCGCATTTAATCTAAAATGCGGAATTGCCGTTGCCGCGGCAGGCGTTTTGTATTCCGGAATGCATTTCATAACTACGAACTTAAGATACCGGAAAATTGCTGACCTTAGCATGGAAATAGACAGAATACTTTATGACTGCTCCGGATTTGACCTGGCCCGGTTCAACGAGGGAGAACTCGGAATCCTTTACAGCGAAATCTATAAGATGACCGTGCGCCTCAGGGAACAGGCAGACCATCTTGCGCAGGATAAAAAATATCTTGCGGATTCAATTGCGGATATATCACATCAGATACGTACACCGCTCACCTCCATAAATATAATAACCGAACTCCTTTCAGAGCCGGAACTGCCCGATGAGGACAGACTCCGTTATACCAAGGAGCTTTCCGGCCTGCTTGAGAGAATAGACTGGCTTATCAATACATTGCTTAAAATTTCGCGCCTGGATGCAGGATATGTTGTTTTTGACAAAAAGAAAGAAAAAATATCCGAAATCATTCATAAAGCATGGGAGCCGGTTTCTGTGCTTATGGATATCAGAAATCAGAAATTCACAGTGGACGGCGATACTGATGCCGTACTTGAGTGTGATATGCCATGGATGAACGAAGCAGTCGGAAACATATATAAGAATTGCATGGAACATACGCCTGATGGAGGCGTTATCAATACACATGTGGAAGAAAATGCGGTATACACTGCAATAATAATATCTGATACCGGAGGCGGCATCGCAGAAGAAGACCTTCCGAATATATTTAAACGCTTTTATAAAGGCCGCAATTCCACATCCCAGAGTTTCGGGATAGGACTTGCGCTTGCAAGAATGATCGTTACTGGGCATGGAGGAACTGTACGGGCTTACAATAACAGGGACGGCGGAGCTTCTTTTGAAATCAAATTCTACAAATCGACAATATAACATGAAAGTGACATTTTTGTAATAATTAAGTCACGGGGCAGTCATCCTGTGGTGATACAATGCCTATTGTAAACGAGTTACAGAACTATTTTTTTAAATATGGGCAAAAGGAGATAGCAGGATGGAAATATTAAAAGTTGAGAATTTATCCAAGGTATACGGTAAGGGCGACAATCAGGTAAAAGCTTTGGATAATGTATCGTTCGGAGTGGAAAAGGGGCAGTTTGTGGCAATAATCGGGCCGTCCGGTTCGGGAAAATCCACACTTCTTCATATTCTCGGCGGTGTAGATGTACCGACAAGCGGTAAAGTCTATATGGACGGGCAGGACGTGTATGCACAGAATGAAGAACAGCTGGCAGTATTCAGAAGAAGACAGGTAGGACTGATATATCAGTTCTATAATCTTATACCGGTTCTCGATGTTACGGAGAACATTACCCTTCCGGTGCTGCTTGACGGACGTAAAGTTAATAAAGAACGTCTGGAGGAACTTCTTGATATTCTTAAACTGAAAGGACGGGAGAAACACCTGCCAAACCAGCTTTCGGGCGGACAGCAGCAGAGAGTTTCAATCGGAAGGGCACTTATGAATTCGCCTGCGGTTGTACTTGCGGATGAACCTACCGGAAATCTGGATTCAAAGAACAGCCAGGAAATAGTTGATCTTTTGAAATTATCCAATAAAAAATATGATCAGACGCTTATAGTAATCACGCATGACGAGAACATCGCGCTGCAGGCGGACAGAATCATAGCCATCGAAGATGGACGCATCACCAGGGATGAGGTGATCAGACGATGAACATTCTTAATAAAGTCACGCGAAAGGCACTCGGTCGCAACCGTATGAGAACATTTGTGACGATTATAGGAATTGTGCTTTCGGCAGCAATGTTCACGGCTGTGACGACGAGGATCACAAGTATACAGGAATATATGAAGAAATGCTGCGAACAGACGGACGGGTCATGGTATGCCAGATACATGACGGCCGATAGTGATAAGTACAAAGAAATCCGTTCCGATGAGGACGTAAGCGCAACGGCATATCTTGAGGACATGGGTTATGCTGTTATTGGAAGCAGCAATGAATACAAGCCGTATCTGTATATAGGCGGAATGAGCGGTAATTTTACCGATATCGTGGCGGTTAATCTGATAGAAGGAAGAATGCCGCAGAATTCAGATGAGATTATCCTTCCGAAGCATCTTATCACCAACGGAGGAGTCAAAGATTACAACAAAGGAGATAAAATCACTTTTGACGCAGGACAGAGAAGTTACGATGGAAAGATTTTATCACAGAGGGACGGCTATCATGCAACTGAAGAAGGAGATGTGAAAGATAATGAAGAGAAGCTTATTAATACCTGGACAAGAGAATATACAATCGTCGGATTCTATGAAAGACCGTCATTCGAGCCGTACTCCGCTCCCGGTTACACTGCTCTCACTGTTGGTGACGGCAGCGATACTGCCGTTTATGATGTCTTTTATAAGACGAAAAAAGCGGGAAAAATATATACAGTTGCACAAAGACTGAATCCGGACGGAGAAAGCACGGAATATAATTCGGATTATTTAAGATTTTCCGGAGTATCATCAAATATAGTATTTAACAAAGTGTTGTATTCTTTTGCAGGCATTCTTATGCTGCTTATAATGTTCGGGTCGGTATCGCTTATATATAATGCATTTTCGATATCGGTAAGTGAAAGGACCAGACAGTTTGGAATCCTTAAATCGGTCGGAGCAACCAAAAGACAGATGCGCCACAGCGTAATATACGAGGGAATGCTTCTTGGCATCATCGGTATTCCCGTGGGAATCGGAGCCGGAATACTCGGTATGTTCATAACATTTAAGTTTACCGGGAAATTCTTCGGAATGATGGTTGTAAATAAGGTTGATGTTGTATTCGGACTTCACATTACATGGCAGGCACTTGTTGCAGCGGCAGTCATATGTTTTGTGACGGTTATGATATCTGCTAACATACCGGCTGCAAGGGCGGCACGCAAGCCTGCGATTGAGGCGATAAGACAGACCGGCGATGTCAGCATCAGAAAAAATAAGATAAAAACATCAAAGCTCACATATAAATTATTCGGTTTTGAAGGTATGCTTGCATCCAAGAATTTCAAAAGAAACCGCAGAAAATACAGGGCAACCGTTCTTTCTCTTTTTATGAGCATAGTCCTTTTTATATCGGCATCAGGATTCTGCAATTATCTTATGAAGGGCATCGATGTGACGAGCGCAACAAATAACTATGATATATCATACTATGTCACGCAGGACACTCTTAATAAGGATGGCAATGACAAAGACAGTATTGAAAAGATGCTTGAGAACGTGCAGGATGTGACGGATGTAACATATATATATAATGTGAACGATTATATGTTTGATGTGGACGAATCACTGATATCACAGAAGGTGCTTGATATTATGGACGGCAATGTTACAAGATGGAATGTCGGGATACGCTTTGTCAAGGATTCGGATTACAGAAACTACCTTAAACAGATGAACCTGGATGAAAACATATATATGAATACGGATGATCCGGTTGGTGTCATGTACAATGACATCACGATATATTCCAAAAAATATTACAGGCTTGAACTGTTCAATACGGACAAATTAAACCTTAAAGCCGGTAACGGGCTGAATACCGTAACCTTGAACATAGGAACATCGGCCGATGAGACCCCTATGGGGATAGCTACGGACGGTATACCATATCCTATCGTGATGTATCCTTTCAGCGTGCGGGATAAGGTGATTCCCGATGAGATGCAGCAGTTAAACTATTATATTAAATCTGATAACCATAAGGCTTCATATGATAAAATGTGCGACCTGCTCGATGCACAGGGACTTTCAAGCTACAGGGCATATGATTATGCTGAGTCGGTGGCAGTAACAAAGGCTATGACAATTGTCATTAAAGTTTTTTCAATGGGATTTATCGTGTTGATATCACTTATAGCACTTGCCAATGTGTTTAATACGATATCGACAAACGTGATGCTGAGAAGACGCGAGTTTGCAATGCTGAAATCAGTCGGTATGACGAAAAAAGGTTTTTACCGCATGATGGATTACGAGTGCATTCTCTACGGTATTAAAGGCGTGGCGCTGGGGCTTCCGGTATCGTTTGCAATAAACCTGATGATGGCACGTTCAATAGGCTTCGGAATGAATATCGGAGTATTGATACCGTGGAAAAGCGTTATCATAGCGGTAGGAAGTGTATTTCTGGTTGTTTTTGCCACAATGATTTATTCGATGGGTAAAATCCGAAATGATAATCCTGTAGAAACACTGAGGAACGAAAATTTATAATTTTGTAAAAAATGAGGATGATCATCGCACTTATCAACAAAGGAAACCGGCGTCTTAATGATGCCGGTTCTTTGTGTAAAATAACTAATATATGACCTGGTATCGTCCGATATACTATATATCAGGCGAAACGGACTTCGCCATGAATTTCAAGGAGGAATTATTATGAGCAATATATCAAACGTTGCAGAGAATGTGTCGGCATACCAGAACACTGCCGATACGAAGAAAACGGATTCCGGTAAGAAAGTAAGCGGACGCACTATCGGAGACGTAAAGCTGAGCGATAAGGCAGCCAAGTACTATGATTCACTTAAATCCAGGTTCAGTAACATGGATTTCATACTGGTAAGTGAGGACATGAAGGAACAGGCAAAAGCACAGGCAGGCAGTTATGCGCAGGCCGGAAGAATGGTCGTACTTATCGATGAGGACAAGATTGAGCGTATGGCTGAAGATGAGAGTTACCGCAAGAAGTATGAGAGCCTGATTGCCAATGCATCGGGACAGATGTCGCAGATGGGTAACAGTATAGCATCAGCCGGAATGTCCGTAAAGACTTACGGAATGCAGGTCAATGATAACGGAACGGCTACATATTTTGCTGTACTGGAGAAATCGACAGCTGCACAGAAAGAACGCATAGAGAAGAAGGCACAGGAGAAAAAGGCCGAGAAAAAAGCCGAGGCACGCAAAGAAGCCAAGAAAGCTGAAAAAGAGCGGTTAGAGAAATCGGACGACACGGAAACGATTACCATAACTGCATCATCGTTGGAGGAGCTGCTGCAGAAGATAAAAGACCAGAGCCAGCTCTGCATGAGCGATAACGTGCAGACCGAAGCCGAGAAAAAAGTAGGCCAGAAATTCGATTATTCAGTATAGGACGGAGATAGATATGTCAATATCCATAAATGTAAACCGGAGCGTTACGGAGTTCCCTCAGGAGCAGACCAATTCGTACGCGGTCGGCAATGCAAGGAAAATATCGGAAACCGATATGAAAATTGCCGCCAAACGCAAGTCTGCCGGAGCGCAGGCAATGAAGCTCATAAGTGATGCGTGGACCAAGGACAAAGAGTCTATGAACGGAATCGGAGAGCTCAGGGAGCACATAAACCGAAACCTTGAGGATGTAAGTGAATTATCGGGAAGACTCGATTATATATCCAAGGAGAAAGAGGCTGTCAGAGAGAAGTACGGTATAGACCAGGATTCCCAGGAACAAAAAGACCTTGAGCTTCTTGAAAAATATCAGAACAACAGAGCGGGTGTGTCGGATGATTCATTTTCCAAAGAGGAAATAGAACGGCTGCGTGAGCTTCAGAATATACCGCTGACCGATTACCAGAAGGAAGTCCTTAAGCTTAATTCGACGGCCTGTGAGATATCGGGCGTTATTGAAGAAAAGGAAAACAGTTTCGTAGGTGATACAATGGCTATTACGGATTCCGAAATAGAACGGCTTAAATCACAGGACATGATAAAGGCATCTGCTGCTGCCGAAGACATAATGGATGCCGCGGGCAAAGATATCATCGGTATGCTTGTCGAAGAAAGCAAAGAGCATGTTGATGACAAGCTCGAAGAGGAGCAGAAGAAGGCAGAAGAGGCTAAACAGAAGGAAGAAGAGCAGCAGGAGCTTGTTGATAAAGCAAAGGAACGTAAGGAAGAGGCCGAACAACAGGCCGAGGCCATAAGTGAAGCAAAGGATTCACAGGAAGAAGTTCTTGACGGAGTCGGTAAGGCTGACAGCATCGAGTTAGAGAGCAACATAAAGAAAAAGAGCGTGGATCACGTTGAAGAAGCGCAGAAACAGATTAATAAGATTCTCAAAGACAATAATCTTGTTAATGATGACCTTAAAGGAATTGAAATTGATCTTAATTTCTAAGCTTAATAAAAGCAGCTATGAATGAGGTGACCCCAAAAAGTTAGATTTTTGGTCTAACTTTTTGGGGCCGGTATAATATAATCCGGGGGTGTTTTTTGACATATTTTATGATATAATCTTATCAAATTATGAATCCACGGAGGAACCGGATACATGAGCAATTACAAGATGATAATTCAATACGACGGCACTCGCTACAAGGGCTGGCAAGGGCAGAATTCAACCGATATGACAATCGAGGGCCGCATCGAAGCTGTGCTTTCTGCAATGGTGGGATATCCCGTGGAACTGACCGGCTCCGGCAGAACCGATGCAGGCGTCCATGCCCGCGGTCAGGTAGCCAATTATCATCTGGATACTCCGCGCGATACATCTGCAATGTTATCATATGTGAATCAATATCTCCCGGACGATATTGCGGTTCTTTCGATAGAGAGCGTGGATGAGCGCTTCCACAGCCGTTACAATGCAACCGCCAAAACATACCGCTACAGCATCCGCACCGGCGGCATTCCGGACGTCTTCGCCCACCGCTTTCAATATCAATACGATAAGCCGCTTGATGTCCACCGCATGGAGGCTGCCGCTGCACAGCTTGTCGGCACGCATGATTTCGCATCTTTCTGCGGCAACCGCAAGATGAAAAAATCAACTGCCCGTACTATTTATGACATCAAAATAACCGCTTCCGGCCCGGATATAGCCATTGATTACCGTGGCTCCGGCTTCCTGCAGAATATGGTCCGTATCCTCACGGGCACACTTATCGAGGTCGGAGACGGGCGTCTTTCACCGTCCGCCATTCCGGAAATCCTTGCCGCCCGCGACCGCGCAGCAGCCGGTTATACCGCCCCGGCATGCGGACTGACATTGATGGAAGTTGAGTACGGGGAAGAAAAAGAAAATTAAAGCGGCGGTGAAATGGGTTAAATACGCTTTGACCGCCGGATAAAGAGAGGGAAGGCATAAAAAAAGATTTTTATACTAAATTCGCTCGATTTTGCACATAATAGATATTGATAAGACATAAATATCGACAATGAATATATAAAAATGGTACTATTTGTGTGGAGGCAGGATTATGTTGAAATCTTATTTATTAGAAAATTACGGATATAACGAACCAATATTTTTGAATGATTTAAAAATAGAAGGGTTATCTGAAAATGCAGTACGACAGTCAGTGAAGAGACTTGTGGCAAAAGGTTTTTTGGAGAGATATGATAATGGAATCTATTATATACCAAAAGCCGGAGGACTTTTGGGAAAAAGTTATTTGGATCCTCTTTTGGTCATTATGCGTAAATATGTGAGGAATAAATATGAAACATATGGTTATATAACAGGATTATCGTTTGTCAATCAACTTGGGTTGACAACACAGATGCCGGCAGTAATCGAAATAGTTACAAATACAGAAGCTACAAATGGCCGGACAGTTATGGTGGGGAGCCAGAAAGTGCGGATTAAGAAATCGGCAGTCCCGGTCTCGAATAATAATGTGGAACTTTTACAGCTTTTGGATTGTATTGTACAGGCTGAAAAATATACAGAGTTATCATTGAAAGAAACGGTTGATACAATGTTATCTTATGTAAGACAGAAACGTTTTACTAAAGAGCAGTTGTCAGAAGTGTCGTATGCTATAAACGGAGCAACAGCCAAAAAACTAATAGAATGGGGAATAATTTATGAATTTAGATCATGATAAAGAAGCATTTGCCGAACTGATTGCAGGCGCAGCAAAATCCAGTGTGCCAGATATATTGCGGGAAGTAATAAATAATAATGTGTATAAAAGGGATTACGAAGATGTCACTATGGGACTGCTTTTTGTTCCGGTGAGTTATGATACGGTAGTTCAAAGTTTACATAAGATTTTGGATAGTAAACTTTGGGATTGAGAAATGTGAATTAATATGATACCTAAGCGTTATGCCCGGAGGCAACAAAATGAGAACAGAAGAAATAACCAAATCAATGGCTACGGCCTATATAGACAGTACAATCAATTCAAATCTTGCTTATCGTCCGGAATTTGTATCCAACGATTACAGACAAGGCAAGAAAGTGTTGGTTTCAATAGATAAGGAACTTAATAATTGTGATGAGTTCTGTATCAGTGTGGCATTTATTAAAATGAGTGGAATAACTCCGCTCCTTATGACACTTAAGGAACTTGAACTCAAAGGAATTCCCGGTAAAATCATAACGACCGATTATCAGATTTTTACCGAACCGAAGGCACTCGATAAGCTTGCGGAACTTAAAAATATTTCTCTTAAAATATACAAGTGTGACCCTTCTAACGATGGATTTCATACGAAGGGATACATATTCCGCAAGGATGAATTATATAGAATCATCATCGGAAGTTCCAATATGACCATAAGTGCAATTACGACCAACAGGGAGTGGAATACGAAAATAGTATCCACGCAGGACGGACAGGTTGCAAAAGATATATTGGATGAATTCAAAGATTTATGGGATGACTCCAAATGCCTTAATTATGATGAGTACATTGACGAGTATAGGCAGAAATACGTAGAACAGCAGATTATAAGAAGACAACAAAGGCAGGCAGCGGCAGAGAACGTTGTTAATCTGGAACGGTATATGTTAAAGCCGAATAAGATGCAGGTGGCATTTATAGATAATCTGATGCGGTTGGTAAATGACGGTGTTGACAGGGCATTGCTATTATCAAGTACAGGTACCGGCAAAACATATGCCTCTGCATTTGCAATGCGCGAACTTGGCTATAAAAAAGTCTTGTTTTTGGTTCATCGTAACCAGATTGCGAAACAGGCAATAAAATCATATCACAAGGTATTCGGAAACAGTGTATCAATGGGTATGATGTCATCTGCACTTGGTCGTATGGAATACGATAAAGATTATATTTTTGCTACCATACAGACATTTGCAAAAGATGAGAATCTGCATAGGTTTGAAAAAACACATTTTGACGCAATAATTTATGATGAGGCACATCATGCTTGTGCGGATAGTTATCGGAAAGTCATGGATTATTTTACGCCGCGATTGTCTCTTGGAATGACGGCAACACCGGACAGAAGGGATGCAGATGTTAAAGGACGTGATATATATGAGGTATTTGGACATAATATTGCGTACGAAATCCGGTTACAGCAGGCTATGGAAGAGGACTTATTGTGTCCGTTCCATTATTTTGGTATAACGGATTTAAATATTGACGATGAAGTTTGTGACACAGATAATTTCAGATTTCTCACATCTGATGAACGTGTAAAATATGTGATGTCGCAGGCCCGGTATTACGGTTACAGCGGAAGCAGGGTTAAGGGACTTATTTTTTGCAGCAGGATTGAAGAAGCTAAAGAATTATCGCGTAAATTCAATGAAAACGGGCTCAGGACGATTGCACTCAGCGGAGCCGACACAGAGGAAACAAGGGCGAATGCGATAGAACGCCTGGCAATGGAAGAGTGCGATGCAACGGAGGTGGTTCAACCGCTTGATTACATCCTGTCCGTTGACATCTTTTCTGAAGGAACCGATATAATCGAGGTTAATCAGGTAATAATGTTGAGACCAACGCAGTCTCCGATTGTGTTTATACAACAGCTTGGACGAGGACTCAGAAAAGCAGAGGGTAAAGAGTATGTGGTTGTTTTGGATTTTATCGGTAATTACAGAAATAATTTTATGATACCGATTGCACTTTCAGGTGACAGGACATATAACAAGGATACCGTCAGACATTATGTAACTGAAGGCTCCAGAATAATTCCGGGCAGCAGTACGCTGCATTTTGATGAGATATCGAAGAAAAAAATATTCAGTTCTATCGACAATGCTAACTTCAGTGATATTAAACTCATTAAAGAGAATTATTTTAATTTGAAGAATAAACTCGGGCACATTCCGGCATTGACTGATTTTGATAAATACGGTGAAATGGATGTGCTTAGAATATTTGATAATAACAGTTTGGGATCGTATTACAAATTTCTTGTGAAATACGACCCGGACTACAAGGTGCGCCTATCGGATGAGAAGGCCCAGGTCATAGAATTCATATCCAAGAAAATTGCCAATGGCAAAAGAGCGCACGAACTTGTGCTTCTCAAAGAAATTTTAAAGGGACAACGGGATCTGATTATTAATATGGCTGATACGCTTCACAGGGAATACGGACTTATTGTCGATAGAAACTGTGCTGAAAATGTCGTCAACATATTTACTAATGAATTCCCGGCAGGAGTGGCGCGCGCAACATATAAGAATTGTGTTCTTATCGAACCGGCACATAATGCTTTTTCAAGGCTGTCGGCGTACGCATCGTTGCTCAATAACAACACCGATTATGAAGCCAGCCCTAAATTCATGGAAATGCTTTCCGATAAAGCTTTTCGTTCGATAATAGAGGAACTGGTTGATTTTGGACTTGCCAGATATGAAAGAGATTACAGAGATTCCGATTCACAAAGCGGATTCGCGCTTTATCGTAAATATACATATGAGGATGTGTGCAGGATACTCAACTGGGCACATAACGAGGTTCCACTCAATATAGGTGGATATAAGTATGATGATAGGACAAAGACTTTTCCGATTTTTATTAATTATGACAAAGCGGATGACATAAGCGATACTACCAGATATGAGGATCACTTTACGACAAGTAACACACTTATAGCTATTTCCAAAAGTGGCAGAACAAGAAAATCAACCGATGTCGTAAATATGCTGGAGGCTAAGCAAAGAGGAATCAAAGTTGAACTTTTTGTGCGAAAGAACAAGGATGATAAGATTTCCAAAGAATTTTATTATCTGGGAAGCATGCAGGCAAAGGGTGTGGCACAGGAATTTGTTATGGCCAACACAGACAAAACAGCTGTTGAGATTGAATGGGAACTTGATGTCCCGGTGCGTGAGGACATATACGAATATATTACTCAGGGATGAAAGAGGTGTGATTTATGAAAACAATACGAGTTGTTGCCGCAGTTATCAAGGCGACGAATGACAATGGCGAGAAAATTATTTTTGCCACGGAACGGGGATATGGCGAGTTCAAAGGCGGATGGGAATTTCCGGGTGGTAAGATTGAACCGGGAGAGACGCCACAGCAGGCGCTATGCCGTGAGATAATGGAGGAACTTGACACGAAAATTCAGGTCGGGGACCTGATAGACACAATAGAATACGATTATCCGGCATTCCATTTGTCGATGGACTGCTTCTGGTGTGAGGTGGTTTCAGGAAATCTTGTGCTTAAAGAGCATGAGGCGGCCAGATGGCTTACATCCGATGAGCTTGATAGCGTGGAATGGCTGCCGGCAGATGTAACATTGATAGATAAGATAAGAACAGGAATGTGAAAAATACCTGTCAAATGAGCCCATTAATATGGTATTGCAGATTTAGAATAACATTCAAAGAACAGACCGCAAGGAGGAAAACCACATGTTATCATCAAATTTATTAAACAGAACAAGTTTTGGATTTTCGGCAGAGAATCCGAAGGGAGAACCAAACGGAGGAAGCAGGGGCAAGGACTGTGAAAAGTTAAGACCATGTATTCAGATTAAACCGCAGGAAGAAGTGGTGCTGTGTGACACGGACGGTCCGGGAATGCTGACACATTTATGGTTTACAGGTTATGTTGGCCATTCATTTATTCTTCGAATCTATTGGGATGGTATGGATGTTCCGTCTGTGGAGGCTCCGATTTCCGCATTTTTTGGATGTGCATATGATGAGAACTTTGCAGACCGGGATGGAAACTATCCGGTGCTGAATTCAAGCTGTATTCTGGTGGCGCCGGGAAGAGGATACAATTGTTACTGGGAGATGCCATTCCGGAAGCATTGTAAGGTGACGATGGAAAATCGTGGCAGCAAGGAAGAAACACTTTTTTACATGATTGAGGGATGGCACGGCGAACTTACAGATACGGACGTATACTTCCATGCAGCGTACAGGCAGGAGCATCCGGTGCAGAAGGGACGTGCTTATACGGTCATCGATGGAATTGAAGGAAGGGGTATATTTGCCGGGCTTTGCTTTGCGGCAGGCATGAATGGCAATAATACATGCTGGGTAGAGGGTGAACCTAAGATGTATCTGGATGGAGACAGATATCCGACAATTAATTACACGGGAACGGAGGATTACTTCTGCGGTTCTTATGGGTTCGGAAATGATATTTTATTGCATAAGTATCAGACCTTCAGCGGACTGTATACGGGGATGTATGCGATTTTAGGTAATGACAGTCAGGAAATGTATAATGGGCAGCAGCGCTTTTTGCTTTACCGTTTTCATGTAAAGGATCCGGTTTATTTTCAAAAATCGTTTCGTATGACCATGGATAATCTCGGCTGGACAGGAGCGAGATATGATGATTACACATCCGTTGCATACTGGTATATGGAAAAACCATCCGGACTGTCTGTAGGGCTGCCGTCCGATGAAGAGATGATTATGAAATAACGCTGTGCAAAATCAACGGAGCAGGCAGTTCTATATGGCGATTGAATAAGGAGACCAGCTATGAAAAGAAAAGTTATAATTATAATAGCTGCTTTATGTTTGGCACTGGTATGCGGCGGGGTGTTGCTTTACAACATAAGAAAATCCAATTCTGCTTTAGGTGATGACGAGTTGCTCTTGTTGTCGAGGAAAGGATATAATTCCGTTGAAATTTATGAGCAGAAAAACAAATTGACTATAATTGCAAAATCGAAAGCGGAATTCTTTGATGACACTCAGTTTACGGTAGAAACTTCAGGGGAAATACCCCCTGCGGATGTGGAAATTACATGGATGACAATTGATGGACGTCCGGAGTTGGAGTTGTTAGAGGATGAAGACCTTGTTATTGCAGAGCTGAAAATAAGAGAAAACGGCAGCCTTATCTGCGATAAAAAGATTAATTTTGTGAAAAAGGCGACCGATGCAATAGAAGACGTGCTGAAGCAGACGACGAAATAAAGCGTATGAAGGTCTTTGAGAAAAAGATATAAACATAATATAGAAATGTTTATTGACATAAAAAATATGTTTGCATCTAATAATATTAGAAGAAAAGCGAGCTTTTCTGGTGGGCTAACACCTAAATCTGGTATATTTGTCAATTGTTTAATTGACCGTTGACGGGCAACACTAAAATCCGATATATTTACCGGCAATTATTAGCCGGTCGTTGGCAGACAACATTTAAAATTAGCCACAAAGAGAGAGCATATAGCACAGTGGTGTTATTGCTCTCTCTTTAAATTTATGGATAGATACGATTAGCAGTATGAAATATACCAAGGAAGATGCAAAGAAAAGAGTATTGAATTGTGCTAAACAATATCAACAAAAACGGTAATGTTTTGCGGAATCAGTCCGTAAATTTTTATCGAAAATGCGTCGAAAATAAATTGAGCACAGACGAGTTTCAATTTAAGCGAGATGGTACGACTCAGTTGAAATTAGAGGCGTTACCTACGCTGCTGGGCATAACAAAGATAACTAAAATTGCAGGTGATTATAACAAGTCCCGTCCATATCTTTTGTTGACAAGCTAATAGGCGGTGTGAACTTCTGCCTAGGGCTGAGTCAGGAAGACAATGTATATGTACCCTCTTATGCCTTGCTTGAAGATATAAAAAAATTAACGGACGCGCTTTCACAGGTTTTGGCAATATTGGAAAAGGATTTCGATACAGAGATATATTTTACTGTGAAGCATGTAGCAAAGGAAGTAAATTTTAAGGAGGTTAATTTACCGCAAGATATTACCTCAATGATTAATTTAGATAATTATGTGTATAAAGGTAAATAGTATTCGGTTATAGTAACTCTGCTTTGAATAATGGATTTGAGGCGGGAAGCGTATTTTAAATGCAATGACTAACCTGAAATGATTTTTATATTCGGAGAAAAGATTACAATTTTATGTGAGTAGATAGAAGATAAAATGGTTATTGGGACTAGAAAATATAGTATGCTGTGTAGTATAATATGAGTGACGGATAATTTTTAGTTATCGGGCAGTTGTAAATTGATAATTCCTAATTAATAAAAGAAGTCATAATTATAATGGAGAAATTAATGAATATTTTTATATCATTTTCGGGTACGGCACGAGAAGAATTTGCAATTAAGTTTTTAAACTTTTATAAGCAGTATGGGTTAAACTGTTGGTATGATCAACATGAACTTTTTTTGGGCGATGAATTAAAAGAAACTATTACGCAAAAAGGGATTGAAACTGCTAATTATTGCATCCTTATAATAAACAAGAATTATTTAAGCCGAAATTGGCCTTGCCAAGAAGCAATAAAATTGTATGAGCAATTAGAAATAAAAAGGGATAGTGTCATTTTCCCTATACTACTCGATATAACAAAAGAAGATGTTAAAAATTCTCAATTAAATTTTTTTCTAAACATTAAATATCAGTTCTTACATACTGGAGAGAGTATTACTCATATAGGTTTACAAATTTTAAATAGATTTTTTCATGATATTACTATGCAATCTAAACTTAAAAATATGGATGATGCACTTGGCTATTTTAAAAGGCTAACACTGTCCAGCAACATTGATATATATAATGCTTTAAGTATTGTAAATAATTTTGATGAAACTAATTATAAAGACAAAACAATTCTTTTAACGTGTTTGACAAAATTATTTGGTAATATTCAATACCAAAAAGCATTAAATAAAATATCTTATGCCATATATGACAATCAACCAATTGATTTTGATATGTATAAAATAGTAGAATCAATTTTTTTAATTAATGCCTCAATATTTGCTGTTTAGTTTATCTACTATTTCTTCAATTATTGTATCCAGTTTTTCTCTTGTTGATAAGATAACTTTTTCAACAAGTTTCTCGAAGAAATGTATGCCTGATACTGTGTAATCAAAATCATTTAATAACTTAGAATATCTAGCGGAGAAGGAATCTATCTCCGCTAATTCTTTATAGTATATTTTACTTGAAATAGAATCTGCTCCACATGGCAAAGGAATTATGATATTATCTTTATTGTTTTTTGCTAATATATACTCTTTCCACATCCCGCTTTCTTCTACACTTGGAAAGTTTTCATCAAGATATCCAAATATAAATATGAATATTCCGGCTTTTTTAATCATGCATTCTCTATGTCTAGCATTATCTGTTGAACTTGTGAATGGAAAAGGTTCCATCTGTAAGTAACGATTTAGATTCTTTTCATTGCATTTTTGCTTTATCGTTCCACATATAAAATTTCCAATACTCATTCCCATACCAGATATAAATTTATACGGAGAATCTTCTATGGCCATAAAAGCATTCACTAAATTTTGGCATAAAGTTTTCCCTATTTCTTCTTCCTTAGAATGTCGTATATATTTTTTTGCCCCTGAAATAAATATTGAATTATACTTAACTTTACAAGATATTCCATATGCAATTTTATAAGCATGTTCTATATTTGACACGTTTAAGCATTTTATATTGTAATGAAAAGATAAATCTTTGGATATGAACTCCAATTTCTTTGGATCTTTTTCTACAATAACGGCAAAATGATTTGTAGCATAATTTTCCTTACTATTATCAACACAGTTTAATATATCCTTAATGCACATCCGAAGTATATCATCTTCAAAAGAACAGCCTAAAAACAAGAAACTATGACAAAGTAATTCTCTTTTTAGTAAAATCAAATATGCTTCATGTGATTTTCGGTAATTGATAAAATCCTCTTTTGTCACGACAATTGTTTTAGGTTCATTACACGAACCATTAATTTTAAATAAGAAACAGCCTCCTGGATAGGATAATTCTTGAAAATGACTATATTTATAAATTTGCCTAATCTTTTTTGATTTTTGAATTAATACTTTTTCAATAATTTCATCATAATTCGTCGTCCAAATACTTTTAAAATTGAAGTCTAAAAGATAATTAAGATAGGTATTCGTTTTCATTACATTATCAAATTTAATAATTGAAATTTGCTTAGAAATTTCAGTTTTTACATCAATTCCTGTCAATTCTGCATATTGAGCCTTATCTGCATTGGAACCAATTTTATATTTGGGGCAAGCTAAATCTATTAATGCATTCCAACTTGGTGCAGAATATTGCATAGAAGAACCTGCTCCTAAAAATAGACTTGTATTTTCTTGTAGAATTTCTTCTGCAACAAGATTTATAAATCGCTCAAGTTCTTCTTTTTTATTAGAAAAATATATTTCAGCCATGTTTTTTCTCCATACAAATAATTGATTTTATGTAACAACATGTAATTTCCAATAATTAGGAATTATCAATTTACAACTGACCGATAACTAAAAATTATCCGTCACTTTCCCACTCTATATCTTAAAACGCCTGCGAGGATGTTTGCTGGTAAGTATATCACGTTGTTTTGATAGGGCGACATGCGTATAAATTTCAGTTACAGTAATTGAACTGTGGCCAAGCATTTCCTGAATGTATCGAATATCAACATCCGCTTCAAGCAGGCTCGTGGCAAAAGTGTGTCGGAACATATGTGGTGTTATGTGTAAGTCAATGGAGGCTATGGCGCAGTATTTTTTAATCATACGCCTGATGGATTGGTCGGAAAGTTGAGTGCCATTTGGGTTAGCAAAAAAATATCCGCAGTTGCTGATTTCAGATAAGTAAGCAGATTTGTATCTATATAGCATAGCTGTAACATCAGAGCTTCCAATCTGGATTATTCGTTCTTTTGAATTTTTTCCATATATACGAATCGAAGCATCATATAAGTCAACATCGGTTTCTTTTAAATTGCACAGTTCAGAAATTCTCATGCCGGTAGAAAATAAGGTTTCGCAAACTGCAATGTCGAGAAGTATGCGTTTTTTTCGATATGCGGTTTGAGCAATCGACAATTCGCGGTATATGGTTGAAAGAAGATTTTCCATTATATAAAGTGGAATCGTCTTAGGCAGTACCATAGGAGTTCGGAAGTTTGTCTTGATTTTTGCAAAAGGATTTTGATCGATGTAGTCCTTATATTCGAGAAAACGATAAAAAGCTCTTACAGATGCAAGTTTTCTTTTGGCGGTTTTGGCCTTGAAATTTTTATGGAGATGCCCGATATATTGTTCAATTTCTGATAAGGATAATTCGTGTGGATTTGAATGATTGAAAAAAGAGATAAATTGATGTAAATCAGTGGAGTATGCCTTTAATGTTTTTGGATTAAGGCCTTTTTGTGTATGACAGTACTCAAGATAATTTTTGACTGAAGTAGATAATGAATTCATATAGTAGTTTCTCCTTTGAAAATAGTGTTTACATTGATATATCGGAATAGTGCTGCGGTAAATATTAAAAAACGGTAACTTTAAAAAATAGTAACTTCCCGGCAGCTTTTGAGAGATGTGCAGATGTAATAACATCTTTGATTCTAAAATATGGGCCGGCTTTAAAACGAAAATGGAATCTTATTTGCATGATGAATATGAAAAGTGTTCCTGTATGACAAAATCAAATTGACTGATGCTAATTAGCAATATATAATATAGACAAAACGAAAATGACATGAACGGAGGAACAATGAAGTGGAGAAGGTTATAACACTTGAGGAAGCATTAAAAAGAATTCAAGAATTAGAAAATGAAAAAGCCGAGTTACGTGAAGAATTGGAATATTATAAAAATCGTAAATTAAGCGGAAGGCAGAAGCACAATGCAAAATGGATGGCTATTTACAATGATTTTGTTGCCGGTTATGAAAGTGGAATGACTATGAAAGAGATTGCAAGAAGGAATAATGTCAGTGAGAGAACGATTTACAGGTATAAAGCGTATTATGACAAGATAAGGAGTACAAATGAGAATGCGATAGAGTAATTGAAAAAATTAATAGTAAAAAACATATTGCTGGCGTCAGCAATATGTTCATAAGAGGAGGAAATTTGAATGGAAAAGAGAATAATAGAATTGTACAGAAGAAAATTTGATGATATCCGACATGAAGAGGATGGCATTGAGTATTGGTATGCACGAGAATTAATGACATTATTGGACTATGTTCAATGGAGAAATTTCGAAAATGTTGTAAAAAAAGGAATGCTTTCTTGTAAAAATAACGGAATTAGAGTGGAAGACCATTTTGCTGGCGTCAGCAAAATGGTCACATTGGGAAGTGGAGCTAATAGAGAAGTTGAGGATTATATGCTTACCCGTTATGCATGTTATCTTATTGCTGAAAATGGAGATCCACGAAAGGAGCAGATAGCTTTTGCACAAAGCTATTTTGCGGTTCAGACTAGAAAACAGGAATTGATTGAAGAAAGAATTTCTTATATCGAAAGAACAGAGGCAAGAGGAAAATTAAGGGAATCGGAAAAAAGATTGTCTCAAAATATATATGAGCGTGGAGTGGATGATGCAGGATTTGGATTTAAGGATGAAGGCATAACAGATAAATCCACGCATGGCAATGTTGCATGGCATCAGATGAGACTGGAATTTTAAGGCCTGAGCCTAGAGCGAATATAAATTAAGAGCGCATACTGTCCTGTATGACAATATGCGCTCATATATTATTTCCACTTAAAAGTAATCATTCCGTATACATAGATAAATACGATTGCAACAGGAACCACGAAGCGGAAAAGTGGTTTCATCCAAGGCTTTATTTTCATGCCTTTGCCTGTGTTGGCTTCGGCGATGAAATTGTCCCAGCCCCAGCCGAACTTGTTGCAGCAGAACAGAGCGAGAACAAGCGAGCCGAGAGGAAGAATGGTGGACGATACTATGAAGTCCCAGAAATCAAGCCAGGTTGTACCGGCGGCAAACGGCTCGAATTTAAATACACTGAATCCGAGTGCAGTAGTTAAAGCAAGCAGGAAGATTATGATACCGCATACCAGACAGCCCTTTGGTCTGGACCAGCCGGTAAGATCCCGTATCATAGCGAGTATGTTTTCACATACACCGAGCACGGTTGACATCGCTGCAAAAATCATAAACATGAAAAACAGGCTTCCCCATATACGCCCGCCCGACATATTGTTAAATACGGTTGCCATGGTATCAAAGAGGAGACTTGGACCGGCGTTAACTTCGAGACCGTATGTGAAACAAGCCGGGAAAATGATTATACCGGCAAGGATTGCAACAAAAGTATCGAGAAGAATAACATTTACCGATTCGCCCATCAGGGAATGTTCCTTACCTATGTAGCTTCCGAATATGGCCATACCGCCCATGCCGGTGGACAGTGTGAAGAATGCCTGATTCATGGCACCGACCATTACAGAACCGTCGATTTTGGAAAAATCGGGCTTGAGATAAAATGCTAAGCCTTCGGAGGCGCCGCTTAATGTAAGACTGTGGATTGCAAGCACAAGCATGAGCACAAGAAGAGCCGACATAATATATTTGGTTACACGCTCCAGGCCACCCTGCAGGTTAAAACATAATATAAAAAAAGCAATTACAACCGTAACGGCCATGAATATTACGTTTACGGAAGGCTCGGAAATCATTGAACTGAATCCGAGAGAAGCATAATTTCCGGTAAGAAATTTAGCAAAATAGTATATGATCCAGCCTGAGACAACGGTGTAAAATGCCATAAGTGATACATTGCCGGCGAGACAGAACCAGCCGAATACACCCCATTTCTGCTTGGGCTTGGATAACTTCTTATACATATAAATCGGACTTACCTGTGATGCACGACCGACAGAAAATTCCATAACCATCGCCGGGATACCAAGTATCAGAAGACACAGGATGTAGACAAGCATAAAGCTGCCGCCGCCGTTCTGCCCGCACATCCACGGAAATTTCCATACATTGCCGCAGCCGATAGCGCATCCGGCAGAAAGCATAATAAACCCCAGTCTGCTGCCGAGTTTTTCACGTTCCATAAGTAACATTCTCCTTCAAAAAACATTTTAATTTAAGTATACGGCCGCAAGCAGTATTTGTAAAATTGATGATTTTATGGTATACTATCGAAAATATCGTTTGTATGAGGTTGATATGGACATTAATATTTTGAAAACATTTGTAGCAGTGTGTGAACATTCCGGATTTTCCGCGGCGGCAGAGAAACTGGGATATACGCAGTCGACAGTATCGTCACAGATAAAAATGCTTGAGAAAGAGCTGCAAACAGTGCTTTTTGACAGGTATTATCACAGAATATCGCTTACATCCGATGGCATTGTTGTGCTTGGTTATGCCAGGAATATCCTTAATGCACATGAGAAGATGCTTACCGATATTAACGGATGCGGTCAGATTGACGGAGATATAAGGCTTGCCATGTCAAGTTCGGTCGCTAACCGGTACTTCGGCAGGGAGTATCTTGGATTCAGAAGACAATACCCGGGAATCAGGCTTACGATTACAGAATGCGGCACCGAGAAGATGTTTGACATGCTTAGGAAAAATGAAGCGGACCTGGTATTCACACTCGATTCGCATATATATGAGTCAGAGTTTGAGATATGCGCGGAAAGAATGGAGAGGGCACATTTCGTGGCATCGGCAGAAAATCGACTTGCGCATATACAGCACCTGAATGTGTATGATGTAATAGAAGAACCGTTTATACTTACAGAGCATGGAATGAGTTACAGAAGGCTCCTTGATGAAAAGCTGGCCTCGGCATCATATGAAATCAAACCGGTGCTTGAAGCGGGGAATCCGTTACAGATATGTGCAATGGTGGAGGGAAGCGGACTGCTGTCTTTTCTGCCCGATTTTATTACGGATGGCTATGTTAAGGATGGCAGACTTGTGTACCTGCCGGTTGATGACTGCGATATTCAGGTGTGGACACAGTTGCTGATACATAAGAATAAATGGCGTTCACCGGCGCTGGATGCTTTTATTACATATTATAAGAAAATAATAGAAAAAAGTGAGGATTAACAATGCAGAAAGGATCAAATTCCAACATTACGGAAAATACACAGAAACTGTTAGTGGAAAACAGAGGTGTATTAAAAAACAAAATATTCCTGTACCTTACGGAATTTTTTGCGGGAATGTCGGTTATGGCGGTAGAACTCGGAGCGAGCAGGCTTCTTGCTCCGTATTTCAGTTCATCGCAGATAGTCTGGACGATTATCATAGGCACGATCATGATTGCCATGGCGCTCGGAAATATATACGGAGGAAAGAGCGCGGATAAATCGCCCAACCCTGACAAATTATACGGCAGGATACTCATCGCGGCAGTATGGATAGCCCTGATTCCGGTTGCCGGCAAGTATATTGTGCTTGGAATATCGGCACTGCTTATTTTTACGGTGAATAATAATTTCCTTATCATAGCTGCATTCTGTGCATGTATGGTAATATTTGTTTTTCCGCTCTTCTTATTGGGGACGGTTACACCGTCGTTGGCCAAATACTCCGTAAGCAGTCTTGACGACAGCGGCAGAACGGTCGGAACACTTGGAGCATTTAACACGATTGGAAGCATTATCGGAACATTTGTGCCGACATTTGTGACAATTCCGGCGGTCGGAACATCAATAACATTCCTTATTTTTGCAGGTATATTGATCGTACTTTCGGTGATATATTTTGTGAGCAGCCGTGTCGGATATAAGAAAATCATCATATCCGGAGTTATCTTCGTGTCATGCTGTGTATTCGGACATGGAGACTCATTCGCATTCTGGCAGAAAGATCTTACATATGAAGGTGAGTCAATATATAATTATCTTCAGGTTTCTGAAGATGATAAACAGGTGTCACTGTCAACCAATGTATTGTTCGGTGTCCAGTCAGTGTATATGAAAGATGATACTCTGACCGGATTGTATTATGATTACGCAATGGCGGCACCTCTTATGGTTCCGGATAAGAATCCTGACAGTATGGAGGTGCTTATCCTCGGAATGGGAACCGGAACATATGCGACACAGTGCCGTAAATATTTTGGCGACATGAACATCGAAGGTGTGGAGATTGATGAAAAAATAACGAAACTGTCAAGAAAATATTTTGCACTTCCGGATGATATCAACGTGACGACATATGACGGACGGGCATTTCTTAATGCATCCGACAGAAAATACGACGTTATTATGGTGGATGCTTACCAGGATATAACGATCCCTTTTCAGATGTCATCGGTCGAGTTTTTCAGGCTTGTTAAATCACATCTGAATGAGAACGGAGTCATGGTCGTCAACATGAACATGAGAGGAAATGATGACGGTGACATCAATCAGTATCTTGCAGATACCATTTCGTCGGTCTTTGGCAATGTGTACACGGTTGAGGTTGACAATTCAACCAACCGCGAGCTGTTTGCATCTGATAATAATGATATGATGGGTGTGCTAAATGATAATATATCCGGAATAAAGGGCGCAGACCTCCGTTTTATGATGAATAAGGTAAGAGACAATAGTATCGCATACAATGCGGGAAAGCTCATAATGACGGATGACAATGCACCGGTGGAACTTCTGGGAATGAAGGTCATAGATAAAATAATCCGTGATGAAGTGGCATATTATAAAGAGATTTTTGACGAAAACGGTGTGCAGGGTGTGATTGACGCACTCTGAAATTGCTGTTAAAATAATGTACATATAGTTTATTATGGAGAGGCGGGAATATTGTGAGAAAAATGAGTGTACCAAAGATTGTTTTTATGTGCATATTTGCACTAATCGGAATAATTTGTATATTGTATGGACTTAAAGTCCACAGTGCCGGATACGGCTCGGCTTTTTTTGCGGTGTGGCTTGCATTGGGAATATTTTTTATATTCTGTACATGGGCAGTGTGGTTTGGTTTATGGATGCGCCTGCCGAAGTGGTTCAGGATAGCATTTATTGCACTGTGTGTGGTATGCCTTGGTTTTTTTGCGGTAATAGAGGCGTGTATAGCCAGCCGGATCAATTCTAAGGGCGAAGATAATCTGGATTACATAATCGTGCTTGGCGCAATGATCCGGGAAGACGGCCCGAGTTCAATCCTCAAGGCGAGACTTGACAGTGCGATAGAATATCTTGATGGCAATCCGGGTACTAAATGCATAGTGTCCGGCGGACAGGGATATGATGAACCTTGCTCGGAAGCGGAAGGAATGAGAAAGTATCTTGTAGAAAAAGGCATTGATGAATCAAGAATCATTATGGAGCCTGATTCCATGAATACAATCCAGAACATACGAAACAGCAAGGCAATCATAGATAATGACAATGCAAAAGTCGGGATCGTTACCAGTAAATTCCATGTGTACCGTGCTGTCAAAATAGCCGAAAAGCAGGGATTTAAGAACGTAAGCGGAATATCGGCATATGTTGTCGCATCATATATGCCAAGTAATATGTTCAGGGAATTTTTTGGCGTGGTTAAGGACACTTTGCAGGGAAATATGTAAATTTAAGAGGACTTAAGGATGCGGGCAGGTTTAAATGTTTTGAAGTATATAGCGGTTTTTATTATGACGGTGGCAGCTGCAGCGGCACTTCTGGTGGCAGCAGCTCTTATCCCGCGGGATGCAATCAGAAATAATATGACCGAATCGGCAGAATTCCTAAAGGACGGCGAACTCTTCGGCGAGAAGATTAAGGGCGTGGATGGCAGTAAAATAGACCGTTATGCTGATTCGATACTGCTTGGCATTGCATATCAATATGATAGCGGGCATCCGCTTGAATCGGTTATGAAATCTGCATATTATTACACTGAATATCAGAATGAGAATGTGAATCTTTATGATGCAGTTACCGGGGGATATGAGGCAAATCAGCAATACATGCGCTATTGGCATGGAAGCATTGCGGTTGTAAGACCGCTTATGATGTTTTTTAATATACAGCAGATATACATTATCAATGCAGTTATAATTGCCGGATTAATAGCATGGCTTATGGTTATACTCATCAGAAACAAAGCATATCTGCCGGCTGTGGCAGCCGTGTGCGGACTGATACTTACATCATCCTGGTATGTTCCGATGTCCCTGGAATATACATGGACATATATAATTATGCTTTTTGCATCGTGTATAGGGACGTTTAGAGCATTTAAAGGAAACATGAGAGATACGGGATTGTTCTTTATGATAACCGGAATGATAACTTCGTATATGGATTTTCTTACAACAGAGACCTTGACACTTCTGGTTCCGCTCCTGCTGATAATATGGATTGATATCCGTAACGAAGGACATGCCGATGTGAAGAAAATACTGAAATCCGTATTGTTCTGGAGTATCGGATATATCGGAATGTGGCTTATGAAATGGGGTCTTGCGGCAGTAATCCTCCGCGAAAATGTCATGCCGTATATTACCGGGCATGTGCGCGAGAGACTTGGCGGGGACATAGGCATCGCACCGTGGCGGTATTATGTTGGCGCGGTGACCCGCAATATACGTCATCTTTTTCCATGGGAATACGGACCGGCCGGAATTGCCGGAGGAGTATTTATCATTCTTGGCGCAATATACACAGGATATGTTTATAAGCGAAAAAATATCAATAAGTGTAATATTTATATATACTTAATTCTTGCAATAATTCCGTATATAAGGTATATTGTATTACATAATCATTCATATGTGCACTCTTTTTTTACTTACAGGGCACAGATGGCTACGATAATGGCGGTGGTTTTGATTGTGGGTGAGACTGCCGGATTCAGACATAACACTTAATCTTAAGATGATATAAGTCATTTTAGATAAATATTTATAACGGAGGTTTATATGAACTCAGAAATAAGAGCGAGGAAAAAGAAATTTGCAGCACTTGTAACGGTGGTGATGCTCGTTATGTGCAATGTAATGCCTGCCTTTGCGGCAACACACACTGCGGATGAATGGATGACATACGGGTCATTTAACTGGACAGAGGATTATTATGTTAATCCGGGCGATGAAATCCAGATATCGGGTACGCATACATTGAATGAATATGCTTATTATCAGATTATATATTATGATGATAACAACAATCAAATCAAAGAAGTGAAAAGTTCTACTGCAGATGAGCAATATGATGACGGTGGTTATTATTTTGCACATAATGTTTTTGATTATTCCGACATTATGGGAGAATCAGACAAATCCAGATTGTTTAAGAACTGGAAGGTAACAGATGTATATAAGTCGGGTGGCTACGGTGGACATGTATATCTTACGGCACAATTTTATGATGAATTGAATGTAGTATATCATCTCCCGGAAGGAGCCGTTAATTCGCCGGATAATCTTTCAACATACCCACAGGGCAAGAGCGATATCATACTTGGGAATGCGTCAATGGAAGGATACACATTTGACGGATGGTATCTGGATGCGGAATTTACGCTCCCGACAGCATCGATTGATGCCACACAGACGGGAACGGTTCATTTATATGGAAAATTCAAGCCGGCAGTTTATGATATCTCATATGAACTTAATGGCGGAACCAATGATGCCGGTAATCCTGCCACATACACATACGGAATCGGAGTGACTGAATTCAAGCCGGCTGTCAAGGAAGGATACACATTCGACGGATGGTATCTGGATGCGGAATTTACGCTGCCGACAGCATCAATTGATGCCACACAGACTGGCGGAGTAGCACTCCATGCCAAATTCACCCTTAATCCTCCTGTAGATCCCGGAGACGGGGAAGAACCTGGAAATGAGGAAGAACCGGGGAATGAGGAAGAACCTGGAGACGGGGAAAATCCCGGAAATGATGAGAAACCGGAGAATCCCGGAAATACCGAGACACCGACGGATAATGACCCGAAACTCGGTGAAGATAATATAACAGTTCTTCTTACAGGACTTACGGGACTTGCAGGACTTGGTATTTTTACCATGACATTAAAGAAACGCCGTAAGAGTGAGAGAGAATAGAAATTGATACAAAAGGAGCATACGGATGGAAACTGAACACAAGAGGCGCGTGCGTTACAAGGGCAAATATCCGAGAAAATTTGAAGAAAAATATAAGGAACTGCAGCCTGACAAATATAAGGATACGGTAGCGCATGTAATCAGCAAGGGCAACACCCCGGCCGGAATGCATATTTCGATAATGGTTAATGAAATTCTGGACGTTCTGGATATAAAACCCGGACAGACGGGATTTGATGCGACGTTGGGATATGGTGGGCACACAAGGGCTATGCTTGAGAAACTTGAGGGCAGCGGCCATATGTATGCCACGGATGTTGATCCGGAAGAGTCGGCAAAGACTCGTGAACGACTTGATAAGCTCGGTTTCGGAAGTGATATCCTTACAATTAAGTTACAGAATTTCTGCACTATAGACGAAATTGCAAAGGAAGCCGGTGGCTTTGATTTTATCCTAGCTGACCTTGGAGTGTCATCAATGCAGATAGATAATCCGCAGCGCGGTTTCACATTTAAAACCGACGGACCGCTAGATCTGAGACTGAACCAGCAATGCGGCATCAGTGCGGCAGAACGACTTGACAATATTTCGCGTGATGAACTGGCGGGTATGTTATATGAGAACTCAGATGAGCCTTACTGTGATGAAATTGCAGAGGCAATAACGGATGAAATCCGTAAGGGTCACAGAATAGATACGACCTTTAAACTTCGTGAAATAATAGAAAATACACTTTCTTTTATACCGGAGAAGGAGCGCAAAGACACGGTTAAGAAAACCTGCCAGCGTGTCTTTCAGGCATTGAGAATAGATGTCAACCATGAATATGAGGTTCTCTATGAATTTATGGAGAAGCTTCCGGGTGCATTGAAACCGGGCGGGAGAGCAGCAATCCTGACATTCCATTCCGGTGAGGACAGAATAGTGAAAAAAGCACTAAAAGATGGTTTTAAGAATGGTGTGTATTCGGATTATTCCAAGGACGTTGTGCGGCCTTCCGCTAAGGAGTGCGCCGAAAACGCAAGGGCACATTCGACTAAAATGCGCTGGGCAATGAAAAGCAAATAACAGACTTTAACACAAAGAACCGGTACAATTCCATGCGTACCGGTTCTTTTAATGCGTCTTGAGGTATTTTTTCTATCCGAATATGCTTTCGATGAGTTCTTCCCTTACAGAATCGTAGTGCGGGCCGACGAGACCGAAATCCATTTCCTTATATGTCCAGACCGCGCGGCCGATGCCGTACTTGTGGAATACGGAATTGATGTCGTGGAACCATCTTACGGTATCCTCAGCCGGAGCCTGATCGATGACACCGTACTCGCCGCAATAGAGAGGAACATTCAATTTCTCGGCGGCTTTGATAGCGTCGTCAAAAAGTATCTCAAAGAAATCCGGGCCAAGTTCCTTAAGCCTGCTGTTTTCCTCGGCAAGTGCGCCGGTCATTGCGCTTGGCATGCTGTGGCTGATGCGCATGTATTCGTCAAAATCACCCGGATATCCGATATGAAAATCCTTTGGCATGTCCTGAACCCAGTGAGCAGCCTGATGTGTAAAAATAAGCGGCTCGTAGCAGTGAAAATTATAAACAATATTTTCGTCAACAGGCGGCAGAAGTTTTTTGATGGATGTAACGGCATTGTAGCCGACACCACCATAGAGAATTCTGGCCGTCGGGGCATATTCGCGGATTACCTTGACAGCACGGGCCGATAATTCGTTCCACTCATCAACAACGTTAAAGGATGCGACTTCATTAAGAAGCTCAAACATCACTATGTCCGCATCCTTGGCAAAACGGCTTATGATTTTTTTCCAAAGATTAAGAAAACGTTCCTGCAGTTCTTCGTTGTGGAAGAAATCCTTTGAATAGTCCTGGTCGTCAAAAATATATCCGGGTGTTTTGTGCAGGTCCAGCACCATATTCAAATTGTATTTACGGCACCACGAAATACAGTCCTCGATATGTCTGTATCCCTCTTCGATGTCACCGCCTTCTTCTGTCTCAACATTCTCGTAATCAAGCGGCAGCCTGACATGGTCAGCACCCCAGCCTGCAATTTTTTTAATATCATCTTCCACGATGAACGTATCGAGATGATGTTTGTCGAGCGGCCCCTGTGAAAGCCAGCCTCCGAGATTAATTCCTCTTTGAAATCCTTCCAATCTTCGCATGATAAACCCTCCTGTAAAATATTTTTTATTGTGATTTCAAGATAACACCTTTCTGACATAAAAAATAATAAAATATTGTTTTTATTATCAAAATATTGTGATAATATATAGAAAAAGAATGGAGGTTTTCTTATGAGCCGGAAGTCTGAGCGTGAACTTGTAGTCCGTCAGTTCATACAGCGTGAGGAAGAAATTTATCATCCCGGATATGATACCGAACTGAATTTTTACGAGGGCGTAAGTGACGGAAGAATTACAGATGTGTATATGGAACTTAATGACGGCTACGGCGAGGTCGACAGTCCGGTGCGCGGGGTCCTTTCCACCAACAAAATCCGTAATCTGCGTTATCACATAATAGTTACGATTGCCATGATATCGCGTTTCTGTATCGAAAAAGGCATGGAACAGATAGAAAGCTATGCTCTCAGCGATTATTATATAAGGCAGCTTGATGAGACGGACACAGAGGCCGGCCTTCGCAGCCTGCACCGTGAGTGTGTCATAGATTACTCCACCCGTATGCGCAACCTGAGGCGCAGCCATGTAAATTCCATCCATTGCATCAAAGCAATGGATTATATCCAGAATCATCTTCATGAAAATATAAGCCTGGAATCTGTCGCTGCCGCTGTCGGCCTTGAGAAAACATATTTCTGCCGGCTGTTCACCCGGTCAGTGGGAATTGGTTTCCCTCACTATGTGATGCAGGAAAAAATAAAGGTCGCCTGCCGTATGCTTGAGCATTCGGAATATAATTGCACCGAGATATCAGAATTCCTTGCATTTTCATCAGGTGCATATTTCGGCCATATTTTCAAGAAAATCACAGGCCTCACACCGACGCAGTACCGCCGCCGCTCATATGGCAAACACTGGAGCAGATGACAGCGCGCGGGTACAGGGAGAGAAAACGAGCGGTTGAAAACAATGGAAGTGTATAGTATAGTAAAAATGTATTTGGATGCTTAAATCAAAAGCAGGGAGGAAGATTAGCAGAATGAAAATGAGTTTTTTTGCAATATTTGCATCGATGGGCCTGATACTGTTAATTGTATCGATAATACTTAAGAACAAAGATAAAAAGATGACCGGGCAATGTACTATGACGACAAAAGGGTGGGTCATAAAGTATACATTATGGAATAACAACGGAGTACATTTTCCTATAGTGAAATATATCGTAAATGACACTGAATATAATCAAAGACTTAAATACGGCTGGGTTGTAAAAAAATCATCATCATTTAATAAGATAAGAACCGAAGTAGAAAATGATGTTAAAGATGGGAATTTAGTAATTAAAAGTAATGCTCACATTTCTACCAATGCATTAAAAGAACATTTTCCGGTCGGAACGGAATTGGATGTTTTCTATAACCCACAGAATCCGGGCAAGAGTTATGTGATGAGATACGTAAAAAATCCTGCGGTAAAAGTTTTATTTATTATAGGCTTGGCATTTGTTATCCTGGCATTTATCGGACTTGCCTTTTTGCCAAAATAGAAAATAGCATCCCGCGGGGAGAACTGTTAGCAGGATAAGCCTATCGCCGCGTGAATTACATATTCCCCTTTCACATGTGACACAGCTCCGCCCGGCCAATGAATATATAAAATCCCCGGCATAAGACCTTCAGCGGCTGTTTGCACACGCCGGTGCTTAATCCGCCGAAGGCGGATTTCTAGCATCCGATGCGCGTGCAACCAAGCGAGAGCGTGCCGACTGAAGGCTTATGCCGGGTGAGTTTACTTAATCTATTTTGTACATATCGGTTGAAAGATATTTCATTCCGTTATCTGCCATCATTACGATGATATTTTTGCCGGCGTTCTCAGGGCGTCTGGCGATGATGGTAGCAGCGTTGAGAGCGGCAGCGGCGGACTGACCAAGGAAAAGACCGTCGGTGTGCGCGAGTTCGCGGCCTGTTGCGTAAGCGTCTTCGCCGTTGATGTCGAAGCATTCATCATATTTAAAATCTACGATGAAAGGTGCTTTTGCGGCATCAGGGAATCCCGGATCGTTGAATGGGTTTACACCGTCGATCGTGGCAGGATGCGGATTTTCAGGTGAAGGTCTTGATGAAATTGAAGGCTGTGCGGCGATGATTTTTACATCAGGATTTTTTTCACGGAAATATCTGCCGAGACCTGTTATGGTTCCTGCTGTTCCGGCAAGTGCTACGACATAATCGACTTTGCCGCCGGTAGCTTCCCAGATTTCAGGACCGGTGTGGTCGTAATGTGCGCCAGGGTTGGCTTCGTTGGCGAGCTGATTGATGAAGTAGTAGTGCGTAGGTTGTGCATCGCAGTATCTCTGGAGTGCATCCTGATAGAACTGCACGGTGAACGTTCCGTCTGCGAGAGCCTTGGCAACCTCAGGAAGGTCGGTCATGATATGTACGGTTGCGCCGTATGCTTTAAGAATCTGCTGTCTCTCGATTGACTGACCCGGTTCCATGAAGACTTCAAGCTTATATCCTCTTGAAGCGGAAAAAGCAGCGAGACCTATTCCGGTGTTACCGCTGGTGTTTTCAACGATAGTATCACCCGGCTTGAGAAGTCCTTTTTCTTCGGCAGCAAGTATCATATTTAATGCTGCACGGTCCTTGATGCTTCCGGATGGGTTGAAATATTCAAGTTTTCCGAGCACCTTTGCTTTGAGGTCATGTTTTTTCTCATATCCCACAAGCTCCATAAGTGGGGTGTTTCCTACGAGTTCTGCAATGTTTGTTACTATTTTTGACATATTTTTATCCTCCTGAGTATGTTATTTATTATATGGGTCTTCAATATAAGCCCCGATTTCCTTATCGTCGTTGATAAAATTATAAAATGACAGTATTGACGAGGCGCTTCCGGCACTTCCGAGATACAGACCCGCCCAAGGCTCGACCTCGCCCGGAAGATGTCTGTTCCATGCCGTGTACCAGCATCGTCTGCCGTCATCGGCAACCGAGTCGCCAAGCAGTGTGTCAACCGCAGCGCCCGCCGCCGCAAAAAATCTGTCCTCGTCGGTCAGTCTGTATACCGAGAGAAAATGCTCAATCATGCCAGCCGCGCCACAGCAGTAGCAGTAGGTGTGCCAATAGCCTTTGGAATGTATTCTAGGTGCGCCGGTTTTAAGGATGCCGTCCGTAAGTTTCACAATCCATTCCAGATATTCCGGCTTGCCGGTGACCTTATATAACTGGTAAAAAAGTCTTGAGGTTCCGATCGGTCCCTGACATACGCCAAGATAATGCAAATCCGGTTTGTATGGATCGTTATATCTTACCAGGGCTGCGTGCCGGTCTTTTGACAGATCGGCTATTGACCTGATATAGCCCGCTGCGCCTTCGGCCTGCCTGAGAAAAAGTTCATCCTTCGTGTGTTCGTACAGTTTGGCGAGTATGTAGCCGGTACCGGCCGTCCCATAGAAAAATCCCGGGAAAAATCCATGACTGCCAAGCCCGAATGCTTCGGTGTCCATGACATACCATCTGATGCCGTCCGGCGCTTCCTCGGCCTGTGCAGTTATAAAAAGACCGGCTTTCTTCGCAGCAAGCAGATATTCTTCTCGTCCTGTTTTTTCATAAATCCATATCAGATATAATATCAAACCGCCATCAGACAGAATCCCGAAATTGCCGCTCCAATAAATGCTGCCGTCATCGGCGCTGTCTGCCGCTGCAAGCAGCGTATCGCTGACATCAAGTGCATAATTCAGGTATTTTTCATCCTTGGTATCCTCGTACAGAAGATATGATACATATCCGCCGCCGGCAGGTCCGTTCATAAGTCCGGCCGCAATTCCGCGCATCGTGCCCTCTCCGGCATCTTCGTATGCCTTGGCACCGTCGTTGTGTGCAATCACGTAATTAATGCCGCCCTTTGCCTTGTCCAGATATGATGTCTCGCCCGTTACTCTGTAAAGCCTCAGAAAAAACAGTGCAATGCCGGCCGCGCCGCCATACAGGCTTGTGACGGAGGTCAGTGTGCTTCTCGGGTCAATGTCCTTGCCCGGCAGGACATCCCAATACAGACCGTCCCCATCTTCATGTTCATAATCGCTAAGCCACGTTGCTGTTTCTTTGACGGAATCCAACAGATCCGTATCAAACCAGTCTTCTATATCAGCCATTTTAATCACCTCGCTTAATTCATATCATAGTAGTATGATATGAATTATATTACCATATAATGGGATTGTCAATAGGAAAATTGCGGATATGTTAGGGTGGGAGGGCAAGCTACGAGCAGAAAAGATGAAATTGAAATTCCCACTGCTGTAGAGGAGAATATACTACGAGCCTTAACTATACACGTATGCGAAATTAAGACTATAAGATTTGATTAAATCTCTCTGATAAATTCATTGTATCATTTCTCTAAATATTTTCAAGTGAGTATGGAAAAAAATTGTAATATAATATATAATTTTTATACATTAAAACTTTATTTTATATTGGAGGTTGTTATATGAGAATTGGAATAGATATTGATAATGTAATAGCAGATTTAGATAAAACATTTTTAGAAGAATTTGAAAAAGAAGATAAAAATAAAAGAAATAAAGGAATTATAAATAAAAAAGCTAAACACATTACTGAAGGAATGTTTGATTGGAGCTCAGAAGAAATAGAAGATTTTATCTGCAATAATATGGATAGAATGGCTGAAAAATTCGATTTAATAGAAGATGCTAAGGAATATATTAATAAATTATATGAAGAAAACGAGATATTTTTAATAACACATAGATCAAATCATTTTTTTAAAAATCATGAATTAGTAACTATAAATTGGTTAAATGAAAAAGGTATAAAATATGATAAATTAGTATTTACAAAAAGCAGAGATAAAAGTCCAGAGTGTATTGAAAATAGTATTGATATTATGTTTGATGATGAAGCAGATAAATGTAAATACATATTAAACGCAGGAATAGAATGTTTTTTAATGAAAACAAGATATAATGAGAATTATAGTTTAAATATTCCAATAGTAAATGGATGGAAAGAAATATATAGTTTAATCTGTGAAAAAAATAAATATAATGTAATTTTGGATACAGATACATATAATGAAGCAGATGACCAATTCGCATTATCCTACTTACTAAAAAGCAAAGAAATATTCAACATTGATGCTATAACAATAGCACCTTTTAGACATGAAAAATGGCAAGGAACAGTTTCTGATTCTATAGATGCCAGTTACAATGAAGCATGTAAAGTATTTGATTTATTAGGTCTAAAAGATAAATCTATTATATTTAAAGGTTCCCGTGATTATTTAAAAAATGGATATAATGAAAGAAATTCAGCAGTTGATAAAATAATTGAAATTGCTAACAAAAATAAAAAAACATATATATTAGCAATAGGGTGTTTAACAAATATAGCATTAGCATTAAAATCTAACCCAGATATTGTTGATAAGATAGAAATTGTATGGTTAGGAAGTAACTTTTTATTTGGTACTAATAAAGATTTCAATTTTGATCAAGATGTAGAAGCGGTAAAAGTAGTTCTTGAATCAAAAGTTAAACTTACTGTTATGCCTTGTTCTCCTATAACATCGAATCTAATGACATCAATATACGAATTAGAAAGTGAATTAAAAGGCAAGAACGAATTATGCGATTATTTATGCTATAGATTTTATAATAGAGCCTATGGTCCTACTAAAAGATGGCCACTATGGGATATTAGTGTAATAGCATATATGATAAATAAAAATTGGTTTAATACAATGGAAGTTAGTTGTCCCCTTATAAATGCTGATAATACATTCAAACTAACCGAAAACAGGCATAACATTAAATTCGTTAATTATTTAAATGCAAATGAAATATTTAAAGATTTGTTTAGCAAATTAACAGATAATAATTAAATGATAAAGACAATGTTGAGATAATATTGTCTTTATCGTTTTTATAATTTTTCCTCTTTTTTTGAAGACTATTATATAAAAATAAAAACTTACGAACTTTTAAGTCCGTAAGTTGATTTC
>ERZ780117.24-NODE-24-length-79800-cov-7.909436_pt1 | contig 79800 bp, 54 predicted proteins | sample MGYA00510985_ERZ780117 | MGnify/ENA primary metagenome ERZ780117 (study PRJEB29588, sample SAMEA2159553) | human gut metagenome | biome: human gut; feature: human-associated habitat; material: faeces | place: Denmark | collected 2008/2010 ...
AACAAAGATTATCAGCCCGGGAACAGTTATCGTTTCTGCCGGTGGTGAAGTATCTGACATCAAGAAAGTCGTTTCTCCGGTAATGGTCAACAAAGCGAAATCTACCTTCTATCATATTGACTTCAGCTTCGATCAGCTTCGTCTGGGTGGTTCAGCCTTTGCACAGTCACTCAACAAGGTGGGCGACGACGTGCCTACCGTGCAGAACCCCGAATACTTCCGCGACGCCTTCCTGGCCGTTCAGGAGCTGGTGAACAAGGGCCTCATCCTGGCCGGACACGATATCTCGGCCGGCGGTCTTATCACCACCCTGCTCGAGATGTGCTTCTCGAACATGGAGGGAGGTATGGAAATCAGCCTCGACAAGATTAAGGAAAACGACCTCGTCAAGATACTCTTTGCCGAAAACCCGGGTATCGTCATCCAGGTGGCCGACAAGCACAAGGACGAAGTGAAGAAGATACTCGAAGACGCCGGCGTGGGCTTCGTGAAGATTGGCAAGCCGACCGACGAACGCCACATCCTCGTGGAGAAGGACGGTGCCACCTACCAGTTCGGCATCGACTACATGCGCGACGTGTGGTACTCCACTTCATACCTGCTCGACCGTCGCCAGTCGATGAACGGTTGCGCCAAGAAACGCTTCGAGAACTACAAGATGCAACCCATGGACCTGGCTTTCATGCCGGGCTTCACAGGTAAGCTCTCGCAATACGGCATCAGCCCCGACCGCCGTACGCCGAGCGGCATCCGCGCCGCCATCATCCGCGAGAAGGGTACGAACGGCGAACGCGAAATGGCCTACTCGCTCTACCTGGCCGGCTTCGACGTGAAGGACGTCACGATGACCGACCTCGTGAGCGGACGCGAAACGCTGGAAGACGTCAACATGATTGTCTTCTGCGGTGGTTTCTCCAACTCCGACGTACTCGGCTCGGCCAAGGGCTGGGCAGGCGCCTTCCTCTTCAACCCCAAGGCGAAAGAAGCGCTCGACAAGTTCTATGCCCGTGAAGATACTCTTTCATTGGGCGTGTGCAACGGTTGCCAGCTGATGATGGAGCTCAACCTCATCAACCCCACCGACGAGAAACGCGGACGCATGCTCCACAACGACTCGCACAAGTTCGAAAGCCGCTTCCTGGGCGTCACGATCCCGACCAACCGGAGCGTGATGTTCGGTTCGCTGAGCGGTAGCAAGCTGGGCATCTGGGTGGCCCACGGCGAAGGCAAGTTCTCTCTGCCCTACGACGAAGACCACTACAACATCGTGGCCAAGTACACCTACGACGAGTATCCCGGCAATCCCAACGGTTCCGACTACTCCGTGGCAGGTATCGCCAGCCCCGACGGACGCCACCTGGCCATCATGCCCCACCTGGAGCGTGCCATCTTCCCGTGGCAGAACGCCTACTATCCCGCCGACCGCCTGCATCACGACGAGGTGACGCCGTGGATAGAAGCCTTCGTCAACGCCCGCAAGTGGGTGGAAGAGAAGACCCGATAACTGAGAATAATCAGGAAAGAGGGTGTATCAAATGAAATGGTTCATCAGCATGCAATGTCATCCTGAACGAAGTGAAGGACCTCAATATTGCTTCCGAGATTCTTCGCTTTGCTCAGAATGACAAGACATGGATACTTTCTCATTTTTTTGATACATCCTCTTTACCTCTGTTTTTCCCTGCAAGGGACACTTGTCCCATTTAGAAACCATTCCGTTCGCCGCCTGTCCATCATGAAGAAGTATATCCTGCTGATTGTTGTCCTGTATCTGCTGCCCGCCGTCGTCCGCGCACAGACCTATAAATATATAGGTGTGGAAGACGGATTGAGCAACCGGCAGGTGTATGCCATCGAGAAGGACCGGAAAGGCTACATGTGGTTCCTGACGCCCGAAGGCCTCGACCGCTACAACGGAAAAGACTTCAAGCACTACAAGCTGATGGACGGAGAGGAAGAACTCAACTCGGCCATCAACCTGAACTGGCTCTACCTGGACTCGGAAGGAGTGTTGTGGGAAATCGGCAAGAAGGGACGCGTCTTCCGCTACGACGCCCGGCACGACCGCTTCCGCCTGGCCTACAAGCTTCCCCAGCAGGCCGACAAGGAGCACAATACCCCCGTCAGCTACGGCTATGTGGACAACCGGGGGCAGATATGGCTCTGCACCCGCCACCTGATATACCTCTACAACAGCCGCAACGGCCAGGTGACGTACATCCGCAACCGGGTGGACGAGAACATCACCAGCATCCTGCAGACCGACGACACCCACTACTTCATCGGCACCGACCACGGAGTGCATTACGCCACGCTGAAGGACGGCATCCTGCAACTGGAGCCTTGCGACAAGCTCGACGCACTGAACCTCCAGGTCAACGAGCTCTACCTGGACAAGGCCACACGGAAAGTGTTCATCGGCACGTTCCTGAAAGGCATCTTCGTGTACGACCTGAACCGGCACCGCCTCGACCAGCTACAGACGGAGCTGACCGACATCACCATCAACTGCATCCGCGACTTCGGCCTGAACACCCTCCTCATCGCCACCGACGGCGCTGGCGTCTACCGCCTGAACACCGACACCTACGAATGCGAACCCTACATCACCGCCGACTACAACCGCTACAACGCCATGAACGGCAATAGCATCACCGACCTCTACATCGACGACGAACGGCGCATCTGGATGGCCAACTTCCCCATCGGCATCACCGTGCGCGACAACCGCTATGCCGACTTCCAATGGATCAAGCACTCCATCGGCAACCGCCAGTCGCTCGTCAACAACCGCGTGAACGCCATCATCGAGGACCGCGACGGCGACCTGTGGTTTGCCACCGACAACGGCATCAGCCTCTACAACGACCGGCAGGAGCAATGGACCTCCTTCCTGAGCATGTTCGACCCCGCCAACCCCAACAAAAGCCACTCCTACATTTCGCTCTGCGAGGTGGAGCCGGGCATCATCTGGGCGGGCGGATACTCCTCGGGCATCTACCAGATAGACAAACGTAGCCGCACGGTGCAGTTCTTCACCCCCGGCTCGATGGGCAATGCCAGCATCCGCGCCGACAAGTACATCCGTGCCATCCTGAAGACCGGCGACGGAAAGATATGGGCAGGCGGCTACTACAACCTCAAGGAGATAGACTACCGGCAACGGCAGGTGCGCCTCGTCGAAGGCTTCTCGGACATCACCGCCCTGGCCGAAAACGACTCCGCCCACCTGTGGGTGGGCACCGTCAACGGCCTCTACCGCCTCGAAAAGAAAAGCGGGAAGGCCGAATACATCGAGCTGCCCGTGGAGTCGCACTACGTCTACGCCCTCTACCAATCGGCCGACCGCCGGCTCTACATCGGAACCAACAACACGGGCCTCCTGGTCTACGACCTCGACGAGAAGCAGTTCTTCCACTTCAACAAGGACAACAGCTCGCTCCTCTCCAACAACGTCTACTGCATCCTGCCCGACGGCGAGGGAGGCATCTTCCTGAGCACCGAGAACGCACTGACCACCTTCGCCCCCCATAGCAAGACCTTCCACAACTGGACGAAGGAACAGGGCCTCAAGGCCGAGCACTTCAACCCCTCGGCAGGCACCCTGCGGCGCAACGGCCAGCTCATCTTCGGCAGTACCGACGGAGCCATCGAGTTCGACAAGAACATGGTCTTGCCCGACCACTACACCACCAAGATGGTGTTCAGCGACTTCAAGGTGCTCTACGAGACCGTCTATCCCGGCGACAAGCACTCCCCGCTGACCACCGACATCGACGACACCCACCTGCTCCGCCTGAAGTACAACCAGAACATCTTCTCCCTGCAGGTGTCGTCCATCAACTACGACTATCCCTCGCTGGTGCTCTACTCCTGGAAGCTGGAAGGCTTCTACGACAAGTGGAGCCAGCCGGGCCGCAACAACATCATCAGCTTCACCAACCTGAGCCCCGGCGAATATGTCCTGCGGGTAAGGGCCATCTCCAACGAGAACCACGATACGGTGCTCGAAGAGCGGAGCCTCCCCATCGTCATCGCCCAGCCCGTATGGTTCAGCTGGTGGGCGTGGCTTGTCTACGTTCTCTTCACGCTGGGTGCCCTGACCACGGCCCTGCGCATCTACCTCCTGCGCAAGCAGAAGCGCGAGTCGAACGAGAAGATACGCTTCTTCATCAACACCGCCCACGACATCCGCACCCCGCTGACCCTCATCAAGGCGCCGCTCGAGGACCTGGCCAACCATGAACACCTGAGCGAAAGCGGACGAAACAACATCAACACCGCCCTGCGCAACGTCCACGTGCTTCTGCGCCTCACTACCAACCTCATCAACTTCGAGCGTGCGGACACGTACGGAGGCAAGCTCCGCGTGGCCGAATACGAACTGGGCGCCTACCTGGAAGAAACCGTCAACATCTTCCGCGAATACGCCAAGGTGAGACGCATCAGCCTGACCTACGAGAAGAACTTCGAGTACCTCAACGTGTGGATGGACAAGGACAAGATGGACTCCATCCTGAAGAACATCCTCTCCAACGCGCTGAAGTATACGCCCGACGGCGGACGTGTGACCGTTGTAGCGACGGAGACGGCCGAACAATGGAGCGTGGAAGTGAGGGATACGGGCATCGGCGTGCCGGCCGACGAGCAGAAGAAGCTCTTCAAGATGCACTTCCGGGGCAGCAACGCCGTCAATTCCAAGATTGCGGGAAGCGGCATCGGCCTGCTGCTCGTGCGCAAGCTCGTGCGTCTGCACAAGGGACGCCTCAATTTCAGCAGTGCCGAAGGCAAAGGCTCTGTCGTGAAGATAGCCTTCCCCAGGAACAAGAAGCACTACCAGAAAGCCTTTGCGGCCATCACGGGAGGCATGCCGGCCGACTCCACGCCCGACACCGCCCTGCGGCAACAACCGGCCGATGGAGCTCAAGCGCCCCATCGGGCCGCCCCTGCCGTCACCCCGACGTCCCTGCCGAAGATACTGGTCGTGGAAGACAACGACGAGCTGAGGAACTACCTGAAGAATACCCTCGCGGCCGAATACACCATACAGGCCTACAACAACGGCAAGCAGGCGCTCGAAGTGGTGAGGGACTATGCGCCCGACCTTATCATCTCGGACATCATGATGCCTGAGATGCGGGGCGACGAGCTCTGCCGCATCCTGAAGCAGGACATCAATACCTCGCACATCCCCATCGTGCTGCTCACCGCGCTCAACAACGAGCAAAGCATCATCGAAGGCCTGCAGACGGGTGCCGACGAATACATCGTGAAGCCCTTCAACGTGGGCATCCTGCGGGCCACCATCGCCAACCTCCTGCAAAACCGCCGCCTGCTGCTCAACAAATACACCAAGCTGGCCCTGAACGACGAGAAACCCGAGGCGGAATCGGGATGCAACAATTGCACGGACGACCTCGACTGGAAGTTCATCGCCTCCGTGACGCGCTATGTGGAAGAAAACCTCGAGAAGAGCGACTTCAACGTCGACTCCCTCTGTGCCCTGATGAACATGAGCCGCACCAGCTTCTACAACAAGCTGAAGGCCCTGACCGACCAGGCACCCGCCGACTACATCCGCATCATCCGCCTGAAGCGGGCCGCCAAGCTGCTCCGTGAGAAGCAGCACAACATCACCGAGATAGCGGAACTGACCGGCTTCAACGACGTGAAGTATTTCCGCGAAGTATTCAAGAAGTATTACAAGGTGAGCCCCAGCCAATATGCGAAGGGAGAGGGCGAACCGACTGACCAAGCAAAAAAATAGAAACAAACAGACATGAACATTTATCTGGAAGCATTCTCCATCTTCTTCAAGATAGGAGCCTTTACCATCGGGGGAGGCTATGCCATGGTGCCCCTCATCGAGAACGAAATAGTAACGAAACGCAACTGGATTGCCAAGGACGACTTCATCGACCTGCTGGCCATCGCCCAGTCGTCGCCCGGCATCCTGGCCGTCAACATCTCCATCTTCATCGGCTACCGTCTGCGGGGCATCCGCGGGAGCCTTGTCACGGCGCTGGGCACCATCCTGCCTTCGTTTCTCATCATCCTGGGCATCGCCCTCTTCTTCCACAACTTCAAGGAGAACACCGTGGTGGAGCGCATCTTCAAGGGCATCCGTCCGGCCGTGGTGGCCCTCATCGCCGCGCCCACGTTCAGCATGGGCAAGTCGGCCCGCATCAACCGCTACAACCTGTGGATACCCGTCGTGTCGGCCCTGCTCATCTGGCTCCTGGGCTTCTCGCCCATCTGGATCATCATCGCCGCGGGCGTAGGCGGATTCTTCTACGGAAAGTGGAAATCAAGACACGCGGAGAAAGCGGAGAAAGAAGAAAATGTACAACCATAACCCCCTGAAAATTCAAGAATTATGATATACCTGCAATTATTTTACACGTTCTTCAAGATAGGATTGTTCGGCTTCGGAGGCGGCTATGCCATGCTCTCCATGATACAGGGCGAGGTCGTGACGCGCTACGACTGGCTGACGCCGCAGGAGTTTACGGACATCGTGGCCATCAGCCAGATGACGCCCGGCCCCATCGGCATCAACTCGGCCACCTACGTGGGCTTCACGGCCACGGGCAGCGTGTGGGGCTCGGTCGTCGCCACCCTTGCGGTCGTGCTCCCCTCGTTCATCCTGATGCTCACCATCAGCAAGTTCTTCCTCAAATATCAGAAGCATCCGGCCGTAGAGGCCGTCTTTGCCGGCCTGCGTCCTGCGGTGGTGGGCTTGCTCGCCTCGGCCGCCCTGGTGCTGATGAATGCCGAGAACTTCGGCTCGCCCACCGAGGACACCCGCTCGTTCGTCATCAGCTGCATCATCTTCCTCTTGGCCTTCGTGGGCACCAAGAAGTACAAGCTGAACCCCATCGGCATGATTGTGGCCTGCGGGGTGGCGGGGCTGATACTTTATTAAAGCTTGATTTTCTTCTTCACCGACTTCGACTCGTTGTGCAGACGGTCGAGGGCGGTCACCACGTAGCGGTACTTCGTCTTGCCGTCTTCGTAGGGCAACTTGTACCACGGCTGGTTGGTGATGGCCACAATGTGCGACGGGTCGTCGATGTTCACCTTCTCCTTGTCGGCAAAGCGGTAGACCACGTAGCGCACGGCACGGTCCATCTCGTCCTTATACTTCGGAGCCGTCCAGAAGAGGATGTAGCCGTCGGCCGTCCACACGGGCTTCAGCTTGCGCACCTTGCCGGGCGCCTTGTCGTCCATGAAGTCGAACACGGGCGGCAGGGCGGGATACTTGTGATACTCGGCCACCAGCGCGTCGCGGTACTTGCCCGCATTCTCCACCACCGCACCGGCATACCACTGGCAACTTCCGCCAATCGTCTGGTAGGCACGTTGCAGGGCCATCTTGGCGGGCAGCTGGTTGATGTTGGGGTTCTTGGGGTCGGTATGCTGGACGGTGTTCATCACCGACTGGCCGATGAAGAGCGGACGCCCGCCGCTATGCTTGGCCCACCAGTCGACCAGCACGGCATAGTCGGCCACCGGATGGCCTATCTGCCAATACAGCTGGGGAATGTTGTAGTCTATCCACCCCTCGCGCGCCCAAAGCAACACGTCGGCATAGAGGTCGTCGTAGTTCTGCAGGCCGCGGGTCTTGCTTCCCAGCGGGTCGCTCGACTCGTTGCGGTAGATGCCGAAGGGCGACACGCCGAACTTGACCCACGGCTTCAGGGCGCGCACCGTCTCGTGAATCTTGCGGATGAGCAGGTTGACGTTGCTCCGCCGCCAGTCGCCGATGTTGTCGAATCCGCCGCCATAGCGGACAAAGCTGGCCGTATCGGGGAACTCCACCCCCTTGACGGGATAGGGATAGAAATAGTCGTCCATGTGGATGGCATCGACGTCGTAGCGCGACACGATGTCGCTCACCACCTGACAGATGTAGTCGCGGCTCTGCGGCAGGGCGGGGTCGAAGAAGAGCTGGTTGCCGTACGTCAGGAACCACTCGGGATGGCGGTTGTAGACGTGCTGGGGAGCCAGCGGATGGTCGAGCGACGTCTTCACGCGATAGGGGTTGATCCAGGCATGAAACTCCATGCCGCGCTTGTGGCACTCGTCTATCATGAACTGCATGGGGTCCCAATAGGGTTGCGGAGCCTGCCCCTGCACGCCCGTCAGGAAGCGGCTCCAGGGCTCCAGCTTCGAGGCATAGAGGGCGTCGGCCTCGGGGCGCACCTGGAAGATGATGGCATTGATGCCCGCCCCCTGCAGGGAGTTGAGTTGGCTGATGAGGGTGGCCTGCATCTGCGAGGCCGTCATGCCCTTGAACTGCCCGTTCACCGTCTGTATCCAGGCGGCGCGGAATTCACGTTTGGGATAGCGGGGTTGCCCCAGCTCCTGCGCCCAGGCGGCACACGAGGCCAGCAGCAGCACCCACACGAATAAGTTTTTCAGTTTCATTGTTTTCATCCGTTTATACATAACGGACGCAAAGATAGTGCAAAGCGGGAGAAGTGCCAAGCCCCCGTCCCAAAACAAGCTCGGTTTTGCTCCACGACCGGCAATGTTTTGCCCTGAAAGAAGCAATGTTTTCCTCCCCAAAAAGCAATGTTTTTCACCATAAAAAGCAATGCTTTTCCCCCGGAGAGACATGCTCCACAAAAAAGAGGGCGGACAAATTTGACAAAATACGGTCAAATATTGCGGTTTGATTTGTTTTTCCGTAACTTCGCAGGTCATAAGCGAAGACACAACATGAGCGAAACAGATTCCATCATCATAAAAGGCGCCCGCGTCAACAACCTGAAGAACATCGACGTCGAGATACCGCGAGGCCGGCTGGTAGTCATCACCGGCCTGTCGGGCTCGGGCAAGTCGTCGCTGGCCTTCGACACCCTCTACGCCGAGGGGCAGCGCCGCTATGTGGAAAGCCTCAGCAGCTATGCCCGCCAGTTCCTGGGACGCATGAGCAAGCCCGAGTGCGACTATATCAAGGGCATCCCCCCCGCCATCGCCATCGAGCAGAAGGTGAACAGCCGCAATCCGCGCTCCACCGTGGGCACCTCGACCGAAATCTACGAATACCTGCGCCTGCTCTACGCCCGCATCGGCCGCACCTTCAGCCCCGTCAGCGGGCAGGAGGTGAAGAAGCATTCGGCCGAAGACATCGTCCAGTGCATGCTGGAGTATCCCGAAGGCACCCGCTTCACCGTCCTCACTCCCCTGCTCGTCCCCCAGGGACGCACCCTGAAGGAGCAGCTCGACATCGACCTGAAGCAGGGCTTCACCCGCCTGGAAGTGAACGGGCAGGCCGTCCGCATCGACGAATATGAACCCCACGAGGGCGACACCCTCTTCCTCCTGATAGACCGCCTGACGGCTTCGGCCGAGAAGGACACCGTGAGCCGCCTGACCGACTCCGTGGAGACGGCCATGTACGAGGGCGACGGTGCCTGCCTCCTGCGCTTCTACCAACCCGACGGCACTACCCGCCTCTACCGCTTCAGCACCAAGTTCGAGGCCGACGGCATCACCTTCGAGGAGCCCAACGACCAGATGTTCTCCTTCAACTCGCCCATGGGCGCCTGCCCCGAGTGCGAAGGCTTCGGCCGCGTCATCGGCATCGACGAGCATCTGGTAGTGCCCAACCGCGCCCTGTCCGTCTACGACGGAGCCGTGATGTGCTGGCGCGGCGAGAAGATGGGCGAATGGCGCGACATGGTCATCCGCGGAGCCGAGAAGGCTGGCTTCCCCATCTTCACCCCCTACTACCAGCTGACCGACGAGCAGCGCCGCATGTTGTGGGAGGGTACGCCCTACTTCGAAGGCATCAACGCCTTCTTCCGCATGTTGCAGGAGAACCAGTACAAGATACAATACCGCGTGATGCTGGCCCGCTACCGAGGCAAGACCATCTGTCCGCGTTGCCACGGCAGCCGCCTGAAGCCCGAAGCGGGCTACGTGCGGGTAGGCGGACGCAACATCTCGGAGCTGGTGGACCTACCCATCACCGACCTGAAGGAATTCTTCGACCGTCTGAAGCTGACCGACCACGAAATGCAGGTGGCCAGCCGCATCCTGACGGAGATAAACAGCCGCATCCGCTTCCTCATCGACGTGGGCCTGGGCTACCTGACGCTGAACCGCCTGAGTAACTCCCTGTCCGGCGGCGAAAGCCAGCGCATCAACCTGGCCACCTCGCTGGGCAGCAGCCTCGTGGGAAGCCTCTACATACTGGACGAGCCCAGCATCGGCCTCCATAGCCGCGACACGGACAAGCTCATCCACGTCCTGCGCCAGCTCCAGCAGCTGGGCAACACGGTGGTCGTCGTGGAGCACGACGAAGAAATCATCCGAGCCGCCGACTACATCATCGACATCGGCCCCAAGGCCGGACGCCTGGGAGGCGAGGTGGTGTACCAGGGCGACATGAAGGACCTACAGAAGCATAGCAACAGCTACACCGTGCGCTACCTGCTGGGCGAGGAGACCATCCCCGTGCCTGCGCAACACCGCCCGTGGAACAACTATATCGAGATAAAGGGTGCTCGCGAGAACAACCTCAAGGGTATCGACGTGCGCTTCCCCCTGAACGTGATGACGGTGGTGACGGGCGTCAGCGGCTCGGGCAAGAGTACGCTGGTGCGCGACATCTTCTACCGCGCCCTGAAGCGCGAGCTGGACGAGTGCAGCGAACGGCCGGGCGAGTTCGTAAGCATCGGCGGCGACCTGCGCAACCTGCGCAACGTGGAGTTCGTCGACCAGAACCCCATCGGCAAGTCGTCGCGAAGCAACCCCGTGACCTACCTCAAGGCCTACGACGAGATACGCAAGCTCTATGCCGACCAGCCGCTGTCCAAGCAGATGGGCTACACCGCCGGCTACTTCAGCTTCAATAGCGAAGGCGGCCGTTGCGAGGAGTGCAAGGGCGAAGGCACCATCACCGTGGAGATGCAGTTCATGGCCGACCTGGTGCTGGAGTGCGAGTCGTGCCACGGCAAGCGCTTCAAGCCCGACACGCTGGAGGTGCGCTTCCACGACGCCAACATCTACGACGTGCTCGAGATGACCGTTGACCAGGCCATCGAATTCTTCAGCCAGTACGGCCAGAAGAAAATCGTCAAGAAGCTCATCCCGCTACAGGACGTGGGCCTAGGCTACATCAAGCTGGGGCAGTCGTCGTCCACCCTCTCGGGCGGCGAGAACCAGCGCGTCAAGCTGGCCTACTACCTGAGCCTGGAGAAGGCCGACCCGACGCTCTCCATCTTCGACGAGCCCACCACCGGCCTCCACTTCCACGACATCCGCAAGCTGCTCGAAGCCTTCGACGCCCTCATCCGCCGCGGACACAGCATCGTCATCATCGAGCACAACCTGGACGTCATCAAGTGTGCCGACTACGTGATAGACCTCGGCCCCGAAGGAGGCGACCGCGGCGGCAACCTGGTCGTGGCAGGCACGCCCGAAGAAGTGGCCGCCTGTGCCGCCAGCTACACGGGGCAGTTCCTGAAAGAAAAATTGAACGTACAACCATAATAACGATATACATCATGAAAAATCCAGACGTAATACTCACCATAGCCGGTTCCGACCCCTCGGGCGGAGCAGGCATACAGGCCGACATCAAGACCATCTCGGCTCTCGGCAGCTATGCCGCCGCCGCCATCACGTCCATCACCGTACAAAACACGCAGACGGTATCGCTCGTGCAATACCTGCCCGCCGTGCTGGTGAGAGACCAGATCAAGGCCGTACTCGACGACCTCGACGTCAAGGCCGTCAAGATAGGCATGACCGGCCAGTATGACACCATCAAGGCCATCAGCAGCCTGCTGCTGAAGCGGCGCGACCTGCCCGTCGTACTCGACCCCGTCATGGTCTCGACCAGCGGACGCCGCCTGACGGACGACAAGGCCCTCCGTGCCCTGCCCCTCTTCCTGCTGCCCCTGAGCCGCGTGGCCACCCCCAACCTGCACGAGGCATCGACCCTGCTGGGAGCCCGGATACGCACCGTGGACGAGATGAAGCAGGCCGCCCGCGCCATGTACGGACGCCACCAGTGTGCCTTCCTCATCAAGGGCGGACACATGGAAGGCGAAGAGATGGTGGACGTGCTCTACGACGGCGACTTCCACTTCTTCACCTCGCCCCGCATCGACACGCCCAACCTGCACGGCACCGGCTGCACCCTTTCGTCGGCCATCGCCACCTTCATCGGACGGGGATGCGAGCTGCCCGAAGCCATTGCCCAAGCCAAGGAATACCTCAACCGTGCCCTCCAGGCCGGAAGCCAGCTGCGCATCGGGCACGGCAACGGCCCCCTGTGGCACATGGCGGACCAGTTTCCCGTAGAGGCATGAAGCTCGTAGTCATCACCGCCCCCGACTTCCTGCCCGACGAGGCCCAAGCCCTGACACAGCTCCTGGACGCCGGCCTCGACCGCCTGCACCTGCGCAAGCCCGGCTGTACGGAGGAGGAGCTCGAAACCCTCATCAGCCTCCTGCCGGCGGAGCACTACGGGCGCATCAGCCTGCACGACCATTTCGCCCTGCAGGCCCGCTACCGCCTGGGAGGCATCCATCTGAACGGACGCAATCCCCATGCACCCGAAGGGTTCAAGGGACTGCTGAGCCGTTCGTGCCACTCGCTGGAGGAGGTGGCCCGATTCGGTCCGCTGACCGACTATTACTTCCTGAGCCCCATCTTCGACAGCATCTCCAAGCAGGGCTACCGCGCGGCCTTCGACCCGGAGCAGCTCCGACAGGCCGCCCGCGAAGGCATCCTGACCCGCAGGACCATCGCCCTGGGCGGCGTGACGGCCGACAAACTTTCCCTGCTCCACGACCTCGGTTTCGGAGGCGCCGCCCTGCTGGGCGACATCTGGAAGGACTACCGCTCGGCCGCCGACCTCCCCGCCCTGCTCGCCCGCTTCGGCGAACTGGTGCGCATTGCCCGGGAGGTGGAAAAGGCATGACGGCGCACGACGGCCATCCCGCCCCGCAACCATCCGTTCCAAGACTTTATGACAAAGTGCTGTGTGACCTGCTCACGCAGTGCTTCGTCATGCCCTCATGAAGTGCTTTGTCACCCTCTCACGAAGCACTGTGTCGCACCCTCACGAAGCACCGTGTCGCACTGCCACGAAGCACTTCGTCGTCTTCCCTCCCCTCCGGGCATAAAAAAGGCAGGAAACACTCCGCTCGCGGCGGTGCGTTTCCTGCCTTTTCTGTGGCTGCCGGGCAGCCTTCTGTCCTTACTTCTTCAGGCGGGCGATGATTTCATCGGCTACCTTCTTGCCGGACATCAGCATGCCGCCGAAGATGGGTCCCATACGCGGTGTGCCCGATACGGCCGATGCTGCCATGCCGCAAACGTAGAGGCCGGGGTAGATTTCCTTGGTGCCGTTCACCACTTCTTCCTCGCCGGCGGCTACGTCCAGCGAGCGTTCGCCGATGACGGCGCCGGTCTCGGTGGCCAGGCGGATGCCGTTCTTGCGGGCTACGGTGGCGGCTATCTCACTGTCGTGGCCGGTACCGTCGATGACTACCTTGGCCAGAATGTTCAGCGGGTCGACGTGCAAGCCCTCGCGGAGCACCGGTGTCCAGTTGACTACCACACCGCTTACCTGATTGTTCTTGAAGATGACATCCTCCACCGAGTAGCAGTTGAAGATGGTGGCTCCGGCATGAACGGCATGATAGAGCAGCGAAGAGGTGCTCTCAACCGAATCCATTACGTACAGCCCGTCGCCAAAAGGCGCATGATTGATTTCGAATTCGCGCACGATGTCCATGGCTTCTTCCTGGATGACAATCTGATTGAACATCATGGCGCCACCCCACATGCCACCGCCGGGCGCCAGTTTACGGTCGAACTGGGCTACCTTCAATCCCGCCTTGGCCAGGTAGTAGGCTGCCACAATACCCGAAGGACCGCCGCCTACGATGGCTACATCGAGGTCGAGGTTCTTCTCCAACTTCTCAAAATAGGTACTGATGATACCCTGTGATACTTTAGTTTCTATCATTTTCATATAATATAATAATGTGTAATCTGGTTTCTTTTCTCAGCGGTCTCCGTCCTCGGGCACCGTTTCGCCACCGGTATAATCGCAGTCGGTCAGGCGCTGACTGATGCGCATGGCGCAGAAATGGGGGCCACACATAGTACAGTACTTGCCGTTCAAGTGGTTGGCTTCCCGGTAATACTGCAACGCGCGCTCGGGGTCGAGGCTGAGGTTAAACTGGTCTTTCCAGCGGAATTCGTAGCGTGCCTTACTGAGGGCGTTGTCACGAACCTCGGCTCCAGGATGGCCTTTGGCAAGGTCGGCGGCATGGGCAGCTATCTTATAGGTGACCACACCCACGCGCACGTCTTCCTTCTGAGGCAGGGCCAGGTGCTCTTTGGGCGTGACGTAGCAGAGCATGGCCGTTCCCAGCCAGCCTATCTGGGCGGCTCCGATGGCACTGGTGATGTGGTCGTAGCCGGGCGCAATGTCGGTCACGATGGGGCCCAGCGTATAGAAAGGCGCCCCATGACACTTCTCTATCTGCCGCTCCATGTTCTCTTTTATCTTGTGCATCGGCACGTGGCCGGGACCTTCGATAAAGGCCTGTACGTTCTTGGCCCAGGCCCGCTGCACGAGTTCTCCCATGGTGTCGAGCTCGGCAAACTGGGCTTTGTCGTTGGCATCGTAGATGGCACCGGGGCGCAGGCCGTCGCCAAGCGAGAGGGCCACGTCGTATCGGGCACAGATATCGCAGATGTCATCGAAGTGTTCATAGAGGAAACTCTCCTGCTGGTGTACCTTGCACCACTGGGAAATGATGCTTCCGCCGCGGCTCACCATGCCGCAGAGGCGGTCTCCAGCGTAGTGGATGTTCTTCAGACGGATGCCGCAATGGATGGTGAAGTAGTCCACGCCCTGCTCGCACTGCTCGACAAGGGTGTCGCGAAACAGTTCCCAAGTGAGGTCTTCGGCACGGCCGCCAACCTTCTCCATGGCCTGATACATGGGCACGGTGCCTACGGGAACGGGGCAGTTTCGTATAATCCACTCGCGCGTCTCGTGGATATTCTCGCCCGTAGAGAGGTCCATCAGCGTGTCTCCTCCCCACTTGCAGCTCCAGATGGCCTTCTCCACTTCCTCCTCGATGGTGGAGGTTGTGGCGGAATTGCCGATGTTCGTATTGATTTTCACCAGGAAGCGCGAGCCGATAATCATGGGTTCGGCCTCGGGATGATTGACGTTTGCGGGCAGAACGGCACGGCCGGCGGCTATCTCCTGCCGCACGAACTCGGGCGTGATATAGGACTCGATGCCCAGTTCGCGGTTGTTCATGTTCTCACGAATGGCCACGTATTCCATCTCGGGAGTAATGATTCCCTGCTTGGCGTAGTACATCTGCGACACCTGGCAGCCGGCCTTTGCCCGGTAAGGCAGGCAGATGTGCTCGAAGCGCAGGTGGTCCAGACTGCGGTCGGCCAGTCGCTGACGGCCGTATTCCGACGAGATTTCCTTGAGCTGCTCCACCTCGCGGCTGCGTATCCACTGCTCGCGCAGGCGGGGAAGCCCCTTGCGGAGGTCGATGGAAACGGCGGGGTCGCTGTAGGGCCCGCTGGTGTCGTAGACATAGACAGGCGGGTTCTGCCGCGTGACGCGGCGGCCTTCCTCGATGCTGACGGTGGGCGTCAGGCTGACGCGCCGCATGCCTACCCGCACGTCGGGGTGGATTTCGCCCCGCAGATAGACCTTTTCCGAGTCGGGAAAGGTGATTCGAATGTTGTCTTCCATATACTTATTGCGTTATTGTTGGGTTAGTCTGATGATGCGTTCCATCTCGCGGACGGGGTCTTCGGCCTGCAGGATGCTGCCGCTGAGGGCAATGCCGTTGAGGCCTGTGGAACGGAGAGCGGGTATGTCGTCCGCCCCGATGCCCCCGATGCCCACGATGGGAAGGCGGATTCCCGCCTCGTCCATCCGGTCCAGGATGCGGGTGTAGCCATCCAAGCCGAGGATGGGTGCGAGGTTTTTCTTCGTTGTAGTGTAGCGGAAAGGCCCGCATCCGATGTAGTCGGCCCCGGCCCGATGGAGGCGGAGAATGTCTTCAAACGTGTTGGCCGTACCGCCTATGATGAACTCGGGGCCGAGGTAAGTGCGGGCTTCGTCGACGGGCATGTCGAGACGGCCCAGGTGTACGCCGTCGGTATGCAGGCGTTTCGCGAGCTCCACACGGTCGTCCAGCACGAAATAGGCGCCGAAGTCGCGGCACAAGGCCTGCACTTCGCGAGCCACGGGTTCCACTTCTTCGTCCGTGGCGTCCTTCATTCGCAGCTGTATCCAGCGGCATCCTCCCTCGAGCGCGATACGGGCAGACTGGGGATAACTGATGGTTTCGGTGTAATGGGTGATGAACTGTACTTGAAACATATCGCTCCTTTCTGTGGTTTGACGTCGGGTTAAGGGATGACAGAAAGGGAACCGTGCGTGGTGTGCTCCGCGGGCAGCGGATGCAAGAAGCATACTCAAGAAAATCCCTCCGACGGCATGACCCGTATCAGGTTCTATGGGTATAATCTCAGCCCCGCGCTTTCGCAAGGCACCCCCTTTTCTGAAATCTGCGACAAATAACGGAATAAAAATCGGAAATTGCAAGGTTTTTGGGTGATTTTTCACGGCGGGCGGGGCGGAGAAGGCCGGTGTCCGAGGGAGGCGGACGGGGGCTTTGGAGGGCAAGAATTGTCCTTTTTTTTCTCAAACCCCAAATCGGCCCTACAGATACTCCTGGAGGGGGTATACCAAAAGCCGTACTTTTGGTGACCAAAAGTACGGCTTTTGCTAAGCAAAAGTACGGCTTTTGGTCGGCAAAAGCCTGCCTTTTGCTATGAGAAAACACGCGTATACAGATTTTTTACTACGGAGCGTGCACCGTTTAGAAGTAGAATCCGAAGCCCACTTTCAGGCCCAGTTCGGAGCGGTCTTTATTGATGTCCCAATAAACGGCCGGCTCGATGGTCACCGTACGCGAGAGGAAAAAGGCATATCCCGCCTCGGCACCGAAGCCAACGCGCGTCACTTTGTCGCCCGTCCACACGCTGTGGTTCAGGTTTACATTCGCCCCGAGGTAGATGCCGATGGCGTCGAAGTAGTATCTTCCGCCCACGCCTACCTTGTAATCGTCGGCACCTCCGCCCTGCCAGTCGGCGCCCAGGTGTACAAGCAGCACCACGTTGTCGGCCAGGAAGGCACCTCCGTTGGCCTCAAGGCCGAAGTGCGCCTTCTCCGTACCGGTATTGTAAGACAGGTTCAGCCCCGTGACCGAGGGGTTCACAAACCACTTTCCTTTCTCGAATTGTGCCTGAGCCGCCAGCGTCACCAGCAGCAGGCTGAACATGAACATCAGTTTTTTCATCTTTCAGTCGTATTAATGAAACATTCTGCAAATATACGATATTAAAGCCTTATCCGCCCCTTCGGGTAGGGAAATCTTTACTTTTCCCCCTCCTTCCGCTCCCTGCGGCGCAGCACCAGCCACAGCAGAAAGACGATGACATACGAGGCTGCAACGGTGATATACTTCTCCGTCACACTGATTTCCGTATTGCGCGGCAGGAAATAGGCCGCCGTCGCCGTGATGTAGACGAGCAGCGCCAGAGGCAGCGCCGTCGATTTCTTGAGTCTTTTCTTCATAAGCCACCTCCCTCTCAGGCACGGATGCGCCCCGTCTGTTCATACTTCCGCTTCCACAAGGCGAACCACACCAGGCCCACCACCGCCGCTCCAACGGCTATCGGACCGGCATACTGAAGTCCCAGGCCAAGGCCTCCCTTGGGTTCTACACAGATATAAGAGGTGCACACCGCCGTCATCAGCAGGGCAGGCAGCAGCGTCACCAGGTAGCTGAAACGCCCCCTTTCGCGCACCAGCCATATGGTGACGGCCCACAGCGTAAAGACGGACAGCGTCTGGTTGGCCCACGCAAAGTAGCGCCAGATGCGCTGGAAGCCCTCCGCATCGCGCAGGCTGTAGACCAGCAGCGCCGCGGCGGCCACGAACATGGGGATGCAGATGTACAGGCGCCGCCGCATGGACTTCTGCTCCAGATGGAGGAAATCGGCCACAATGAGCCGCGCCGAGCGGAACGCCGTGTCGCCGCTGGTGATGGGCGCAGCCACCACGCCGAGGATGGCCAGCACGCCTCCCACTTCGCCCAACCATCCCTTGCTGATGTCGAACACCACAACAGACGCGTCGCTCAGTCCCATTCCGTTCTCATGGAAGAAGTACGTGGCCACCGTTGCCCATACCAGAGCCACGACACCCTCGGTAATCATGGCACCGTAGAACACGGGGCGACCGTGCCGTTCACTGGTGATGCAACGGGCCATAAGCGGGCTCTGCGTGGCATGGAAACCCGAAATGGCCCCGCAGGCGATGGTGATGAACATCATCGGGAAGATGGGGCTCGTCTCCGCCTGCGGATGGGTATTCTCCAGTCCGTCCCACAATTCGGGCAGCGCCGGGTGGTGTACATAGAGCATCACCAGGATACCCACCGCCATGAAGATAAGGGCCACGGCGAAAAGCGGGTAAATCTTGCCAATAATCTTGTCGACCGGCAGCAGAGTAGCCAGGATGTAATAGATGAAGATGACGATAATCCAGAACGTTACGTCGAGCGACTCCGGCGTCAGGCGGGCCAGCAGTCCCGCGGGTGAAGCCACAAAGACCGCCCCCACGAGCATCATCAGCACCACGGTGAAGGCACGCATCACCTGCTTGGTAGTCAGTCCCAGGTAGCGGCCGATGATTTCGGGAAGGCTCTCGCCGCCGTTGCGCAGAGACAGCATGCCCGACAGATAGTCGTGCACCGCACCCGCAAAGATGCTTCCCAACACAATCCACAAGTAGGACGCCGTGCCGAACATGGCACCCATGATGGCACCGAAAATGGGGCCTACACCCGCGATGTTGAGAAATTGTATCATGAAGATTTTCCAGGTAGGCAGGGGGATATAGTCCACGCCGTCGGCCTTCGTCAGGGCGGGTGTCCGGCGGTCATCGGGTCCGAAAATACGCTCCACCACCCGTCCGTAAAGCAGATAGCCGGCTATCAAAGCCAGCAGACAAATTGTAAATGTAATCATGGCGTATGTTTTTCCGTTTACTTTTATGCCTGCAAATGTAATTGTTTCCTAACAATCTGCACAATTTAACGGCAGTTTTTGTAAATTCGCCGCCGAAAAATAACAAACCGTTTTACTTATGATTCGTTCGTTTCTGCTCACCATAGTCTGCCTGCTGGCAACGCTTCTCCCCCCCTCCGCCCAGACTCCGCCCAAGTACGAGGTGCGGGCCGCGTGGATTACCGCCGTCTACGGCCTCGACTGGCCGCGCGCCAAAGCCACCTCGGCCGCCGGCATCCGCAAGCAGCAGGAAGAGCTGGTCGAGATACTGGACAAGCTGAAGGCGGCCAACTTCAACACCATCCTCTTCCAGACGCGCACGAGGGGCGACGTCCTCTACCGCTCGGACATCGAACCCTTCAACTCCATCCTGACGGGCAAGGTGGGACAGGACCCCGGCTACGACCCGCTGGCCTTTGCCGTCGAGGAGTGCCACAAGCGCGGCATGGAGTGCCATGCCTGGATGGTGTCCATCCCCCTGGGCGGACGCAAGCATGTGGCCTCGCTGGGCAATCAGTCCGTCACCCGCCGCCAGCCCGACATCTGCCTGCGCTACAAGAACGAATACTTCCTGAACCCCGGCCACCCGAAGACCAAGGAATACCTCATGAGCCTCGTCAAAGAGGTTGTGGAGCGCTACGATGTGGACGGCGTACACTTCGACTACCTGCGCTACCCCGAACGTGCCTTGCGCTTCCCCGACAGTTACGACTACCGCAAATATGGCAAGGGGCGGAGCCTCGACCAATGGCGCAGGGACAATATCACCGAAATCGTGCGCTATATATATAAAGGTGTAAAACAGCTGAAACCGTGGGTCAAGGTGAGCACCTGCCCCGTAGGCAAGTACCGCGACACGAGCCGCTACTCGTCCAAGGGATGGAATGCCTTCCATGTAGTCTACCAGGATGTGCAGGGATGGCTAGGTGAAGGCATCCAGGACCAGATTTATCCCATGATGTACTTCCGCGGCAATGCCTTCTACCCCTTTGCGCTCGACTGGCAGGAGCAGAGCAACGGCCGCCACGTGGTTCCCGGCCTGGGTGTCTACTTCCTCCACCCCAGCGAAGGCAACTGGGAGCTCGACGAGATTGAGCGGCAAATCAACTTCGTACGCCACCACCACCTGGCCGGCGAAGCCCACTATCGGGTGAAGTTTGTGACGGACAATACACAAAACCTCTACGACGCCCTGCTGAACGACTTCTATGCCTGCCCGGCCCTGCAACCGCCCATGACATGGGCCGACAGCATCGCGCCCACTCCTCCCGCCCGGCTCTCCCTCCACCAGATAGCCGAAGGCTACACCCGCCTGCAATGGGAAGCGTCGACGGACAACGACGGCAGAAACACTCCCACCTACATCGTCTATGCCTCGGACACCAGCCCCGTCGACACGGAGAATCCTGCCAACATCGTTGCCATCGGCATACGCGGCACGGAGTACATCTATGCCCCCATCCTGCCGTGGACCAGCCGCCGCTACTTTGCCGTGACGGCCATCGACCGCTATGGCAACGAAAGCGCCCCCTCGGCTACCGTCAGCCGGGACTCAGATTGACCCGAAGTAACGGTCAGCACCGCCAGAAAACGGCTTTCGGACGTCACAGGCACCAACGGCAACGTACCACCCACCAGCCGCCCCTCACGCACCTGCGGAGGCGCCTCGTGCAATATCCTGCCGGCAGCCTCGCGCAACGCCCCGACTGACGGATAGCGAACGATGTCAAACCGCCCCGAGAGGCCGTTCCCCAATACCCGCTCCGCCAGCCGCAGGGCCACGATGCCCATGTTCATGCGCAGGTTGACCTCGACCATCGGATGCAGGAAGAAACCTCCATTCTCTCTGCGGCACACCATCATGTCTATCCCCAGAGGACCACGATAGCCCGCCTCCGCATAGACGGCCAGCAGAGGTATCAGCCCCTTCCGCAAACGCTCCCATTCCTCCCGCGCCACGTAGCGGGTCATATAGGCCTCGAACGCATCGGCCGACAACACCCGATTGCCCTGATAACGCCCGTAACCGTCGGTCAAGAACGAGGAATAACCCAGGAAATCCATCCGCCCGTCCTCGCCTGCCATAAACTCCAAGGCCAGGTCTTCCACCTTATTATATATAGGAGACGCCACTACCGCCCCCTGCTCGCGAAGCGTCCTTCCGCACCAGCCAGCCGACAGGGAGAAGTCGGCCCGGCACCAGCACAAGCCCTTTCCGCTGCTCGACCACGGCGCCTTGAACACCACCGCCCCATGCCCATCGGCATAGGCCCGGCACTCGTCCAAGGTGTACAGCACCTCGGCCTCCCCACCGTAGGAGCCCTCCAGCGGCCAGCGGTGCAACAAGGCGGCCGATGTCTGCCGGGAAGCCAGCCGACGATACACATCCAGCCAGCCGTCCGAAGGCAAGTCCTCCCCATGGACACCCAGCTTCAGAAACGACTGGCGGACGGTACGGTTCCATCCCCAAGGCGCCGCCTCCACCGGTCCGCCCCCTATCGCGCCGACATCGGCCACCGCCTCGGCATCCAAGCCGAACAAAAGGCACATTTGCGAGGCGTAATCCATTGCTTTCCTGTCCGTAACCCATACTTTTCCTCCCGCCCCGGCATACCACAGGGGGAGCAGCGACAAGTCGCGCGCCATGTCCCTCACCTGTACAGGAGCAATGTAATGGCCGTCGTCGCAAGCCAAGGCCAAATCCGTATCGGGGTTAAAAAGATGCAGCTTCATACTTTTTATCGTTTTGAATGCAAACTTACACAAATTTTGTAATGTCTACTTTGCAATTGTATAAAAAAGATATATCTTTGTGCCCTGATAAGGAGACTATAACATGGAAGCATTCTACCGCACACACGCCTATCTTGTGGAGCATACCAATGCCCCGGTACGCCGCGACCTCATGGACGAGATTGACTGGAGCGACCGGCTCATCGGCATCAAGGGCACCCGTGGCGTGGGCAAGACGACCTTCCTGCTCCAATATGCCAAGGAAAAATTCGGCACCGACCGCTCCTGCCTCTTCATCAACATGAACAACTTCTACTTCTCGGGGCACGGCATCGTCGAGTTTGCCAACGAATTCCAGCGCCGCGGCGGCAAAGTGCTGCTCATCGACCAGGTATTCAAATTCCCCAACTGGAGCCAGGAGCTGCGCATGTGCTACGACCGCTTCCCCAATCTGAAAATAGTCTTCACCGGCTCGTCGGTCATGCGGCTGAAGGAAGAAAACCTCGAGCTGCGCGACATCGTGAAGAGCTACAACCTCCGCGGCTTCTCCTTCCGCGAATTCCTCAACCTGCAGACGGGCATGAAGTTCCATGCCTACACGCTGGACGAAATCCTCCACAACCACGAACAGATAGCCAAAGGCATACTGGCCAAGGTGCATCCGCTGGACTACTTCCAAGACTACATCCACCACGGCTTCTATCCCTTCTTCCTCGAAAAACGCAACTTTTCCGAAAACCTGCTCAAGACCATGAACATGATGGTGGAAGTGGACATCCTCCTCATCAAGCAGATCGAACTGAAATACCTCTCGAAAATCAAGAAACTGCTCTACCTGCTGGCGGTAGACGGCCCCAAGGCCCCCAACGTCAGCCAGCTGGCCCATGATATAGAAACCTCGCGCGCCACGGTGATGAACTACATCAAGTACCTGGCCGACGCCCGCCTCATCAACATGGTCTATCCGGTAGGGGAAGAATTTCCCAAGAAGCCGGCCAAGATCATGATGCACAACCCCAACCTGATGTACTCCATCTACCCCGTCAAGGTCGAAGAGCAGGACGTGCTCGACACCTTCTTCGTCAACACCCTGTGGAAGGACCACAAGGTGAGCCGGGGCGACAAGAACATCCCGTTCATGGTAGACGGACACCGCGCCTTCCGCATCTGCCCCGAAGGCACCAAGGTGAAGAACAGTATTGGCATGACCTACGCCATGCACAAGATGGATATCGGACGCGACAATCAGATTCCCCTGTGGCTGTTCGGTTTCCTGTACTGAGAAAGGCGGGGCACGAAGACAATGAAACGAAAGGATACAATATAAACAAAAGATTTTTTACTTTATAAACTCATTTAGTTATGACTAAACAGAAAAAATTCATCACTTGTGATGGTAACGAAGCCGCTGCCCACATCTCGTACATGTTCTCCGAGGTGGCAGCCATCTACCCCATCACCCCGTCGTCTACGATGGCTGAACACGTGGACGAATGGGCTGCCGCAGGTCGCAAGAACATCTTCGGCGAAACAGTATTGGTTCAGGAAATGCAGTCGGAAGCCGGTGCCGCCGGTGCCGTACACGGCTCTCTGCAGGCAGGTGCGCTGACTACCACCTACACTGCTTCTCAGGGTCTGCTGCTGATGATCCCCAACATGTACAAGATTGCCGGTGAAAACCTGCCCTGCGTATTCCACGTATCCGCACGTACACTGGCCAGCCACGCCCTGTGTATCTTCGGCGACCATCAGGATGTAATGTCCTGCCGCCAGACAGGCTTCGCCATGCTGGCCGAAGGCTCTGTACAGGAAGTGATGGACCTCGCCGGTGTTGCCCACCTGGCTACCCTGAAGGCACGCGTGCCGTTCATCAACTTCTTCGACGGCTTCCGCACCTCTCACGAAATCCAGAAGATTGAGAAGCTGGACAACGAAGACCTCGCTCCGCTGATCGACCAGGAAGCTCTGGCCGAATTCCGCAGCCGCGCCATGAACCCCATGACTCCGGTTGCACGTGGTATGGCCGAAAACCCTGACCACTTCTTCCAGCACCGCGAATCCTGCAACCGCTTCTATGACGCCGTTCCTGAAATCGTAGAAGACTACATGAAGAAGATCAGCGAAATCACCGGCCGCAACTACGGTCTGTTCGACTACTACGGCGACCCCGAAGCAGAACGCGTCATCATCGCTATGGGCTCTGTAACAGAAGCCATCCGCGAAGTGATCGACTACCTGCGCGCCAAGGGCGAAAAGGTCGGTCTGGTAGCTGTTCACCTCTACCGTCCGTTCTCTGCCAAGCACTTCCTGGCAGCTGTGCCCAAGACAGCCAAGCGCATTGCCGTACTCGACCGTACCAAGGAACCGGGTGCCAATGGCGAACAGCGCTACATGGACGTCAAGGACTGCTTCTACGGACAGGAAAATGCCCCGCTCATCGTTGGCGGCCGCTACGGTCTGGGTTCGAAAGACACCACTCCGGCACAAATCTTTGCCGTATATGACAACCTGTCACTGCCGACTCCGAAGAACCACTTCACTATCGGTATCGTAGACGACGTTACCTTCACTTCTCTGCCTCAGGAGCCCGAAATCGCCGTAGGTGGCGAAGGCATGTTCGAGGCCAAGTTCTACGGTCTGGGTGCCGATGGTACAGTTGGTGCCAACAAGAACTCCGTGAAGATTATCGGTGACAATACCGACAAGCACTGCCAGGCATACTTCTCTTACGACTCCAAGAAGTCGGGCGGTTTCACTTGTTCTCACCTGCGTTTCGGTGACACACCTATCCGCTCCACTTACTTGGTAAATACACCTAACTTCGTAGCTTGCCACGTACAGGCTTACCTGCACATGTACGATGTAACCCGCGGTCTGCGCAAGAACGGTTCGTTCCTGCTCAACACCATCTGGGAAGGCGAAGAACTGGCAAAGAACCTGCCGAACAAGGTGAAGAAATATTTCGCACAGAACAACATCACCGTTTACTACATCAATGCTACTCAAATTGCACAGGAAATCGGTCTGGGCAACCGCACCAACACCATCCTGCAGTCGGCCTTCTTCCGCATCACGGGCGTTATCCCCGTTGACCTGGCTGTAGAGCAGATGAAGAAGTTCATCGTGAAGTCTTATGGTAAGAAGGGTGAAGACGTAGTGAACAAGAACTATGCTGCCGTTGACCGCGGTGGCGAATACAAGCAGCTCACCGTTGATCCCGCATGGGCCAACCTGCCCGACGACGAAAAGGTGGCCAACAACGACCCCGCTTTCATCAACGAAGTGGTTCGTCCCATCAACGCTCAGGACGGCGACCTGCTGCCGGTATCTGCCTTCAAGGGTATCGAAGACGGTACTTGGGAACAAGGTACTGCCAAGTATGAGAAACGTGGCGTAGCTGCCTTCGTTCCGACTTGGAATGCCGAAAACTGTATCCAGTGTAACAAGTGTGCTTACGTTTGTCCTCACGCTGCCATCCGTCCGTTTATTCTCGACGCCGAGGAGCAGAAGGGTGCCAACTTCACTCAGCTGAAGGCCGTAGGAAAGGTATTCGACGGCATGACCTTCCGCATGCAGGTAGACGTACTCGACTGTCTGGGTTGCGGCAACTGCGTTGACGTATGTCCGGGCAACCCGAAGAAGGGTGGCAAGGCTCTGTCGATGGTTCACCTGGAAAGCCAGATGGGCGAAGCTGCCAACTGGACTTACTGCGTAGAAAACGTAAAGAGCAAACAGCACCTGGTAGACATCAAGGCCAACGTGAAGAACTCTCAGTTCGCTACTCCGTTGTTCGAGTTCTCGGGCGCTTGCTCGGGTTGCGGCGAAACTCCGTACGTGAAACTGATTTCTCAGCTCTTCGGCGACCGCGAAATGGTAGCCAACGCAACTGGATGTTCGTCCATCTACTCCGGTTCTGTTCCTTCTACTCCTTACACCAAGAACGAGAAGGGTCACGGTCCTGCTTGGGCTAACTCCCTGTTCGAAGACTTCTGCGAATTTGGTCTGGGTATGGAACTGGCCAACGAGAAGATGCGCGAACGCATTGCCAAACTGATGAAGGAAGGCATCGAAAGCGAATCTACTCCGGCCGAATACAAGGCTATCTTCCAGGAATGGTTGGACAACAGCCTCGATGCCGACAAGACCAAAGAAATCTACGAGCGCATCGTTCCGATGCTCGAAGCAGCCAAGGACAAGTGTCCGATCTGCAACGGCATCTATGGTCTGAAGCAATACATCGTTAAGCGCAGCCAGTGGATCATCGGTGGTGACGGTGCTTCTTACGATATCGGTTACGGTGGCCTCGACCACGTGATTGCCAGCGGCAAGGATGTCAACATCCTCGTGCTCGATACAGAGGTTTACTCCAATACCGGTGGTCAGTCTTCCAAGGCTACTCCGCTGGGTGCTATCGCCAAGTTTGCCGCAGCCGGCAAGCGCGTACGTAAGAAAGACCTTGGCTTGATGGCCACTACTTACGGTTACGTTTACGTGGCTCAAATCGCCATGGGCGCTGACCAGGCTCAGACCTTGAAGGCCCTGCGCGAAGCTGAAGCTTATCCCGGTCCGTCACTCATCATCGCTTACGCTCCGTGTATCAACCACGGTCTGAAGGCTGGTATGGGTAAGAGCCAGGCTGAGGAAGAAAAAGCCGTTAAGTGTGGTTACTGGCACTTGTGGCGTTACAACCCGGCTTTGGAAGCTGAAGGCAAGAACCCGTTCACTTTGGACAGCAAGGAACCCGAATGGGAAGGCTTCAAGGACTTCCTGAAGGGTGAGGTTCGTTACGCATCGGTAATGAAGCAATATCCTGCTGAAGCCGAACAGCTCTTCCAGGCTGCCGAGGACAATGCTAAGTGGCGTTACAACAGCTACAAGCGTCTGGCCCGCGAAAACTGGGGAGCCGAGGTTGCTGAATAAGCAAGGAATTCCCGTTCCATAAGAAAGCCCCTGTCAGGAGACACACTCCTGAACAGGGGCTTTTTCATATCAGAACAAATGAAAAAGAGGGCCGCGTGAAGAACAAGTAAAAATTTTCTTAGTACCTTTACCTGCAAATAAAGGAGTACAACATGAACAAGAAAGTCAAAAAAACACTGAAGATAACCGGCATCAGCCTCGGCTGCCTCATCATCCTCCTGGCAGCAGCCATCGCACTGGCCATACACTTTGTGTTTACGCCCGAAAAACTGACGCCCGTCGTGGTACAGACCGCCAACCGCAGCCTCAATGCCCGCGTGGAGCTGGGCAGCGTGGACCTGACGTTCTTCTCCACCTTCCCCCGCTTCGGGCTGAGAGTGAAGGACGGTACCCTGGTTTCAAAAGCCCTGCGCGACACCCTGTGGCAACGCCGCGACACGTTGGTATCCTTCAAAAAGGCAGTATTGGTAGTCAACCCTATCGACTATCTGACCCAAAAGAAAATAACCGTCTACCGACTGACGGTGGACAGTGCACGTGTCTACGCCCACATCGACAAGGAGGGCCGTGCCAACTGGGACATCCTGCCCGACACTACGACGACTACCCCGGCCGATACGGCCACCACTGACACCACCCGTCTGGCTCCCGGCGGAATAGACATCCGGCGTGTGGCCCTCCGCCATGCCATCGCCACCTTCGACGACCGCCAGGCACGTGTCTTCGCCAACCTATGGGATGCCAACCTCGGCCTGCAAGCCCGCCTGCAACGGGGACACTCCCTGCTGAAAGTGGATTTCAACAACCGCAACATCCTCTTCTGGCAGGATGGCGAACTGCTCGTGAACCGCGTATCCACCAGCCTGCAGACCAACCTGGAACTGAATCGCCGCAAACGGACCCTGAACAACGCCCTGCTGGACGTCAACGGACTGGAACTTGACCTGAAAGGTACCCTGCGACGCGACACCGTGGAGCGCGCGGCCGACGTGGACCTGCAATACAGCCTGCACGCTCCCTCGCTGGAGACGGTCATCGGCCTCATCCCCAAGAGCATCCTCAAGAAAGAAAGCCTCGACGCCCAGGGCGAAGTCACCGTCAACGGTACGCTGAAAGGCCTCTACGGCAAACGGCGCATGCCTCTAGCCACGCTGACGGTGAACATCAACCAGGCCTCGGCCCACTACAAGGGAATGCCTTACGGCATCGATGAAATAACCGCCGACTTCTTCGGGCAGGTCGACCTGATGAAAAAACAGCCCTCCTACGCCGACCTGAAAATCTTGCACTTCAAGGGCGCCCATACCGACATCCTGGCCGACGCCCGCGTGGACGACCTGCTGGGCGACCCCGACATCAGCTTCCACACCCGTTCCACCGTCGACCTGACCACACTGGCACAAGCCTTCCCCCTGCAAAAAGGCATCAGCATACAGGGCAAAATGGATGCCGACGTCCGCTTACGCTGCCGCCTGTCATCGTTGAAGAACAAAGATTTGGGACGTATCAAGATAGGCGGAAAACTCTCGACCGACGGGCTGATGCTGAAAGACAGTCTCCGCAACTTCGAATTTACCAGCAACGCCTCGCTGGCCTTTATCGGCAATGACAGACTGGGCGCCCGCATCCAGATAAAGGACATGAACCTGCGCGCCCCCGGACTGGAGTCGGCCCTCCAAAGCTTCAACGCTACTATCAAGAGCACCAACCCGCAGGACACCACCCGCATCGCCAACGTCGAGTGCAAGCTGGAGATGAACAGGCTGAAAGCACGGCTGGCCGACTCGCTGGGCATCTTCTGCGGACGGTCGACAGGCACGGTCAAGCTGGAGCCGGGCGACCGCAATCCGGCCCGTCCCAAGGTGGGCCTGGCATTGAAAGCCGACACCCTGTTCTGCCGCATGGGCGACACCAAGCTGGGAATGGATAAGGCCGGCATCGCCGTGACGGCCGAACAGGTGCGCGACTCCTTCTGGATCCCCAAAGGCATCGTAGGCTTTAACCGCATGAGAGTGTCCACGCCAATGTGTGCCCTGCCCATCCGCCTGCAGAAAACCTCGCTCACCGTGGGCAACCGCACCATCAGCCTGCGCAACGCCACGATGCGCATCGGGCGTTCGGACCTGACGGCCACGGGAGCCGTCTACGACCTCTACGGCGCCATGCACCGCCACAAGCCCCTTCGGGCCAAGCTGGAGCTGACGTCGAACAACCTGAACTGCAACCAGCTGATCCGTTCGCTCTCGTTCCCCACCGACACCCTGCAGGCCGAGGCAGACACGACCTCCACCAACCTGCAGCTGTTCGTCGTGCCCAAGAACGTGGACTTCGAACTGACCACCCGCCTGCGCCGCGTGCGCTACGGCAAGATGCTGTTCGAAGACGTGCGCGGCGACATAGACGTACGCAACCAGGCCGTGCACCTCAAGGAACTGTCCATGCGCGGGATGGATGCCGAGATGCGCACCACCCTCATCTACCAGGCCAGCCAGCGCAGCCGCGGATATGCCGGCTTCGACTTCCGCCTGCACAACATCAACATCGCCAAGCTGGTAGACTTTGCCCCCTCGCTGGACAGCATCGTGCCCATGCTCCGCTCCTTCCAGGGGACGGTAGACTTCAACGTGACGGCAGAAACGCGCCTTGACTCCTGCCTCAACATCAAGATACCGTCGCTGCGTTCGGCCATCCACATCAAGGGCGACAGCCTCGTGCTGATGGACGGAGAGACCTTTGCGGAAATCTCCAAGAAATTCTTCTTCAAGAACAAGGAAAAGAACATGATAGACAGCATTTCGGTGAACATCAGCGTGAAGGACGGCAACGTCACCGTCTATCCTTTCGTCATCGAGATGGACCGCTACCGTGCGGCCGTGGGCGGCACGCAGGACCTCGACATGAACTTCGACTACCACATCTCCATCCTGAAGTCGCCCATCCCCTTCAAACTGGGACTGAACATACGGGGCAATCTGGACAAGATGAAGTTCGGCATGGGCAAAGCGAAGTACAAGGACGCCGTCACGCCGGTCGAGATACGCAAGGTAGACAGCACCATCGTCAACATGGGCGAGCAGATAGTCAAGGACTTCCGACGGGTAATGCAGCGGAAGTAACCCTCAGCGGGGCAGGAAGAACGCCGTTTGCACACGGACAGAATGACACCGTTCTCCCTGCCCCGCTTACAAAACATACTGAAATCAGCAGTTTCCGCTTACACGCCCTCCCACCAGAAAGCGGCAAGCAGCGCCGCTCCAGCGTCCCAACATCCTATCTTGCGGAAGAAAACATTGCTTTTTCTGCCCCAAAACATTGCTTTCCTGCATCCAGAAGCAGGCATGCAACAGGCAAAATGTGGGCATCTTCCCGCCAAAAACAAGGCATTCTGTCGTCAGAAAGTGCAATTCCTGCCGCTCCACCTCCGTTATTTATCAGAAAAGACGTCTGATGAACCAGTTTTTCCCTTCTTTTTCTTCTATTTCAACTGTCAAGATTTCGCTATCACACTATCCATGAGCGGATTGCAGAAAATCGTTCCGTTCTTTCCAACCATGCCCGCCTTCGGCCCGAAAGAAGCGATTCTCGGGCAACAGAAAATACAAAGTGTCAAAATGACAAATGCGCCATGGAGTGTTCAGATACACTCCAGCTCCATGCCGCAACGGTAGCCTTCGTCGTAAAGCGCCGTCAGCTTACACACATCGCGCTCGATGCGGCCCACCTGCACAGGCTGTTCGGGACGAATAACGACCGCCTGCCCCGATGCCTCGAGCCGTTCCACCAGGTCCAACTGCTCGTTGTAGACCACACTACGGCGGTTGATGGCCTGCTGGAGGAGCGGGTATTTCTTATATATAAAGGAAGGGACGCGCGTACCCTGAATCTTCTTGCGATATCCCGCGTTGCGGGTCAGCACCACGACGGCCTTCGTGCAACCGTCGGCCAGTGCATGGGCCAGCGGAATGCTGTCCACTATGCCGCCGTCGAGCATCGGTATGCCATCCACCCGCACGATGGGGCACACAAAAGGCAGGCTGCTCGATGCACGGACGATGTCTATCACCCGCTCCTTCCGCCGCTTCTCCTCCAGGTAGTTGGCCTCGCCCGTCAGGCAGTTGGTCGTCACCATGACGTAGCGGGCCGGGTTGTTGAAATAGGCCTCGTAGTCGTAAGGCAGAATCTGTTCGGGGAAGTCATGGAAGAGCAGGTCGAAATCCATGATGTTGCGCTTCTTCCACAAATACTTCAGACCAATATAATGATATTTCTGCAGCAGGTCGATGTTGCTGAACTTGGCCCTCCCGCGCTGTCCCGACATGTAGGACAGGCCGTTGCAGGCTCCGGCACTCACCCCGATGACGTAAGGGAAGCGGATGCCGCGGTCCATAAAGCTGTCCAGCACGCCGCAGGTGAACACGCCCCGCATGCCACCTCCCTCGAGCACGAGGGCCGTCTGAGGGTCTATCTGTATCTTTTTCTCCATATTCCACCTCGATTTGAAGCCCAAAGATAGCTTTTCTTCCCCATATTCCCACTATCTTTTCAGCAGACAGGATGCGGTTCGGAAGAAAAACACTATCTTTGCCACCAGCAATAGAATATTCTTAATAATTTAATCATGATGAAAAAAACTATCCTCATCGCCGCATTGGCCCTGCTGGCCCTCGACATGTCGGCCAAGAAGAAGACCGAACCCAAGGAAGAGGGTTTCGTGTTCACAACCGTTAAGGAGAACCCCATCACCAGTATCAAGAACCAGAACCGCTCGAGCACGTGCTGGAGCTTCTCCAGCCTCGGCTTCCTCGAGAGTGAACTGCTGCGTCTGGGCAAAGGCACTTACGACCTGTCCGAGATGTTCGTCGTACACCACACGATGGTAGACCGCGCCGTCAACTACGTGCGCTACCACGGCGACGCTTCCTTCTCACCGGGCGGAAGCTTCTACGACATCATGTACTGCATGAAGAACTACGGCCTCGTACCGCAGGAAGCCATGCCGGGCATCATGTACGGCGACACCCTGCCCGTACACAACGAACTGGACGCCGTAGCCGGCGCCTACGTGAAAGCCATCGGCAAGAGCAACTTCAGCAAGCTAACCCCCGTATGGAAGAACGGCGTCAGTGCCATCTATGACACCTATTTGGGCAAATGCCCCGAAACCTTCACCTACCAGGGCAAGGAATATACGCCGAAGAGCTTCGCCGAAAGCCTGGGCATCAACCCCGACGACTATGTTTCGCTGACTTCGTACACACACCATCCGTTCTACACCCAGTTTGCTCTCGAAATCCAGGACAACTGGCGCAACGGCCTGTCCTACAACCTGCCCATCGACGAACTGATGGCTGTAATGGACAACGCCATCCGCACCGGCTACACCTTCGCCTGGGGTAGCGACGTGAGCGAGCAGGGCTTCACCCGCGACGGTATCGCCGTGATGCCCGACGCAGCCCGCGGTGCCGAACTGACAGGCAGTGACATGGCCCGCTGGACAGGTCTGACCGCTACGGACAAGCGCAAGGAGCTGACTTCACGCCCCCTGCCCGAAGTGGAAGTGACGCAGGAAATGCGCCAGACGGCCTTCGACAACTGGGAAACGACCGACGACCACGGCATGGTGATCTACGGCATCGCCAAAGACCAGAACGGCAAGGAATACTTCATGGTGAAGAACTCCTGGGGCCTGAGCGGCAAGTACAAAGGCATCTGGTATGCATCGAAAGCTTTCGTTGCCTACAAGACGATGAACATCCTGGTACACAAGGATGCCGTGCCTGCTGAAATCAAGGCCAAGCTGGGCATCAAATAAAAAAGAGAAAACATAAGGATACCGGTTGAAAGCCGGCTGCCACCATGCATAAAGTGGCAGCTGGCTTTCTTGTTTCGGAACATTTGTATTAATAATCTATAAATGATCAGGGCATTAAGCATTATTAATCAAGCAAGAAGCAATAAAAGGGCACGAATTTTGTTATATTTACAGATGACAGACAATACCGCCTGTCGGAAACTAAATATTCGAACAATGAAAAAAATTGCATTCATGATGACGATGTTCCTGCTCATGCTGGCAGGAAGCGCCGCAGCACAAGAACAAGAACTGACCAAAGCAGAAAGAAAAGCCTTGCAGGAACGTATCGACAGCCTGCAATATGCCGAAGCCGTACAAGCCCTCAACGACCGGGCCTTCACGCTGGAAGCCGACCAGGTACTCTTCAAATACGGGCAAATGGCCTACGTAAACTCCAACACCAACTTCGTATCGGTGAAAGACAACCACGCAGTCGTACAGGTAGCCTTCAACATTCCCATTAGTGGCCCCAACGGTCTGGGAGGTGTCACGGTAGAAGGTACGTTTACAGGATATGACCTGAAGAAGGACAAGAAAGGTAACCTCTCTCTTTCCATGAACGTCTTGGGCACAGGTATCTCGGCCCGCGTGGACATCACACTTTACGAAGGCGGAAACAACGCGACCGTCTACATCACGCCTAACTTCAACTCCAACCGCATGACGCTCAACGGTGTCATCGTGCCGCTCCAGAAGAGCAGCGTGTTCAAGGGACGCTCCATCTAATGCCGGACAAATCCAAAACCAGTTATAAATTATTCTTTTGACCTTGGCCCGCAACCCCTCCGTCACAGGGGGCTACGGGCTTATTTATTGCCTGAAAGGAACGCCCAAGTTTGCTCATTTTCTTTCAGTTTGTGCATTTTCTGCCTCGATTTCTTGTCAAAACCGACACTTTCCGTAAATTTGCACGCTGATAGCCAACCGAATATTAACGGCAACAACACGTGCCCGACCATCCGGCTGACCTTAATCAAAAAGATTACTTATACTAATTTTTAATATCATGAGTTTGAAAATCGTAGTATTGGCAAAACAAGTGCCCGACACCCGCTGTGTGGGCAAGGATGCCATGAACGCCGACGGTACCATCAACCGTGCGGCCCTTCCGGCCATCTTCAACCCGGAAGACCTCAACGCGCTGGAACATGCTCTCCGCCTGAAAGACGCCCATCCGGGCTCTACCGTCACCATGCTTACCATGGGACCGGGACGCGCAGCCGAAATCATTCGTGAAGGACTTTATCGCGGAGCCGACGGCGGCTATCTGCTGACCGACCGTGCCTTTGCCGGCGCCGACACACTGGCCACCTCGTATGCCCTGGCCACGGCCATCCGCAAGATTGGCGAGTATGACATCATCATCGGCGGCCGCCAGGCCAACGACGGCGACAAGGCACAGGTAGGTCCGCAGGTGGCCGAGAAGCTGGGTCTGCCGCAAGTGACCTATGTCGAAGAAATCGAAGAAGTGAAGGACGGCCGCATCCGTGTGAAACGCCACATCGACGGCGGCGTGGAGACCGTAGAAGGCCCGCTGCCCATCGTGCTCACCGTGAACGGCAGTGCCGCACCCTGCCGCCCGCGCAACGCCAAGCTGGTGCAGAAGTACAAACGCGCCATGGGCGGACAGGAGAAAGCAGCCCTGACCAAAGACGGTGCCGCCCTGCCCTATGCTTCGCTCTACGAACAGCGCCCCTACCTGAACATCACGGAGTGGAGCGTGGCCGACGTCAACGGCGACACCAAGCAATGCGGCCTCAGCGGCTCACCCACAAAGGTGAAGAAGATTGAGAACATCGTCTTCCAGGCCAAGGAGAGCAAGACCCTGACAGGCAGCGACGCCGATGTAGAGAACCTGATTGTAGAACTTTTGGCTAACCACACTATCGGATAAAGAATTATGAACAACGTATTTGTATATTGTGAGATGGACGGCTGCCATGTTGCCGACGTCAGTCTCGAACTTTTGACCAAAGGCCGCAAGTTAGCCAACGAACTGGGCTGCCAGCTGGAAGCCATCTGCGCCGGCACCGGCCTCAAAGGTGTAGAAGAACAAGTATTGCCCTTCGGCGTAGACCGTGTACACGTGTTCGATGCTCCGGGCCTTTTCCCCTATACTTCCCTGCCCCACACTTCCATCCTTGTCAACCTGTTCAAGGAAGAGAAGCCTCAGATCTGCCTGATGGGTGCCACCGTCATCGGCCGCGACCTCGGCCCGCGCGTATCTTCCGCTCTGACCAGCGGACTGACCGCCGACTGTACGCAGCTGGAAATCGGCAGCCACGAGGATAAGAAAGCCGGCAAGACGTACGAGAACCTGCTCTACCAGATCCGTCCCGCATTCGGCGGAAACATTGTGGCCACCATCGTCAATCCCGAACACCGTCCGCAGATGGCTACCGTCCGCGAAGGCGTGATGAAGAAAGAAATCCTCGACCCCGACTATCAGGGCGAAGTAATCCGTCACGACGTGGCCAAGTACGTGCCCGAAACGGACTATGTTGTGAAGGTCATCGACCGCCACGTAGAGAAAGCCAAGCACAACCTGAAGGGTGCTCCCATCGTAGTGGCCGGCGGTTATGGCATGGGCTCGAAGGAAGGCTTCGACATGCTGTTCGAGCTGGCCAAGGAACTTCACGCCGAGGTAGGTGCCAGCCGTGCCGCCGTCGACGCCGGCTTTGCCGACCACGACCGTCAAATCGGTCAGACCGGTGTAACGGTTCACCCCAAGCTGTACATCGCCTGTGGTATCTCCGGCCAGATCCAGCACATCGCCGGCATGCAGGATGCGGGTATCATCATCTCCATCAACAACGACGAGAATGCCCCCATCAACGCCATCGCCGACTATGTCATCAATGGAACGGTGGAAGAGGTAATTCCTAAAATGATTAAGTATTACAAAAAGAACAGTAAGTAATGGCAAACTTTTATAGCGAACATCCGGAACTCAAGTATCACTTGAACAATCCGCTGATGGAGCGTATCTGCGAGCTCAAGGAACGCGGATATGCAGACAAAGACCAGTATGATTACGCGCCGCAGGACTATGCCGACGCCATGGACTCATACGATAAAGTATTGGAAATCACCGGCGAGATTACCGGCGAAGTGATTGCTGCCAACGCAGAAGGCGTGGATGAGGAAGGTCCCCACTGCGCCAACGGCCGTGTGGAATATGCCAGCGGCACAAAGCAGAACCTCGACGCCATGGTGAAGGCAGGCCTGAACGGCATGACCATGCCTCGCCGCTACGGTGGCCTCAACTTCCCCATCACTCCCTACACCATGTGTGCGGAGATTGTGGCCCAGGCCGATGCCGGCTTCGGCAACATCTGGTCGTTGCAGGACTGTATCGAGACGCTGTATGAATTCGGCAACGAAGACCAGCACAGCCGTTTCATTCCCCGCATCTGCGCCGGTGAAACCATGTCTATGGACCTGACCGAGCCCGATGCCGGCTCCGACCTGCAGAGCGTCATGCTGAAAGCTACCTACGACGAAGCCAACCAGTGCTGGCGCCTGAACGGTGTGAAGCGATTCATCACCAACGGCGACGCCGACCTGCACCTCGTACTGGCCCGCTCCGAAGAAGGCACACACGACGGCCGCGGCCTCTCCATGTTCATCTACGACAAGCGCGACGGCGGTGTGGACGTACGCCGCATCGAGAACAAGCTCGGTATCCACGGTTCACCCACCTGCGAATTGGTTTACAAGAACGCCAAGGCCGAACTTTGCGGTGACCGCAAGCTGGGTCTGATCAAATATGTGATGGCACTGATGAACGGTGCCCGTCTGGGTATCGCCGCCCAGTCTGTCGGCCTCAGCCAGGCAGCCTACAACGAAGGTCTGGCCTATGCCAAAGACCGCAAGCAGTTCGGCAAGGCCATCATCGAGTTCCCCGCCGTTTACGACATGCTGGCTACGATGAAGGCCAAGCTCGACGCCGGCCGCTCGCTGCTCTACCAGACTTCGCGCTACGTCGACATCTACAAGGCACTGGACGACATCGCCCGCGAACGCAAGCTGACGCCCGAAGAACGTCAGGAGCAGAAACGCTTCGCCAAGATGGCCGACGCCTTCACACCGCTGGCCAAGGGTATGAACTCCGAATATGCCAACCAGAACGCCTACGACTGTATCCAGATTCACGGCGGTTCGGGCTTCATGATGGAGTATGCCTGCCAGCGCATCTACCGCGACGCCCGCATCACCAGCATCTACGAAGGTACTACCCAGCTGCAGACGGTGGCCGCCATCCGCTACGTGACGAACGGCACTTATGCTTCCATCCTGCGCGAGTACGAACAAATCCCGTGCAGCGAAGCCATGCAGCCGCTGATGGACCGCGTTAAAGAGATGACCAACAAGCTGGAAGCCTGCACCAACGCCGTGAAGGAAGCCCAGAATCAGGAACTGCTCGACTTCACCGCACGCCGCCTCTACGAGATGGCTGCCGACTGCGTGATGTCACAGCTCATCATCCAGGACGCTACCAAGGCTCCCGAACTCTTCGCCCAGTCAGCACAAGTTTATGTCAACTACGCTGAAGCCGAAGTGGAGAAGCACTTCAACTTCATCCGCAAGTTCAAGGCCGAAGAGCTGGAAAGCTATCGCAAGTAATTGACTTTACGTAAATAATGGAAAGAGGCGGTTCACTGATTAGAGTTGAACCGCCTCTTCTTGTTTGATTTTAAACACCTACATCTGAATGCAGAATGAGGCTGTCTCAAAATTAAAAACAGAGATAAGTTTACTTACAATTTATAAGCTACAACATAAAAACCTCCTGCTTTTAGTCCTATAATTGCAATAAATAAGGGCTAAAGCAGGAGGCTTTTTATTACTAAGTTTCAATCTGTAAGATTATTACTTTTGAATTTCTATTTTGAGACAGCCTCATTGAGATATCAAGCCGCAAAGCGCTCTACAATGTCCGATATTCTTCAAGAATTTCGGACATTTTATTGCTACATCAAGAGCTATATCGTATCTTTGCAACTAGAATCATTGTGGATATAAAGATGATACTGACAAAGGAAATACGAAACATCATAGACCGAAACGGACCGAACAGACTTTATATGGTGAGTGATTTTGCCCATCTGAATAATGATGGGCTAGTCACTCGTGCGCTTTCCCGATTAGAGAAAGAGAGTGTGCTCATTCGTCTTTCTCAAGGTCTATATTTATATCCATTACGGAATAAGTTCGGTGTACTTCGTCCCTCTATAGAAGATATCGCATACGCCATAGCGGAAAAGGATAAGGCTCGTATTATACCTAGTGGATTGACAGCATTGAACAAATTGGGACTTTCCACACAGGTCACGATGAATGCAGTCTATTTGACAGATGCCACAGCAAGGGAACTTACTATCGGAAACCGTAAAATCATATTCAAGCGCAGCGCACCTCGCAATTTTGCCTACAAGACAGACTTGTTCCCACTTATAGTCGCTGCCATGAAAGAATTAGGGAAAGATAACGTAACAGATGAACAGGTTGCCATCATAAAACAAGCCATTGAAAAATATGGTAGTCCTGATGAGATCAAATACGATTACAGCATTGCCCCGCAATGGATTAAACAAAGGCTTGCATTATGAATTTTACTAAGCTTACAAAAGAAGAACAACTTACCATTTTGGCTAATGTAGCCGAAGATAAAGGTATTGTGGACAATGCCGTAGAAAAGGACTATTGGGTCAGTATGGTGTTACGTGCCATATTTTCTTTGCCGTATGCAGCAGCTTTTGTTTTCAAGGGAGGAACAAGCCTTAGCAAAGGTTGGGGATTAATAGAACGGTTTTCAGAAGATATTGACCTTGCAATAGATCCCCAATATCTCGGCTTCACAAATATTGAGACTAAAAGTCAACGGACTAAGTTACGGAAAGACTCCAAGAAATTCATAGATGGCATTTTTGCGCTCGATGTTGAGAACAGATTAAAAGAGTTTGGGCTATCAGAGAGCTGTAAGGTCATAGTTCTGGAGACATCTGTCAGTGACCTTGACCCTGTAGTCCTGTTTGTCGAATATAATTCAGTGCTGCAAACGAAAATGCAATATATACCCGAGCGAGTCAAAGTTGAGATAAGTTGCCGTTCACTCATGGAGCCGTCAGAAGATGTGGAAATGCGTTCTATGATAGAAGAGGCTTATCCAGATGAAGAATTTTCATTACCTATATTCACTGTTCCTACCGTAGTGCCGGGACGAACATTCCTGGAAAAGGTTTTTCTTTTGCATGAAGAGTTTAACCGTCCCAATGGCTGTACGCATATCGAACGTATCACACGACACATGTATGACATTGTAAAGATGATGGATAAACCGTTTGCTATGGAAGCAATGCAGAATGTACAATTATACGAGGACATTGTGACTCATCGTAAAAAGTTCACGGCCTGGAGTGGATTGGACTATACGAGTCATCTTCCACACACAATATCGTTCCTGCCTCCTGAAAGCATCGAAGATGTTTTGCGTGACGACTATAAGCAGATGCAAATCGGCTTCATCTATACCGATGCGCCTTCTTTCGATGAGATTATGAAGCGATTGCAGAATTTGCAAGACAGATTTAGAACATTGAAGTGGGAAAATAATCGTTGACGACATGGTAGACATAAATGTTGATATAAACGAAACGGAGATATTCAATCTTTACCCCGAAGTATTGGATACTTTACTCAAAGACCATACAACAGGAATGAAAGAGGCGATTCACTGATTAGAGTTGGGCCGCCTCTTCTTGTTTGATTTAAATCTCTGACATACAATATTTCGCTTAAACAATACAAGTAATAAAAATAAATATTTATCTTTGCAAACGGAAAAAGGAAGTGTCCTTCTCCAATACATTTTAGAATAAATAGAAGAAGCGTTATGCTTATCTTGTAAAGTTGAAACCTGAGAAATTTCGAATTGATACAAGAAGACGGCATAGTGGTTCTCACGCTATAGCGTGGGCTGCTATTATCCACACTTGTATCAGGGTTTTCTCAGGACCTCAACTTTAGATGTGGGCATTGCAGTTCCACGCTTCATGTTTTATAATAATTACTTTCAAGGAACTAGAAAGTTACTACGGTTAATTATGAAATTTTTACTTGGATGCTTATCTATTGTTATTTGTTTAGCTATTCCTGTAGCTATAGCCTGTGCTTTAGCAGCTTGGCTATGTGATATTGAACCTGATAAAACCTATACTTGGTATTCTGGGATATGGCATGGTTTATTTTGCATACCCAATTGGATTAGATCTTTTTTTGATAGTGATGTGCTTTGTAAAGCCAACAACTACACTACGGGTTATAATATTTGGTGGTGGATTATGCTTATTTGGATATTATTAGGCATTATTTTTGGTGGTGGAAAGGCTCATAATTAAACTTATATTAGTCATAACAACATCAAGCATCAAAAGAAAAAGCGTTAAAGTATTGGGATAATAATCAATTCCAACTCGCTTTGAATGAAATTTGTAATGCGATAGAACTATATCCTGATGTAGAGCTTTCTTTTTTTACGAATGAGAATCCACGAAATAATGTCAAGATACAATGAAGAACTGAAAGATTTAGTACCAATATGATAATCACAGCAATGATAGGAATCGTATTGTTTATATTGCCTTATATTGTATAATTTATTACAGCTATAAAAATGAAGAATATTATAATAAACGTTCTACGGTACATTGTAGCATTTATTGTAGCAATAAATATGTATTGGATATTTTACATTATTACCAATTTCATATGGGGATTCTTTGCTAGTCTATTACCTTTATTATTTGCAATAATTCCTCCTATAATTGTATGGTTATTCCTACAATATGGAACTTTCTGGAAAATATTAAAGCCTCTAAAGATTAACAGATATTACTATTTGATTATAAACATATTAGGTCTTATTTACGCCTTTATCAAGCAATACATTTCATATGTTTGGTTTCTAGAAACGAATGGAGACAAGGTTGTTTCGGAAAGATTCCAACATTTAACATTCTTACAAGAAAGCCTGCTGACATTAATTGGTTTATTTGTGATAATATATATTTGGAAAAATAATTATAGGAGTAAAAAGATATGCAAGGATTAATAGACCGTTTATCAATTATTGGTTATGTAGCATGTGTAATTGCAACAGGAATATGGTAGTGGAATTGGATAGACCCACACAGTTTCTAGACTGCAATAAAATTCATGTTTGTTTGGGGGATTTCAAGTAGCATTATATGTGATATTTGGTCATTGATTTGTGCTGTCTTAGCTGGTTTAATAAGTAAAAATGAATGATTATGCAAAAAATACAATTCATCCTGGCCATTGCATTACTGGTATGCCTGGCACCTATGCCTTATGGGTATTACGTTTTAATCCGTTATGGTAGTGCTATTGTTTTTGGTATAATGGCCTATCAATATTATTTGGAAAAGAAAGAAAATCTTGCATTGACATGGGGAGCTTTAGCAGTACTGTTTCAACCTCTCATAAAAATCCCTTTAGGAAGAACGATGTGGAATATTGTGGATATTATTGTGGCCATTGCGTTATTTTTAATCATTTTACGTACCCATAATAATAAAAAAGACTAATATGCCTTCCCAGAACCTCTCTTTAAGCCACATCGGAGACACCTATATAAAGTTTGCCGAACAATTCTACTATAAAACGGAGCCAAGAGACTTGACTCCGCTATTGGACTATTTACCCGATTTGAAATTGGACAGCAAATACGTTCTTGAAGATTTCCGTCCTCGCGAACAGACCAACTCGGTATTATGGTTATATGTCAGAAACAAGAATTCAGAACGTCCTCAAGACGAAAACTATAAAAACAAAGAGAAGAATCACTTCTATGTATTTGGACTAAACTGGAACAAATGCTATGTAACAAAGTCTGTCAAGATAGCAGGTATTCCTATATTCAAATTCAGAAAAAGATTAAAACCCATAAAACCGTTTCTACATATCCAGCTGCCATTCAACGAGGAAGCAGTATGGCAAGCTTACCTGCTTCAACAGACCTATCACATCATCGGTATGAGATGGCATGGAGGATATGCAGCACGACTATTCATCAATCTGCCCAGCGATATAGAAAGGATAAAGGATATACATAATGTTGCGTGCTGCGAAACTAGCGACATTTTAGAGGAACTGACAGAAGCATGCAGAAACAATTTCTCACTTCCACAAGTGAAATTGTTGGAAAACAAGGCCATCATTACCCATTGCTGGTTTGACGCATGGAACGGTTTGATACAAATAACATGCCAGGGAGAATATAATAAACGAAAAAAGCAAATGGGAGAATTTACTATTATAGCCGAAAAGACATTAGTGCAATATAACTGTAGAATCAAATATTGACATTACAGATACCTTGTAAAAATACAAACGACGAAGAACTCCTCCACACCTTCGTCTACAGCCGCATGCCCCGCCCTATTGCCCATCGCTTTAATGACGGTTACCTGTTGGAACTGAAGATTATCCTACTGATGTTAGCAAAAGGAGAGTATAAAATCACTTCATCGCCCAAAATATAAAGTAATCTAACCAAAAGCGAGTTTACTTTGTCTAACCTCTATCTAAAAACTCCTACAACTCAACTATAGAATGTTTCAAACCAAAGGGGGCTATGTTTTAAACATTCGACCCTTATGTTTGAAACATAGGCGGGTTAGGGTTGAAACCGGGATTCGAAGCGGTTTTGATAGGATATAAAAAGCATCACCTTGAATGTAAACATAATTAACCACTACAAATTACAGCCAGGCGAAACTGAAATATATCATTAAAGAAAGTAGATAGTTAGCTCCGTCAAGTCCATAGTTACGTCGCTCAAGTAGGTAGTTAGGTCTGAAGAAGTTCCTCCTTTCCCCAGCTTAAACGATTGCTTTAGGCTGGGCAAAAGAAACGTTTAAGCTGGGAAAGGGATCAATGTCATCAGTACGTCAACGCCTCCTCGTGGTACGTGTCGAAGCACGGGTAGTGCTCCAACGGGCGGGGCTGGCAGAAGTCCACGCCCTGGAATATCGGATTGGGCGCGGCGGCCTGAGGCAGGATGAGATTGACCTTGGCATCCTCGCCTTCGAGGCGGACGTCGAACTTACCATCCTTATACGTGTAGTAGAGTGTGCCGCAACCTATCTTGACTGAAGTCTGAAGTTCGGTAATCTCGGCGGGCAGCTTGGGTTCGACGGTCACCGTGCCGCTCATCAGGTCGGGACGGATGCCGAGGAAGTACTGGTACCACACGCGCAACTGCTCGGAGTTGCTCCACGCCTGCAGGAACGTACCCGAACGGCCTGCCCACGTTTTTCCTTCGCGCGGATGGGCATCGGCATTCTCGCTGAGACTGCCCACAGCACCTTCGTGCAAGGCCTGGCGGTTCATGTTCTGGAAGAGCTTCCACGCCGTCTCCTGCTGGCCGTACTCAATCATGCGCTGCATGGCGATGCCGTTGTTCCACAACCAGACGGTACCGTTGTGATAGGCGTCGTCCTTGTGATAGTAGTGCCAGTTCTCGTGCTGCGGATGGAATTGGAGGTCCCATTGCGCCAGTGAGGCGACACCCCAGGGGTAGACCAGCTCCTCCCACACGCGGCGGGTGACGCGCTGCTTGAAATCATCGTCGGCTATCAGCTCGAAACAGTAGAGCTGGTTGGGGCGGTACTGGAGGTCGGGTGTGCCGTCAGCATTCAGGTGGTCGTAGATGAGAAGACTGTCCTTGTTGCAATAGTCGGCCTCGAAGTTGCGGGCCAGGCGTACGGCGGCCTCGTGCCAGACTTCGGCGTGGGGCGCGTCGTCCATCAGACGGGCCAGGTGAGCGCCCGCTTCCAGCTGCTTGTACCACAGATACTGGATGTCGTTGGCACGGTTGCCGCGGGGCGAGCCGGGAATGCCATTGCGCTTCACGTCCATCCACGTGTCGGCATCAGCGTGCAGCAGGTAACCCTTCTCGTCGGTGTGGTGGCGTAGGCTCTGGTCGATGCTGAGGACGACGGAGGGATAGATGTCGCGCAGGAAGCTTCGGTCGCCCGAGTAGCGGAGCAACTCCTCGGCCTCGATGACGTAGCGCGGCGTGCCGTCGGCGGTGTTGTAGAGGATGCCCTCCAGGTTGGCACGGTTGGGGATGCGGCCACAGGTGACGGAAGTCGTGTCGCGGTCCTGCAACTTGGCGAAGTCCTTCAGGATGTCCTTGGTCACTTCAAACTGACCCGTGACGAGCGTGGCGCCCGGCATGGCGATGAACATGTCGCGCCCCCAATATTCGTTGAACCACGGCAGGCCGGCATAGATGCCCTTGCCCTGCTGCTCGGTGATGAGCTCGTCCATGGTCAACGTCAGCCAAGCCAAAGCCTTGTCCAGCTCGGGCAAGTTGGTGTGCAGCGGATTGTTTTCGGTCATCAGACGGTTCATGCGTGCCTTGCGCCGGGCCAGCCAGTCTGCCCCCTCCTTCCGATAGCCGGCGATGAGCGAATCGCAATGTGCCTCCGTGCCGTAGGCAATGAGGAAGCCTCCGGCCGAAACAGGTGCCTGCATACGGTTGCCCTCGAAACGGATACCGGCGGGGTTCAAAGGAACAACTTTCAAACGGTTGTTTTCAGCCTCCTGCGGCGTGTAACAGATAGCATCGGTGCGGCGGTCAGCATCCTTCAGCAGCGTTTCATTGAGCGCGATGCCGATACTGTCTCCCTGCACAGCATCTACAGTGATGCTCAGAATGGCGCGGTCGTCCACCATCGCCAGCGTCTCGACGGCATTCGCCCAGCGGCGCTCCAGTCGGTCGGGATAAACGCAGACCTGCGCATCGCGGCGCAACAGGGGCGCACCGTCCACCGTCAGCGCATAGTCCGACAGGATGCGGCGCTTGGCCTGGTTCCAGCCGGCATACCAGTCCGTGGGCTCGTCCTGATGGGTACGTCCGTACCAGTAGCCCGCCTTCTTGTCGGTGTAGGAATATTCACGGTTTGCTTCGGGAGCGACCTCCACGCCCAGTTCGTCAACCGTCAGTGCCGGGATGGAAGTTGTCTTGTCTGCCGCCCCGCACGACATCAGCACGGGAACGGCCAAGAGGGTAAGATAACGATGTTTCATAGCTTATGATAGTTTGTTTTCTTTTTTCCTTTTGCAATGATAGACAAAATCTTCCAAACAACCATTATCCACCCTACCAAACTGCCCCGATGCACATCAGCAAACGTTTTCGAATTCATACAAAGAAAGAAATGGCTTCAACATGGGGCAAGAAAAGAAGTGTCCGGACAACAAAAAAAGAGAACACAAGCCACCTTCGCGTGACTTCTGTTCTCTTCCACTTTACCATCCAGGCACTTTCTTATTTCAGGCTTCCGCCTCGCTTTTCCGGGAAGAAACCTTATCTTTGCCTGCATCTATATATATCCAATAAAAATCAAAGCATCATGGACATCCAGCACCAACCCCAGCAGCATCGCTTCACCCTGACACAGGAGGGCGAAACGGCCCATGTGGCCTACCGCATCGAAAATGGCGCACTCGACATCCGTCACACCATTGTCCCCAAACCACTCGAAGGACGAGGCATCGCCTCGGCACTCGTACAAGCCGCCTACGACTACGCCCGCCAGCAGGGCTATGCCTGCGTGGCCACGTGTGTTTATGCCGTACGCTGGCTGGAGCGCCACCCCGAATACAACGGAAAGCCCAGCCAGGAGTATTGCGGAGGCAACGCATGCGCACTCTGATGCGTGCCCCCGCCCTCTGCCTTACTCGAACATCCGCAGACGGGTGCGCAGGTCGCGTATCTCGCGCTGCATGTCCTCCATGCGCTCCAGCAGGTGATGGATGACATCGATACCTTCCATATTGATGGACAGGTCGTAGTACATACGGCTATAGCGCTCCACGTCGGGCAGCTGGGAAAAGGTGAGGCAGGGGCGGCCCTCGTCGAACAAGATATCAATCAGTCCATTTTCCTCCAGCAGGTCAATGAACGACGGCTCTATATGACATTTGTTGCAATAATCGCTGACAACAATCAATTCATTCTGCATAACGGTAGTGTTTTTTAATTAGTTCATACGCTGAATTTTACGGAACATTTCCTTCTGCTCCTCTGTCAGGTTGGTAGGCAACTGGACGTGGTAGGTCACTATCAAGTCGCCAAACTGGCCTTCCTTCTTGTAGACAGGGAATCCTTTGCCCTTGAGGCGTACCTTGGTGCCGCTCTGCGTACCCGGCTTTACCTTCAGTTTGACTTGCCCGTCCAGGGTATTGACCAGCAGGTCGCCGCCCAGCAGGGCCGTATAGAGGTCGGTGTTGACGTCGACATAGAGGTCGTCGCCCAGCCGCTTGAACACGGGGTCGTCGGGGATGACAAAGGTGATGTAGAGGTCGCCCGCAGGTCCTCCGTTCATGCCGGGGGCACCATAGCCCTTGAGCTTGATGACCTGCCCGTTGGCCACGCCGGCGGGGATGGTGATGCGCACCTGCTTGTCGCCTACGGTGAGCACCTGCTTGTGGGTCTGCGCGGCGTCGCGGAGCGAGAGGTCGAGTTCGGCCTGGTAATCCTGGCCGCGGAAGCCTCCCTGCGCGCTCCTTCCGCTCCTACCGTGATGTCCGAAGAGTTCCTCGAAGAAGTCGGAGAATCCGCCGGCATGGCTGCCCGTGAACTCCTGCCCGTCGGACGAATACCAATAGGTGCCGTTGCCGTCGGTGTGGAAGCCCTGTCCGCCGCCGAAGCCTCCGAAGCCGCCTGCCTGCTGGCGGGCCTGCTTCTGCGCCTCGAACTCGTCGGCATGCTTCCAGTGCTCGCCGTACTCGTCGTACTTCTTACGCTTCTCGGGGTCGCTCAGCACCTCGTTTGCCTCGTTGATGGCCTGAAACTTTTCCTTGGCCGTGGGGTCGTTCGGGTTCAGGTCAGGATGAAACTTGCGCGCCAGCTTGCGGTACGCCTTCTTGATGTCGTCCTGCGATGCCGTTTTGTCCACTCCCAACACCTGATAATAATCAATAAAAGCCATAGTCTATGAGTTTTTTGTTTCTGATATACCTATAACAAACTACGAGCCAAAACGGCTCACGCATGATTAAATAAAATAAAAAGCCGCGGCATCTTTGCGACAAGACACCGCGGCTGAAAATATATTTCGACCAATCAGGGGAATCGGCTGATTACATCATTCCGCCCATGCCACCCATACCGGGGTTCATCGGCATTTCGGGTTTGTCTTCCTTCTTCTCGACGATGACACATTCGGTGGTGAGGAACATGCCTGCGATGGAGGCGGCGTTCTCCAGGGCTACACGAGTTACCTTGGCGGGGTCTACTACGCCTGCGGCATGCAGGTTCTCGTACACGTCAGTACGTGCGTTGTAGCCGAAGTCACCCTTGCCTTCGCGAACCTTCTGAACAACCACGGCGCCTTCCTTGCCTGCGTTGGCGCAGATCTGGCGGAGCGGCTCTTCGATGGCACGCTTGATGATGTGGATACCGGTCGTCTCGTCGGCGTTGTCGCCTTCCAGACCTTCGAGGGCGTCGAGGGCACGGATGTAGGCTACACCACCGCCCGGCACGATACCTTCTTCGATGGCGGCACGTGTGGCACGCAGGGCATCGTCTACACGGTCTTTCTTTTCCTTCATTTCAACCTCGGATGCGGCACCTACATAGAGCACTGCCACACCGCCCGACAACTTGGCCAGACGTTCCTGGAGCTTCTCGCGGTCGTAGTCGCTCTTCGTGGCGGCAATCTGAGCCTTGATCTGCTCGCAACGCTCCTTGATGTTTTCCTTGGCACCGGCACCGTTCACGATGGTCGTGTTGTCCTTCGTGATGGTTACCTTCTCGGCGCTACCCAGCATTTCGATGGTAGCCTGTTCCAGCTTCAAGCCCTTCTCTTCGCTGATGACTACACCGCCGGTCAGTACGGCGATATCTTCCAGCATTTCCTTACGACGGTCGCCGAAGCCCGGAGCCTTGACGGCGCAAATCTTCAGCTGGCTGCGCAGACGGTTCACTACCAGGGTAGTCAACGCTTCGCTATCCACATCTTCTGCGATAACCAGCAAAGGACGGCCTGTCTGTACGGCGGGTTCGAGGATAGGCAAGAAATCTTTCAGGTTGGAAATCTTCTTGTCGTAAATCAGGATGTAAGGTTTCTCCATCTCACATTCCATCTTCTCGGTATTGGTTACGAAGTAGGCCGACAGATAACCGCGGTCGAACTGCATACCTTCCACTACACCAATGGTAGTGTCTGTACCCTTGGCTTCCTCGATGGTGATGACACCGTCCTTGGAAACCTTGCGCATAGCGTCGGCGATGAGCTTACCGATAACCGGATCGTTGTTAGCCGATACGGTACCTACCTGCTCGATCTTGTCGTAGTTGTCGCCAACCATCTCCGACTGAGACTTGATGGATTCAACCACCTTGGCAACGGCCTTGTCGATACCGCGCTTGATGTCCATCGGGCTGGCACCGGCCGTCACGTTCTTCAAGCCTTCGGCTACGATGGCCTGAGCCAGTACGGTAGCGGTTGTTGTACCGTCACCTGCGTCGTCGCCAGTCTTCGAAGCGACTTCCTTCACCAGCTGTGCGCCGGTATTCTGATAAGCGTCGGCCAGCTCCACTTCCTTGGCTACGGTCACACCGTCCTTGGTGATGTGGGGAGCACCGAACTTCTTTTCGATGATGACGTTACGGCCTTTCGGGCCCAGGGTTACCTTTACGGCATTTGCCAGTGTATCGATGCCCTTCTTCAACTGGTCGCGGGCATCAATGTTGAATAATATTTCTTTAGCCATAATTCTAATTCAGATTTAAAAATTGATGATTGAAAAAATTGATGATTTATCCCAGAATGGCGAGTACGTCGCTCTGACGCATAATCAGGTACTTCGTGCCGTCGAGTTCGATTTCCGTACCGGCATATTTGCCATAGAGTACGTGGTCGCCTGCCTTCAATACCATTTCTTCGTCTTTCGTACCGTTGCCGGCTGCAATCACTTCGCCTCTCAAGGGTTTCTCTTTGGCTGTATCAGGAATGATGATACCACCGATTGTTTTCTCTTCTGCGGGTGCAGGGAGTATCAGAACTCTGTCTGCCAATGGTCTAATGTTCATAGTTCTTTTCGTTTTATATGTTATACTTTTATTTTTCGTTTTTCCGCCTGCTTGTGGCAAGCGAAAGAGTATATACGAAAAGTGTGCCAAACCATTTTTGGCAGGGCAGTACTGCCAAAATGGCGGTAGTCCGTCCGCCGACGTCCGAAAAAAACGTCCGCCCCGATTACTGGAGCAGACGTTCTATACCACTTTCTTCCCAGAAGGCCTTGGTGGACCTGACCATCGAACTGCCCATATATAATAGGAACAGGACGGCCACAACAGCCATAATGACGCCAATCAGCAGATTGTGCTTGTTTTCGTTCAACTGGATGGAAACCATACTTACCTCCTTCTCTCTTTGGTTATACCGGTGCAAAGGTAGTGCCACGATGTTACATTCCCCTTACACGTGCATGACAAATATACGAAAAAAGGAGCGTATTCCGCTCCTTTTTAATAGTATTTTTGTTTTTTTCCGCTCACCGACGTACAGCGGCCACCAGTTCGGCGGGTGTCAGCAGGCATTGTTCGCCGCTTTCCATGTTTTTCAGCGTCACCTTGCCTTCGTTCATTTCGTTTTCGCCCACCAGCACCACGAAGGGGACGCCCTTGGCGTTGGCATAACCCATCTGTTTCTTCATCTTGCTGGCGTCGGGGAAAATCTCGGCGCGGATGCCTGCCGCACGTACCTGCGCCAGTACCTGCATGGAGAAAGCCGCTTCCTTTTCGCCAAAGTTGATGAAGAGGAGCTGCGTGCCGTTGACAGCTTCCTTCGGATAGAGGTCGAGCTGGTTGAGCACGTCGAAGATGCGGTCGGCACCGAACGAGATGCCCACGCCGCTCACGCCTGCCAGGCCGAAGACGCCTGTCAAGTTGTCATAGCGTCCGCCGCCGGTGATGCTGCCTATCTGCACGTCGAGCGCCTTCACCTCGAAGATGGCACCCGTGTAGTAGTTCAGTCCGCGGGCCAGCGTCAGGTCCAGTTCCAGCTCGTTCTTCAGTCCCAGCGCCTTCAGGGTGGTCAGGATGAACTCCGTCTCGGCCACGCCCTTGAGGCCCGTTTCGCTGGCGGCCAGCACCTCTTTCAGGGTGGCCAGCTTCGCCTCGTTCGAGCCGCTGAGCAGGATGATGGGTTGCAGCTTGGCGATGGCCTCGTCGCCGATGCCCTTCTCGCGCAGCTCGGCGTTCACGTTGTCCAGGCCTATCTTGTCCAGCTTGTCGATGGCCACGGTGATGTCCACTATCTTGTCGGCCTCACCGATGATTTCGGCGATGCCGGTCAATATCTTGCGGTTGTTGATCTTGATGCACACGCGGATGCCGAAGCGGCTGAAGACTGTGTCCACAATCTGCATCAGCTCCACCTCGTTGAGCAGGGAGTCGCTGCCCACCACGTCGGCGTCGCACTGGTAGAACTCGCGGTATCGCCCCTTCTGCGGACGGTCGGCCCGCCACACGGGCTGTATCTGGTAGCGCTTGAAGGGGAAGGTCAGCTCCTCGCGGTGCATCACCACGTAGCGCGCAAAGGGCACGGTAAGGTCGTAGCGCAAGCCCTTCTCGCAGAACTTGCAGGCCAGACGGGAGGCATTGCGGCTGAGCAGTTCCTCATCGGTCAGGCCGGAGAAGTAGTCGCCCGAGTTCTGTATCTTGAACAGGAGCTTGTCGCCCTCTTCGCCATACTTGCCCATCAGGGTAGAAAGCATTTCCATGGCGGGCGTCTCTATCTGCTGGAAGCCGTAGAGGTGGTACACGTCGCGGATGGTGTTGAATATATAGTTGCGCTTCGCCATTTCTACGGGCGAAAAGTCGCGGGTTCCTTTCGGAATACAAGGTTTTGCTGCCATATTCGTATCAGTTACATTTCAAAATCGAGCCACAAAGTTACGGTATTTTATCAGAAGTTTCCAGCAAATCGGGGCAAAAAACAACGTTCCGCAAGCTAAAAATGAACTGCAACAGCCCTCTTTTCCGCCCCGGGTTCGATGACAAGACAGCCACGCCCTGTAGAAGAAAACAGACAAAACGCTGGAAATCAGCAACAACAATCATCAATTCCCTTACATTACAAAACTTACAATTGAAAATTATCCATTTTGGCTTTTAGCCGGAGAAAAAGATGTAAATATATTTTATTATATATATTATATATTATATATATAATATATATAATAAGTTCTATACTCACTCTTTTCCAACTACTCAAATTTACTAATTGTCAATTGTAAGTTTTGTAATGTAAGGGTGTGCCATGTGTCTTTTCCATGAATTCAGCAGACAATATGACGAGAATCCGGTGTCTCCTCCCTCCGGAAAAGAAAACACCGCTTTGTCCGCACGAAAGCACCGTGCAGCTGACTGAAAACCAGCATGTTAGTTTTATTAACACGCAATCCTCGTTTTGTTAACAGATTTTTAAACCTTAACGGAGGCTCTTTTTTGGCTTTCGGCCGAATGTGGCTTATCTTTGCAAAAAAAACAAAAAGAGACATGAAGCAAATCCTCATCACCCTGCTCTGCTGCCTCCTGACGCTGGCAGCCTACGCTCAAGGCGGAAAGCCGCTCACACTGAAAGACGTCGTGACGGGCACGTTCCGCGCGGAGAACATCTACGGAGTCATCCCCATCCCCGGCGACGGCGAGCACTACTCGCAGATGAACGCCGAAGGGACGCAGATCATCAAATACTCGTTCAAGACCGGACAGCAGGTGGAAGTGCTGTTCGACGCCACCACCGCCCGCGAGTGCCCCTTCAAGCACTTCGACAGCTACAGCTTCTCGCCCGACGGCTCGATGCTGCTCATCGCCACCGAGACGACGCCCATCTACCGCCGCTCGTACACGGCCGTGCACTACCTGTACAGCCTGAAGCGCAACCTTGAGGGCAAAATCAACAACGTGGTGGAGAAGCTCTCGGACGGCGGACCGCAACAGGTGCCCGTTTTCTCGCCGGACGGCTCGATGATTGCCTTCGTACGCGACAACAACATCTTCCTGGTGAAGCGCTACTTCGGCAACAGCGAGAGCCAGGTGACCAAGGACGGCGAACGCAACAAGGTCATCTACGGCACGCCCGACTGGGTGTACGAAGAGGAGTTCTCCTACAACCGCGCCCTGGAGTTCAGCGCCGACAGCAAGATGCTGGCCTTCGTGCGCTGGGACGAGAGCCAGGTGAAGTCCTATTCCTTCCCCGTCTTTGCCGGCGACAAGCCCCACATTGCGGCCTACGAGAAGTATCCCGGCACGTATGAATACAAGTACCCCAAGACGGGCGAAGCCAACTCGAAGGTCAGCGTCCACACGTTCGACATCAAGAGCCGCGTCATCCGCAAGATCGACGTGCCCGTGGACGAGGACGGATACATCCCCCGCATCCGCTTCACCCGCGACCCCGAGAAGCTGGCCATCATGACCCTGAACCGCCACCAGAACCGCCTCGACCTGTACATGGCCAACCCGCGCAGCACCGTCTGCAAGCTGGTGCTCCGCGACGAGAGCGACAAGTACATCAAGGAGAACGTCTTCGACCAGATACGCTTCTACGACGACCACTTCAGCTTCGTCAGCGAGCGCAGCGGCTACAACCACCTGTACTGGTACAGCCTGTCGGGCAGCCTGGTGAAGCAGGTCACTTCGGGCCCGTTCGAGGTGAAGGAATTCCTGGGCTATGACCCGCAGGAAGGCTCCTTCTACTACACCAGCAACGAGGAGAGCCCCCTGCGCACCGCCGTCTACAAGACCGACCGCAAGGGCAAGAAGCTGAAGCTCTCCACGCAGCAGGGCACCAACTCGGCCCAGTTCAGCACGGACATGAAGTATTACCTGACCCGCTACACCAGCCTCGACACGCCGATGGTCATCACGCTGAACAACAACCGCGGACAGGTGCTCACCACCTTGGTGGACAACCAGAAACTCTGTGCCCAGCTGGCCGAATACAACCTGCCGAAGAAAGAATTTTTCAGCTTCACCACCACCGACGGCACCCGGCTGAACGGCTGGATGATGAAGCCCACCGACTTCTCGCCTTCCAAGAAATATCCCGCCCTGCAATACCAGTACAGCGGCCCCGGCTCGCAGGAAGTGACCGACGCCTTCGGCATCAGCTGGGAGACGTTCATGGCCTCGCAGGGCTACATTGTAGTGTGCGTGGACGGACGCGGCACGGGCGGACGCGGTGCCGACTTCGAGAAGTGCACCTACCTGAACCTGGGCGTCAAGGAAGCCCGCGACCAGGTGGAGACGGCCCTCTACCTGGGCAGCCTGCCCTACGTGGACAAGAACCGCATCGGCATCTGGGGCTGGAGCTTCGGCGGCTACATGACTATCATGAGCATGAGCGAGGGTACCCCCGTATTCAAGGCGGGCGTGGCCGTGGCGGCCGTGACCGACTGGAACTACTACGACACCGTCTATGGCGAACGCTTCATGCGCACACCGCAGGAGAACGCCGAGGGCTACAAGGCATCGTCGGCCTTCACCCGCGCCGACAAGCTGCACGGACGCCTCCTGCTGGTACACGGCCTGGCCGACGACAACGTGCACTACCAAAACTGTGCCGAGTATGCCGAACACCTGGTCCAGCTGGGCAAGCAGTTCGATATGCAGGTCTACACCAACCGCAACCACAGCATCTTCGGCGGCAACACGCGCATGCACCTGTACACGCGTCTGACGGAGTTCTTTAATCAGTGGTTAATGGAAAATTGAAAATGGAACGAGTACGCAAGCCTGAATGGCTCAAGATAAGCATCGGCGCCAACGAACGCTACACCGAAACGAAACGTATCGTCGAGTCGCATTGCCTGCACACCATCTGCAGCAGCGGCCGATGCCCCAACATGGGCGAATGCTGGGGACGGGGCACGGCCACCTTCATGATAGGCGGCAACATCTGCACCCGCAGCTGCAAGTTCTGCAACACGCAGACAGGACGCCCCCTGCCCCTCGACCCACAGGAACCTGCGCACGTGGCCGAGTCAGTGAGGCTGATGAAGCTCTCGCATGCCGTGGTCACCTCCGTCGACCGCGACGACCTGCCCGACCTGGGCGCCTCCCACTGGGCACAGACCATCCGTGAGATACGCCGCCTGAACCCCGACACCACCCTCGAGGTGCTGATACCCGACTTCCAGGGGCGCGGGGAGCTGGTGGAGCAGGTCATCGAAGCGCGGCCCGACATCATCAGCCACAATATGGAGACCGTGCGCCGCCTCAGCCCCCTGGTGCGCAGCGCCGCCCGCTACGACACGAGCCTCGACGTCATCCGCCAGATAGCCGCCAGCGGCATCACGGCCAAGTCGGGCATCATGGTAGGCCTGGGTGAAACGCCCGCCGAAGTGGAGGAAGTGATGGACGACCTGCGGGCTGCCGGCTGCCAGATCATGACCATCGGCCAGTACCTGCAACCCTCGCACCGCCACTACCCCGTGGCCGAGTACGTCACCCCCGCCCAGTTCAAGTGCTACGAAGAAACGGGCCTGGCCAAAGGCTTCACGCAGGTAGAGAGCGGACCGCTGGTGCGCTCGTCCTACCACGCGGAGAAATCGCTCCGCTACCTCAAGAAATGACCGGAAACAAGCAGAAAGAGGCGGGTGAACAACTCCGCCTCTTTTTTGTTTAAAAAGGAAAGAAGAGAGACAACCATGAGCCGACAAAGTATCCTATCGTTCAAGTACAACATGGCGTGGGGCTTCATACCCGTTCTGCTTTCCATGCTTCTGTCCGAAGTGGCCCCGCTGGGCACGGCCATCTATACGGGCGCCCTGCTGGGCGTGGCCCTTTCGGCCTACACCTTCCTGCAGAAAGGGGAACACCTGCCCCAGATATTGCTCTATGGCAACACCGCCATGCTGGTGCTGCTCAGCGCCACCCACCTGCTGTACGCCGAAAGCTGCCTGCCGCAATGGTATCCCTTCACCCTCGAAGCCGGCACCCTCCTGCTGATACTGGCCTTCTATCTGAACCGCCGCGCCCTCGTGGCCCACTACACCTCAGCGGCCCGCGGGAGCAACCGTTCGCCCGCCGCAAGCATCGAGGCTACCGTTGTGTCGGCCCGTATCGTGCTCCTGTTCGGAGCCCTCCACCTGCTGGTTCTTCTCGTCACGCGGACACCTTTTCGTGGAGAGTCGGACTTCCTCCTCCACCACGTGGCGCCGCCGATGGTATTCGTGCTCAGCATCCTGTTCAACCAGTTGGGCATCAGCTACTTCAACCGCCTGATGAAGCAGACGGTCTTTGTACCCATCGTCAACGACCGGGGCGACGTGACGGGCAAAGCCCTGGCCACCGACGCCCTGTCCAGACGCCAGCCCTACATGGTGCCCTTCGTACGCGTGGCCGTCACGCTGAACGGCATGCTCTACCTCTGCCCGCGCTCCCAGGACACCGCTTTCGAAAAGGGCAAGACCGACCTGCCCGTCGAGGGATGCCTCCACTACGGCGAAACGCTGAAGCAGGGCATCTGCCGGCTGGTCAGGCAGATACTCCCCGAAGTACCTCTACAGGAACTCAAGTTCAACTTCAAATATACCTTGGAAAACGAAGTGACCCACCGCCTGGTGTATGTCTTCACCCTGACCCTCGACCACGAAAGCCAGCTGGGACGGCAGGCCGCACAGAGCGGCAAACTATGGACCATCCAGCAGATTGAACAAAACTTGGGGCAGAACTTCTTCGCCCGATGCTTCGAGGACGAATACAACCGCGTATTCTCGTTCATCGACGAATGCGGCGGCAAGCGGACGCCCGCCCCCGAAAATCACGGATAGAGCAGGAAGATGCAGGGAATCTTGGTCAGGTCGGGCGTATGTCCCTTCCAGTCCTTAACGGTGCGTGTGCGGATAAACTCGCCCTCGCACGTGATGTTGGCCGCGATGCACAGGCGCGTCTGCGGGCGGCAGTTCTGAAGGATATCCTCCAGCATCTTGTTGTTGCGATAAGGCGTCTCGATGAAGAGCTGCGTCTGGTGCTCGGCATAGGCGCGTTGCTCGAGCTGTTTCAGTTTCTTGGCCCGCTCGGCCGGTTCGATGGGCAAGTAGCCGTTGAAGGCAAAGCTCTGTCCGTTGAAGCCCGAACCCATCACGGAAAGAATGATGGACGAAGGGCCCACCAGCGGCACCACCTTCAAGCCCTTACGCTGGGCGATGGCCACTACATCGGCACCCGGATCGGCCACGGCCGGACAACCTGCTTCCGAAATGACTCCCATGGACAAACCTCCCTCGAGCGGCTTCAGGTAGCCGGAGATGTCTTCGGGCGACGTATGCTTGTTGAGCGGATAGAAAGTCAGGGCGTCAATGTCCATCTCCCTATCCACTTTCTTCAGGAAGCGACGGGCCGAACGGACGTCCTCCACAATGAAATGGCGGATGCCCGCTATGATTTCCTTATTATATATAGGTAGGACTTTTTCCCACGGAGTGTCGCCCAGGGTGACGGGCAGGAGATAGAGTGCGGTTTCCATTAAGTGAATTGAGAATGGAGAGTTGAAAATTGAAAATGAAAAATTCATTCTCCATTTCATTCTCCATTCTCAATTTTCAATTCTCAATTAAAAAAGTTTATCCGTAGATGATGTTGCCGTTGGCATCCTTGTACTCGTCGAGACCCTTCTCATACGTAGCCATGGCACGGAGGCTCATACCCACGCTGGAGAAACCGCCGTCGTGGTAGAGGTTCTGCATGGTGACCTTGCGGGTGAGGTCGGAGAACATCACGATGCAATAGTCGGCACACTCGTCGGCCGAAGCGTTGCCCAGCGGCGACATGCGGTTGGCAAAGTCGAACAGCTTGTCCATGCCCTTCACGCCCGAACCGGCGGTGGTCATCGTGGGCGACTGGGAGATGGTGTTGACACGCACGTGGTGCTCACGTCCGTAGATGTAGCCGAAGCTGCGCGCGATGGACTCGAGCAGGGCCTTGGCATCAGCCATGTCGTTGTAGCCGTAGAAAGTACGCTGGGCGGCAACGTAACTCAGGGCCAGGATGGAGCCGTAATCGGCAATGGCGCCCAGCTTCTTGGCCGTCTGTATCATCTTGTGGAAAGACACGGCCGAGATGTCCAGTGTCTTGTTCAGCATATCGTAATCCAAGTCATCGTACGTACGTTTCTTGCGCACGTTGGGAGACATTCCGATGGAGTGAAGCACAAAGTCAATCTGTCCGCCCAGCACTTCCATGGAGCGTTTGAACACGTTCTCCAGGTCTTCCACGCTGGTGGCGTCGGCGGGAATCACCTCGCAATGCAGCTTCTCGGCCAGGGCAGAAACTTCGCCCATGCGGACAGCTACGGGGGTGTTGGACAATGTAATGGTTGCACCCTCTTCAACAGCTTTTTCTGCAACCTTCCAGGCAATGGACTGCTCGTTCAGAGCACCGAAAATGATGCCTCTTTTTCCTTTCAATAAATTGTAACTCATACCTATTTAATAAAATTCACGCCGCAAAGATAGGAAGTTTCCCCGTAAGTTTCTTGAAAAACGGGGAAAGAAAGTGTCCGATTGACAAAAAATCCACCAAAATCAACAAATTGTACACAACAAAATAGGGTCATAACGATACTTTTGCCCTGGTAAAATTTTAAATGATATCACGAATGAACACACCTCTCAAGAAATTATTGGTGCTTGCATGCGCCTGGCTCTCCATGGCCTGCGCCCAGCAAGCTGACACCCGCCCCGACTCAAGCGGCACGTACGACGCCCTCTACCAGGGCGTGCCTTTCGACATGCCACAAGTGGTGCAACCCACCTTCCCCGACTATAGCGTCAACATCACCGCCTTCGGCGCCAAGGCCGACGGCAAGACTCTGAATACCAAGGCCATCAACGAGGCCATCAAAGCCGTCAACGAGAAGGGCGGAGGCAAGGTGGTCATCCCCGAAGGATTGTGGCTCACCGGCCCCATCGAGCTGCTGAGCAACGTCAACCTCTATACGGAGAAGAACGCGCTGGTGCTCTTCACCGACGACTTCAACGCCTACCCCATCATCAAGACCTCGTTCGAAGGGCTTGACACCCGCCGTTGCCAGTCGCCCATCTCGGCCCGCAATGCTGAGAACATCGCCATCACCGGCTACGGAGTGTTCGACGGCTCGGGCGACAGCTGGCGTCCCGTGAAGAAAGGCAAGATGACGTCCTCGCAATGGAAAGCCCTCCTTGCTACGGGCGGCGTAGTGGAGGACGACGTCTGGTATCCCACCGAAGGCTCGCTCAAGGGTGCCAAGGCCTGCAAGGAGTTCAACAATCCCGTGGGCATCGAGACCGATGAAGAATGGAACGAAATACGCCCGTGGCTCCGCCCCGTACTGCTGAACATCGTCAAGAGCAAGAAAGTTCTGCTCCAGGGAGTTACGTTCAAGAATTCGCCCAGCTGGTGTCTGCATCCCCTGTCCTGCGAACACATCACCATCGACAACGTCAAGGTGTTCAACCCCTGGTACTCGCAAAACGGCGATGCGCTCGACCTGGAGTCGTGCACCAACGCCCTGATTGTGAACAACACCTTCGATGCGGGCGACGATGCCATCTGCATCAAGTCGGGCAAGGACGAAGACGGACGCAGACGCGGAGAGCCCTGCCAGAATGTCATCGTGAAGAACAACATCGTGCTCCACGGCCACGGCGGCTTTGTGGTGGGCAGTGAGATGTCGGGCGGCGTCAAGAACATCTACGTGTCCGACTGTACCTTCCTGGGCACTGACGTAGGTCTCCGCTTCAAGAGTACCCGCGGACGCGGCGGCGTGGTGGAAAACATCCACATCGACCGCATCAACATGATTGACATCCCCCACGAAGCCCTGTTGTTCGACCTCTTCTATGGTGGCAAGGGAGCCGGCGAAGAGAGCGAAGAGGAACTGGCCAACCGCATGAAGGCTTCCGTACCTCCCGTCACCGAGGAGACGCCTGCCTTCCGCGACATCTACATCTCGAACATCACCGCCAGCAACGTGGGCCGCGCCATGTTCTTCAACGGCCTGCCCGAAATGCCCATCCGCAACATCGGCATCAAGGACGTGGTTATCAACGGCGCCCGCCAGGGCATCGTCATCAGCCAGGCCCAGAACGTGACCATCGACAACGCCCAGGTCGAGACCCAAGGGAAAGTCCTGCAAGTCAAGGACTCCAAAGACGTGAAAGTCAACGGAGAAACCTATCACGACCAATAACCTCCACCCGGACATGATGAAAAGATACACCTTCCTTCTGACAAGCCTCCTGTGGCTCGCGGCCCTCTGTGCCTCGGCCCAGGAGGATTTGACCCTCACGGTCGAACTGAAGAATACATGGGACAAGGCCCGCCAGGACGCTCCTGCCGTCATCCGCCTGGCCGACCTGCAGGCTGGCTTCCCGATACGCTCGGCCGTCGTCAGGGACGCCCGCCAGGAAATACCCTCGCAACTGGACGACTTGGACGGAGACCTCCTGCCCGACGAACTGGCATTCGTCATCGACCTGCCCGCCCGCGGCATCCGCCAAGTGACGGTCACCCTCTCGGCCACCAAGACTCAGAAGACCTATCCGCCCCGTGTGTTCGCCCAAATGCTGGTGCGCGACGCCAAGAAAGGCAAACATGCCCCTGTGCAATCCATCACCGTACCCGGCACCACAAACTTCTACAACATGCTCTACGGCCACGGCCCCATGTTCGAATCGGAGCTGGTGGGCTACCGCATCTATTTCAATGAGAAACAGACCATTGACCCCTATGGCAAGTTCAACAAGGGGTTGGAGCTGGAGAAGAGCCAATTCTATCCCAACGATGCCCAGCTGGCACAAGGCTTCGGCGACGACGTGCTCCTCGTGGGCAACAGCTGCGGCGTCGGCACCCTCAAGGGCTGGGACGGACAGAAGGCCACACACGTGAAGCCGATAGCCGGCCGCACCGAACGCATCCTGGCAAGCGGCCCCGTACGCACCGTCGTCGAGGTGGAAGTGAAGGGATGGGCCTATCAGGGAAGCGAACTCTCGATGACGCAACGCTACCTCCTCTATGCCGGCCACCGCGACCTGCGCATCGAGACGACCTTTGCCCGTCCCCTCCGGAATGAAGTCTTCTGTACAGGTGTACAGGACATCATGGGCAACGAAACCGTGGCCTACTCCGACCATCAGGGCCTGGCAGGCAGCTGGGGCAGGCATTGGCCCGTGACAGACACGGTGAAGTATGCCAAGGAAACCATCGGCATCGCCACCTACATCCCCCGGAAGTACGTCCTCCAGGAGGTGAAGGACGCCGACAACTATCTGTACACCCTCTCGGCTCCCGGCCAGACAGGCTTCCACCACTACACCATGTTCACCTCGCGCAAGGAGACCTTCGGCTATTCCACCGCCGAAGAGTGGTTCGCCTATCTGCAGGAATGGAAAGACGAGCTGGAGCATCCCGTAGAAATCAACATCCTGCCTTGAGTAGAAACACACTTTCACACGTATCCATTATACAATCAGACATCAAAAAGAATCTGCCATGAACATCACCAAAATACTTTTGGGGCTCTGTCTGCTGGTCACTTTGCCTGCGACCGCCCAACAAGGAAACTACATATCGAAAGTGTGGGTGTCCGACCAAGGCGACGGCACATACCGGAACCCCGTCCTCTATGCCGATTATTCCGACCCCGACGTCTGCCGCGTAGGCGATGACTTCTATCTGACGGCTTCCAGCTTCAACTGCCTCCCAGGCCTGCCCATCCTCCACTCCAAGGATCTGGTGAACTGGAACCTCATCGGAGCCGCCATCCCCAACAAACTGACTCCCGCGACCACTCCCGAACGGCCTGAACATGGCAACCGCGTATGGGCACCTGCCATCCGCCACCACAACGGGCTGTTCTACATCTTCTGGGGAGACCCCGACCAAGGTATCTTCATGGTGAAGGCCCAAGACCCGCAAGGTCCTTGGACCGAACCAGTACTCGTAAAGGCAGGCAAGGGCATCATCGACCCCTGTCCTTTCTGGGATGAAGACGGACGCATCTATCTGGCACATGCCTATGCAGGAAGTCGGGCCGGGCTCAAAAGCGTCATTGCCGTCTGCGAGCTCAATGCTGAAGCTACGCAGACCATCACTCCTTCACGCATCGTCTTCGACGGACATGAAGCACACGAAACGTGCGAGGGCCCAAAATTCTATAAAAAGGGAGATTATTACTACATCTTCCATCCGGCCGGAGGAGTACCCACAGGCTGGCAGGTCGTACTCCGCTCGAAGCACATCTATGGCCCCTATGAGTGGAAAACGGTACTGGCACAGGGCGATACTCCCATCAACGGCCCCCATCAGGGCGCCTGGGTGGATACACCGACGGGCGAAGACTGGTTCCTCCACTTCCAGGATGTAGGAGCCTACGGCCGCCTGGTCCACCTGCAACCCATGAAGTGGGTGGACGATTGGCCCGTCATCGGAGAGGACAAGGACGGCGACGGATGCGGCCAGCCCGTGCTGACTTACAGAAAGCCTCATGTAGGCAAAGCCTATCCCGTCTGCACCCCGCAAGAGAACGATGAATTCGACGGCTTCACACTCTCGCCCCAATGGCAATGGCACGCCAACATCAACGAAAAGTGGGCCTACTATGCCGGCGACCAAAGCATTGTCCGCCTTTATTCCTATCCCGTCGTGGAAGACTACAGGAACCTCTGGGACGTGGCCAACCTGCTCCTGCAAAAGACACCTGCCCCCAACTTCACGGCCACGATGAAGCTCACCTTCAGGCCCACCAACCGATATCAGGGCGAACGCACAGGGCTCGTCGTGATGGGCCTCGACTATGCCGGCCTCATGCTTGAAAATACGGACAAAGGCGTGGTGCTCTCGCAGGCAGAGTGTCCCGACGCCGAAAACGGGACACCCGAGCAGGTAAATGCCTCCACGTCGTTGAACCATCCGACCGTCTACTTGCGCGTCCGCTTCAGTTGCGACGGTCGTAGGATAGCCCAAAGCGAGGGCGGGCACGACCTCGTGGTGATGTGCCAGTTCAGCTATAGCCTCAACGGAAAGGACTTCAAGCAGCTGGGCAGGCCCTTCCAGGCCAGGGAAGGCAAATGGATTGGAGCCAAAATAGGAACCTTCTGCACCCGTCCCGCCATCAAGGCCAACGACGGCGGATGGGTAGACATAGACTGGTTCCGCATTACTCCCTAAAGAGAATAACTTCGGCCTCCTTCGGAAAGGCCATCAGCCTTTTCCCGCCCAACATTGCTTTACGGGCAGGAAAAGGCCGTTTTCTTCCCCGCAAAGCAATGCTTTTCCTCCCGCACCATGCCGTTCTATCGAAATAAATGCTACTTTTGCGCCAAAATCAGAAGAAATCAAGGAGGACCCATAAAAATGAAAAAACTGGTTATATTCGACCTCGACGGCACCCTGCTGAACACCATTGCCGACCTGGCACAAAGCACCAACTACGCCCTCAGCACACTGGGCTATCCCACACACGACGAATCGGCCTACAAGTTCATGGTGGGCAACGGCATCAACAAGCTCTTCGAACGCGCCCTGCCCGAAGGCCAAAAGACCGAAGCCAACGTTCTGAAGGTACGCGCCCAATTCGTCCCCCACTACGACCTGCACAACGCCGACAAGAGCCGTCCCTATCCGGGCATCCCAGAACTCCTTGCCCAGCTCCAGGAGCGACACATCCTGCTGGCCGTGGCCTCGAACAAATACCAGTCGGCCACCCGCAAGCTCATCGCCCACTACTTCCCCGCCATCCGCTTCGCCGTCGTCTACGGCCAGCGTGACGGCGTCAGTCCCAAGCCCGACCCGGCCGTCGTCTTCGACATCCTCAAGGACACAGGCGTCGCCGCCGCCGACACCCTCTATGTAGGCGACTCGGCCGTCGACATGCAGACGGCACTCAACGCCCGCGTCACCGCCTGCGGCGTCACCTGGGGGTTCCGTCCGCGCACCGAACTCGAAGCCCTCTGTCCGAGATACATTGTTGGAAAAACGGAAGAAATAGCCGACATCGTCCTGGGTTAAGCCCCGGACGGTGTTTCCCGTCCGCCCGCCGCATCAAAAAATACACCCGGTTCCCCTGTCCGGAAACGCCCGCCCGAACGCCGACAACCTCACTATGAAGACACTCAGACGGATATTTATGCTATATAGCATGTTTCTGGGCCGATTATTCTGAAAGTCTGCACACATAACAAAAATTCCCACCCTAAGAACAAATATTCCACATTCTCTCGTTTACAATCATATACATTTGCATCGAGGAATTAACAGTGTGGTCGAACACACTAAATCGAAAATTAACTTTTTATTTAATAACATGCAAAGAATGTCTAACAAAATGAAAACCACGCGCGCCGCGCTACTATCCTTCTTGGTAGCCTTGATATCGCTCAGCGTATCCGCGCAAAACGTAACCGTAAAGGGTACCGTGAAAGACAGAACGGGAGAAACCGTCATCGGCGCTTCCGTAGTTGAAAAAGGGAATACCGGCAACGGTACCATCACCGACATCGACGGAAACTACACCCTGAGTGTTCCCGCTCATGCCACCATCGTCTTCTCGTACGTAGGTATGGCAACCCAGGAAGTGGCCGTCAAAGGGAAAACCAGAATTGACATCACCATGGAAGACGATGCGCAGGCATTGGAAGAAGTCGTAGTCATCGGCTATGGCTCCGTGAAGAAAAAAGACCTGACGGGATCAGTCGCTACGGTCAACTCGGACGTACTGGCCGCCGTGCCGGTAGCCAACGCCACAGAGGCCCTGACGGGTAAGATGGCCGGTGTGCAGATTACCACCACCGAAGGTTCGCCCGATGCAGAAATGTCCATCCGCGTACGTGGTGGCGGTTCCATCACGCAGAGCAACGAACCTCTGTACATCGTGGACGGCTTCCCCGTTGAATCCATCTCCGACATCCCCGCCTCCGAAATCGAAGATATCACCGTCCTGAAAGACGCCTCCTCCACCGCCATCTATGGTTCGCGTGGTGCCAACGGCGTTATCCTCGTCACCACCAAGTCGGGTAAGGAAGGCAAGGTGAACGTCAGCTACAACGCCTACTACAGCTGGAAGAAAGTGGCCAAGACGCTGGACGTGCTCAGCGCACGCGACTATGCCGAATGGCAGTACGAACTGGCCAACATCCTGGGTGATGTAACCACCTATGAAGAACACTTCGGCAGCTACAACGACATCGACCTGTACGACAATGTAGCCACGAACGACTGGCAGGACCTCACCTTCGGCCGCACTGGACACACGTTCAACCACAACGTCAGCATCAACGGCGGTAGCGACCGAGTAAAATATGCCTTCAACTACGCCCACATGGACGACAAGGCCATCATGCAGATGTCCAACTTCAAGCGCGACAACCTGAGCCTGAAGCTGAACGGCAAAATCAACAAGCGCATCTCGGTAGACCTGCAGGCCCGCTGGTCGAAGACCAAAATCAACGGTGCCGGCGCCAACGAGACAAGCAGTACGCTCAACACCGACAAGCGTCTGCGTTATGCCGTACAGTACACTCCGTTCCCTGTAGAAGGTGTATCCGACGCGGGCGACGATGACGGAACCAACTCTTCCTTCTACAATCCACTGACCGCCCTGCGCGACAACGACGAACGCCGCTTCCGCACCCAGCTGAACATGGCAGGCGCCGTTACCTGGGAAATCATCGACAACCTGAAGTTCAAGACCGAACTGGGCTACGACACCTATAAATATGACAGAGACCGCTTCTACGGAACTACCACCTACTACGTACGCAACAACGTACCGGCAGACGCCCAAGGCAAGCCTGCCATCGAACTGACCAAACAGTATCGTACCAAGATCCGCAATACCAATACCTTGAACTACGACTTCAAGAAGTTGTTCGCGAAAGGTAGCCTGCACCACCTCAATGCCCTGGTAGGTCACGAATATGTATTGGAGAAGAACGAAGTGCTGACCAACGTAGTTGTAGGTTTCCCCGACTGGGTTACTTCCAGCGACGCTTGGAAACTGACCAACATGGCAGGTACCTCCCCGCAAGAGATTGAAAACTTCTACGATCCGGACGACATCCTTCTTTCTTATTTCGGCCGTGTCAACTATGACTATGACAGCAAATATCTGGTGAGCGCTACCTTCCGCGCCGATGGTTCTTCCAAGTTCGCCGACGGCAACCGCTGGGGCTTCTTCCCCTCGGCAGCCTTAGCATGGCGTATTTCTTCCGAACCGTTCATGGAAGGGACACGCAGCTGGCTGGACGACTTGAAATTGCGTTTCAGCTACGGTACCGCCGGTAACAACAATATTCCCGCCGACGTAATCAACCAGAGCTACCAGTTCAAGACAACCGCCTGGATCAATGGCTACGACAACATCCTGGCCGCTACGGCTACAATGGCCAATCCCGACCTGAAGTGGGAAACCACCTATACACGCAACCTCGGTTTGGACTACAGCTTCATGGGTGGCCGCATCAATGGTACCATCGAAGGCTACTGGAACAATACCAAGAACCTCTTGATCGAATATCCTGTATCAGGAACCGGATACACCTACCAGTATCGCAACATGGGTGAAACCCAAAACCGCGGTTTCGAGTTCACCGTCAACTATACAGCCGTCAACAAGAAGAACTTTGGCCTGAGTCTGGGTGCCAACATCTCCATCAACAAGAACAAGGTAGTATCGTTGGGCGACCTCCAGTCCATCGACAACATCGCTACCCAATGGGCTTCTACAGAAATCGACCAGGACTTCGTCATCAAGACCGGCGAACCCATCGGACAGATTTGGGGATACGTCAGCGACGGACGCTATGAAGTATCCGACTTCGACATCGCCGCTTCCCAAGCAGCCGGTACCTGGGTACTGAAAGAAGGAGTGGCAGACGCCAGCGGTATCATCGGTGCCGTTCGTCCCGGCTCCATGAAGCTGAAAGAGACCAAAGCCGAAAAGACCGGTTCCATCACGACGGCTGACCGTCAGATTATCGGCGACACCAACCCCGACGCCATCGGCGGTTTCAACATCAACGCACGCCTGTACGGTTTCGACCTGAGCGCCAACTTCAACTTCAGCATCGGCAACGACGTGTACAATGCCAACGCCATCGAATATACCCAGACGTCCAAATACCAGTACCGTAACCTGATTTCCACCATGGCCTCCGGCTCACGTTGGACTAACGTCGACGCCAACGGCAACTTCCTGGATTGGAACAATGCAGAGGCACTGGCCGCTCTGAACGCCAACACCACCATGTGGTCTCCTTATACCAGCAAGTACGTCCTGACCGACTACTACGTAGAAGACGGCTCGTTCCTGCGCCTCAACACCTTAACCTTGGGTTACACCCTGCCCCAAAGCCTGTTGAAGAAGATACACATCAGCAACCTGCGCTTCTACGCCACCGCCTATAACCTGTTCTGCCTCACGAACTATTCAGGCTTCGATCCGGAAGTATCGACCATGCGCCGCACGAACCTGACTCCGGGTGTAGACTATTCGGCTTATCCCAAGAGCCGCCAGTGGGTCATCGGTGTAAACATCAATTTCTAATAACCATTCAATTCACATCTGATAATGAAAAAATTAGCATATATTCTCAGCTTGTTTGCCGGCGGCATGCTCACCGTTACATCCTGCGACTTGGAGGCGCCGGCCAAGTCAACCTTGAGTACCGACTTGATCTTCTCAACAGAAGGTTTGGCAGACGCAGCAGTCATGGCCATCCACGAATCATTTGGCCAGACCAACTCCTACCGCGGTCGTTTTATCCCCTATTTCGGCATCAACACCGATTGCGAAATATACAACAATTACGCGGACGACTCCAAGGACCCGTACACAGACAAGGAAATATCCCTGGCCGTTTATTCCGCCAGTGCGGACAACACCTATATGAACACCACCAACAATGCGTGGAACTATATGTATGAAGGCATTGAACGCGCCAACAAGGCTCTTGAAGGCATGAAAGAAAACGCCGACCTGACCAATGCCAATCTGGCCCAACTCTACGGCGAGCTGCTGACACTTCGTAGCTTCATCTACTTCGATCTGGTAAAAGCCTGGGGAGACGTGCCCTACCGCTTTGAGTCCAATACGTCAGAGACCATCTACCTGCCCCGTACAGACCGTGTGACCGTATTGAAGAAGGTGTTGGACGACCTGCTGGAAGCAGAAAATTATTTGGGATGGCCGAACGAGAACAGCTATACCACTTCTGTAGAGCGTTGCAGCAAGGCCTTTGCCAAAGGTCTGCGTGCCCGTGTAGCCCTCTTCCTGGCAGGCTACTCCCAATGGCCCAACGAGGGTTTGCGCTACAACATCCAAGACGAAACAGAACGCCGCGAGATGTACAAGATCGCACTGGACGAATGTGCAAGCGTCATCAACCAGGGCTGCAACCAGTTAGGTTCGTTCGAGCAGAACTTCCGCAACCTGTGTGAGGAAAATGTTTCTGCCGGACAGGAATCCATTTACGAAATTCCTTTCGCCAGCGGCCGTGGCCGTGTGCTCTACACCTGGGGTGGCAAGCACGCCGAGGTAGACCAATGGACCAAGCTGGCCAAAGGTGGTGTCAACGGCCCGACTCCCACGCTGTGGTATGACTACGACAAGGACGATGTACGCCGCGACATCACTTGCCTGCCTTATACTTGGGACGGCGACAAGACAACCTCCAACAAAACCATCAGCGGAACTTCCGGTGGCGGTTGGAACTTTGGCAAGCTCCGTTTCGAATGGATGAAGCGCATCGTGACTTCAACGAACGACGACGGCATCAACTTCCAGGTAATGCGCTATGCAGACATCTACCTGATGGCAGCCGAAGCCGAAAACATGCTGAACGGTCCCAGCAACGCCGGCCAGTACATGCAGCCGGTTCTGAACCGCGCATATCCTTCCGACAAGGTTTCGACCATCCTCAGCAATGCCACAGCCAGCCAGGAAGCTTTCCAACAGGAAATTATGGACCAGCGTAAATTCGAGTTTGCCGGAGAAGCCATCCGCAAAGTAGACCTGATGCGCTGGGGACAGTTGAGCAACGTTTTAGCCGAAACAAAAGCCAAGATAGAACGTCTGGCCAAGCGTACTGGAGAATATTCCGGCTATCCCGCCAAGATTTACTACAATGAAGGACTGGATGCCGCTCCTACAGACGCAGACGGATATACAATCTATGGCCTGGAAGCCGGCGATACAGATGACTACGGGAAAGAGAATTTCACTGAAAGCTCCTACTGGTTCACTTTCCGTGAAGAGGGAAGCGGCAGTGACGACGAAGCCAACAAAAACATCCAAGAGAACAATACGCGCATCCAGCGCTACATTGACTATCTCTATGTCAACGATCCCAACGAAAAGATGTTCTGGCCTATCTGGAAGGTATTTATCGATGGCAGCAACGGCCAGCTGGTAAACTACTACGGTTATTAATCATTCACTCTATATTTAATAGCGAAACATTATGAACAAGATATTAAAACGAATCAGTTATACATTGGGCATGTGCGCTTTGGCGTTCACTGCCGTCTCCTGCGATGACGAAGCCGAAGAACTGACGAGCGTAGAATACGACCGTCTGTTTGCACCGACAGAATTGGAGATACGCATCCAGGACCGTACCAATATCCGTGCCAGCTGGGGATGTCTGTCGGACGCCAATGCCCAGTCCTACACCATTGAGCTGTTTGCCGACGACCCCAACATGGCTTGCGAAGGCACGGCAACAGAGACCTATACGGACATCAAGGAAAATCCGTACGTCATTACCGGACTGGCCGGCGAGACCACTTACTCTTTCCGCATAAAGGCTGTAGGCGAGAGCAAAGAATCCAACTGGACCACAACCGTATTCACTACCGAAGCTGAACAAATCTTCCAGTCCGTCAGCGACGCAGACATTACAGCGACATCCGTCACCCTGCGTTGGGTTGCCGGTGAGGAAGCCAGCACCATTACGGTAACGCCGACCCAGGAAGGCAGCACAGCGGCTTCTGTCACCTATACGGTAACGGCCGAAGACATCGCCAACGGATATGCCACCATCGTAGGATTGACCCCTGAAACTGATTATGAAGCTGTATTGAAATTGGACAATCGCACACGTGGTACCATCGAATTCACTACTTCCATCGATACCGGCGGCATGACGCTGGTAGCAGAAGGCGACGACCTGGTTGCAGCCATCGAAGCAGACCAAGGAGCAGGCCTCTTCCTGACAGGCAGCACCTATGAAATGGGCAATTACACCTTGACGAAAGCCATTGCCATTGCAGCGGCTCCGACCAACAAGCCCTCCATCCACGGTCGTTTCGTAATCGGATCGGCTATCGGTTCGTTGACATTGACCAACCTCATCTTTGACGGCCAGGGTGATACAGACAACATACTCGAGCTGAAAAGTGCTGATGCCAATCTGGGTACACTGACCATCGAAGGATGCGAGATACGCAATATGGGCAAACACATCATGTACAACAATGCCAAGGGAACGTTTGGAAATATCGTCATCAACAACTGTATCATCGATGGTATCGATGACGGAGGAGGCGACGGCTTCGACCTTCGTGGAGGTGCTTTGCAGTCGCTTACGGTCAGCAATACCACCATCAGCAACGGTGTCAGAACCCTGCTCCGCTGCCAGGTAGCCAGCACAACGAACGTTACCTTCCAGAATTGTACCTTCTATAACATCTGTACGCTGGACAACTCCAACAACAATGGACTCTTCCAGATGGACAAGACCGACGAAAGCAGTCTGCTCACCGTCAAGAACTGCCTGTTCTATGGAATAGGTACCGCCAATCCGAGCGCTACAGAATCGGGCTCATGGGGTAGAAGCTCCAAGTTCAAGGCCAGTGCAAAATACAGCAACAACTATTACTACAACTGTCCGAACCTGTGGGCAAGTCTGTACAAAGACGACCACTCTGCAGTTGCCACCGAAGCCGATCCTGGCTTTGCCGATGCTGCCAACGGTGATTTCACCATCAGCAACGAAGACATGATCTACTATCAGGTAGGAGACCCGCGCTGGTATTAATCAGAACAGATCATCCATTCAAATAAGAGAGGCAGTTCCAGGTTCGTCCTGGGACTGCCTCTCTTTTCATATCAAGAGTGCCGGCCAACTGCTGCCCGACACTGCTTGCCAAAGGAAACATGCTGTATAGTTATAAATCAAAAGGATGGTCCTGCCTAATCTGGGAAAGCCATTCATCGGCCCCATCAACTCCTGAACGGAGAAAGACATCTGTTCAAGCTGGACAAACCATCAGTTTAAGCTGGGCAAACGACAAGTTTAAGCTGGGGAAAACGATGGTTTAGGCTGGGAAAAGCAACCGTTTGAGCTGGGAAAAACATCAGTTCTTCCCAGCCTTCCTGTCTCGGTATTCCGTAGGCGTCATGCCCATCTTTTGCTTGAAGCACTTGCTGAAATAGCGCGGGTCGTTGATACCCACCATATAGGCAATCTGCGTCATGGAGTATTCACCGGTCTCTATGAGCTGGACGGCACGGTTGATGCGCATTTCCTTGATGAATTCAACAGGGGCCAACCCCGTGAGCGACTTCAGCTTCTTGAAGAATACCGAACGGCTCACTGCCATGTCCTTCACCAGATCGTCCACAATCAAATCGCCGTTGTCCAGGTTCTTCTCCATCAACGCCATCAGCTTGTCCATAAACTTCCGGTCGTTGGGCGACATCTCGGGGGCCTTGCTCTCTTCCACCGTCGGCTCGTCAGGCGAGGTTACTATGTTCATCAGCTTCTCACGGTACATTTCCTGAAGCTTCTTCCTGCGTTCCAGGATATTCCTTACACGCGCCTTCAGATAGGTGGCGCTGAAGGGCTTGGTAATGTAATCGTCCGCTCCATACTCCAACCCCTCCAACATGCTCTCAATGGCGGTCTTGGCCGTGAGGAGTACCATCGGAATGTGGCTGGTCGTCATGTTGTCGTGAAGCTCGCGCATCATCTGAAGGCCGTCTTTCTCGGGCATCATCACATCGCTGATGATGATGTCGGGTACCAGGCTGAGAGCCTTTTCCAGCCCCTCCGCTCCGTTGGCCGCCTCGACCACCCTGAATTCCGACGCAAAGATGCTGCGCAGGAAGGTACGGAGTTCGGTATTGTCTTCGACCAGCAACATCGTACTCCGGACATCCGTATTTTCTGTTCCTTCTTCTCCCTTGTTTCCTTCCGAAGCCCCGTTGTCCTCCACAGCAGTCTGTTGTTCCTGCTTTGCACCACCCTGCTCCACGTCGTTCTGCAAAAATTCCACCGTCTCGTCGTAATATTCCTTCCCTTTCTGGAAATCGACCTTGAAACAACTGCCTTCACCCAACTTGCTGTCTACCGTGATGGAAGCCTTGTGCATCTCCACCAGCTCCTTCACCAAAGACAGGCCGATGCCTGAACTCGACTGGTTGAACAGGCTGCTGTCCACCAGATTTTCGAAACGGACGAACAGCGATTTCTTCTTGTTCTCGGCAATGCCGATACCCTGGTCCTGCACACCGACCGACACAGTCTGCCCGTTGTCATGGACGAAAACCGTAATCATCTTCCCTTCGGGAGTGTACTTGAAGGCGTTGGACAACAGATTGTAGACAATCTTCTCGAACTTGTCGGCATCCACCCACAGATAGACGGCCTCCTTCTCCGTCTCGAAAACGAAGTCGATGTGGTGTTCCTCGGCCACGGCCTCAAAGTTGTCCATAATCTTACGGACAAAGGCAACAATTTCCAGCCGTTGTACCTGCATCTTCATTTTCTTGTTCTGGATCTTACGGAAGTCCAATATCTGGTTGACCAGCCGCAACATCCGATTGGAGTTCCGCTCCACGACCTGCAACTGCTCCCTGGCCTCGGCAGGCAGCTTCGTATTCTGAAGCACATATTCCAAGGGACCGGTTATCAACGTCAGGGGCGTACGCAGTTCGTGGGAGATGTCGGTGAAGAAGCGCAACTTCATGTGAGTCAGCTGCTGCTCCATGGCCACCCGATGCTTCAGCCGATAGATGGTGAACAGGATATAGACCGCCGTCACGATAATCAACAGGAAGAACAACACATACAGGAAATAGGCCAAAGGCGTCTCCCAGAAGGAAGGCAGCACTTCGATGTCCAGCGTTCGCACATTGTCGGACCAGACGCCGTCGGCGTTGGTCGAACGCACCTTGAACACATAGTGTCCCTTGGGCAGGTTGGTATAGGTGGCCGTACGCTGCTTGCCCACGTAGTTCCAGTTCTTCTCGAATCCGTCCAGCATATAGGCATACTGGATGTCGGAAGGATTCGTATAGTCGAGGGCCGCATACTGGATGGAAAAGATATTCTCCTGATGGGAAAGCGTCAGTTCACGGGTGTCGTCCAGCGTGTACTTCAGCACGGAATGCGGACCCGGCTTCACGCTCTCGTTGGCCAGCAGCAGTTGTGTCAGGACGATGGGAGGCACGTAGATGCTCTTTTGGATGGAATCGGGATTGAAATAGAAAATGCCATGATTGGTACCGAACAGGATGTTGCCGTCCGACGCATAGGCCGAAGCCGCCTCACTGAAACGGATGCTGGAATTGCTGTACTTGTTCTGGAAGTTCTCAAAACGCCCCAACCCAGGTGTAAACTTGCTCAATCCGTTTTCCGTACTGATCCACAACTGTCCCTTCTTGTCCTCCTGAATGGACAGCAGGATGTCCGACGGCAGACCGTCGCGTACAGTATAGGCCTTGAAGCGTGCCTGGCCTTCGGCATTCAGGTCGACCAGTTGGTTCAGTCCCCCGCCGAAGGTCGCCACATACAGCTCCCCTTCCCGCGTCGGTTTGACCCAATGGATATCATTATTGCTCAGCGCGTTGGCTTTTTCGGGAGCACGGAGGTAATGGTAGAACCGGGCGTCTTCGGGCCGGTCGAAGCCGTCGTCCACCATCAGCAGTCCCACGGTGGTACCTATCCAGATATGTCCGTCCGCATCGCCGGTAATGCAGCGCACCTTGCTGCAATATTTGATGGGGAAGCCCTTCAGATTGTTCCGATGGCTGATGAAAACCTCCTTGCCGTCGGCATTGCGTGTCAGATAGCTGATGCCGTTGGCAAACGTAGCCACCCAGATGCGTCCGCGACGGTCTTCGTAAAGGCAATAGACATTGTCGTCGGACAAGCTGTAGACATCATCGGCGCTGTAGCGGTAGCGGGTCAGCCGGTAACGAAGCGTGCCGGGCAGGGGTTCGGCCTTCACCACTCCTGCTCCCTTGGTCGCGATCCACAGGTTGTCATGGCTGTCCTGCATCACGAAATAAGTGTTGCCGAAGAGGGGCTTCCCACTATGGGACACGGTTCCGGCCTCCGTCAGGTAACCGATTTCTTCGCGATGACGGTTGTACACACGCAGCATGCCGTCCTTCAGCCCCACCCACATGTTGCCGTCCTTGTCCTCGCAGAGGGCCCGTACCTCGTTGCTCAACGACTCATACGAATGATTGACCGGCACCTTCAGCCGGAAGCGATCGGTGCGGAACGTCACCTTCTCCAGTCCTTTGGAGTGGGTACACATCCACAGATTGCCCTGACGGTCGGAAAAAGCGGAATGTATCTTGTTGGAGAAACGCCAGTTCTCGCCCGTCATGCTGTTGTAGAACGGACGCAGGCAATTGTTCTTCCGGTCGAAATAGGAGAAGCCGCCGCCATAGGGATGCACCCACAAGGTGCCGAAGATGTCCTCGTGGATGTGGAAAGCCGGACGGGAACGGTCGGTATTGGTGGGCTCGGCATAGACCTTCTCGCACTTCAGCTTCCGGGTATAGGGATTGAAATGGGCCACCTCGCCCACAACGTCCTGTTCGAACCATATTTCGTCGGACAAGTCCCGATAGATACTCTTGACCTTTTCGGCCGGCAACCGGGAGGCTGCATAGTGCTCCGTCCGGCCGGTCGGCAGGTCGTAGACAAAGAAGCCGTCGGACACGGTGGCCACCACGACCTGCGAAAGTTTCTTCAGATGCTTGATGCCACTGATGCGCGAGGCTGCATCGAGCTGAACCGGCCGGAAGGTCCGGTCCTTCTTCCGATAGACCCAGACCGTCCCGTTGCCGGAGCCGAAGAGCAGGCAGTCGCCGCAATCTTCCATCACGTAGAAGCTCTGGCGTTTCTTGAACGAGTCCTTTCCCTCCTCCGCATTCTCGAAATAGATGACCGGTTCGGCCCCGTCGGGAGTGAAACAAACCAGCCCGTTGTCCGACAAGACCCACTCCGCCCCGTCTGCCTGGCAGACATCGAAGACACGGGACACCCTCAAGCGCTCCGATGCCGGCGAGTACCACACCGACGTCAGCCGATAATCCGTCGAATCGGTCGTAATCCGCACGGCCCCTTCCCGACGGGTGAGCAGCCACACCGTGCCGTCCGGCAGTACCTTGATGGACGATATGGCCGTCTGGCTGCCCGGCTCTCCCTCGGCAGGCACCGACTCGAACACTTCCGTACGCGGATCGAAACGGAAGGCACGGTCGTCATACGTCTGCAGCCAGATGAATCCGTAACGGTCCAGCTTCATGTTGTCCACCCGGTTGCTGGTCAGGGCTATCTGATTGTCCTGACGGGCCTTGAATGTCTTGAAGGTATAGCCGTCAAACTTGTTGATGCCGTTCCAGGTAGAGAACCACATGTTTCCCCGGCTGTCCTGCAACATGTCCATGACGGTGTTCTCGGACAAGCCGTCGTCCGACGAATAATGCGTGAAGGAACCCTCCGGCTGGGCTTTCAGAACAGCAGCCGTCAGCACGGCCAGCATCCACAATAACCATCTCTGCTTCATAGTATGACACAATAATTAGGACGCAAATATAACCATTTCGTGGAAAAGCCCTATATTTGTCTGTCAGAAAAAACATCAGAAAAACCGTCAAATCATGAAATACCTCAGCACGTTCCTCCTGCTTCTCTCCGCCTGGCTGACCGCTTCCGCACAGACGGACAGCACCGCCTACGAAGTGACCGGCAACATGCCCGTCTTCTACCGCCAGATGAAACAACAGCTTACCTTCCCCCTCGCCTGGGGAAAGGCGGAAGAAACGGACTTCGATGCGTGGAAAGTCCGCGCCCGCAACCGGCTGATGGAATGCATGGAGAACATCCCGTCGGCACCGGAGGCATACGGTCTGGAAGTGACCGACCGCGAACGCCGCGAGGGCTACGAAGCGCGCAAGATTGTGTTCAACCTCTCCGGATGGTGCCGCGTGCCGGCCTATCTGCTGATACCCGACGGCGAGGGACCTTTCCCCGCCATCGTCCTGCTTCACGACCACGGCGCCCACTTCTCCATCGGCAAGGAAAAGATGGTACGCCCCTTTCACGTCGCTCCCGAAGTCATGAAAGACGCCGACCAATGGGTCGACCGATACTATGACGGCCAGTACACGGGCGACTACCTGGCCACCCACGGCCCAGTGGTGCAGGCCGGCCGCTAGGGAGTCCGCGAGCGGAAAGAGGGGGCCAGCTACGACGCCCAACAGGCGCTGGCGTCCAACTTTCTGCAAATGGGGACTTCGTGGGGCGCCTTCATCCACATGGACGACGTGCGGAGCGCCGAGTTCCTGGCCTCCCTGCCCTTCGTGGACAAGGAGCGCGTGGGCTGCCTGGGCTTCTCGATGGGAGCCTACCGCTCGTGGATGCTCGGGGCACTGACCGATGCCGTCCGCGCATCGGCCTCGGTATGCTGGATGAACACCACCGAATACCTCATGACACCGACCAACAACCAGAACAAAGGTGGCTCGGCCTACGCCATGCTGGTACCCGGCCTGCGCCGCTACCTGGACTATCCGCACGTGGCAAGCATCGCCTGCCCCAAACCGACCTTGCTCTTCAACGGCACGAGCGACAAGCTGTTCCCCGTAGAGGGCGTGAACGATGCCTACCGGGAAATGGAGAGCGTGTGGAAAAGCCAAGGCGCCTCCGACCGCCTCGTCACCCGCCTGTGGGACGAGACGCATTTCTTCAACCGGGAGATGCAGCAGGCCGTGCTCGCGTTCTTCGACCGCTGGCTGAAGCCCTGAACTACTTCAGGTGCTTCAAGATCCACTCCAGATGCCCGCGTTCGGTGTCGTCCGACGTCCAATGCTCGTTGATGGGTGTTACCAGCGCTTCCTTCGGACACGTCAGGACGTTGTAGACGGCATAGCTGGTGGTGGGAGGACAGGTGTCGTCGTTGAATCCCCACGTCAGGAAGGTGTCGGCCTTGACCAGGCGGGCAAAGTTCACCACATCGTAATAGGCCATCGTCTGCACCTTTTCGGGCGTATCCATCCCCTTCACACGGGAAAAGTGCGGATAGCCGTCCGCACGCCCTGCCTTGTAGCCGGCCATGTCGCTCAGGGCGGGATGATTGGCCACACAGGCCGTCACACGGGCATCGAGCCCCGCCGTAACCAGCGCCAAGGCCCCGCCCTGGCTTCCACCCTGCACAATCACGTTCCGGCCGTCCCACTCGGGCAGGGAGGTCAGCAGGTCGATGCAGCGCACGCACGCCAGATAGACCCGCTTCATGTAATAATGATCCCTGTTGTCCAGCCCGTTCATCAGATAACCGTTCTCGCGGCCGTTGAAGGCGTTGCTGATTTCCTGAAACTCTTCGTCGGACATCGTCGGGTTCAGCCCGTGTATCTCCATTTCGAGACGGATGCAGCCCTGCTCAGCGTAGTATTTGTGGCGGAGCGGATCCTTGATGGTCTTGATACCCGCGCCCGGCGGACAGAGCACCACGGGGCAACTGCCCGCACGGGCGTCCTTGGGGTAGAACAGGTAGCCGTAGACCGCCTGCCCGCGGGAGTTCAACCGGAGCTTCACCAGGTAGCAGTCCACCTTGTCCGTACAATATTCCGGAGCCAGCTCCTTGGTATAGGTCAGGGGGAAAGCGGCCGCCTCGGCCTTCTGCTTCTCCCAAAACGCCTGGAAGTCGGCAGGCATCTGCGTGTAGGTACGGATATCCTCGGGCGAGAAGCCCACCTTCACGTGGTGGCGATAGGTCTTGCCGCCCACACGGGCCGTCAGACGGCAATCACGGAAGCCGGGCGTATCCATCGTACCCACGTCGACAACGGCCCTGCCGTCTTTCAACACCACACTGCCCTTCGCATCGGCCGGCATCAGGTCACCTCCAAGTTCATAACTCACCGTCACGCCGTCCTGCGGAATGCCATACCGGTAGAGCTGCACCTCTACACGGGCCTTCTCGCCCGTCCGGTAGGTCCAGTCGGCATGGTCGGGCACGGTGACCCACAACACGTCACTCCGATACGGATAATTCTCGGCCAGCAAGGGCAGAAGGGTGCAGGCCCATGCTACAAAAAACAACCATCTCTTCTTCATCTTTACTTTTATCTTTAAGGATTCACGAATATTGCACTTTTACAAAATGACACTTTGATTTCCCAACCGCCTGAGAATCGTTTCTTTCGGCCGCAAGGCAAGGCCGACACCAACGGACGAAGGCCGACGGTGCTTACTCGCTACTGCACAGGCAGATAGCGAAATCTTGACAAATAAAACAGATGTCCAACCGAGCCCTTTCCCAGGTCTTGCCACCGGAAAAGCCCACTTTACAAAGCTAAAGTGGCACTTTACGAACGAAATGTGCCACTTTATACCCCGAAAACATCCTATTATTTCACCTAAAACATACTTTTTCATGCGCCAAAACCTACGTTCTGATGACAGAAAACCTACCTTCTGACGCCAGAAAGCCTGCTTTCCGGACCCTCGGAAGCCGTTTTTCTCCCGATTTTCCTTCCCGTTGGCCGTTTCCGTAGAAAGGACGGGTCAGCAAAAAAGGCTGTTTCCTTTCTTTTTGCCCATCGAATGAGGCCGTAGGCGACAATCTGATTTCCATCGGTTGCCGGCCTCATCGACGGATGTCCAGCAAGGCATTGCCGTTCTTCACGGGGTTCCATCCGTCTTTGCCCGCCAGGACTTCTTCGATGGAATAGCCGTCCAAAGTTTCCAACTGGCGGGAGAAGGAGGCACGTTTCTCCGGACAGGCTCCCGCGCCCCGGCTCTGGTATTCGGCATAGAAGACGGTTTTGTCCACATCCTTCTTGCCCCAGTCGTTCCATCCTTCGGGCAGGATATGTCCGCCCAAGTCGCAACGCACGAACACCGCCTGCGCATAGGGCCGCCACGGACGCGACAAGTAGACGCGGTCCACTCCTTCGTCGGCCGTCAGCCGGCAATCGTAGAAGACGTAGCCATGGCGTTGTCCCTGGTCGGTGGAAGGAGCGGTGACGTAGCCATTGCCCTTGCTATGGATGTGGCAACGGTCGAAGACTGCCGTAGACCATCCGAAGATGAAGTCCACCGTCCCTTCGATGTAGCAGTCCTCGTAATATTGGCGGCAACCCTTGCCGTAGGTGTAGAGCGTATCCTGGAAACCCAGGAAGCGGCAGTGCTTGAAGTAGACGCGGTCGGCACTGACGAAGCACGCCACCGCCTGCCCCACGGGGCCCGAGGAGTTCTCGAACGTCAGGTTCTCGACGTAGCAGTCGGGCGCATAGAGGTAGCAGGTGGAAGAGCCGGAGGTACCCGTCTTCTCGCCGAAACAGTTCGGCTTGTCGGCATAGTCGTCGCAGGTGAGGACAGCTCCCTCCTCGCCCACCAGCGAAAGATTGATCTTGCTGGGCGGTACCACCAGCTTTTCCTTATAAACGCCCTTGCGCACCAGGATGGTAGTGCGGACATTCTTGCGGAAGTCGGGCACGGCATCGATGGCCTCCTGGATGGTAAAGAAGTCGCCCGAACCGTCCTTCGCCACCACAAAGTCGTACTGACGGCGGTATTTGGCCAGCTCCGGCACCACCTTCACCACCTCGTCGGCGGCCATACGGGCCACAATGGAGGCACCCCGTACATTCAGATGGGTGTTGTCCTGGCGACCGTCGGGCAGGGCGGGCACCGTACGGGGTGCCACCCAGACGAAGAGCTGCTTCGAGTCTTCGGGGCCCATTTCCTCCACCAGCCGGTGCGTGGCGCTGTTCAGATCCACGAAAGGCACGTCGAGCTCGCGGGCCACGTTGCGGGGCGAATCCAGATAGGCTCCGTGCGTGTCTCTGAGCCAGACACCCTCCTGCCCGCTACGGGCGGCTCGATTCTCCCAGACACCCTCGCGGACATCGTCCTGAGCGACGGCCAAGGCCACTGCCTCGGCATTGGCTTCGCCGAAATTGCGGCGGACGATGGAGTTGAACAGGACAGGGATGGCCCCCTTGGCACGTGCCTCCAGGACGAAGCGTTTCAGGTTGGCGTCGAAGGTGCTGCCCGGCTCGGTATGCCGTTTGGGGTCGGACTTCTCGTCGTTGTGCCCGAACTGGATGAAGACGTAGTCGCCCTTCTTCAGTTGTGCCAATACCTGGTCCCAGCGGCCTTCGTCGATGAAGCTCTTCGTGCTGCGCCCGTTCACGGCCCGGTTGTCTATCACGACGTCCTCCGTGAAGTAGCGCGGCAGCATCTGTCCCCAGCCCCTTTCGGGATTGCCGCCCTCGAGGGGCTTGTTGGCCATGGTAGAGTCGCCGATGGTGAAAATGGTGATGACCCGCTTCTCCGTCGTGAAAGCCGAGAGCAGCAGAAGCAGGCCCAGCAGAATGGTCAGTTTGTTTTTCATACGTTTATCATTGTTAGTCAGTCAGCAAAATAAGATTCCCCAGTTGGAGAAAAATCAACGGTCGGCCGGGATGTCCTCGGGAAGCCAGTCGCTGCACCGCCCGAAGACGTACTTCCAGTCAGTATATCGGGCCGCCTCTTCCGCACTGAGGAGGTGCGCCCACTTCACACGGCCGTCCAGCGCCGCTCCCTCGCCACGGTTGCCATATTCGGCATAGCGGGCCGTCTTCTCGTTGGCGGCGTTGCGCCAGTTGTCCCAACCGGCAGGGCAGATGTGCTTCCCCAGCTCGCAACCGATGAAGACCGTAGCCGCATAGGGCCGCCAGGGACGGCCCAGATAAACCTTGTCGACCCCTTCGGCCGCCGTCAGACGGCAATTCTTGAACACATAGCCCACCGCCACG
>ERZ780117.28-NODE-28-length-74980-cov-18.681602_pt1 | contig 74980 bp, 64 predicted proteins | sample MGYA00510985_ERZ780117 | MGnify/ENA primary metagenome ERZ780117 (study PRJEB29588, sample SAMEA2159553) | human gut metagenome | biome: human gut; feature: human-associated habitat; material: faeces | place: Denmark | collected 2008/2010 ...
TACGGGCCGTCTTGTACATAAACTTGATGTATTCGGCCATGAGCGGGCTGGCAATAGCTTTCCACGCTTCCTCGATGACCAGTACCTTACGGTTCTTCTTGATACGCATCTTTTGCAGAAACACGTCCATGATAATCAGTGTGACAAGAGGGAACAGGAGAGGATCATCTTTTATACTGTCGATTTCGAAGACGATAAACGTCTCATCGAACAGTGAACTGTCCATGTTCTCATTCAGCGTCTTTTCATGATTGCCGCCCCGGTAGAAGTCCTTCATCATGTAACGGTATGTCGAGATGTCGATGCCCGAAATGTGGTTCTCGGCACAGATGTCGGGGATGCGCTGCACGGAAAACTCATAAAACGAGTTGAACGACAGCTCTTCCACTTTTAGCTCCTTACGGCGGCGTTCCATCTCGTCGATCATGCGCTCGATACGCCCGGCCCGCTCTCCTTCGTCTTCGCCCTGCTTCTCGGCATGGTTACGGTCGTCGATGAGCAGCCCCTTACGCAAATCCTCCCGTTGCAGGGGCGTGAAGCCGTCGAACCCATTGAAATAGGTGTCGTAATACTCCGTGATAACCTGTTCTATCAGGCGATCCTCCGTCTTTGTGACCGTACCCTGCGAGCCTTTCCAGATGAGCAGTACGAGGTTTTTCAGGAAGCCCGTTTTCTCCACATTCATTTCCGCCCGGTTGATGCGGAATGGGTTCATGGTAATCGGTCTTTCCTCGGTATAGGAAATGTACTTGCCGCCCAGATACTCGCAAAGCCCCTCGTAGCTGTTACCCGTATCGACCATCACCACGTCCGTTCCCTGCTCGTACAACTGGCGCACGACAGAGTTCATGTGGAAGCTCTTGCCGCTGCCTGAAGGCCCTAAACAAAAGAAATTCGAGTTGTCTGTCAGTTTGTTTTTTCCTTCCTTTCCCGTGATGTCTATAGCCACCGGCACGCCTTGGCGGTCCGTGTAGTAAATTTTCAGAGGTGTTTCTTCGCTGTGCTGTATGTGCTCCTTATACATCAGGCACACCGCCGCGTCACCCAGCGTCAGGAAGCGGTCATAGTCCTCGTTCATGCCGTAGCAGTTACCCGGAAACGAGTTCACGAACAGTTCCAGCTGATTGTACGCCCTCTTGGAGATATGGATACCCATACGCCCGAAAGCGTTCTCCAAATGGTTCGTGCATTTTTGCAGGTCCGTACCAGTCGGTACGGCGACAATCAGGTTGAAATGGGTGTACACAAGCTGCTTGCTTTCCCGCGCGATGACCTCCTGTACCCGCTTGATGTCCTCCACGGCCATCTGGTTGCTCGGATTGGGAATACTGGCGTGCCGGTTCTTCTTTTTGTCCAGCAGGGCCAGTTCCCTTTTCTGATTGGGCAGGAAGACAATCTGGTTGTAGATGACAGCCTCCGCACTCGGAATGCTGTCGATGGCAGCCAGCAGGTCCACGGGCATATCCGTGTTATTGACCTCTATATTGGTATAAGGTCGTATCAGTGAAGGCAGTGCGGCGCAGTCCACATCGACAAGACTATATACCTTGCAGCGTTTGTCGCCCATCGAGACCGTCTCGTCGTCTGCTTTGAAGTTGGTCATCGACACGATCCGGTCCTTGAAGTTCATGGCAAAGTAGCGGTCCACGTATTCGCTTGCCTCGGCTTTGTTCAGGAACTTGGCCTGCACCCCGGCATCGTGCAACTGGTCATGCACTTTGCGGATTTTGACCAGAAAATCGCGCCACTTCTTGTTGTCGAACGAGAACAGTCGGCTCTTCTTCGCCTCCTGTGTGATGGTCAGGTAACACACGCTGTCCGTGTAGTTGCGCCCCTTGAAGTAGCGGAAGTAGGCCGACGAGAGGAACTCGTGTTTGTCGCCCGTCTCGTTCTCGAACTGTTTCCTGACGAAGATGTCCTGTTTGTGCAGGGCATATCCTTCGCCGAGCGTTTGTGCGAGGGCGGTGAAAAGGTGCGTGAACTCATAGTAGCTGTCGATGTTCGCGCAGTATTTTTGCACGGGGTTCTCTATTTTCAGGATAGCGGAATATTCGCCCGTCTTGGTATAGAGCACACCCACGCCGTTCGTCTCCTCCACGGAAAAATAGATGTCCTGAAAGATACGCTTGCGCTTGCCTCCGGTACCGAACGCATAGACCGACAGGGCCATGCCGGCACACAAGGCGATAAAAAGTAGAATGATGTACAAAGTCATCTCAAAATACGATAAAAAGGCCGGGCCGCCCGGATTTCAGGCGGCCGGCCCGCGTTCAACATTCAACAAGACCACACGTTGCCCGTGATGGTTTTTCTTTTCTTCTCACAGCTTCTTCGAGTGGGCATAGATATACACCCCGCGCCCGTCTTTCTTGGTATGCAGCCCTTTCCGCTGTTTGAGCATGATAAAGGCGATACCCGCCGAGACGACCGCAACCAGCACGACCAGTCCGACCACGAACCCTGCGAGACAGTAGGCGATTATAAAACCGACGATGGCTCCGCCGGCAACACCCGCCGCCCAGTAGATGTAGCGTCCCTGAATCCCCATGAACTCCAAAGGCCGTTGCAGACCCTTGAACAACGGGTAATCGGGATAACGTTCGTCCTTGCCTTTCATCGTGCGGGAGGTTTATGCGCCGAGACCGAAGAACATCGGAAGTGCTTGTGCGGCAGCGATTAGGAAAATGCAGGCTCCCACGACCATCATGATCTTCTTCTTTACGTCCTGCTCCTCGTTGTTCATGGCGATATATACCGAGATAGCGCCCACGATAGCCACCACGCCTGCGATGGCGTAACACAGTTTGACCATGATGGGGACATACTTGGCAATTTCCTCCGTCACGGTCGCCAGTGCAGTCGTACCGGCGGAATAATCGCCTGCGGAGTTCTGGGCCATGACGGCTGTTGTGCCGCACAGCAACATCAGCGTGAGCATCTGCATCTTTTTCGTAGAAAACATTCTTTTCATTTGTCTTTTAGTTTTTTGAAACATGATTATTTATTTTTTAGGGTAAGTATTGCAGTTCTTCCGAATCATCATCGCGGCAACACGCCGCCGGTTGCCGGTTTCTATATGCGATAGCCGAAAAAGGCAGGAAAGACGAGGAACGCACCGATCAGGAACAGACACGCGCCGACAAGCGTTATGATGGACTTGGTGATGCCGTCCTCGCCCGTGTTCATCTTTACGTAAATCTGGAATCCGGACACAATCACACAAATCCCGGCGATGGCACAGCATAGAGCTTGGACGTAAAACATCATCGTTACCACGTAGTCGTGCATCGTCGCCAGCGCATCCGCACCCCAACTGTAATTCACGCTGCCGCTTTTCGCCAGAGCTGAACAGGGGATGATGGAACAAAGCGCACATAGTATCTTTTTCGTTTTCGACATCTTACAGCTTATCTTTGACCGGTCTCCATTTCAGGCAGGGACGGTTGTCCAAGCGTCCTTTGGAAATCAACGCCTTATACATCTCTTCGTCGGTAAAGCCGTCGGACAGGTAGGGAGCGATCTCTTCCATCTGCGCCTCCGCCTTGGCCTTCAGCCTTTCAAGCCGCTCTTTCGCGGCTGCCTCCTTTTTCCCTGTATCGCCGTCTTGTACCGCAGGTGGGGCAGCTACGGCTTCCGTGTCGCATGTCTCATTTCCGATACTAAACCCGGTCTCGTTCTCCGAAACCTCGACACTCTCTTCCGTGGCATCCATCGGACCGAGGTCGAAAACTTCCTCGTCAGTCTTCTCCGTTCCCTTCTTTCCATACAGGTCACGGGTAATATTGACTGCGTAATAGACGATGTACAGCCCCGTCAGTACAAGGGCGAATATAAAGTATGAACTCATTTGTTTTTAAGTATGAAATTAAACTTTAATTGAACTTTGAAAGTACAAATGCAAAGAAATGTATTATATTCGATATAACGAAATCTCTTTATATCAAACAGTATTTTATTACATAGAAATAAGTACGAAACATATAAATTGAACTTTAATTTCATACTTTAAGGCGAATGTACCGGGAAAAACGGGCATAAAAAAAGCCCTCCCGGGAGGAGAGCTTTCAAGGGAGGGGTAACGATAATGCCTTACCGTTTCTTTCCACGCAGGTAATCGTTCAGGTCCTTGTACTCGTGATAACGGAGTGCTTCGTTGTGTACCCGCTTGCCGTACATGCCGGCGATGGTCTCTTCCGTTTTCTGTCCGGCGAGATCATTGTCGAGATAACAGTGTATTTCCTCGTACACCTGCAAGTGTTCCAAAGCCTTTTTCAGGTTGTTCACCGAGTTCATCACGAGGTAATCGCAAGGTGCGCCGATGCAGACCGTATCATCACCCGTCTGTTTCAGCGTCAGGTAAGAGAGAAAATCCATGAAGCCTTCGAACACGCAAACCCGGTTCTGTGCTTCACTATGAGAATGCCTGATGACAGAGATGTCCTTACACCGGATACAGCCCTTATAATAAGGATTGCGAATCTCGTACCCGCCCGCCACGTTACCGAAGGCAAGGGCGAAGTAGCGCCGTTGCCGCAATTCATAATGGACCTCCCGGCAGAACATGCGGCCGATGTCTCCGTCGATTCCACGGGAATGAAGGTACGAGAGCAGCGCATGGTGCTGCAACGGTACGATGAGCACGTCCTTCATGTCGGCTTCGACGGGTCGGGGCGTTGTCCCCGGAATCCGCACCCTTTGTATCGGGATAGCGTTCTCGTGCTTGCCTATATAGGCAAGCACTTCGCTCACGCTGTCCGTCCGGTAAAGGTGCTTGCCCAGTTCCACAAGGTCTCCGCCCGTCGCTGCGCCAAAGTCATACCATTCGTTGAGCCGGTCATTGACCTTGAACGACGGGGTACGCTCATTGCGTAGCGGCGACAAATACCAGTATTGTTTCGATGTTACACTCTGGGGGTGGTAGCCGAGGCTGGCAAGATAGTCCACGATACGCAGTTGTTTTGCTTCCGCTATGGTCATGTCATTTTCTTTTCACTTGTTTTCAAAAAACGGTTTACTTTGGTTTTTCTCCTATATATACCCGGACCAAAGTAAACTAAATTATTTTTCACCTTCCGCGTCCTCGCATTCTTCGTCGAAAAGCAAGGCTTCGGTCGGGGTCACATCGTAATAAAAGAGCTTGTCCCGTTTGACGATCAGCTTTAGGTTTTCCGTCAGGTACTGCAGCAGTTTTATCATGACGCTGCGTCCCCGTTTGAACCCGATAGCCTCATAGGAAGCCATGAGAGCCTGTAGTACGTTCTCGAAACCTTTGATGGGCCTGTCCCCGAAAGCGGCGGAAAGCGCCTCCCGGTGCTGCTCGATGGACAAATCCATGAAGCTGCTCCGGGCCTTCGGTCTCACGCTGCCATCAAACGAATAGTTATCCACCATGACCGGCAATCCTTCGTCATCAACGGAAAAAGCAAACGGTTTGAACTCCTTCTCGCGGATATGCAGCGCATGAACTTCACTGATAACGGGATTCTCCGCACTCTTGGTGATGACCAGCACCGTTTCCGCCTTATTGCTCATTTCCGTGCCGATATGCCCGCGCACATTGTTGTCGCCTTTATTCAGGTGCAGCACACAATGGATATGCAGGTCGTATTTCGACGACCACTCCATCATCTTGTTGATAACCTCCACCGATTCGCTGGTGCTGTTGATGTCGAGCATCAGGTCGCGGATGCCGTCAATGATGACCAGCCCGTACCCTTTGTTCTGTCGCAGAGCGTAGTCGATGACCTCAATACGCACGGCTGGCGTGTATTCCCGCAGGCAAATGAAATCGAGATTCTCGTTGTCGGTTGTGGTGGGCAGCCCCGCCAGGCGGAGAATACGTTCCAACACGTTATGGCAATGGAAACGGCTCTGTTCGGTGTCCACGTACAAGATCCTACGCTTGCCTTCGGGCAGATGCGCCCGGTAGTTCAAAACCTGCCGGCCCGCCAGTGACGCGGCGACAATAGCAGAGACATTAAACGTCTTTTTCGCCTTCGCCTTACCCGTCGAAGCGCTAAAATTGCCGAGCGTCGCTATGGTGGAGTTGTCGATCCATATAATCTGGGGCGGAGTCACGTAGGTGTCCGTGGCCTTTATCTGCGATGCCGTGAGAATATCCGACAGGCGATTCTCGTCCAGTTCCGCCCACGAGTTACGGTCAGTTCTTTTTTCGTTTTCCATAGCGCTTCTGGTTAAAGAACGGTTGGGTTGCGGATACTTCCGTCGCCATACGCATGGCATCGTCCACCGTAGGTTCGTAGTTTTGCAAGAGCCATGCGTCCAGCTCTTCCTTCGCGAAGTAAAGCATCTTGCCGCGAGGTTTGTAGTGCGGGATTTCCTTGTTCGATGTGAGTTTGTACAACATACTTTCGGACACGCCGATATACATGCACGCCTCTTGAAAAGTGAAGACTTTCTTGGTCGTGTAAATGGTATTTTCCAGCAAAGCCACACGCTCCAACAGACCTTCCACCGGTTCCAACTTCTTGAGAACCGCTTCTATGGCGGTCAGCCGTTCGCTTAACCGCTCCATGAATGTTGTTCTGTTTTGCATAAAATACATGTTAAAATTAGACAATGGAGAGTTACCTCCGTTATGCAGCGCGCTAACGGAGGTCAAAGTTATGTGATGTGAACCGGACAGCCGGAAATTCCGGCATGATACTATGCACGTATCACGGCAACTATCACTGTTTTATCTTTCACATACTTGGCTTTTTGGCACTTCGTGTCATATTTTCAGCCGACTGATGGCTTTTCGTATGCCGAGGTTTGCCGATGTAATGTTGTTCCTCGCCGCAGAGAGGGCAGACGAGAGGCTTGAAGCGGTAACATATCTTGTGCCGTCTTTGGACAACAGGAACCGCCCCTTGTCGAGAACCGACTGCCAGTGAGGCAGGATAAAGGTGTTTTCGAGCAACGCATCGAACAGAACCGCCACATGGCGGATATTGTTCACACGTATACAGAAATTCTCCTTGCAGGCAAAAAGCGCTTCCATGTCCTCGATGCGGAGAGTGGAAACGCAAAACAGATGATAAGCGTTGGCGCAAGCCACAATACCTGTCATCTGTTCACGGGAAAAATTGCAACCAAAGGAGAGAGGTGGAGCGTTTCTGGAATCTTCTGTACGTGAAGAGTCGAACCATACTCCGGCAATGTCGTACTTTTGTTTCAAGGCCATGCACTCCTCGAAAGAAAATGTTTCTGCGGTAAAGAGGCTTTTGACGAGACTTGTACAATCGAGCAACAGCCCTCTGATGATATGAATGTTCATTTCATGGCAATTCCTGCAAACCGCACTGTTGCAGTCGATGTACCGGTGGCTGTTTATAAAGTCATCCACGTAGCGGCCATATCGTTTGCCGTCTGCCATGACGTCTTGAAGATAAAGCTCCCTTGCTTCGGAGAGCAACTCGTAAAATTCTTCCGCTACATCCTGTTCCGTAGCGAAGTGGTGCAGATGTGGTCTCCCTTCAAAAAAAGAGAGGACCTGTTGTTTTGTCCTTTCATGTCGAATTGTTTTTTATGGGTTTATACTTATTATAATAGTGGCATTACTTCGACCATTTGAAATATCGGAGAAAAGCCGGAAATATTTACCTGTAAATTGAATTTGACATGTATGACTACATCAGTCGAATAGGCCGTTAACCAAATTGACTGCTTCGTCTTTTTTCTGGTTGATGATTTTGGCGTACACCTGTGTCATTCTCACGGAGGTATGGCCAAGCAGCTTCGATACGGTATAGAGATCCGCACCGAGCGTCAGCATCATGGTCGCGAATGTATGCCGGGCGGTGTGAAAAGTAAAACGCTTGGTGATTCCGGCCGCTTCGGCCCACGGTCTGAGATACTGATTGATATTTGAAGGCAGGTTGAACACAGGATCGTCCGCAGCCTTGTCCTCACGCTCCGGCATCCATTTCAACGCCTCGTTGGAGAGTGGCAGGTAAATCGGTTCTTTGGTCTTCTGCATAGCTACCGCCAGACGGTATTGGCCGTTATCGACAAAGACATTCTTCCATTTCAGGCCGACAATATCGCTGATACGCAGTCCGCAGAAGCAGGAGAACAGATAGGCATTTTTTACCCTCCCTTCCTGCATCGGAGTGGCAATCAATGCCCGTACCTCTTCGATGGTCATATAGGACCGCACGCTTTCCGGCATTTTGGGCTTCTCCGACTTTTCCATCTCGTTAAACGGATTTCTCAACAACCGTTTAGCCCGAACGGCAGCATTCAGGGCGCCATTGAATATCTGATAATAGGTGTTGCGTGTAGAAGCTGCTATCGGCTTTCCTTTAGGGCGGAAGGTTGTCAGCATGTAGTCGATATAGCCTTGGCAAAAAGCGAGGTCAACCCGATCCAATATAAATCTTTCCCCTGCATATTCTTTCAGGATATGGGTAACGGCTTTGATTTGACCGATACCCTTCTTGTCGCGTTTCTCTTGGTACTCCAGATAGGTTTGCATCCAGTCCAGCAGATAAATCTTATCCGTATGGTTCACGATACCGGCTTCACCACTGGTCAGTTCGATAATACGTTTCGACTTGATGGCATTTGCGGCAGCCATTGTTATTTCATTTTGCCGACGGGTATTGCTGTCCGTTCCCGGAATAAGATACAGCTTCAGGTACTCGTATGTCCGTTTGCCGTTGCGGTATATATCCAGATACAGACTTTTGCTGCCATCGGACAAATCCTTCATCCGAAGACGGATTGGTTCTTTTACTTTTTTAGGCTTCTTTATTCGTGGCATAATCGTATTCTTTCATTCGTTATTTTTCGTATGCAAATGTACGAATTAAAACTGAAATCAAGAAACAAACAAGGAACAAAAATGTACCCAAAAAGAACCGATTAACAGAAAATAATGAAAACAACTGAAAGAAAGAGCGTCTTTATAAAACACTGATATAAAGCTAATTTATCTATACTTGTTTGGATTTTCTTTTCATCTTTAATATACCTGTTTATTTATTGGAAATAAAAATCTTATCACACATAACAAGTATTGAAAATTGTACATTTGCGGATTGTTGCTTATTACAAGAAATAGAAATTCCTTCAAGTGTGATAAGTATAGGCAACTATGCGTTTTGGGGATGCGAATCATTATTAACAATAACAATTCCACATTCTGTAAAAAAAATTGGGAAAAATCCCTTTTTAAGATGTAAATGTAAAATTATATGTAATTCTCCTTTTTTCAAAGTTGTTGATAATGTTCTTTACAATTTCAATATGACAAAACTTTTATCGTTCATTTCTACTCAAGATAAATACAAATTTACTATACCTTCGAGTGTGACAAGTATTGAGGATAGCGCATTCGAGGAAAGTAGTTCTTTACAAAAGATAATAATTCCTCCATGTGTGACAAATATTGGAGAAAATGCGTTTGCATATTGTTATTCTTTACAGGAAATAACAATTCCCTATAGCGTAATAAGTATAGGCAATTATGCTTTTTACAACTGCCACACATTGCAGAAAATAAATATACCCAAAGGTAGTCGGGCAAAGTTTGAGCAATTATTACCGAAACATAAAGACAAATTAGTTGAAGTCGAATAACGTCTAAACTCTTAATCACAATGCCTAATTGTTGTCTGTGGGTTCACTATATGATTGAAACAAAAACAATAAGCCTAAAATTACAAATATCTGCATAACCAAATTCGAACTATAACAATCCCTTCTCCGTGAATATACGTAGAAAAACTCACGCTGTGAATAAAAGGATTTTAAGTACCTGAAAAACTTTTCTGCGATGAAGAGAAGAACAACAGCTTCAACGACAGTCATTTCAAGGATATGATTGTTTCCTATCTTCGCTCATTCGGAGGCGCGACAAAGGGAGAACTGAACACGCTTCTAAGTTCAAAGCTGTCTGATATTCGGACAGATGAACAGAAGATAAGAAAAATCGGAAATCTACTGTCAGCATTGAAGAAAAACAGAATAATTCAGCTTAGCGAAAAGAAGAAATGGGTTTTAGTAGAAGTTTAGTCGAACTTTTAGCTGAAGTTCGACTAAATAATTCTGTAAATCGCATAATATCAGATGTTTATACAGTTAATGCAAGATGAAATTTAGTCGAACTTTCAAATAGGATATAAAAGATGTCCTTTTACAACCCAAAAGGTTATCTTTTACACGCTAAAAGGGCATGTTTTGCAATGCAATTGACGTTTTTTTGCAATGTTGGATAAATCAAGAAGAACGGCGAGAATTATAATATGAATGTTCGCAAAGCTACCATTCATAGGTAGTTAAAGGAGTTAAAGTAGTTTCTCGCTACACTCAACAACACGATTCGCTCTCTGCGGTCTCTAAGTAGTTAAAGACATGTGCATTGCCGGTTAATGTCTGATTGACAGGAATTGAGTTATTTGCGGACATTCATAAATTATAAAGCAACAATTACAATGACAGTGAAAAAGATTTTTGTTTTTTACTGTCATCTGTCAGGATTGGGTATAACGTATTGATAATAAATAGATTACAGGCTGACAGATAAATGCGTTTACTGTCAGCGCAGGTCACAAAACGGTGGAGGATATGACGGTAAGCTGACAGTAAACGCATTTATCTGTCAGCCCGTAAAAGACTGATTTCCAAAAAGATACATGCTATACTGACAGATGACAGCAAATGTATGAAAATCAGTTTGTTTTCTTGTAGCTAAGTATCGCGCCAGCCCACGACACCACGGCGTAGGCCGCCATCGAGAGCAGTTGCGGCTGGAGGTCGGCCAGCGTGCTGCCTTTCAGGTAGAGGGCGCGCAGGGCTTCGATGTAGTAGCGCAGGGGATTGGCATACGTTATGGCCTGCGCCCAATCGGGCATACTGGCTATCGGCGTAAGCAGACCGCTCATAAGAACGAATATTATCAGGAAGAACAGCATCAGCAGGGCGGCCTGACGCATTGTTGCCGAGCAGTTTGACACTATCAGGCCGAGGCTCGACACGATGAGGAAGAACAGCAGCGACGACAGCAACACTAACCACACGCTGCCCTCGGGACGCATTCCGTAAAGGATGTATGCCCACAACATAGACCACAGGAGCATGAACAGGCCGATTATCCAGTAAGGAATGAGCTTCGACAGGATGAAATCCGTGCGGCTTACCGGTGTTACGTTAATTTGCTCGATGGTGCCCTTCTCCTTCTCGCCGACGATGTTTATCGCCGGCAGGAAGCCTATGAGCAGCGTCAGGAGCATCGCGATTATCCCCGGAACCATGTAAACCTTATAGTCAAGAGCGGCGTTGAAGAGGTAACGCGGACGCACATCCACACCGCCGTCCGCGCCCTGCCCCACCCCGATGCCGCGCTCCTCGCGCTGCGCCGAGGTAAAGTCGGATATTATGCTGAGCATGTAAGCCTGTCCAAGAGCACCCTTAACGCCGTTCACCGCGTTGACGTTCACATTGACGGAGGCCGTGCCCTCGCGCACCACATCTGACGAGAAGCCGTGCGGTATGTCGAGTATCACATCAGCCCTGCCCATCTCCACCTGTTCCAACGCACTACGGTAGTCGCCATGCACCGACTCAAGCATGAAATACTTAGAGGCATCCACCTGCGCGACAAGCTCGCGCGAGAGCGTGCTGCGGTCGTTGTCAACAACGCAGAACTTCAAGTCCTTCACCTCCTGATTGGCCGCGTATGGCACAATCAGCAGCATTATGATAGGCAAAACGACAAATATTTTCGGCAGAAAGGCGTTGCGCCTGATTTGCAGAAACTCTTTCCGGATGAGAAAAGCCCCACCCCAACCCTCCCGTGGGGAGGGAGTCTGGTTATCTTTTGAAAATATCTTCAATTTCAACTTGCTCATTGACATTATCCATTTAATCACGTCTGTAATGAAACATATCAAGCCCCCTCCCTTCGGGAGGGCCGGGGTGGGTGTCAAAGCCTTACCTTAAACTTCTTCAGCGCGACAACCAACAGCACCGCTTCCATGACGAGCATCACGACGACATCCTGCATGATGTAACGCGCCTCAACGCCCTGTATCATCAGGCGGCGCGCCGCATCGATGAACCAACGCGCCGGAACGATTGCCGAGATGTACTGCAACACCTTCGGCATGCTCTCCAACGGGAACGCCAGACCTGACAGATATACCGTAGGAATGATGAACAACATCGACACAACCATTGCCGCCACCTGTGTGCGGACAAGGTTTGAGACGAACAGTCCGAGCGTAAGCGACACAAGGGTGTAAAGCAACGTTACGCCGAGGAAGCACCACAAGCTGCCTGCCATGGGCACTCCGATTACGTAGCGAGCGAGCAGAAGCACCGTGGCGACATTGAACACGGAGATTACGAAATAAGGAACGAGCTTTGACATGATGATGCGTGCAGGGGAAAGAGGCGACGCGAGAAGCACCTCCATCGTGCCCGTCTCCTTCTCGCGGACTATCGACACGCTGGTCATCAGCACGCACACAAGCATAAGAAGCATGCCTATCACGCCCGGAACAAAGTTGTATTCGCTCTTCTGTTGTGGGTTATAAAGCATCCGCGTAACCGGAACGATGTTGAAACCGGCATCGGCCACGCCGCCTTCCACAATGTCATTACGCATGGCCGACAGCACCTGACCTACATATTGCAACCGCATGGCGGCCTGATTAGGCTCCGTTCCGTCGACGAGAACCTGCACCTGAGCCGTACCAAAATGCCTTATGTCGCTTGCAAAGCCGCTCCCGAACACTACCGCAACGTCTATCCGTCCCTGCCTGAAGGCCGCGTCAACATCGCGGCGGTCGGCCGTAACCATTGCGAGCGACATATATTCGTTTGACGAAATGCGGTCGTATGCCCTCGTAGTCACCTCGTCGCGCGAGTGGTCGAGCACCGCCACACGCACGTTACGCACCTCTGTCGTAACCGCATAGCCGAACAGCAGAAGCAGCACAACGGGCATTCCGAGCAATATCAGCATACTGCGCCTGTCGCGGAAGATATGCAGAAACTCCTTGCGGACGAACGAAACAAACTGTGCCATGTATCACCTCCTTTCCGCTTTGCGTGCGAGACTGTAGAAAACGCCGTACAAGTCAGTTGCGCCAAAGTCGCCCTTCAGTCCGTGCGGAGTGCCAAGCGCGGCGATGCGTCCGTCAACCATGATTGACACGCGGTCGCAATACTCCGCCTCGTCCATGTAGTGAGTGGTGACGAAAACCGTCGTGCCGCGGTCGGCGGCGCGGTAAATCTGCTCCCAGAACGTGCGCCGCGTAACGGGGTCAACGCCTCCGGTAGGCTCGTCGAGGAACACTATTTCAGGCTCGTGTATCGTCGCCACGGCGAAAGCCAGCTTCTGCTTCCACCCCAACGGAAGCGAGCCTACAAGACTTTTGCGCTCGTCCTGCAAACCGAGTTCGCCCAACATGCCGTCAATCCTGCCGCCTATCCGGTTGCGCCGCATACCATATATTCCGCCGAAAAGGCGCATGTTCTCGGCCACGGTCAGGTCGTCGTAAAGCGAAAACTTCTGGCTCATGTAACCGATGTGCCGCTTCACCTGCTCCGACTGTGCGCCGACATCGAAGCCTGCCACCACCGCACTGCCGGCAGTCGGACGGCTAAGACCTGCCAGCATGCGCATGGCCGTAGTCTTTCCGGCACCGTTAGCACCGAGAAAACCGAATATCTCGCCGCGCCGCACGCTGAACGTTATATGGTCAACGGCAACGAACGCACCGAACTGCTTTGTCAGTTTTTCCGCCGTAATCACATTTTCCGCATCCATAGTTCTTACATATCTTTTGCCGGTAAGTTACCGGCAGAATATCCACATAAATTTTTCAAGTTTGCAAAAGACCGTCTTTCAGGCCGCAAAAAGCCACCTTTTACAGCACGAAAGAGCACCTTTTGCACGGCGAAAAGCCGTCTTTTGCAGAATCTTTTATAACACATTGGCTATCAAACGTTTAGGGTTAGGCCAAATATCGGTATGTAAAGGCACGTCCACTGCTCACAACTTCATCAGCGACATGAAGCAATCCTCGACCGAAGGCTGTATCTTTTTCACTTCAACGTCTGTGTGACCGAGGCCGTTCAGGTAATCCCACAGCGTGCATGAAGCCACATCATCGTCAAGCGTTACATGGAAGCTGTCGCCAAATGCAAACGCGGTTTTCACACCGGCGCATTTCTTCAGGTCGTCAAGCAGACGGTGTATGTCAGCACTCTTCACCGCGAACAGACGGCCTGTGTACGCCGCACATATCCCGTCGGGAGTGTCGGTCTGCAACAACCGCCCGCCCTGCATCAGCGAAATGCGGTCGCACTGCGACGCTTCGTCCATGTAAGGAGTTGACACCACGATGGTTATGCCGTAGTCCTGCCTCAACTTCCGCAGCATAGTCCACAGCTCCTTGCGCGACACCGGGTCGATGCCTGTTGTCGGTTCGTCGAGCAACAGCACGCGCGGAGCATGTATCAGGGCGCAGCAAAGCGCCAGTTTCTGTTTCATTCCGCCCGACAGTTTGCCTGCCCTGCGCGCCTTAAACGGCTCAAGCTGACTGTAAATGTCCCTTATAAGAGCGTAATTCCGCTCTATCGTGGTGTTGAACACCGAGGCGAAAAACTGCAAGTTCTCCTCCACCGACAGGTCTTGATACAGCGAAAACCTGCCCGGCATGTAGCCTATGCGCCGCCGCAGCTCCCGATAGTCCTTAACAACGTCAAGGCCATCGACCGTGGCCTGTCCGCCGTCGGGCAGCAGAAGCGTAGCCAATATGCTGAAGAGCGACGTCTTGCCTGCGCCGTCAGGGCCTATGATGCCGTATATCTCGCCTTCACGGACATTGAGCGAAATACCGTCCAGGGCCGTCGTCCGTCCGTAATTCTTTCGCAAATCGTCAACTGAAACCATAGTTTTAAAGGTAAAAAGGTGAAAAAGTAAAAAGGTAAAAGCATGGATTTGAAGGTGAGAAAGTGAGGAGGTGAGAAGGTGGGACTTACTCCTCTACTACTTTACTCCTCTACTCCTAAATTAAAAATCCACTTCGCCGTACATTCCGATTTTTATCAGTCCGTCGGTGTTCTTCACCGCTATCTTCACCGCATACACCAAGTTGGCGCGTTCGTCGCGTGTCTGTATCGTCTTCGGGGTAAACTCCGCCTTGTCCGAAATCCACTCGATAACGCCCTTATACTCGCGGTTACCGTCCTCGCCAAAGTCGGCATACACCTTTACCGGCTGTCCCACTTTAAGCGATGTGAGCTGCGGAGCATCGACATACGCCCTTAACTTCATGTCGGCAACATCCGCTATCTTGAACAACGGTTTGCCCGGAGTGGCGTACTCGCCTGCCTCGGCATACTTGTCGAGCACGGTTCCGCCGATTGGCGACTTCACCCGGCACTTCTCCAAGTTGTCGATTACCTGACGCCGCTGTATCTCGGCGGCGTCCATCTGGCGGTTCAGGCTGCCCGTGGTGTTGTTAAGCTGCGACAGTTGCGCGTCCAACTGGCGGCGCAACACGCGCACGCTGCTCTCCGCATCGTCAAGCTGCTTGCGGTTGGCGGCGTTGTCGCGCACCAAGGCGGAATATCTTTTCACCTCCAATTCGGCCTTTGCCAATTGCTGTCTTGTCGCCGCTATCTGCTTCTCTATGTCGGGACGCTGGCTCGCGTATGCCTCTTTCGTTGCGCCGAGCTGCATCGCGCGCAACTGGAGTTGCACCGTATCGACAAGCCCAACCTGCTGTCCCTTGGCGAGAACGTCGCCCTCATCGACATCAAAATACAGCAACTTGCCCGTCTGTTCGGCTGAAACAATAACCTCCGTAGCCTCAAACATGCCCGTAGCGTCATGCTCATCGCCGCCACCCGAACAGGCAGCGAAGGCGATGACAGCCATCAAAACAATCAAATTTTTCATCTTTCAGATATTATTAAGATGTTTAACCTTGTATATTTCCTGCAACAGTTGTATCTCGTGCAGCCGCTTGGCAAGCTGCGCATCGCTTACGGCGTTGATGTCGCGAAGCATCTCGTTCACTGTCTCCGTTCCGTTAGCGACCCTCTGCCCTGCCTTTTCGCGTATGCGTTGGCGCAGGGTTATTATCTCGTCGTCCTGCTTTATCTGTTCACGCAAGCTTGCTATAGCTCCGCTCTGAAGCTCGGTCTGAAGGCGCGTGTTGAACAAAAAGGCATCACGTTCCGACTGCACAGTCTGCCGCTCGGCCTCAAGTTTCTTCTTGTCGTTAGCCCGAGTGTACAACGAACCGAAGTTCCACGACAGCGTAAGGCCTACTTTATAATACGCGTCGAAGTCGTCTTTCAGCATGTTAAGCCCCGGATTGCCGTATCCGCCGCGTGCATACACGCCGACATGTGGGCGCAAATCGGTGTTGAGAGCTTTCAGCTTGGTGTCAATCAGGCTGTTCTGCGCGGCGTAAAGCTCAAGTTCCGGGCGGCGGTTGTCAGCTGGCAGCAGTGCCAGCATTGGCGGCCGTGCCAGCGAGTCGTTCTCTCCCATGTCCTTGCCGGTGAACGTCGAGAGCATCTTCATATACGTTTTGCGCTGCGTCAGCAGACTGGTTTCCTTCTGCCGCGCCTTCACCTGCTCCACCTTTACCGCGTCAACATCGGCCTGATTGGCTACGCCGCCTTTCATCATAGCCTCAACCGACGACAGCGAAAGCGACAAATCGTCCTGCAAGACGCGCACCTGACGGATTTGTTCGTCAAGCACTAAAACGCCGAAAAACAGCTGGTCTACGCGCTGGTTGACATCATACATCGCCACGCTTACCTTTCCGTGCTCTACATCACCCTGCGCCTCGGCAAGCCGTTTGGCCGAAGACGCCGCGCCGCCGTCGTACACCTGCTGGCTCAACGTTATGTTGACATCATACTGGTCTTTGCCAATTTTAGGAATATCCACGTCGGGCAACTCTATGGGAATGCTCGTAACATCGCTCTGGTAAGACACAGTGCCGTTCACACTGACCTGCGGCAGCCACGCCTTCATGGCATTCTCCACAGTGAAACGGCGGCTCTGCTCCACCAAGGCGTACTGCCTTATTACGGGATAGTTGTCGGCCGCCCACGCCTTACACTGCTCAAGCGTGACCTGCGCGGCACACAGCGCCGGACAGAATACCGCCAACATGCAAATAAGATGATGTTTCATGTGTTTTCGTTTTTCATTGTTTCTGTGTGCAAAGATAACTACATCGGCACATAAAGGTGTTATCATATATTACGGTATAATGTTCCTTTTGTACTATCTTACATCCAAACAGCACATTTAAGGCAATAAAACGTTGCCAAAACAAGTTCTTTTTGTACTTTTGCACAATACGATTAAACAAATAAAGGCATGAAAAACAAATCGCCGGAACGCTTCTCGTTCCATGAACTGAAATCGGCATTGAATTACGTCAAGACCGAAAAGTCGCCGGCAATGTTCATCGGTAAAGACATGGCAATGCTTGCAGAAGGCAGCAAGGCCGTACAGGAAATTCTGCAAAGAGACACGCCTTACATTATGGAAGATTGCAGGATAGGCTTTATTCTGCAAGGGAGAATAAGACTAACGGTAAACCTTATTGAATATGAATACGGCGTTGGCACGTTCGCTTTCATATCAGCAGGCAGCATACTGCAAATCAACGAAGTGTCTAATGATTTCGACCTGTGCGGCATAATGGTGGGCGACGAGCGGCTGAAAGCGGCAATGTGGAAGTCGATGCCGTCATGGTGCAACGGCAAATCGACTTTCTTCGCAATACATCCCCAGGCCGAAGACGCCGCAAAAATAAGATACCTGTTCGGCACGGCATGGAAAATGATAAACAAAGGACACTTCCCCGACGAAGCCTTGAACGGCCTTATTTACTCGATAATACATTATTACAACTATCTGAAGAACATCGAGACCGATACGGAACAACCCGAAACGTCGCGTGGAAAGGAACTGTTCAACACTTTCATAAGCCTAATCAACAGCAATGCAAAGCACGAGCGCAAACTTGCTTTTTATGCAAACAAGATGTGCGTCACGCCACGTTACCTAAGCTCCGTCATAAAACAGGCAAGCGGGATAACCGCAAAGGAATGGATTGACCGCGCCGTTGTAACCAACGCGAAGGTCATGCTGAAGTACAGCAGCAAGCAAGTGGCTGAAATAGCCTACGCCCTCAACTTTCCGAACGTAAGCTTTTTCTGTAAGTTTTTCAAGCATTCCACCGGCATGACACCGCAGGAATACAGAAACAAATGAAAGGATGAAAAGGTGGAAAAGTAAAAAGATAAAAAAGTAGAAGGGTAAAAATAAATGTCTTGTCTATACGGCACATCCGATGAGCGCAAAAGTATTACATCACCTTTTACCTTTTTACCTTTCTACTTTTTTACCTTTTCACCTTTCAGCAGTTTCCTCTTCAACGTCGCTGTCGAGCCTTGTATCCTTCGAAATCGTCATGCCTCCCGAACGCGATACAGTGACGAGCATCGGAACAAAGTCGTCGCTGAGCACATCTGGCTGACCTACGCTCGCCGCGAAAATTATCTTGTCACCTTCAACACGGTCGAAAACGATGCCAAGCAGAGCGCTTTTCTTAAGATATTCAGCATCCACCATTGATGCGAAATTCTGCTTGCCAAACGTCTTATGAAACAGAAGCTCCGCCCCTTGCGTACCGTCATTGCCGCCGTTAGCCTCTATCTTGATGTCTATCACATTGTCATAGTATTTTCCGCCTGCATCGTCGGTGATTACCGGCAATGACGTATCGGCGCGGCGCACTATGCTGACATTACAACTTTTGCCATTCCACTGGACTTCATCCGCAAATTTCGAGTCTTGCATCTTAACCGGTCCAGAAGGAGCTTTGACCACTGGTTTCTTGGCGACAATATTATTGGTAGGCTTTTTCTCGCTGCAAGCCGAAAAGGCCAATGCCGCCACAGCGGCGATGAACAGTGTTTGTAAAGATTTCATTTTGTCATGTTACGCTTTTCGGCACAAAAATAGTACAAATTCATTAAAAAGCAAAACAAAACCCCGTTTCACTACCATTTTATTTTGAGTTTCATCCGTTTTTAGCTAATTTTGTAACAACTTATGAAAAGACTTGCACTTTACATCATCATGTCCGCACTTGTGCTGGCAGCCTGCACAGACGGCAAAAAGAGCCGGAAGGCGGCCAAAGCCATCGACACCATCCCCGTGATGGTGATGCAGATACGCAAATGCTCCAAACTGTACACGGCTGAATACCGGGTGCGCAAGATTGTAACGCACGATGACGACGTGCGCCTGAAAGGCACAATGTTCAACCGGAAGTTCGATGTTTCCATGCCTATGTCTACGCGGAAAATAGCAATACCGATGGAAGCAAAGCTGAAAGCGTACATCGATTTCGGAACTTTCAGCGAGAAGAACATCATAAAGACAGGCGACAAGGTGGAAATAGTGTTGCCCGACCCGAAAGTGGAACTTACTTCGAGCCGCATCGACCACGGCGGAATAAGGAAGCACGTAGCCCTGACACGGCCAGACTTCACCGACGCCGAAATGACCTCATACGAGCAACAAGGGCGCCGGCAAATCATCGAAAGCATACCGCAGACCGGCATATTCGAGATGGCGCGCGAAAGTGCGGCGCACGCCTTAGTGCCCATATTGGCACGGATGGGATACAATGAAGAGGACATCACGATAACGTTCCGCAAGGACTTTACCGAAGGCGACCTGCCGGAAATACTCGAAAACAGCAGCATGGAATATGGCAAATAACAAGAACTACAATAAGACAAGGCTCAGCCTGTGGAGCAGGATTATGCTCATAACGGGCAAAATCAAGCTTTACCTGATAGCGGCAACGGTGATAGTGGTCATCATTGCGTCGGCATACTTAGTGCGCCAGTGCCGCAATGGCAGCATAACCACATACGTCAACGACAGCATAAACATAACCCCGACACAGGTGCTGGCCATGAAGGAAATAGGCGAATGGGAATTTCTATCCATCGACGACGAAGAGATGGTTGACACGACAAGGAAAAAGCTCTTCGGCTCCGACGACCTGATACGCATCTACAAAGGCACACTGCGCATAGGCATAGACCTTGGCGAGGCGTCCGAAAACTGGGTAACGGTTAGCGGAGACACGCTGCGAGCCGTGCTTCCCAAGGTAAAACTGCTTGACGACGACTTCATAGACGAAGCCCAGACGCAGTCGTTTTTCGAGTCGGGCACATGGAACGGCAAAGCCCGTGAAGACCTGTACCAGCGCGCCAAGGCAAAGATGAAGAAACGGTGCTTGACGAAAGAGAACCTGGAAAGCGCGGAAGACAACGCCAGCAAGCAGTTCTACCAGATGTTCAAAGCCATGGGTTTCAACACGGTTGAGATAAAGTTTGAGAAGTAACAACCCACCCCAACCATCCCCAAGGGAGGGGGCTTGATATGTAAAAAAGGTTATCCTAAGAATACAGGATAACCTTTTATTATTTTAGTTCCAATATTTTTAGTAATCAAGCTTCATCCCTTCGGGAGGGCTGGGGTGGGTACTTAATTCTTAATTGAACATGCAGAACACTCCCGCACCTATGAAAAGCACGCCAACAACAACGCCTATCCACCGCTGCACACGGTGCATCCGCGCCCTCATGGCATCGGTTCCGCCTATGCCGTAAGCCACAACCCAAGCGAGAATGACAGCCGGCAGCGACGTGGCGACGGAGAATACAACCGGCAAAAGATAGCCCCACGGTGACTGTGCGGACAACGGCATGAGCATGCCGAAATAGACAATGGCGCTCTCCGGACAGAAAGACATCGCCAGAAGCACGCCCAACAGCAGGCCGCCCCAACTGCCGTGAAAGCGGCGTCCGCGTTCCGACACATTAGGGCAATGCTCATGTTTGTGGAGGAAACGGTCGAGAATGAAATACAGTCCTATTACAATAAGTACAGGGGCTAGCACCTTCTCACCCCACTGCCCGAACCAACGGCCTGCCGCCTCGAAGCCAACGCTGCCACGGAACACAGCGAGCAACACAACCCCAAGCAGCGAATACGCCAGCATGCGGCCAAACGTATAAGCCAGACAATTGACAAAAACCCGGCGGCGCCGGTGCGCGTCCTTGGCCAAATAGCCCATGGCCGCAATGTTTGTAGCCAGCGGACAAGGGTGCAAAGCCACGATGATGCCGAGCAGGAACGCCGTTGCAACCGGGAAACCGTTATTTTCTATTATGCTCTGAACAAGCTCCATCTCACCTTAAAAAACAGTTTATGCAAAGATAATGCAAACCGAGTGAAATGCAAAATAAAAGGGAGTGAAACGACATTTTATTTTCATTTCCGAGGTGCAGCTTATCTTATCTAAAGATAATGCAAACCGAGTGAAATGCAAAATAAAAGGAAGTGAAACGACATTTTATTTTCATTTCCGAGGTGCAGCTTATCCTATCGTAAAAATACGCAATTTGTTTCAAAACCCGGATGCCTGTCACCGAGTTAAGAAAACTTTACACTTCACACAACCACCTACAGCCAGCAAAGACTCGTTTGCAGGCAGACGTGTAACCGCCTGAGTATCAGCGGATCCGCAACAGGTCATCTTTCAGCTTGCAAAACACGGTATTTCGCGCTGCAATTCACGGCCTTTTGCAACACGGAAGACGGCCTTTTGCAAAGCCAACGGCAAAGCGACAGAAAACCCGTAGCCGCAACATGCCGCCTGGCAAGCTGCCACGCAGTACAAAAAACGGGAAAAAACGCAATGAATAAAAAGGTGAAAAATTTGGCGCGTAACGATAAAACGATTAAATTTGCACACAATATTGACACACCGAATAATGAGTACCGACAGCTTGACGCAAATTCTAACCCGGACAATCGAAAAGTTGTCTCAACGCGAGTCGTTGAAAGAGCTGTTCCACCAGCACCGAGACGGCGACCCGTTACCTTCGGCAAAGGCACTTGAAGAGATTATCGGGCTTGCGCGCTCGATATTGTTTCCCGGTTTCTACGGCAAGTCCACGGTAAACATTAATACGCTGAATTACCATATCGGAGTAAACGTGGAGCGCATGCACAAGATTCTTACCGACCAGATTATGGCCGGGCTGTGCTTCATGGACACCGAGCACGCGCAGGCCGCAGGCATACCGCTTTACCGCAGGCCGCAGGCCGAAGAGCTGGCGGCAAGGCTCGTTGAGCGCCTGCCGGAGATACGCGCCGTGCTGGCAACCGACATCGAGGCGGCATACAACGGCGACCCCGCCGCCGAGAGCAAGGGCGAGATTATATCGTGCTACCCCGTGATAAAGGCTCTCGTAAACTACCGCATAGCCCACGAGTTGGTAAAGCTCGGCGTGCCGCTCATTCCGAGAATCATAACAGAAATGGCCCATTCGGAGACCGGGATTGACATTCATCCGGCGGCGCAGATAGGCCACCATTTCACCATCGACCACGGCACGGGCGTTGTAATAGGCGCGACATGCATCATAGGCAACAACGTCAAGCTGTACCAAGGTGTTACGCTGGGGGCGAAGAGCTTTCCGCTCGACGCCGACGGGAACCCAATCAAGGGCATACCGCGCCATCCGATACTCAAAGACGACGTGATAGTGTACTCGAACGCGACCATCCTCGGGCGGGTGACAATCGGCAAAGGGTGTGTCGTCGGGGCAAACATCTGGGTTACTGAAGACATGAGACCGATGACAAAGAAGGTAAAACGGCAATCCTAAAACGGTAAAAAAGTAAGACAGCAAAAAGGTAAAACCTCCCGTTGAAGGATTAGATTGGCATATAAATGCATGAAAACATTTGATAAAAACAAATAAATACAAAATACAAAAAAGTAAAAGTAAAAGAACGGAAGTAGGCGGTAAGACAGGCATGTAACGGACAAATACTTGTTACCTTCTTGCTTTTTTACATTTTTACTTTTACCAATCACAGGAAAAACGATGGAACAAGAATTCGAACTCATCGCCAAGACGTTCATGGGACTGGAACCCGTCTTGGCAAAAGAGCTTACGCAACTGGGAGCAAACAACGTGCAGATAGGGCGCCGCATGGTGTCGTTCACCGGCGACAAGGAAATGATGTACCGCGCCAACTTCAGCCTGCACACGGCCATAAGGGTCATAAAGCCAATCAAGCACTTCAAGGCGCAGTCGGCCGACGACGTGTACGAAGAGGTTAAGAAAATAGACTGGAGCCAGTACCTCGACCTGAAAAAAAGCTTCGCCGTAGACTCGGTGGTGTTCTCCGACGAGTTCCGCCACTCCAAATTCGTGTCGTACAAGGTGAAAGACGCCATAGTAGACCAGTTCCGCGAGAAGACCGGACAGCGTCCCAACATCTCCGTGGCGAACCCCGACATACGCCTGAACATGCACATCGCAGAAGACCGCTGCACGCTTTCACTCGACTCGAGCGGCGAAAGCCTGCACCGCCGCGGCTACAGGCAGGAGGCCGTTGAAGCACCTCTTAACGAAGTGCTCGCCGCCGGAATGATTCTCATGACGGGATGGAAAGGCGACACCGACTTCATCGACCCTATGTGCGGCTCCGGGACGCTGCTTATCGAAGCCGCCCTCATAGCCCGCAATATGGCTCCCGGCGTGTTCCGCAAGAGCTATGCGTTTGAGAAATGGCCCGACTTCGACGCCGAACTCTTCGACCGCATCTACAACGACGACTCGCAGGAGCGCGAGTTCAACCACCATATATACGGCTACGACATCGACCCCAACGCAGTACAGAAAGCCAACCTGAACGTCCGCGCCGCCGGACTGACCAAGGACATCAGCGTGGCCTTGGCCGACTTCAAGGACTTCAAGCAGCCAAAGGACAAGGCCATAATGGTGACAAACCCTCCATACGGCGAACGAATATCCACCCCAGACCTGCTCGGAACATACCGCATGATTGGCGAAATACTCAAGCATCAGTTCAAGAACAACGACGCATGGGTGTTGAGCTACCGCGAGGAATGCTTCGACCAGATAGGACTGAAGCCGTCATTGAAAATTCCACTTTACAACGGTTCGCTCGAATGCGAGTTCCGCAAGTACCAGATTTTTGAAGGGAAGCTAAGCGATTTCCGCGGTGCCGGCAACATACTCAAGACCGACGAGGAGAAGAAAGCCATGTCGGAGAAACACCGTTTCAAGGAAAACCGCGAATTCAAGAAACGGCTTGAAGAGCATGAAGAAAACGAAGAAGGCGACATACGCACGTTCAAGTTCCATAAATTCGAACTTGGCAATCAAGGCTCACGCGACAGGGAACGCCGCAGGGACGACCGAGGCAGGCGTGACTTCGGCCGTGGCAGACGCGACTTCGACGACAACGGAGGACGCAATGACCGCCGTGGCGGACGTGACTTCAAAGGCAACAGGGACAGAAAAGACTTCGGAAAAAAAGGAAGGCGATATGACGACTAAACCTAACAACAATTTCTTACGCGGCGCAAGGCGGTATGCCTTTGCGCTGCTCGCAATGTTAACCTTTATGACAGGCTACGCACAGCAACACGAGTTCACGCTTGAAGACCTTAACTTCGGCGGCACCAACTATCACAACATGGTGCCGAAAAACAGGCACCTGACATGGTGGGGCGACCAGCTTGTGCGCCTCGACGTCGAGGAATGCAGCACCGTAGACAAGAAAACGGGAAAGGAAAAAATCCTTTTCACCCTCGACGACATCAACAAATGGGCGGAAACGAAAGACGACAGTGAAAAAATCCGCCATCTGATGTACGCATCTTTCCCCTACCCTGGCAAGCCATTGGTACTCGTAAAACGGAAAAACGAGCGGCTGCTCATTGACTTCAAGGCCAAGAAAACCGTTTGGAAGCAAAGCGCCGAGGGAGAAACTCACGCCGACTGGAACGCAAAATCGCGCGCCGTGGCATTCGTAAAGGACGATAACCTGTACGTAACCGATGCCGAAGGAAATACCCGGCAGCTTACCAATGACGGCAGCCACGACATTGTTTACGGACAAAGCGTACACCGCGACGAGTTCGGCATTTACAAAGGAACATTCTGGAGCAACGACGGACAGAAGCTGGCCTTCTACCGTATGGACCAGAGCATGGTGACGGATTATCCCCTCGTAAACATCGACACGCGCGTAGCCACCGAACTGCCGACCAAATACCCAATGGCCGGAGAAACCAGCCACAAGGTTACCGTGGGCGTGTACGACCTGAAAACGGGCAAGACTGTCTACATGAAAGCGGGCGACCCCACCGACCGTTACTTTACAAACATAGCGTGGAGTCCCAACAACGAAGCAGTCTACATGATTGAACTGAACCGCGACCAGACAGACATGGAACTGGTGAAATATGACGCTTCGACTGGCGAAAAGCTGTCCACCTTATATAAAGAGCACCACGACAAGTATGTACATCCTGTCAATCCAATCACGTTCCTGCCATGGGACGCCGACAAGTTCATACTGCAAAGCGAGAAGGACGGCTACAACCACCTTTACCTTTTCAACACGAAAGGCGAACAGCTGAAGCAGATTACAAGCGGCAAATGGATTGTGCTTGACCTCATCGGCTTCACTTCAAAGCCCGAAGAAGTGCTCATACTTTCAACGGAAAGCAGCCCCATACAGAACAACATCTACAAAGTGAACATTGAAACGGGCGAGCGCACATTGCTCGACAACGGACGCGGATGCCACGCCGGCACGTATGGCGGTGGCGGACACCGCTACCCCATGCTGTCGGCTTCAGGCCGCTATGCTTTCGACAACTACTCGGAGCCAGACGTTCCGCGCAACATCGACATCATAGACATTGAAAAGGAAAAAAGCGTAAGCTACTTCAAGGCCGACGACCCGTGGACGGGTTACAACGTGCCCGAATACTCTTGCGGCACTATCAAGTCAGCCGACGGCGTGACAGACCTATACTACCGCATGGTAAAACCCGTCAACTTCGACCCCAACAAGAAATATCCCACAGTGGTTTACGTCTACGGAGGCCCCGGAGTACGCAACGTAGAAGCACGCTGGCACTATGCAAGCCGCGGCTGGGAAACGTATATGGCACAGAAAGGCTATCTCCTTTTCATTCTCGACAACCGCGGCTCAAGCGACCGCGGACGCGACTTCGAGCAGGCAACGTTCCGCCACCTTGGAGTGGAAGAGATGAAAGACCAGCTTAAAGGAGTAGAATATCTGAAGTCGCTGGCCTATGTCGACACAACGAGAATGGGCGTCCACGGTTGGAGCTTTGGTGGTTTCATGACGACATCGCTCATGACCACCTACCCGGATGTGTTCAAAGTAGGCGTTGCCGGAGGCCCTGTCATAGACTGGAAGTGGTACGAAGTGATGTACGGCGAACGCTACATGGACACGCCGCAGACCAATCCTGAAGGCTATGCCGAGACCAGCCTCATCAACAAAGCACAGAACCTGAAGGGCAAACTGCAAATAATCATCGGCACAGACGACCCAACCGTTGTGCCGCAACACGCCCTGTCGTTCATAAAGAAGTGCAACGAGGTCGGCACACAGCCTGACTTCTACGTTTATCCTGGCGAGGGACACAACATGATGGGACATCAAAGCGTACACCTGCACGAAAGGATTACGCAGTACTTTGAGGACTATCTGAAATAAGCGCGACAACGACCGGGGCGCATGGAGACGGCCATGCGCCCGGTCTGTAATATTTAGACAAGCACAGATGACATTCACAGCGGAAAACATTTTGCTCATAGGCTCGGTGCTGATGTTCGTCAGCATTGTTGTCGGCAAAACCGGATACAAGTTCGGTGTGCCGGCATTGCTGCTGTTCCTCATCGTGGGCATGGTTTTCGGAAGCGACGGATTAGGCTTACAGTTCCACAATGCCAACGAGGCGCAGTTCATCGGCATGGTGGCGCTAAGCGTCATCCTGTTCTCAGGTGGTATGGACACGAAATACAAAGACATACGGCCTGTGCTCACGCCGGGAATTGTCCTCTCAACGGTAGGTGTGCTGCTGACCGCCCTTTTCACAGGACTGTTCATCTGGTGGCTGTCCGGCATGAGCTGGACTAACATCGCCCTGCCCCTTACAACGTCGCTGTTGCTGGCGTCAACAATGTCAAGTACCGACTCCGCATCAGTCTTTGCCGTCCTCCGTTCACAAAAGATGCACCTCAAGCATAACCTCCGTCCCATGCTTGAACTTGAAAGCGGAAGCAACGACCCGATGGCTTACATGCTGACGATTGTGCTCATACAAATCATCAACTCGGCCGGGATGTCGTTCGCTTCGATACTGGGAATGTTCGCGGTGCAGTTCATCATCGGCATTGTTGCAGGTTACTTGCTCGGACGCTTGGCGGTAATCATCCTCAACAAGCTGGACATCGACAACCAGGCTCTTTACCCGATACTGCTGCTGGCGTTTGTTTTCTTCACTTTCAGTATTACCGATTTGGCTTACGGCAACGGCTACTTGGCCGTGTATATATGCGGAATGATTGTCGGAAACAGCAAAATAGCACACCGAAAGGACACCATGAAGTTCATCGACGGACTGACATGGCTGTTCCAGATAATAATGTTCCTCTGCCTCGGACTGCTTGTCAATCCGCATGAAATGCTCGAAGTGGCAGCCGTAGCGTTGCTTATCGGCATCTTCATGATTGCCATCGGCAGGCCGTTAAGCGTCATGCTGTGCCTTCTGCCGTTCAAGAATATCAACCTGCGGTCACGCCTCTTCGTGTCATGGGTCGGCCTGCGCGGCGCCGTTCCGATAATTTTCGCCACTTATCCGGTGGTGGCCAACGTCGAGGGTTCAAACATAATGTTCAACATTGTGTTCTTCATAACCATCGTTTCACTTGTCGTTCAAGGCACGACCGTTTCTTTTATGGCAGACAAACTGAAACTTAGCGAGCCGCTGCCGAAGACAGGCAACGAGTTCGGAGTAGAGCTGCCGGAAGAAATAAACACCGACCTGACAGACATGACAGTAACCGCCGAATCGTTGGAACGAGGCAACACGCTAAAGGAAATGCAGCTGCCGAAAGGCAAACTCGTCATCTTGGTGAAGCGCGACGACGAATACCTGATACCCGACGGCAGCCTGACGCTGCATGAAGGAGACAAGCTTCTCGTAATATCAGACAAGAAAAACGAGGATGACTGAACGCAAACAAACAGGATTTTAACGATATTAACCACTTCAGCTATCAAAGATATAGATTATGAAAATATTACTTTTAGGAAGCGGCGGGCGCGAACACGCCTTAGCTTGGAAGATTGCACAAAGCCCGAAAGTTGACAAACTGTATATCGCTCCGGGCAACGCCGGGACTGCCAACTGTGGCGAAAACATCGACATAAAGGCCGACGATTTTGAAAGTTTGAAGAACTTTGCCGTGGCAAACGACGTCAACATGGTGGTTGTCGGGCCTGAAGACCCACTGGTGAAAGGCATTTACGACGATTTCAAAAACGACGGACGCACTGCGGACATCCCGGTAATAGGGCCGTCAAAGGCCGGTGCACAGCTTGAAGGCTCAAAGGACTTTGCAAAGAAATTCATGCAAAGGCACAACATCCCGACAGCGAAATACAAGACATTCAACGGCACCACGCTCGACGAGGGACTGCGTTTCCTCGAAACGTTGCAGCCCCCATACGTGCTGAAAGCCGACGGGCTGTGCGCCGGAAAGGGAGTTCTCATAGTACCGACGCTCGACGAAGCCAAGAAGGAACTGCGCGACATGCTCGGCGGAATGTTCGGCAACGCATCGGCAAACGTTGTCATTGAGGAATTTCTCAGCGGAATAGAATGCTCCGTTTTCGTGCTGACAGACGGCAAGAACTACAAAATCCTGCCCGAAGCCAAGGACTACAAGCGCATCGGAGAAGGTGACACAGGACTCAACACCGGCGGTATGGGCAGCGTTACTCCTGTTCCGTTCGCAACAAAGGATTGGATGCAGAAAGTGGAAGACCGCATCATACGCCCCACGGTGGAAGGACTTGCCGAGGACGGACTTGACTACAAGGGCTTCATATTCTTCGGATTGATTAACGTTGGAGGCAACCCCATGGTGATAGAATACAACTGCCGCATGGGCGACCCTGAGACAGAAAGCGTAATGTTGCGACTGAAGAGCGACATTGTTGACCTCTTCGAAGGCGTGGCCGAGGGCAATCTTGACAAGCGGAGCATAGAGTTCGACCCGCGTTCCGCCGTCTGCGTAATGCTCGTAAGCGGCGGCTATCCCGAAAAATACGCCAAGGGCTACCCTATAACGGGCATCAACGACGTTGAAGGCAGCATCGTGTTCCACTCCGGCACGGCTCTGAAAGACGGCCAGGTGGTGACCTCCGGAGGCCGCGTAATTGCCGTAAGCTCATACGGGAAAGACAAGGAGGAAGCCTTGGCAAAGTCGTTCAAGGAAGCGCAGAAAATCAATTTTACCGACAAATACTTCCGCAGCGACATAGGGAAAGACCTTTAAAAGCTATTAAGAATTAAGAGTTTAGAATTAAGAAAATCACCTTCGCCGCATTTTTTCTTAATTCTTAACTCTTAATTCTTAACTCAATAATAATGAAGCGATTACAAAACAGAATATCCGAAAGCCGCTTCGCGCTGCCCGTAACGGCGGTTTACGCGCTGGCCGTATGGCTCACTGCATGCGCCCTGCACGGCAGGATGTATGCCGAACTGGCAGTATTCGCCTTGTCGGCATACCTGATGGTCGAGCTTAACAACCGCAACGCCCTCATCAGGGTGTACAGCCGCATGGTGTCATGCACGTTCCTTGTGCTCGGAACGATGGCCGCCCCCGTCATAGGAAACATCGACGTGGTAATAATGCAGCTGTGCTTCATCGCGTCATACCTGCTGCTCTTCGCGTCATATCAGGACAAGCGGGCGCAGGGACGCATGTTTTACGCTTTCATGTTCATAGGCATTGCAAGCGTCATCTACCCCCAGTCGCTGTTCTTCGTGCCGGTGTTGTGGGTGCTAATCGGCACCAACCTCATGGCCATGAGCTGGCGCAACTTCTGGGCGTCAGTCATCGGACTTACCGCACCTTACTGGTTCATCGGCGGATATTGTGCCATGACCGACGGCTTTTGGACTGTCGTCCATGAGCTTGAGTCAAACCTTTGGACGGCACGTCCATACGACATCACCGTCTCCGTCGGCACCGCCGTAGCCTTCGGCTTCACTCTGCTTGTGACGGCCATAGGCGCCGTACACTTCCTGCGCAACAGCTACAAGGACAAAATCCGCACGCGAATGATTTACGAGATGCTTATCACGCTGGCGGCGTTCACCGCCGCACTGGCAGTGTTGCAGCCGGCAAATGCCGGACAGCTTACGGGCATACTCATCGTCAACGCATCCATCCTGGCCGGGCACTTCTTCGCACTCACCTGCACACGGTTCACCAACATCGCGTTCATCCTGCTTGCATTGCTCGCCCTGGCGGCTACGGCGTTCAACATGTCAAACCTCAGCCCGGCTGCAAACAACCTTTCCCCATGGAGTCTTTGATAGGGATACTGACCGACTACGGCTACGCCGGAATGCTTGTCTCGGCCTTCCTCGCCGGCAGCATCTTCCCCCTGAGCAGCGAGGTTGTAATGCTTGCGCTCATGGCGGCAGGGCTTGAACCGTGGGCTTTGGTGATATACGGCACGGTGGGCAACACTCTCGGCAGCATGTTCAATTATTGGATTGGCACGCTGGGGCGCATGGACTGGATTGAGCGTTACCTCCACGTAAAGCCCAAAGACCTCGACCGGGCACGCCGCTTCATGGCCGGACGCGGAGCCTGGACGGGCTTTTTCGCCTTCCTGCCCGTAATAGGCGAAGGCATAACCATTGTACTCGGCCTGATGCGCGCCAACATCACGCTGACCGTTGTCAGCGTTACGGCAGGAAAACTGGCACGCTACGCCCTGCTGGCCCTCGGCGTTGAAATATTCGTTTAGCCATTTTACCACTATTTCACCATCTGCCAGGCAATGTCTGCCTTACCTGCATGTTATATATATAGGAGGACATTAAATTCCATGATTATGAGAAAATTTGTTTTAACGGCAGTAGTGGCGGTATTGGCCGTCATCACCGCAGGCGCACAGACAGCAGGCAACAAGAAGCCTTCAAAGCAGGAACGCAAGGCCATGCAGGCGCGCATAGACAGCCTGATGAATCTCAAGGCGCAAAGTGCAATCAACGATACGGCGTTTGTCATCGAGGCCGACGAGGTTACATTCAAGCGCGGATATACCGTACACGTAACGTCAAACACCAACTTCATCGCCTTCTGCGGCGACAAAGCCGTGGTGCAGGTGGCGTTCAACGTGCCGTGGCCGGGCTTCAACGGGCTTGGCGGCATCACCCTTGAAGGCAGCGTGTCGGGCTATAAAAAGACTACCGACAAGAAGGGCAACATATACATACAGGCCAACGTCAACGGCGTGGGAATATCAGCCCAAGTGTTCATCACCCTGTGGAACGGCGGCAACCAGGCCACGGCCAGCATACAGCAGAACTTCCGTTCGGGCCGCATCACGCTCGACGGCGACACCGTTCCGCTGGAAGAAAGCAATATTTTCCAGGGCACAGCCATCTGACTGGCGTCCCGTTACGCCGGCCAATGCAATGCGTCCAGGCACGCATTGCCAACCACCTGATAACCAACAAGTTAGCAAAAGGCCACCTTTCGCAGTGCGAAAGGTGGCCTTTTAGCTTGCAATTGACGGTCTTTTGCACGGTAAAAGGCCGTCAATTGGAAAGCATATAAAAACATGACGTAGCCATGAAGTTCCTAATGTATGGAATGCCTGACAGCAAACGGCACAGCCGGACGGGGCGAAGGCCGAACTTGATGTAGTAATGAGGATTGACAAACCACAACTGCCTGTCTTGCACTTTGAAGCCTGCGCCACGCGCCAAACGGTCAAAACCCTCTACCGTCTGGCGCGTCTTATGTATCGACATAAGCTCGTTTACCGTAAATCCGTCCTCCCCCGATATTACAAGCAGCCGCCTATACCAGCCGGAAGGCAGCAAATGCACGAACGGAGCATGACTGACAACACGGCTGCGCGCTATCTGCTGATGGCCGCCGAACGGCATCATCCATGCCGGAAAGGCCACAAACACAACGCCGCCGGGCGCAAGCAGCCGCCTCAACCGCGCAAGCAACGCAGACTTGCAGGCCACATGCTCAATAACGTCATGTAGTATTATTATGTCAAACCTGCGGTCTCCGGCATCATAGTCAAGTATGTCCGCACACACAAACTTTCCCCCGATGCCCTCACGCGAGAAGAAATCTGAAGCCTGGCTTATGCGCAACTCCGACACGTCCACACCCGTAACACTGCATCCCATGCGTGCGAACGGCAACAGATTGCCGCCCTCGCCGCAGCCTGCTTCAAGCACTTTACTGCCTTCAACAGCGGCAAACCTTGATATGTAAGGAATGAAATACTTTTCAGCCGTAGCCGCCTCTTCCTTAAAATAGCGGTAACGGTCGTTATGCCTTTTCTGCATTTTGCCTTCGTTTTTTACCTTATGATGGCAAAACCTGCAAAATACTGCACCGGCAATCATGACAAAAAACTCAGTCGAACACTATTCTTAAGCCGAACGGGAAGTCCACCTGCAACGGCTTGTCGCTCCACTGTGTCTCCGTCTTGCCGCCGTTGGGCACATACCATGTCAGTTTCGGAGAGAAGAACAGCTGCAATCCCGGTGCGAGTTCATACGACACGCCAGCCCCAGCACTTACCGACCACTGCCAGCGAGGAAGCCCGAGCCTGTGTTCCGAACTGTAAATCACCGCGTTGTCAAGGTTGAACCTGACGTCTGACTTGCCATAAAACGGAATGTCCAAAGCCATGCCCGCCGTGCCGTAAACGTTCCAACGGCCTTTGTGCAAGAACCTGTACGAAGCACTGACGGGCACTCCTATGAAGAAAGTCCGCTGCCTTTCTGTTATTCCAGTGGTGTCAGCGCGCCCTGTAAGGAGGTTGGTTGTATGGCGCGTAAACCGCAGTCCGAAGTCCAGGCTCCATCTGTCCGTAAACCGCTTGCTGAAGTCCAGCCCAATCTGCAACGGGCTTTCAAAGTCTTTCTTCGTTATGATGCGCCCGTTGTTATTGTACGCTATTTCCAGCAGAGCTGTCCTTTCCTCTTGCGAAAGACCGCTGCCTGTATCGTAAGTAAGGTAATTTACCAGTTCCTCCCACGTCTCGATGTTCACCCTTGTGGCCGAACCTGCGCCGCCGCTTATCAGCCGCAGCACTCTCGCAGCCATGCCGCCGGAACCGCGACCGACCGCAGAGCCGAGGCCGAACAGCCACTTCCGGCCGCCCTTCAATGGCCGCCCACCGCCGCAAACATCAGCTACGGCAGCCTCAACCCGGCGCAACGGAGGAACATCTGTCAGACGGACACCGCCGTCCAATATGCCTACGCCCGTAACATCAGCAACATCCGGCATTTCCGGCGGAGCCTCCGCACCGCGGCGAACGCTGTCAGCAATGCCGCTCAAGGGCGCAACGGCACGGCCGGAAACCGTGACAGGAATATCGCCTGCCGTCCTTTCCATAGCTGCCTCACGCCTTTCGGCATTGGCAACCGGTGTCTTACAAGTGCCGTCACCACCGTATCGCAGACCTGCATGACGACGGCTGACCGGCCCGTCAAGCACGCCCACCGCCAGCGCAACGGCCAACAACAGCACAACAGCTCCCATCCGTGCGCGGTATTCGGCAACCATTATGCGCAGGGCACGCTTCGCACGTGACAACTGCGATGACGAAGAACGCGGCTCTATGCCCAGCATGCGGGCTATTTCGCCGTGCGGCAGACCGTCAACCACCGCCATCCTGAACACACGGCGGTAACCATCGGGCAGGCGGTCAACCATCGCCATTATCTCGTCAAACGGCACAACACCGTCAGGACAGTCATCGTCGGCGCACAAGCTGTCGGCCTCCACATTATCCATCGACACACAGCCGTTACGGCTGCCGACGGCTTTCAAGGCGAGATTGGTCATAATCCTGCCCATCCACGCCTCTACATGGCGCGGCTCGCGCAATGCCCCGAGCGAGGAGAACACAACTATGAAGCCGTCGTGCAACACGTCACGCGCCTGCGCCTCGTCGCCGACTATGCGCAGGCACACCCGGAACATCTTGCCCGAATACGCCCGATATAGCGCAGCCCACGCGCTGCGGTCGCCCTCCTTGCACCTTCTGATAAGTTCTTCTGTCGTCATCAACATTACGCAAGCCTTGCTGCAGCCTGTTATTCTATGAGTGCGGAAACAGCAGATTACTGCATCCGGCACCGCAATTTATTTCAAAAACAAGCGCCCCGAACAGCAGGCCGCATTACATTCTAACGCCATACGCGGCATAAAATTACACCCATGCCGGAACAAGCCTGAACAAACGGCTTTGCAAAAGGTCACCTTTTGCATTGTAAAAGGTGGCCTTTCAGCGTGTAAAACATGGCCTTTTGGAAGCTAAAAGACGGCATATTGCAAATCGCGACAGCGTTAAAATATAATAAACTTACTGCTTCACGGCACAAAGTTTGTATCTTTGCAGCGCTTTATGGCGTTTTCATTGCGGAACAAATAATTATCACACATATCAGTAAATGAAACAATTTAGGTTGGTTGACAATATCCTTGGCTGGCTGGCATTCTTCATAGCGGCCTTCGTATATTGCAGCACTATCGAGCCGACAGCCAGTTTTTGGGACTGTCCTGAATTTATCACAACAGGTTACAAATTAGAGATAGGCCATCCGCCTGGAGCACCGTTCTTCATGCTCACGGCCAACTTGTTCTCACAGTTCGCCAGCGACCCGTCGCAAGTGGCGATGATGGTGAACACCATGAGCGCACTGCTTAGCGCAACGTGTATATTGTTCCTGTTCTGGACAATCACCCACCTTACACGTAAACTGATACTGAAAGACTGGAGCGCGCTTACCACCAACAAACTGATTGCCATCGAGGCGAGCGGCCTTGTGGGCGCACTCATCTACACGTTCAGCGACACGTTCTGGTTCAGTGCCGTCGAGGGCGAGGTTTATGCCTACTCGTCGGCGTTCACTGCGGTGGTGTTCTGGCTTATATTGAAATGGGAAGACCACGCCGACGAGCCGCACAGCGACCGCTGGCTTGTGCTGATTATGTACATGACAGGATTGAGCGTAGGCGTCCACCTGCTCAACCTTCTCTGCGTATCGGCCATCGTATTGGTGTTCTATTACCGCAAGTTCCCCAACGCCAACCTCAAAGGCTCGCTTATTGCGCTGCTCATTTCGTTCGTGCTCATCGCCGCAATACTTTACGGCGTGGTGCCGGGCATCGTGAAAGTAGGCGGCTGGTTCGAACTGTTCTTTGTCAACACGCTGGGCTGCCCGTTCAATACAGGTGTAATAATATACATCATCCTGCTCGTTGCCGCAGTCATCTGGGCCATCTACGAGAGTTATACCGGCAAGAGCTTCAAGCGCACCAACCTGTCGTTCCTGCTATCCGTAGCCATGCTCGGCGTGCCGTTCTACGGCTATGGATGGTCGGCGTTCTTCGTAGGAATTGTGGTTTTGGCCGCTTTGTGGTTTGTAATAAACCGCAAGGTGAACAAGAAGCCGCTCGTAAGCGCACGCATAAAGAACACCACACTGCTGTGCATGCTTATGCTGATGATTGGATATTCGAGCTACGCCGTTATAGTAATACGCTCTTCGGCCAATCCTCCTATGGACCAAAACTCTCCTGAAGACATCTTCACACTCGGCAGCTACCTTAGCCGCGAACAGTACGGCGACTACCCGCTGGCCTACGGACAGGCTTACACCTCGCAGGTGCAGCTCGACGTTGAAGACGGCATGTGCCGTCCGCACATGGTGTACGGCGCGCCAATCTACCAGCGCAAGGAAAAAGCTTCGCCCGACGAGAAGGACTCATACTTCATTGTAAGCCGCAAGCGCGACTACGCCTACGCGCAGAACATGCTCTTCCCGAGGATGTGGAGTTCAAGCCACGCCGAAGCATACGAGAGCTGGATGGGCGGCGTTGACGGCAAGCAAGTGCCTTACGACCGCTGCGTAGAGCCTATTATGGTGAAGATGCCGACCATGTTTGAAAACCTTTACTTCTTCCTGTCATACCAGTGCAACTTCATGTATTGGCGCTACTTCATGTGGAACTTCGCAGGAAGGCAGAACGACATACAGGGCAACGGCGAACCGGAGCACGGAAACTGGCTCACGGGCATATCGTTCATAGACAACTGGAGACTGGGCGACCAAAGCAAACTGCCCGACGACCTGAAGCAGAACAAGGGGCACAACGTGTTCTACTGCCTGCCTCTGCTGCTCGGACTCATCGGCCTGTTCTGGCAGGCTTACCGCGGACAGCGTGGCATAAGGCAGTTCTGGGTAGTGTTCTTCCTGTTCTTCATGACAGGCCTCGCCATCGTGCTTTACCTCAACCAGACGCCGATGCAGCCACGTGAACGTGACTACGCTTACGCCGGTTCATTCTATGCGTTCGCCATATGGTGCGGCATCGGCGTAGCGGCAATCATCGACCTGCTAAAGAAATACGCCAAACTCAACAGTATAGCAGCGACCGCCGTGGTGTCTGTTCTATGCCTGCTCGTCCCGATACAGATGGCAAGCCAGACCTGGGACGACCACGACCGCAGCGGGCGTTACGTGTGCCGTGACTTCGGACAGAATTACCTCATGTCCCTTCAGGACAAAGGCAACCCGATTATCTTCACCAACGGCGACAACGACACATTCCCTCTGTGGTACAATCAGGATGTCGAAGGGGTAAGGACAGATGCCCGTGTATGCAACCTCAGCTATCTGGCAACAGACTGGTATATCGACCAGATGTGCCGCGACGCTTACGACTCGCCTGCACTGCCGGTAACATGGCCGCGCCTTGATTACTGCTCGGGCACAAACGACTACATCGACGTGCAGCCTGAACTGAAGGGTCAGGTTCTCGACTTCTACAAGACTCATCCTGATGAAGCAAAGGCAGCATTCGGCGAAAATCCGTTTGAAGTCAAGAACATAATGAAATATTGGGTGCGCACTAAGAATCCAGACATGCACGTGATACCGACAGACACACTGTACATTACAATCGACAAGGACGCAGTGCGCAAGAGCGGCATGATAATGGCTGCCGACTCAATACCAGATCGCATGGTCATATCACTCAAAGGCAAGAACGCGCTTTACAAGAATGACCTGATGATGCTTGAAATTCTTGCACAATGCAACTGGACACGTCCCGTATATGTTGCCACTACGGTAGGTTCGGAGAACTACATGAACCTTGGCGACAACTTCGTACAGGAGGGACTCGCCAACCGCATCACTCCGTTCACCACCAACGCGGCCGGAGCAAAGAACTTCGATTCTGAACGCGTCTACACAAACATGATGACACGCTTCAAATACGGAGGCATCGACAAGAAGGGCATCTACCTTGACGAAACAGTGATGCGCATGTGTTACACCCACCGCCGGTTGTTCGCCCAGCTTGCCCTGCACCTCATCGCCGAAGGCAAGACCGACAAGGCAATGAAGGCGCTCGCTTACGCTGAAAAGGTAATACCGTCATATAACGTCCCAATGAACTACCTTAGCGGCGGACTCGACATCGCCAAGGCATACGCTTTGCTCAGCAGCCATAACAACAGCTACAAGGCAAAAGCCGCCGAAACGACAAAGCAGGTGTTCAACAACGCACATCAGTATATGGCATGGTATAACTCGCTCAAAGGGAGCCGCTTTACACAAGCCCAGCAAGACTGCATGATGCACATATACATCATGAGCATGTGCATTGACAATGCCGACTTGTTCGACAAGGCACTTGCCGACAAACTTGAAACACAACTCAAGGCTGACATGGCGACATACCAAAGCAAAGGCGGAGTGATGCCGCAGTAAGTTTACAAGGAGTAAGGAGAGAAGTAGTCAAGGAGTAAATACACTTGCTTGCCACTTCTCTCCTCTTACATCTTAATTTCCTAAAATAATAGAACTATCCGGTAAGGAAAAGATAATAAAACAAAGCATTCTTGCTTACTCCTTCTCTCCTTACTACTTTACTACTGAAAAGAAAAAAAATGATTATCGAGCAGCCAGCCAAATGGCTACGATGGCTATATCCACGGGCGACATGGCGCATGGACAAAACGGAGAAAGCCGTTTACCTGACATTCGACGACGGCCCGATACCTGAATCTACACCGTTCATTCTGGACACATTGGCCGACAACGGCATCAAAGCCACATTCTTCATGGTGGGCGACAATGTAAGGAAATACCCGGAACTGTTCAAACGGATAGTTGACGAGGGACATCAGGTAGGCAACCATACGTACAACCATTGGGGAGGCATAAAGCATACCACCAAAGCTTACCGCACGAATACCGAAAAAGCCAACTACCTTATAGGTGCGCACCTTTTCCGCCCGCCACACGGCTGGATGCGCTGGGAACAGTACTTTTGCCTCGGCCGCAAATACCGGATTATCATGTGGGACCTCGTAACACGCGACTACAGCAAGTGGCTAACAGCCGAAGACGTGCTCAAAAACGTGAAACGCTACACACGCAACGGCTCGATAATAACTTTCCATGATTCATTGAAAAGCATCGACAAGCTGCGTTACGCACTGCCCGAAGCATTGAAATGGTTGAAAGAGCAAGGGTATGAATTCAAGACTTTCGAGTGAACAAATAAAAGCCGAGGCAAAAGCCCTCGGCTTTTTCGCCTGCGGAATAGCCAAAGCCGCCCCCGTACCAGCCAGTTGCGCAGACCAGTTCCGCCGTTGGCTCGATGCTGGCGGCCATGCCGGCATGAACTATATGGAGCGCAACGTTGAAAAACGGCTTGACCCTACCCTGCTCATGCCCGGTGTAAAAAGTATCGTATGCGTAGCTCTAAACTACGCCCCCGGCAGAAAACTGCCTGACGGAGAACCGCAAATAGCCTCCTACGCCCTCGGCCAAGATTATCACGACATTGTAAAGTCGCGCCTGCACACGCTCGCATCGCGCCTCGGCATAACCGCCTACCGCGCCTTTTGCGACACCGCCCCTGTGCTTGAACGCTATTGGGCGGAACAGGCAGGACTCGGCTGGACAGGCCGCAACCACCAGCTCATCATACCCCATGCAGGCAGCATGTTCTTCCTCGGCGAGTTGTTTCTCGACATCGAACTTGAATATGACAGTCCCGTCCCCTCACACTGCGGCACATGCCACGCCTGCATGGACGCCTGCCCCACCGGTGCGCTAACATATAACGGCCAGATGTGCTCTGCCCGATGCCTGTCATACCTCACTATTGAGCACCGCGGCGACCTGCCCGTAGACATAGCTGAAAAAGCGGACAACTGCATCTACGGCTGCGACCGCTGCCAAGACGCCTGTCCGCACAACCGCTTTGCCATACCGACCGACGACCCGCAACTACAGCCAAAGCCCGAACTGCTCGGCATGACACGCCACGACTGGCAAAACCTTACCATTGAGCGATACCGCTACCTGTTCAAGGGCAGTGCCGTGAAACGGGCGAAATACGAAGGACTTAAAAGAAACATAGATGCGGTACTAAAAGAAATACAAAACAAGAGGTAATAATTATGAATTGCGGAAAAGACATTGCCATAGCCGCCCTTGTACGGGCATTCTTCAAATACTACGTCACAGGAGTACTTGAAACACAAACCGACAGCGAAACTTCGGAACTCTTCGAGCCTAAGAACATTAAGCGCATGATGCTCAACCGCTACGAGCGTATCTCCAAACATTTCAACCAGGAAGCCTTTTACGCCCTGGCACGGATGAACTACAAGGCCGACGAAATAGAAAGCCTGCTAAAACAGTTCGCCACACCGGCCACAACCGATATGGAACTCGTGCGCTTCGCCTGCCGCACCGATGATATACATGCCGTAATGGTTGAAGAATACAAGCGCAATTTCACACACCTCCTCGCCGGACATATTGAAACCGAAGAGGAACACGTAAAATCGTACACCCGCAACTCCTCAATCGGTGAAATCGACATCGACTTCGCGGAAAGCATCATAAACCGAATGGCCGCACGCGCTTACGAACTGGGAAAAGTGAAAAAGTGAAAGGGTGAAAAAGTGAAAAAGTGGAAAGGTAAAAAAGTAGAAAGGTAAAAAAGTAAAAACGGAACATCTATATGCGTTATAGAGAATATAGTTTTTTACCTTTTTACCTTTCTACTTTTTTACCTTTCCACTTTTTCACCCTTTCACTTTTTCACCTTTCAAATTACTACTGCAGTTCCGCTGCATGTAACCATAAGCATTGAGCCGCCCTGCCCTATCGTCTCATAGTCAAGGTCAATGCCCACAACGGCGTTAGCGCCCAGTTCCATGGCACGCTCTTCCATTTCGCGCATGGCCGATTCCTTGGCTTCGCGCAGCACCTTTTCATACGTACCGCTACGGCCGCCGAAAAAATCGCTCAAACTGGCCATAAAATCCTTAAGCACATTCGCGCCTACAATAGTCTCTCCCGTCACCACGCCCTTATATTCAAGAATGCGGCGCCCTTCAATAGTCGGTGTTGTTGATAATAACATTATTTCCTATTTTGATTAAACACGTTCATGATGCGAATGTACAAAAAAATCAGTATATTTGCATTTGTCCATATTCAAAAAACATCATTTTAACAGACAACTCATAATGAACCATCGCCTTGAAACATCACGCCTCATCCTCCGCCCCTGGCATGAAACTGACGCGGAGGCACTGTACAAATACGCCAAAGACCCGGCCATCGGCCCAATAGCCGGGTGGCCGCCGCACACATCGGTGGAGAACAGCCTCGAAATAATACGTACCGTCTTCGCCGCACCGGAGACATACGCCGTAGTGCTGAAAGAGACGGGCGAACCCGTAGGCAGCGCAGGCATAATGTTCGGCGACGGCATGCACAGCGCGGCGATGAAAGACGGCGAAGCCGAAATAGGCTACTGGATAGGCGTGCCCTACTGGGGGCAAGGACTTATCCCCGAAGCCGTGCAGTGCCTGCTACACCGTTGTTTTACAGACCTAAACCTCTCCGCCGTATGGTGCGGATACTACGACGGCAACCGACAGTCGCGCCGGGTGATGGAAAAATGCGGATTGACATACCACCATACCGAAACCGGCAACATGTCACCATTAGGCGACATCCGCACGGAACACTTCATGCGGATTACGGCTGAAGAATGGAAACAGCTAAAAAACGGGTACGATATATAATCGAAAAAAATTATCGCGCATAACAAAACAGCCAAACGCACCCTATCTAATTCAAGGCGATAAGATAGCCCGATTTTATAAATACAGTAAATTTTTGAATAGAAAAACATACTGAACATGCTTTCGTGTTCAAAATTTTACTATCTTTGCCTTATGAACAGCCTATTACAACAATTAGGAAATATACCTGTAACGGCTTCGACATTGGCATCTCTATTTCCTTACATCAATGGAGGAAGCCAAAAGGTCAGACTACTTGAGCGCAACAAGCAAATTATCCGCCTCAAGAAAGGACTTTATATATGCAGTCCGGAAGTAACAGGAAAGGCACTATCTACAGAATTGATAGCCAACCATCTGTATGCCCCTTCGTATGTATCTATGTCGTCCGCCCTGCGATACTACTCATTAATACCCGAAACCGTATATACCAATCAGTCGATGACATTTAAGCACGCAAAAACATTCGACACACCATTAGGCAGATTTGAATATACACACATTTCAAGAGAAGCGTTTTCTATTGGGTTGTCTTGCATACAAAAAGATGATTATACCTTTGTAATAGCAACACCTGAAAAGGCACTATGCGACCTGATAGCCAATTCCACAAATGTAAATCTCCGCTATCTGAAAGATGCTGAAATGTATTTGGAAGAGGATATACGCATGGAGCGTGGCGACTTCAAGCAGATGAATGCCAATATATTCGAAGAATACATCAAGGTCGGGAAAAAAACTAATTCTATACAGACATTACTGAAACTACTGAAAAAATGAACAATGACATTTACAACAATATGCTGTCCGCATACGATTTGTCAACTGAGCAACAGAAAAGAAATGCGATTTTTGAAGTAAACCAGCAGGTAATACTTGCAGGACTTTACAATGGCGGATTTTTTAATACAGCGGCTTTCTACGGAGGTACTTGCCTACGTATATTCCACGGTCTCCAAAGATTTTCCGAGGACATGGATTTTTCTCTTTTAGCACCCGATGACAAGTTTGATTTCACGAAATACTTTCAGCCTATAATAGATACATTTGCCATTGTAGGCAGGGAAGTAGAGATAAAAAAGAAAGACAAAAAGAGTTTCGGCAAGGTCGAATCGGCTTTCTTGAAAGACAATACTGACGTATATGATGTTTCATTTCAAACAGACAAGTCAATAAAAATAAAGATTGAAGTTGATACCCAACCTCCATTGAAATTCAGTACCGAACAGAAGCTGCTTTTACAGCCATATTCTTTTATGACCCGATGCTTTACCCTACCGGACTTGTTCGCCGGAAAAATGCATGCGTTGGTCTACCGTGCATGGAAAAACAGGGTAAAAGGCCGTGACTGGTATGATTTTGAATGGTATGTACGCCATAACATACCTCTCGATTTTGCACATCTTGCAGAACGAGCACTCCAATTCAACAATGAAGTAATTGAGCAAAATTCTTTCATTGCCAAATTAAAAGAAAAACTGGCTTCTGCGAATATTAGCCAAGTAAAGAATGATGTTCTTCCCTTTGTAAGAAATCCAATAGAGCTGGATATTTGGTCAAATGATTACTTCCTTCAGTTGGCGGATATGATTAGGTTTGAATGAACATATATTGAAGTTTCACAACATTCCGCCATGATAAAACAATGCAAAAAATATGATTATTTCACCTACTTTCAGATTGAATTATATGGTCTATAAAAACTTTGGTACTCATTTTATTACTATATGTATATAACGTTTTGAATATTATTTTTATCTTTGCACCATAAAACCAAGCGTGGTTTTTATGTATGTTTGGTTAAGGTAACCGTAAATATTAAATTATCAATTTCAATTAAATACTTGCTGGACTTATTACGGTAACTCTGGTTCAGTAGGTTAAAAACAAGAGTAAATTAACCAAACAACATATGAGAAGAGAAAACAATTTGTTGCAACTGCTTAATAAAGCAGACAACGAGGATTTAAGAGTATTGGCTGACATCATTACGACTAATAAAAATGGTAATAGTCGATTCAATGAACAGCTTACGGCCAAGGCTCAATATAAGTCATGCTATCCTAATAATATGCATGCATTAGTGCCTGACATAGTGGAAGAGTTGCAACGTTATGGGGCTAATACCGTAATGACGTTTTTACGAAGAGGCAACGGTGTTAGTTATCATACAATTCTGCGAGATGTCGCAAAAAAGCTAAAGGTCAGCTATAACAAACATACAAATGATGAAGCCCTTGAAAGGTATATTCTTCAGAAGATGTTTGATGACGTAGTTAACAAAATGTCAGAAGAAGAATTGCGTGCTTTGGCTGAAAGTATGAAAATACGACTATGCGTCGGGTATAGCAAGCAAGCCATCATTGCAGTTTTGCAGGCCGCTATTCGTCGTGGCGGTTTTCAAAGCTATATTTGGATTGTAGTGGCAGCCAATGCTATCTCCAAAGCTTTATTGGGACGTGGGTTGTCGCTTGCTGCCAATGCCATGCTTACTCGTTTGGCTTACATGTTTGCAAGTCCTATGGGTATAATCCTGAATGTATTATGGACAGGTATAGATATTGCCGGTCCGGCTTACAGGGTGACAATACCGGCTGTTATACAAATTGCTTATATTAGGAATAAGATTTATAATCCCCAATGGTAGGCAAAGAATATACGAAAAAATATCCGGCTTGAATGTTTTTACGGCTTCAAGCTGGATTAAATTCTCACTATTTTGTTATTTTTGCATTATAAATAATATATCATGAAACCATATTCTATTTACGGAACAGGACGAGAAGCTGCATTTATCGAGCTTATAGACAGAATGCTTAGAGAAAGCCACGATTACATTTCTACAACGATGGTTTTGGAGCTTTACAAAAAAGAGAATAAAAACGACAATATTTCTCAAAAGCTATCAACAGAAAAAAATTATATGCTGCCAAAAACGCAATAGAATCGTGCTTAAAGAAAAGGGGATTGGCTTTTGAAAAGAAAAAAGGATTTGAAAATGAAAATGGTATTGATCATAGGTTCGAACTTTTTAGATACCCCAAAAATATTCCTGATGATTTGTTGGAACCTTTGAAAACAAAGACAAAGAAACTTCGTTTAAAAACAATAGATGGCTTAATTAAAGAGGCAAAGGGATTATTTCCAGCTTCATGGTTGACTAAATTCCAGCTTGAAGCAGAGAATATGGCTAATAAAGGAAAGTCGTCGCCAATCATAGAGTTTGACTCCAATGAGAACCTTCGTAACTTAGAGCTATTGCCGACGTTTTATTATGCCATAAAGGATAAGCGCGTATTAAGCTTTACGTATGCGTCTTATGGCAAGCAAGAGCATACGGTGACTTTTCATCCCCATTACCTAAAAGAGTACAATCTTCGTTGGTTTGTTCTTGGATTGGCGATAACCGATGACGGAAAACAATATCCTTGCAATATTTGCGCATTAGACAGGATTGAGGGTGAAGTTGAAGAAGTGAAAAGTAAAAAATATATTCCATCAACGATTGATTATTCAACTTATTTTGATGATATTGTTGGGGTTACGCATCCCCAAGGATGTGAAAAAGAAAAAATCGAGATAGAAGCCAAAGATCACTATACATATATGAGAATCCTTACGAAACAACTGCACAAGAGCCAAAAGATTGTGCAACCTTGGAACGGGCAAACAGGCCGTTTTTCAATAGCGGTCACCCCTAATTATGAACTCCTGGGACTGTTGATGAGTTTTGAAGGACATATAGAGATTTTTGGCGATTACAGAAAAACTTTCATGCAAGAAGTAAACAAAATGTATAATTTATATAACTATTGAATATGACAAAGGAAGACAAACAGTTGTTGTTGCAGGAACTTGAAAAGGAAGGAGTGAAATTCCTTCCTTGGATAGGTGATAAATACGATGAAGGTATTTATTATGATGAAAAAGGAGAGCTTCAATATGGCAGCGACGGCAGCGGCAAAGGGAAAAAAGTATTGGTACTTGGAGAAAGTTTCTATTGGGGTGAAGAAGATGACGAAGATGAAACTTCAGAAGAAAATGATAATGCCTCTTCTTATTTTGTTTCTGACTTGATTGAGCAAATAATAAGTGAAAATCATGATTTTAATGTCAGAACCTTTAGCCGGTTTAAGAATGCTATGTGTTATAATAAAAATAAAGACGTAAGTATAATAAAATTTTGGGAGCACCTAATTTTCTATGATTATGTGCAAGAGCCATTGATATATCCACGTTTATCTCCAACAGAAAAACAGTTTTCTGATTCAGAAACTTCATTTTGGAAAGTGATTGATATTTGTAAACCTGATGTTCTTATAGCATGGGGAATGCGACTGTATAACCATTTGCCTCCCGAAGGAGAACCTGGTAGTGATTTCGTTGAAACATGGATGTACAAAGATAACATTAAGGTAATACCTATTATACATCCTGCTGCACCTATATTCTCAACTGAGAAAATATTTAATACATTAAAAGCGACTTTATAATTAGAACTTATGGATGAATTAAGATGCCTAGATATTAAAGAGATTTGTAATAAACTTAAAGAAAAATATAATATCTCTAAAGATGATTGGACAATTAGTAATGATTATGATGTGTTGTATAATTATATGGAATTTCGTTTAAAATTCTTAAGTAATTGTGGGCACATACGTTATGATAAAGAGTCGACTGATCCTACTACAGGAGGGAAAAAACCTAATGGCAATGCTCAGTATGGGGCTTTTAATACAGGCTTAAAAGTTGATGAAAAATATATTTGGGCCACTTATGTATTTGAAAATGATACATGGAATTTTAACGATGTTTATATCCAAGGAAAAGATGAAAGAGATGGTGAAAAGAACATTCTTGATAAAATTCCGACCGGAAAAGAAGATGATGAATTCACCGAAATGAAAAACCACATGGATGAACTCATCAAAGAATGGTGTAATGACATTAAAAGGAGATTGATTGTTCGCATTGATCACTTATTAAGCGCAACAGGTGGTAAAAATAGACCCATATACATTTCAAAAAGGTTGCGAAGCTGTTTTCACTACTTTATGAATGGTAAAAATTTAAGCAATGATAAAATAAAAGATCAAAAAACGCTTATTGAGCAGTTGATAACGTATCAATTGAATAAATTAAATATGCGATCTATAGGTGATATACTAAAATTTGTACATTTTCATTGGGAATGCCCTTCAGAGAAAACAAAAAAGGATGAAAACGATTATGAACCTTTAAGCCTATTGTTTCCAATTTATATCCTCGCTAAAAAACAAAGAGATATTCCAGATTTAATAGTTCCTATTACAATACAGAAAAAGAGAGGTTGGGGAATTGTCATGCAAGTGGAAACTATAATTACAATGAAAGAGGCATATATGGATGCAAAATTAGTAGAACCTGAGCTTTGTAGCTTGTGGTTAACAATTGACAATGTAAAAAAGAGTTTAGATCTAACGTATGTGTAAGAAAAACTTTGGCACCTATTTTTCCAAGCAAATAATTTCTTTAATATAGAAAATCACATACATTTGCATAAAAGTTTAATAGTTCTTTGAAATAACATAAGTCTTATTGGGATGAACGGTTTAAGTTATGGCTAAGGCAATAATAATTCTACAATTTTGTCTAACTTAAAACCCAAAGAAGATGTACAACCTTTTTATTTCCATGGGCAGGGTGCTTATAAGCATACCTACCAAAGAGTTAGTTATCGCTGCCGGAAGTTACCTTTTAGGTAAGTGTATTGACAAAAAGAAGAAGGCTGTAAAAGAACTGAAGTAAAACTTCTTACGGGGTCTATCGGCATAATGCCGATAACCCCTTTAGACTTTACCAGTATAAAATACAAATATATAGTATTATCGTTTATTATGAACAAACAAGGAAAAGACGAAGAACGTGAGATGATTGAATCCATGTTCTGCAATTGCGAGAATGAGGATGAGCTCCAAGAAGCTATCGGAGACTTCATGAACAGTTTTGACGATTAAGAAACAGCAGCATGATTATAAGAAATAAAAGCAGCCCCTAATTCGTATAAAAGCATTGACGGAGACGGAGCATAAGGAACAAGAACACATTTATAAATAAAGAGCTATGACTTTTGGTGGTTTATTAACAAGGTATCAATTTGAGGATATAGTCCAAGAATTTGTCCGTCTGTGGGAACACAATACAGCCAAACCGTTTAAGGACACAGAAATTAAGAGTCTGAAAACGATATACTCATACCTTCAAGCTCTTCAACCAACACAATCAAGATATTATATACGTCTGTATAACAGATGGGAAAATTGCAGTCCAATGGTAGATATGAATTGTTCCATCTATGGCATAAATGACAATAAGTTAATATGTCCGGTTGCTGCTTATCCGATTTTGTCAGAAGTCTTAGATATGAACATACTGATAAACGAAGATGTTTTGATGACACCACAAGAGCTAAATGCAGGTCTTTTATGGGAAATCACTTATTATGGAGAGCTATATCATGACTTACACTAAAAATGGATAAGGCTTTCTATTAACATGACACTGATATGACCGCCAAGGTCTATATTAAAGTATTCAAATTTAAATAACAACTCAAAAAACAAGGAAAGGGAACAAAAATGAAGAAAGTCAATAACGAACAGAAAATTACATCAATAGCCATTTACTTACAATCGTGGTTTGAAAAGCTCAACAAGAAGCAGAAAATATTATTGCTGCTTGCATTCCTAATTCTGTTATTTAATGTAATTTCAATGTTCTGCATTGGAAATTCAGAGGAAAGATGGTTGCAAATTCCATTTTAGGTGAATAGTTCTTTATATTGGATGTTCTAAAACTTGTAAGGCTCAATGGCCTTAAACAGGCCATATCATACTGCAATATGCCACCTTTTAGATTGTAAAAGGTGGCATATTACATTATAAAACACGGCAAATCGGAAGCCAAAAGGACACCAATTACAAACAATGAAATTATTTTATAAAAGCTCTGTCATCTGTCAGTTTTGGAGACAACAGGCTGACATTCAGAAAGTTATGGGCTGACAGATGTGCTCGTAATCTGTCAGTTTATATCAGTCTTATCATTTACGGCTGACAGATACTGACAATAAGGGAATGTATCTGTCAGCTTACAACCTACTGATTATCAGGATGATAAGTGCAAAACTGACAGATGACAGACCATTTACAATAATTATACAACCTCAATTTTATAACACGTCCCCCGTTCAGTGTGCCGTCCCTGAAACCCTGCGGATTTCAGGCGGCGTCCTATTTCAACTGTTGAAATCCGTGAAGGTAAATCCGGATATTCTCGGCGCACCATGGCGGCGATTTCCGATGCTGTCAGTTCTTGCGCCGTTCCATCTGACAACGGCTGGCGGAACATGGATTGCAGTATGTCGTCAATGTCGGTGCTGCGCATGAAGTGGCGGTTGGCCGCTATCAGGCTGCGCGTGGCCGCCTCGCCGGGAAAACGCGGCGCGCCGCTGCGTATTTCGCTGACGAGCTGGGCATAGAGCTGCGGATAGTCTACCGGTGAGGTGAAGTCAATGCGCCCCGTCACCTTTGCGCAGATAAAGCGGCGGCTTCCCGTCGCGTCTGTCAGCGGATGTGGATTGTTGGTTGTGGCGATGAAGCTGGCATAACGCCGCCCGGTGGTGAACGTGCTGCTGTAAGCCTTCATGGCGGTGACCTCGCTTTTCGAGATGAGATATTTCATTATCGGCTGGCGGCGGACTGAATAGCTGTCGAACTCGTCGATGTTTATCAGCGCGAAAGCCGAAAGCCCCTGCATAAGGGAACGGTCGTTACGAAAATCAACGCGGTCGTTATAATACGGCTGTAAGGCCGGAGGAAGTATCATCTTGGTAAACGACGTCTTGCCGCAGCCCTGTTCCCCAACGAGCAGCGGCACGAGGGCATTGCCGTGCTGACGGTCAAGCCCCATCCATTGAGCTGTCATCGAGCGCATCCACACGGCGAACAGCTCCGGCCAAAGCACATTGTCCGTTGGCACACGGGCGGCAAAGGCCGAAAGGCGGTCGCGCCCGTCCCAGCGCGGAAGCGAAGCGAGCCAACATCGCACGGGGTCGTAATCGTCAACAAGCGTGGAGTTGACACGCTCCTTAATGTCGCGCGCCCACACACGTATGCCCTCGCGCTGCGCCATAAAAGCAATGGTGTTGATTACCTCCTGCGTCACGGGGCGGTAATCAGTGTCATACGAACCGAGCGGTTTGTACTCCACGACACCCGTCAGAACATTGCGGCGAAGGCGGTAACGCTTGTTGAAAAAGTTGTCAAGCTTCATTGCCGTCAGCGCCGGAAAGGGCACGCAGGCCGTCGGATTGGCGCGGACGATGCCGCCTGAGTATGCCTGACTGAAGAGCATGGTGATAAGGTCACGGTCGCCGCCAAGCTCATCAATGCGCGACGCACGCTCGACACACATCTGTTCAGGCAGTCCCGAGCGGCGGCAATGGCGCGCAAGCAGCGTTATCGCCTGCTCGGCGAAATAAGGGTCGGCCATGTCAAGACCGGCATCGAGCACGGCGTTCCAGCATGAATAGAATATGTAGCGGTGAGCCTCGTCAACCGTCTTGCCCGGCAGCGGCGACTCTCCAGCATCATGTCCGTTGCCGCCCGAAGTGCTGAAAGAGGCTGTCGTGCGTTCAATGTCAACGGCAAACGTCACGGCATGAGGGTTGTAGAACACACCTGCATCGGCACTCATAAGGCACATTGCATCAGCAGCAGGCGCAGCCAAGGGAATGTTTACATCGAGCTGCGACGAATACACATAGTGCAAACGCCTGTATCCTTCAGCCATAAGGCGACAAAAAGCGGCATCGTCAACCGGCATACTGCCGTCAATCCGCGAAATGCTGCACAAAATTTCAACCGAACATCCATTCGCACCAATGAACACAAGGAGAGTATAAAGCTGTCGGGCGGCCGCATTACGGAGTTTTACGGCAGTATCAAAGTCTTTCAGGCCGTCAATCTCTATCAAAACAAGGCCGTTGCGGCGCAGCACTTTCCGTCTGCCGTTACACCTGCGATACTCGGCTGCGAAGCATAGCCGCGGAATACTATTAGATGCCATTCGCACACCGCTCCTGACAACTTCGCCTCCACCGGCAGACAACAGCATCGCCGGAGCGGCGCAACGGTAATCGGATATGGCTTCGGCATAATCGCCACGGCGTATCATCCGCACAACATCTTCCAAACTGCAAACGGCGATATGCTCACCGTTGAGAAAATTCTTGAATACACTTACCTTAAAGGCTTCTGGCTGTTTTTTCTTTTGCATAATATCATTAGTTTTCAAGTATATGCTTATCTAACCCACACTAAAAACGCACAAAGATACGAAGCCTCATGAACAAGTACCCTACGGATACACTATACAAAACACTTGATACTTTACGCCTACACCACACCGGCCAGAAACACAACCCTGCGGAAGCAAAAAAACGCCTGCCTGTCATCACGACAGGCAAGCGCAATCCACGAAATCATTTTAAGAAATCTATTATCACTCTCTCATTAAACATTCATTTTAATGCTTTACAATAACCTTGAACGACTTGTGAGTGCCGCGTGCGTTGACATCAAGCACGTAGATGCCCTCGGTGAGGTTGCCTACATTGATTACATTGCTCAATTGAAGCGGCGTTCACATTGCGCACTACCCTGCCCTGAAGGTCAACAAGGATATCCAATATCTCCTAATCTTTAATTTTTAGGCCAAGCACGGTACGGTAAATCAAACATTCGCCGCAAAATTAAGACAGAATAAATATTTTTGCAAATCAAATTGTTCACGATTCATGAATCGTGAACAATTTGACGCATTTTTCCACCATAAGAAGGAACAAAAACACAAAATACACGATAACTAAATGTTTTGCAGACGCATCATCATAATTTCCTGGTTTACACAACGTCATCCTGCAAACAAACGTCAAAAGAAAACCCGACACTTTGAGACCCGACCAACAGGACACACCGTATATAAAAACATCGCAGACCGCCTTACAGGAAAGCGGTCTGCGATGGTAAAACGGGGCAACAAACGTGTTGCACCATATATCACTGCATGTCTTCAACCAATTTCATCATCTGCTTTCCAAGCGCATCGGCCTCTTCCATTGTGGCCGCCTCGCTATAAACACGGATGATTGGTTCGGTGTTCGACTTGCGCAGGTGTACCCACTTGTCAGGGAAATCTATCTTAACCCCGTCAATATCGTTTACCTGCTGGCCGGCATACATCTGCTTAACCTTTGCAAGAATTGCATCTATGTCTGTAGCCGGTGTAAGGTCTATACGGTTTTTGGCAATGTAGTAATCCGGCAACGTAGCGCGCAGCTCGCTCACCTTGCATCCTTTCTGCGCCAACGACGAAAGGAAAAGGGCGATACCCACGAGAGCGTCGCGGCCATAATGGCACTCAGGATAAATCACTCCGCCGTTGCCTTCACCGCCGATGACCGCCCCAACTTCTTTCATCTTGGTCGTAACGTTCACTTCGCCGACCGCCGCTGCAGCATACTTGCCGCCATGACGCTCGGTAACATCGCGCAACGCACGGGTGCTGCTAAGATTGCTTACGGTATTGCCCGGCGTGTGGCTTAAAACATAATCGGCCACCGACACCAGCGTGTATTCCTCACCGAACATACGGCCGTCCTCGCAAATGAACGCAAGGCGGTCAACGTCAGGGTCAACGACAATGCCAAGGTCAAAGCCGCCGGCACGCATACGCTCCATTATACCGCCAAGGTTCTTCTCAAGCGGTTCTGGATTATGGGCGAAATCGCCGTCGGGAGTGCCGTTAAGCACTTCGCACTCAACACCGAGAGCCTTGAACAAATCCGGCAGGATAACGCCGCCGACGCTGTTGATTGCATCAACGCACACACGGAAACGCGCTTTCCTTACAGCCTCAACATCAACGAGCGGCAAGGCCAGCACCGCCTCAATGTGCCTTTCATTGAAAGTATCGTCACTGATGTATTTGCCGAGACCGTCAACTTCTGCATACGTGAAATCCTCACGCTCTGCTATGTCAAGCACCTCGTTGCCCTCGTTTTTGCCAAGAAACTCCCCCTCGCTGTTCAGCAGCTTCAAAGCGTTCCACTGGCGGGGATTGTGGCTGGCGGTAATTATTATGCCTCCGTCAGCCCCTGACATCCGCACGGCAAGTTCGGTTGTAGGAGTTGTGGCAAGTCCGATGTCAATCACATCAAACCCAGCGCCCATCAACGTTCCGCACACAATGTTGCGAACCATATCGCCTGAAATTCGGGCGTCACGTCCCACAACTATCTTTCCGCAGCACTTGTCGCCGCGGCTATTGCGGATAAACATGGCATAGGCACTTGCAAACTTTACGATGTCAAGCGGATTGAGCGTGTCGCCTGTACGTCCGCCTATTGTTCCACGAATTCCGGATATTGATTTTATAAGTGTCATGAGTATTAAAAATTAAGAATCGAGAGTCAAAGGGGCAAGAACCAAGAAACAACTTTGCAGGACTCCGTAAAGCTATTTTCCCTTACCCTTAACTTATCATTATCTCCCTCGCTCGTAAGTTATTTCATAAAAACAGGGGTAAACACCCGACGAGGCGTAATTATGCCCTGCCGTACTTGGTACTATAAGATTGACCTTTGCAATGGCGCCCGAGTCAGTATGCCGGCCCAAATTTATATAATTGAACGGCACAAGCCATCCCGTAGGAACGGATGTAGTCGAGTAAAACGTGTACATAAGGCTTGAACTGGTATCAAACGACGCAGTAAACGAGCCACTGGTATTCGTAACACTCATCTTTTCGGGAATTGACGCAAAAGAAAGAATGTTGTTTGTAAGCTGCAACGAATCGGTAAGCAGGTTGTACTCCGTAAAGCGGCAGAGCACGGTTGCCGTCTCACCGTCCTCAAGCGGCTCGCCCTCCCCTTTTCTTACAATCTGCATATATACGCCGGAACTCTGCATAAGCACATACTCATGCTTCGTGGTATCCGTCTCATAGCCGTTATTCCTGAATTCCGATTCGGTCAAGACTTCGATACCGTTTTCACGGATAAAGCTCCTTATGGCTGAATTTTCACGGTCACGCTGTTCAGCATAAGTCTCTGTATCATCACAACTTGCGACTGCAATCAAACCAAGCAGCGCAATGAAAGCGAATGCCAATTTCTTCATTTCACCATATTGATGTTATAACAACGGCCACAAAATTACAAAAAATTCGACAACCAATGTACAGGAACAAACATTATTATGCTTTTTTATAACAAACCACGCAAACTCCACACGTATTTGCTAACAATCCACAAACAAAAACAACCTGCCGTATGTCAGCAGGTTGTCGAAAGTTGCGGAGGCAGGACTCGAACATGCGACCTCCAGGTTATGAGCCTGGCGAGCTACCAACTGCTCCACTCCGCGATATTATTTAATGTGTAACGCGCCTCATTTCTGATTTGCGAGTGCAAAGGTACTGCTTTTCATCAAACCTTGCAAATTTTCGCCGTACTTTTTTAATTATTTTAATACTGCGAAGGCCATATTGCCGTAAAATCGGCTCTATATTATATTATTAATGTGTACACAAACAGAAATCCACTACCATTACCACCATAAAAAGTGTCGGAAATGCCTGTCCGGCGACACAACAAAACATTAATACAGCCAAAATATTTTGCCGTATCAAATAAATTTGATACTTTTGCACACGTCAAACCAAATGTGCAAAAACAAAGTAAGGGAGGAATTGGCAAAATGTCAATATCAAAAACAAGGCATAAATTAGTTGATGTAGCCAGGCAGCTATTCGCCAAAAACGGCCTGGAAAACACAACAATGAACGACATTGCACGCGCTTCGGGCAAAGGCCGGAGGACTCTTTACACATACTTTAAGAGTAAAGAAGACGTGTACTACGCCGTAATCGAGTCGGAGCTGGAAAGGCTTTCCGACAAGATGGACGAAGTGGCCGCAAAGAAAATACGCCCGCAAGACAAGATTATAGAGCTTATCTACACCCACCTGAACATGATTAAGGAAACGGTGATGCGCAACGGCAACCTGCGCGCCGCTTTCTTCCGCAACATTTGGATGGTAGAGAAGGTAAGAAAGAACTTCGACGAAGACGAAATAGAGCTGTTCCGTAAGGTATATGCGGACGGCAAGGCCGACGGAGAATTCGACATCGACAATGTGGAACTCGTGGCCGACATCACGCACTACTGCATCAAAGGCCTTGAAGTGCCGTTCATCTGCGGACGCCTCGGGCACGGAATGACGCCTGAAGCAAGCAAACCCCTCGTGGCAAAGGTGGTTTACGGAGCTTTGGGAAAGTCGATTACGAAATGACACGCAAAGCCGGCAACGGCCCGATTGCCTGCCGGCTTTAACTGCAAGGACATAAGTTTCATTATAAAATAAAACAAACTAAAAATGGGATTATTATCAGGTAAGACCGCCCTCATCACAGGAGCGGCGCGCGGTATAGGCAAAGCCATCGCGCTGAAATTCGCCGAAGAAGGCGCAAACATCGCATTCACAGACCTCGTAATTGACGAGAACGGCAAAGCGACAGAAGCAGAAATAGCCGCTAAAGGCGTAAAGGCAAAAGGATATGCAAGCAATGCCGCTGACTTCGCACAGACAGAAGAAGTGGTCAAGCAGGTTAAAGAGGACTTCGGGGCAATCGACATCCTTGTAAACAACGCCGGCATAACAAAAGACGGACTCATGATGCGCATGACCGAAGCACAATGGGACGCAGTAATAGCTGTCAACCTTAAGTCGGCATTCAACTTCATACACGCCTGCACTCCCATCATGATGCGCCAGAAGAGCGGCAGCATAATCAACATGGCGTCAGTAGTAGGCGTACACGGCAATGCCGGACAATGCAACTATGCCGCATCAAAGGCAGGACTCATCGCCCTTGCCAAGAGCATCGGACAGGAAATAGGCTCACGCGGCATCCGTGCAAACGCCATCGCCCCGGGCTTCATCGAGACCGCAATGACAGAGGCTCTTCCCGACAATATCCGCAAGGAGTGGATACAGAAGATACCACTGCGCCGTGCCGGCCAGGTAGAAGACATTGCAAATGTGGCGACTTTCCTTGCTTCAGACCTGTCTTCGTATGTAACCGGACAAGTTATCCAGGTTGACGGCGGAATGAACATGTAAACAATAAATGAAGAATGAAAAAATGAAAAATGAATAATCAGACTAAACATTAAACCGCAAGCAGCGATTATTCATTCTTCTATTTTTCATTCTTCATTTTCATCCATTCTTCATTATTCATTTCTCATTATTCATTTCTATATGAATGTTGTTTTCGAAGACAACCATATAATTATTGTAAGCAAACGCAGCGGCGAGATTGTACAGGGCGACAAGACCGGCGACCGCACACTTGCCGACGAAGTCAAAGCGTACATCAAGGAAAAATACGCAAAACCGGGCAATGTGTTTCTTGGCATTGCACATAGGCTCGACCGGCCCGTGTGGGGGCTTGTTGTCTTCGCAAAGACGTCAAAAGCGCTGGCGAGGCTGAACGACATGTTCCGCAACGGCGACGTTAAAAAAACATACTGGGCGATTTGCCAGAGCCGCCCCGAAGTGCCGGAAGCCACGCTTACCCACTGGCTGACACGCAACGAGAAGCAAAACAAGAGTTACGCATACGACAGGGAAGTGCCGGGAGCAAAAAAGGCGATGCTACATTATAAAGTAATCGGCCAGTCAGAAATATATACCCTGGTGGAAGTGGAACTGATGACCGGCCGCCACCACCAGATACGATGCCAGCTGGCTAAAATCGGATGCCCCATCAAAGGCGACCTGAAATACGGCGCACGGCGCAGCAATCCCGACGGCAGCATATCGCTGTTGGCACGCAGGGTAGAATTTGTCCACCCCGTCTCAAAGGAACCAATAAGCGTAGAAAGTCCTGTGCCTGACGACAGGCTATGGCTGGAAATAACGAAATAAAACAAACCGGCAGCAATCACATTGCCGCTTATATAACCGATTGCGGTATGCCACCTTTTGCCTTGCAAAATGTGGCATATCACTGCTTAAAAGAGCACCTTTTACAAGGCGATTGAACGTCTTTTGTTTTTCCGCAGGAAGCATGTAACCCTTTCAACTATCCTGACGGCACACACAGCAGGCGACGATGTAACAGTCGATGAAGAATTGGGAACCACTGTCACTGCACGCAGCAAATCGCTGATATAAAGCGACTTACGACATGACAGCATAAAACGCGGTTCACCGCCACATGTCATTTTTACTTTATAAGGACACAACTTATTATTCCCGAACCAACATATCGGAGGATTTATAATCTGCCGGCACAGAATGCGGCGACATATCTCATTATACCGAGTTGACATTAATAATAGTAAAATGTCTGTCATCTGTCAGTTTTACTCCCATCAGTCTGACAATCAGCACTTTGGAAGCTGACAGACGCCGTCACTGACTATAAGCCGCCGTCAGCCGCAAATGGCAAGAACTGACACATTTACAAATGTATCTGTCAGCCCTTAACTTCTTTATTGTCAGTTTGTTACCTCCATAACTGACAGATGACAGGAATTTTATGAAATAATTTCATTGTTTGTGAATATTGCCCAACGAAATTGCGGATGAACCGAAAAACATGACGCTGTACAATTTTTGTTGGCAAAACGTTTTTTGTTTTCCAAAATAATTGCTTACTTTGCACATCGACTGTACCAAATTCAAATCATTCTGTGCAAAGAAAAAAAATACTGAAGTGGGGAATCGGTATTGTCCTGACACCGATTTTACTGTTCATAATATTGGCTATATCACTCTATCTTCCACCTGTCCAGAACTGGCTTGTAAAGCAAGTGGCATCATACGCCTCCAAGCAAACAGGAATGGAAATATCCGTGGAACGGGTAAAACTCGCCTTTCCGCTCGACCTCTGCGTTGTAGGCTTCAAGATGCTTCAGCCTAACGACTCGCTGCCGCATAAGAAAGACACCATCGCCGACGTCGGAAGCCTTGTTGTGGACGTGCAATTATGGCCGCTGCTGAAGCAGAAAGTAGAAATAGACGCGTTGGAACTAAACGACGTGAAGCTAAACACTGCCGGGCTGGTAAGCTCGGCCCGGGTGAACGGCAACATCGGCCGCCTATACCTGCAAAGCCACGGCATAGACTTGGGCAAGGAGACTGTGAAGATAAACGAGGCCGCACTGGCCGACGCCACAGTCAGCGTAGAATTGAGCGACACCGTGCCGCCCGACACATCCACTACGAAGAACAACTGGAAAATAGCCGTTGACAAACTTGACATATCAAAAACCGGAGTGACCGTACACATGCCCGGCGACACGCTGCAGATAGGAGCCTATCTCGGAAAGACGGAAGCGAGAAACGGGTACTTCGACCTGTTTTCGGGACTTTACAAAATCAACAGGCTTGACATTGCCGACAGCCAGCTGGTATACGACAACAATTTTGAAGAGCCTGCGAAAGGGCTTGACCCCAACCACATAGCCCTGTCTGGAGTCACAATAGGCATTGACTCCATCTATTTCCGCCAGCCTGACATAAAGCTGTCGCTGCGCGAATGCTCGTTCAAGGAAAAGAGCGGAATAGCCGTGGAAAGGATTGCCGGCAACATAGACATGGACTCTACACGCCTTTTCGTACCGTCAATAAGCATCAGCACGCCGAACTCCAGCCTTTCCGCACAGGTTGCAATGGACCTTGACGCGTTTGACGAGAAAACTCCCGGCAGGATAAGCGCAAAGGCAGACTGTGCCATAGGCAAACAGGACATCATGCTCTTTATGGGAGACATGCCAACCGGCTTCGTCCGCCGTTGGCCCAACCAGCCGCTTAGCATGAAAGCCGCGGTTGCCGGCAACATCAAGAAACTGAATTTCGGCGGAATAAACATCAAGCTGCCTTCCGCGTTCAACGTAAACATCAGCGGTACGGCCGGCAACATTACCGACACCGACAACCTGCGAGCATCAATCAAGCTCGACGCCAGGACTTACGACCTTGGCTTCGTAAACGAACTGTTAAAAGCCCAAGACATAGCCGCAAACATACCGAAGAACATCGGGATGGAAGGCGACATCGGCATTGACGGCAAACTCTACCGGGCCGACCTGACCGCCACTGAAGGCGGCGGAAAGGTAAAGGCGGAAGGCTTTTTCAACGCAGCTGACATGAGCTATGACGCTTCACTCTCGGCCGAAAACCTGAAAACAAGCCACTTCTTACTTAGCGACAGCATAGGCGACCTGACCGCACACGCCGCAATAAAAGGAAGAGGAACAAATTTCATGTCGCCGCGCACAAAGCTGGCCGCCAAGGCAAGCATCGACAAATTCAGCATAGGAACATACAACCTTGACAGTATCAGCCTGCAAACAGACATGGCAAACGGCAGAGCCTACGCCGAGCTGAACAGCGACAATCCCTTGGCAAAAGGCATTATCGCCCTCGACGCAAGGATGAGCAAAAAGATGATAAGCTCCACACTGACTGCCGACGTTGCCTATACCGACTGGTACGGCCTGCGGCTTACGGAATCGCAGCTCGCCACATCGTTGCGCTGCCGCGTCGACGTAGGCACCGACATGAAGACGATGCTCCGCGTAAGCGGCATGATTAACGACCTTACAATAGCAGATTCTGGCAGGATATACCGCCCGGACGACCTCCTTGTAGACATTCTCACAAGCAAGGACACAACACACTTTGTGACTGAATGCGGCGACTTCAAGCTGCACTTCAACGGACGAGGCGGCTACAAGAAAATACTCGACAAGGCCGGAGAGTTCGCCCAAGAGCTGTCAACAGAGCTGAAAAACAAGCAGATAGACGTTTCAGAACTACGCAAAAAGCTGCCACTGGCACAGCTTTACCTCACCACGGGCAAAGACAACCCGTTGAGCCGCTTCATTGCAAGAAAAGGGTTCACGTTCCAAGACGCCGACATCGACATATCATCATCGCCGACGCTTGGCCTCAACGGCAACGTCCAGCTGCTAAAGCTCCAAAACAGCGCGCTTACGCTTGACACGATACGATTCAACATAAACTCCGACTCAACAAACTGCACGTACAACGCCCAAGTAAGGAACAACAAGAAAAACAAACAATACGTGTTCAACGCGCTGCTCGACGGATACATATTCAAGAAAGGTTCCGGGGCGAACATAAGGTTCTACGACGCGAACGACAGCCTTGGAGTAAAGCTGGGCATGGAAGCGTCAATGGAAGAACACGGCATAAAAGTGCACATGCTGACCGACGGAACAATACTCGGCTACAAGAAATTCAATGTAAACGAAGACAACTTCCTATACATGGGCGCCGACAGGCGTGTGTCGGCAAAGCTCCAGCTTACGGCTGACGACGGAACCGGTGTGCACATTTACTCGGACGACGGGAACACTGAAGCCCTGCAAGACATTACCATCGGGCTAAACAAGTTCGATTTGGAAAAAGTCCTGTCCGTTGTCCCGTATATGCCGAACATCACGGGAATAATGAACGGCGACTTCCATATCGTACAGACAAAGGACGCCTTGTCACTTTCTTCGTCGATGTCAATCGACAACATGACTTACGAACGCAGCCGCATGGGAGACCTTAGCACTGAATTTGTATACATGCCGCAAAGCGACGGCACACACACCCTTGACGGCGTGCTAAGCTGCAACGACGAGCAAGTGGCTGAACTAAGCGGCACATACAAGTCAGAAGAAAGCGACCTTGACGCAGAACTCAGGATGACACACATGCCGGTGCGCCTGGTTAACGGCTTCATCCCCGACAGGATAATACGCCTCACGGGATATGCCGACGGAGAACTGGCAGTGAAGGGGAAGCTTGACAACCCACGCGCAAACGGCGAAATAAAGTTCGACTCTTGCTATATGCGCAGCGCGCAATACGGCATAAAGATGCGGTGGAGCGAAGAACCTGTACGCATTGTAGGCAGCAATCTCCTGTTCGAGAACTTCAAGATGTACTCGAACAACGACAATCCGCTGACAATTGACGGCAATGTTGACTTTTCCGACATCAACAACATGAACATGGACTTGAACATTGCAGCACGCAATTTCAAAATAATAGACGCGAAGGAAAACCGCCGCAGCATAGCTTTCGGAAAAGCGTTCGTCGATGTATTCGCAACCATGAGGGGGCCGTTGGAACGGCTCGAAATGCTCGGACGGCTTGACGTACTCGGCTCTACCGACATGTCTTACATCCTGCGCGACACTCCGCTTTCCACCGACAACCGTATGGACGAACTTGTAAAGTTTGTCAACTTTGAAGACACCGCAGCCACCGTAGTAGAGCACCAGCCCATTTCAGGCTTCAAGATGGACTTGACACTGAACGTGGCACAGGGTGCGCACATAATGTGCTACCTGAACGACGACCACTCGAACTACATCGACCTAATGGGAGGCGGAAGCCTGAGAATGCAATACGGCCTGACGGGCGACATACGGCTGACAGGGCGCTACACACTTGACAACGGCACGATGAAATATTCTCTGCCCGTAATCCCCCTCAAGACATTCACCATACAGGACGGAAGCTACATAGAATTTACAGGAGACCCGATGAATCCGAGGCTGAACATCACCGCTACGGAGCGCACAAGGGCCAACGTCTCGTCAGGAGGCAGCAGCGAAGGGCGCACAGTAGAATTCGACTGTGGCGTCGTCATAACCAAGACCCTCTCTGACATGGGGCTTGAATTCACCATCAGCGCGCCAGAAGACATGACGCTGGACACCGAACTGCAGTCGATGAGTGTAGAGCAGCGCGGCAAGATAGCCGTGACGATGCTCACAACAGGAATGTATCTCGCAAGCGGCAACACGAGCAAATTCTCGATGAACAATGCCCTAAACTCTTTCCTGCAAAGTGAAATCAACAACATCACCGGCAGCGCACTGCGTTCGCTCGACCTCAGCTTCGGCATGGACAACTCTACCGACGCAAGCGGAAGCACGCATACGGACTATTCATTCAAATTCGCAAAACGTTTTTGGAACAACCGCATAAAAATAGTAGTAGGCGGCAAAGTATCAACAGGACCTGACGTAGCCAACCAGAATGAATCATTCTTCGACAACGTGACACTGGAATACCGCCTCGGCGAATCTTCAGACAAATATCTGAAAGTTTACTACGACAACAACTCCTACGACTGGCTTGAGGGCACAGTGCGTGAATATGGAGCAGGCTTCATCTGGCGCCGCAGCCTGCAAAACTTCAAGGACATATTCAGCTTCGGGAAAAAGAAAAAGGCCACGAAAGAAACCCAGCCGGCCGATTCAACTAAAAGCAAACAACGATGAAACGTAATACAAGCGTCAAATCTTTCATGTCGCACATGATTTCAGCGTTCCGCCACATTACGCTAAGCGGCGGATTACCGGCTGTCGCCGTAATTGTCATGTTAGCGTCATGTTCAACAACGAAGAACCTGCGCGACAGCGACCAGCTGTTCATAGGACTCGAAAAAATAAAATATGCGGACATCAACGAAGACAGCATCAGCGATGAAGAAGCCGACCACTTGGCAACGACAAAGGAAGAAGTAGAGTCTGCCTTGGCAACGGCTCCCAACGGCGCACTCTTCGGAAGTTCTTATTACCGCACACCATTCCCATACGGCCTATGGATATGGAACGCCTTTTCAGGTTCAAGAAACAAGATTGCCAGATGGATAACAAAAACCTTCGGCAAGGCTCCCGTGCTGATGCGGCAGGTAAACCCTGAACTGCGCGCGTCTGTGGCACAGTCAGTCCTGCAAAGCCACGGCTACCTTAACGGCAAGGTAAGCTACAAGATTATCGAGCAGAAAAACCCCAAGAAAGCGAAAATCGGCTACACCGTTGACTTCGGAAGGCTGTTCACCGTTGACTCGCTTGAATACATCGGCTTCCCGCATGAAGCCGACAGCCTTATCAACACGACAAGGAGCGAGACAATGCTAAAACCCGGCTCGCCTCTCGACGCATCGGTAATGGACGCCGAACGCAACCGCCTGTCAACCCTGTTCCGCAACAACGGATATTATTTTTACCAGCCAAGCTTCGCCTCATATCTTGCAGACACTACAGCCATGCCGGGCAAAGCCAAGCTTCGCCTGCAGATGGCGGCCAACCTTCCGTCGGTAGCAAAGCGCAAATGGTATATCGGGAAAATAAGCATCAACCTGCGCAAGCAGTTCATGGAAGAGCTGAAAGACTCATTCAGCCACCGCTATTTCGCCGTAAAGTTCAACGGCAGACGCCCTCCAATACGTCCAAGAATCATATTGGCCGACCTGAAACTGCGCCCCCGCCAACTGTTCAACTACGACAAATACATAGAATCGGCGAATAAAATCAACGGTTCGGGACTGTTCAGCTCGGCCGAATTCACCTTCACGCCGCGTGACACCACGGGGCGCAGCGACACCCTTGACGTAGACCTCACCTGCACGTTCGGCAAGCCATACGACTTCTACATCGAAACAAATTACCGCAACAAGATAAACGGACGCCACGGCCCCGAACTTGTAATAGGTTTCACCAAACGCAACGCGTTCCGCGGAGGAGAGAAACTTGACATCAACCTGCACGGCTCATACGAATGGGAGCAGGGCGGAAACGTCAACGGTTCGGGAGGCAACATGAACTCATACGAATACGGACTTGACGCATCCATTGAGTTTCCGCGCCTCGTGGTGCCTTTCCTCAAGTTCAGACGGCGCTTCTACACCACGCCGTCAACATACGCCAAGGTGGGCATGAACGTGCTCAACCGCCCGAGCTATTTCAGGATGCACACGTTCTCGGCTGAATGGACGTACACGTGGCAGCGCTCCGACAAATGGAGACACGAGTTCAGTCCGCTCACACTGAAGTACCAGAAGCTCAACCGCACCACTGCAAAGTTTGACTCAATCCTATACAACAACCCTTACCTGCAAACGTCGATGCAGGACGTGTTCATACCGAAGATGCACTACACGCTGACCTACAGCTCGAAAATGCGCAGCCGCAACCCATTCGTATGGGAAACGACGCTCACCGAGTCGGGCAACATTCTTTCATTGGGCTACATGGCGGCAGGCAACAAATGGAACGAAGCCAACAAGCAGCTGTTCAACAACCCTTACGCACAATTCTTCAAAATTGAGACAAACATAAGCAAGACGTGGCAATTAGGGCAGAAGTCACAGCTCGTTGCCCACGCCGACGCAGGCGTAATCTACTCTTACGGCAACAGCGAGAGCGCGCCATACAGCGAGCAGTTCTACGTGGGCGGAGCCAACAGCATCAGGGCGTTCGCCGTGCGCAGCATCGGCCCCGGCAGCTACACCACCGACGTGTCGCGCCTGTCATACCTCGACCAGACTGGCGACATCAAGCTGCAGCTGAACCTTGAATACCGCTTCAACCTCTTCGGCAGCCTGTATGGGGCGACTTTCATCGATGCAGGCAACGTGTGGGCGCTGCGCGACGACGGCTACCGCCACGGCGCACAGTTCAAGTTCAAGAACGCTCTTAAGGAGATGGCGCTCGGCACCGGCATCGGCATACGTTACGATTTGGACTTCCTCGTGCTGCGCCTCGACTGGGGCATCGGCCTCCACGTGCCTTACGAAACAGGCAAGAGCGGCTTCTACAACATACCGAAATTCAAGGACGGACAGGCCATACACCTTGCCATAGGCTACCCGTTCTGACAAATTGGAACAATGCCGCAAACCTTCAATATCCCTTTCTCAATCATAACTTAATTAATAGACAAAATGAACATGCAACGCATAAAACCGCACATAATGTCAAGCCTTCCAAGGTTTGCGTTGATGCTTTACGCCATTTCCCCCATAACGGAACAGAAGGAATGGATATTCAACACCGTTTTCATATTGTCGGGAGGCCTTGGCATTATCTCCATCGGATATGCCATATATGCAGCCAGCAAAGGCTTCAATGCTTTTGCAAGATTCATGGTAGGAACTCCAAAAGACAACTTGAACGACCTTATGCTTGCAATTGTCGGACTTACCGTATGCTATTCCATGGACTTGGGTTACGATGCTTGGTTATGGTGGCTTATATTTGTTGTAGCCATACTCGAACTTTTATACCCAACAAAAATGTAACGGCATCAATAAGAAGTCTCATTCATGGCAAGTCTGTAATCAGTTGACTGTCAGCCGCTTTCCAATAGGCCACCTTTCGCATTGCAAAAGGTGGCCTTTCAGCGCGTAAAAGGTGGCTTTTCACAATGCAAAATGCCATCTCTTGGGGTTCATCCGCAAATCAGTTGGATAAAGCTTAATTATCGCATCCGTCCCCGGAGGGGGCGAATTATGCGTAACCGCATGTCCAACAGATTTGCGGATGGTCCCCTTTTAGATTGAGAACGGAGAAAGGAGAACTGAAAGTCAGCGTTAAGCTAATTGACAATTATGATTTGCCTTGTGTGCAGACAGTCTTGAAAGGTAATCATAATTATTCATTTTTAATTTTTCATTCTTAATTAAGAACAGCCCCGCTCTAACCTTCCTAAAGGAATGGAGCTTGATTACCTGCTTTTATTTGATTGCAATAGAGGCTTGCATCAACCTCGCTTGACAACGGCATGCAACGCAGCAGATATGCCTATGAGCCGTAATTTAGATAATTAAAGCCTGCAAATATTCCCTTTTTTAACAAAAATCACTATATTTGCACATCGCAAACACCCACGCGCGGCATGGCTTGCATGCCGCACGCCGTGAACAACCGAAAAGCATACTATATATTTAAGGTATAAACAAAAGATATTATGAAACCTACGTTATTACTCCTGGCTGCCGGCATGGGCAGCCGTTACGGCGGACTGAAGCAGCTCGACGGCCTCGGCCCCAACGGCGAAACCATCATGGACTACTCTATCTATGACGCCATCAAGGCCGGCTTCGGCAAGATTGTTTTCGTTATCCGCAAGGACTTCGAGCAGGACTTCCGCGAGAAGATACTTAGCAAATATGAGGGTCACGTGCCCGTTGAGCTGTGCTTCCAGAGCCTTGACGCTCTGCCCGAGGGCTTTACCTGCCCCGAAGGCCGCGTAAAGCCGTGGGGTACGAACCACGCCGTGCTCATGGCGAAGGACGTTATCCGCGAGCCGTTCTGCGTAATCAACTGCGACGACTTCTACAACCGCGACGCCTTCATGGTTATCGGCAAGTTCCTGGCCGACCTGCCAGAAGGCAGCCAGAACCGCTACGCCATGGTGGGCTTCCGCGTGGGCAACACATTGTCTGAAAACGGCACGGTGGCGCGCGGCATCTGCTCGAAAGACAGCGACGAATGTCTTACAACCGTAGTGGAGCGCACCGAGATAATGCGCGTTGACGGCCCGGTATGCTACAAGGACGAGCAGGGACAGTGGGTGGCCGTTGACGACAACACGCCTGTGTCGATGAACATGTGGGGTTTCACGCCCGACTACTTCACACACAGCGAGGAGTACTTCAAGACTTTCCTGTCTGACCCGGCCAACATGGCCAATCCCAAGGCGGAGTTCTTTATCCCGCTGATGGTAAACAAGCTAATCAACGACGGCACGGCAACGGTGAAAGTGCTCGATACCACGAGCAAATGGTTCGGCGTGACATACGCCGCCGACCGCCAGAGCGTCGTAGACAAAATACAAACACTTGTAAACGAAGGAGTTTATCCCGAAAAACTTTGGTAAGGTTTTTAGGTTATGAGGTTTTAAGGTTATGCGGTTGTACGGTTTTCCAATTGGATTTCAATTGAAAAAACGGCGACACCACTATTATTCAAGCATTAAAGTCAACCTTAAAACCTCATAACCGTATAACCGCAAACACTACACAATGGACATCAACCTACTCAACGACGAAGAGCTGTCAAAGCTGCAAGAGCTTATCGGCTCTTCAGAAAAAATAGCCCTTTGCTGCCACCGCAGCCCCGACGGCGACGCCATAGGCTCGGTGCTCGGCATGGCCGAATACCTGTATTCGTCAGGCAAAGTGCCCGTGATGCTCGTGCCCGACGCCTACCCCGACTTCCTGCAATGGCTGCCCGGAACGGAACGCATGGTGAGGTATGACAAGCACAAGGCGTTCGCCGACGAGATACTCGCCGGTGCCGACCTGCTGTTCTGCCTTGACTTCAACACCGTGCAGCGCACTGACAACATGGCCGAAGCCATCACCGCGTCGCCGGCAAAGAAGGTGATGATTGACCACCACCTCGCGCCCGACATGGATACAACCCTGTGCATATCGCGCCCCGAAGCATGCAGCACATGCGAACTGGTGTTCCGCATCATCTGGCAGCTCGGCGGGTTCGACCTTATGACAAAGAAATGCGCCATACCGTTGTACTGCGGCATGATGACCGACACGGGCGGATTTACGTACAACTCGACACGTCCTGAAATATTTTTCATCATCAGCCAGCTGCTTACCAAGCGCATAAACAAGGACAAGATTTACCGCAACGTGTACAACAACTACAGCGAATGGCGCATGAGGCTGACCGGATATGTGCTGTATGAGAAGATGGTTGTAGTGCCAGAAAGCCACGCCGCATACTTCACGCTGACGCGCGACGACCTGCGGAAGTTCCACTACATAAAGGGCGACGCCGAAGGACTGGTGAACATGCCGCTGCAAATAAAGGGCACCAAACTAAGCATTTCGCTGCGCGAGGACACAGAAAAAGACAACCTCGTGTGGGTGAGCCTGCGTTCCGTTGACGACTTTCCATGCAACAAGATGGCCGAACTTTACTTCAACGGAGGCGGACACCTCAACGCTTCCGGCGGCCGCCTTGAATGCAGCATTACCGAAGCCGAAGCCATAGTGAACAAGGCTATAAAGGAATTTTGCTAAATAAAGTAGACGAGCAGACAAGAAACAAGCAGACGAGTTGGTTACCTGCTACCCAACAAAGAATATTGCCCGTCTGCTTGTTCTTTGTCTACTCCTATCTTTAACTTGTCAGCTCGTCCCTTGTCAACTTGTCGACTAAAAATCATCTCACATTAATCATCTTGTGCGTTTGCAACGACAAACGCCACTTGGGGTGTGCAAGACAGTAGCTGACGGCCTCATTCAGTATGCGCGCATTGGCCTCACGGTCGCCCACGTCGCACGGCTGCAAGCAATAAACCTTGGCCGAAAAGCCGTCATACTGCGACATATCAAGCTCTGAAGAAGTGAAGACAACCTTCAGTTCGTCGATGTGTTCAAGCCTTACCGGGCGGTATTTGGGCGAACACGTAACCCAGTCTACACTGCATCCGGCCGACAACGGCACCGTGCCGTTAGTCTCAATCTGCACATATTTGCCTGCCGCGTGCAGCCGGTCTACGAGTGAAGACGTGAGCTGCAATGCAGGCTCGCCGCCCGTTATCACGACATGCCGTGCCGGATATTTGGCCACTTCCTGCATTATATCTTCTTCCGACATTTCCACGAAGTCGTCGTGAAGTGTGTCGCAGAACGGACATTTGAGGTTACAGCCTGAAAAACGCACGAACACCGCAGGCGTACCGGCGTAGAACCCCTCGCCTTGCAACGAATAAAAGATTTCATTCACACGCATCGCCGCACACCTCGTCCTTTACATAAGTAACCCTGTTGTTCCTGCTCTCCTCAATGTCAACGCGGTAACAGTGCTCCACCTGGTCGCATATCCAGCGCGCTATGTTCTCCGCCGTAGGGTTGAACGGCAGCAGCTCGTTGAAATCGCCGTGGTCAAGGTAGCCGTGTATCTTGTCCTTTATCCGCTTGAAGTCCACTACCATGCCCTCTTCGTTCAGTTCCTTGGCCTTGCAGTGCACCGTAACAATCCAGTTATGGCCGTGCACCATGCGGCACTTGCTTTCGTATGGAAGGTCAAGACGATGGCAGCCGGCTATCTCCATTTGCTTTGAAACGTAATACATAATACTCGAAATAATCACTTTTTACCACTGCAAATATAACTATTTTTTCCGTTACCTGCAATCATTGCACCACGTATCGGCACTTATCCGGCGAAACAGGAACCGCCATTGCTGTTACCGCACACAGCAAAACACCGCGTAACCGCCGTAAACACAAGGGGTTTGAAAGGTTTACCCATACTGAAAAACGAAGCGTCACGGTATTTTATTTTTACATTATTAACATACAATTTATTGATTTTCAACATGATATAAAACATTAATCAGTCATTAAAATGTTCAAAAATCAGACAAAACACTTGGCTCGTATCAGTTTTTTTCATACCTTTGCAGCGGTAAAAAGATAAGGATAGTGAATCTTCTTTTGTTTTGAAAGCCACTATTCACGTTAGTTTTTAACTGGCATCCAGGCTCGGTTTGGCATTTGTCCCACACGCAAGCCGTGCGCCGCGAACACAATCACATACATTTGTTCAGATGCCATAAACAACATTTTATGGACAGAATATTAAGGAAAGTATTTGTAACTTTGTTATTTTTTGCCACAGGCGCTTACGCCTGCGCAAGCAACAAGGGAGCGAATAGCTCGAAATTCAATTGGAATCCGGTGATGGATGCGATAATTGAAGTAGAAAGCGAAGGCAATCCGAAAGCCGTAAGCGGAAACTCTTGCGGAGCGATGCAAATCACTCCGATACTGGTGAAAGAATGCAACGACATTCTTAAGAAGCAGAAAAGCAAAAAGCGCTTCAAACTGTCTGACCGTTTCAACGTCAGGAAATCTAAAGAGATGTTCGTCCTGATTCAGGCTCACCACAACCCCGAAAACAATGTGGAAAAAGCCATACGCTCTTGGAACGGCGGCCCAAGGTACAGCGTCAGGGGTACGCAAAAGTATCTGAACAAGGTAATGAAAATACTCAAAAAGAGGTAATAACCAAGCAAATACGCGCCATGTCCGGACAACGGACATGGCGCGTATTCGTTATAACGACAACATAAAAGAACAAAAAAATTTGAATTTAATCCTAACAAGGCAACCGTATTCAGCCAAATGGCATTATCTTTGTAAAACTATTTGTTGAAACAAAACATTGAAATTATGACAATTGGAATTATTATCTTAGTGGTTGTAGTGCTGCTCGTAATATGGGGAGTAAGCCTGTACAACAACCTTGTGAAGCTGAAGAACAACCGCGAAAACGCTTTCGCCAACATCGACGTCCAGCTGAAACAGCGCCATGACCTCGTGCCGCAGCTCGTATCCACCGTAAAAGGTTACGCGACACACGAGCGCGAAGTGCTGCAACGTGTGACCGAGGCACGCTCAGTAGCGATGAACGCCACCGGCATAAACGACAAAATCAACGCCGAGAACGCGCTGACAAGCGCACTCGCCGGGCTGAAAGTATCGCTCGAGGCATATCCAGACCTCAAGGCGAACCAGAACTTCATGCACCTGCAGACAGAACTGTCAGACCTCGAAAACAAGCTGGCCGCGGCACGCCGCTTCTTCAACTCAACTACGCGCGAGCTAAACAACGCCGTAGAAACATTCCCGTCAAACATCTTCGCAAAGATGTTCCACTTCGGAAAAGAGCCGATGTTTGAAGTTCCGCAGGAAGAACGTGCGGCGTATGACAAGGCTCCTGAAATAAACTTCTAACAGCAAGCGCATTATGAGATATGTAGGAATGCATACCCAAATCCGCCGCAACAACATGCTGACAACCATCCTCCTGCTGATGTTTCCTGTCATCATTCTCGGCATGGTTTGGGTGTTCCTCGCATTGGTAAACTATTTCGGCAGCGGCATTTACGACCAGTATGGCAACATTGTACGACATCTTGACGCGGCCGTGGTAAACCATTACTTCCTGAACACTATTCCGTGGGTCATTGCCGGAGTCGGCGCATGGTTCCTGATAGCGTATTTCTCAAATACGGCCATGGTGCGTGCCGCAACCGGCTCGCGCCCCGTCACACGCAAAGAGAACCCGAGGATTTACAACATAGTTGAGAACCTGTGCATAGCCTGCAACATGGACATGCCGAAAATCAACATCGTTGACGACCCCCAGCTTAACGCATTTGCCAGCGGAATAGACAAGAAGAGCTACACGGTAACGCTGACTACCGGCATAATAAACCGCCTGAACGACGACGAACTGGCAGGAGTCATCGGCCATGAGCTTACCCACATACGCAACCACGACACCCGTCTGCTCATCATAAGCATCATTTTCGTAGGCATAGTGTCAACCATCATGAGCCTCGTGGTGCAGATGATGTACAACGCCTTCTGGTTCGGCGGCATGAGCCACCGCTCTTCCAACGACGAAGACAACCGCGGCAGCGGCGTATCAATGCTTGTCGTGTTCATCATTGCGGCCTTGTGTTGCGCCGTGGCTTACCTGTTCACGCTGCTCACACGCTTTGCAATCTCGCGCAAAAGAGAGTACATGGCCGACGCAGGAGGTGCCGAACTGTGCGGCAATCCGCTCGCCCTCGCCTCCGCATTGCGCAAGATTTCGGGCGAGCCGGGGCTTGAGAACGTCAAGCGCGATGACATCGCCCAGCTGTTCATCATCCATCCTCAGCATTTCGCACCGGGCCTGACAAGCTTCTTCAGCTCGCTGTTCAGCACCCATCCCGACACAAAAAAGCGAATAGAAATACTTGAACAGTTCTGACAGCAGTCAAAAAACGTCCCGGATTTTCACCCGGGACGTTTTTTAATACGGCAATCCACGATGACAGCATCACGCAAATCCGCCTAATAAACGATTGATTTATCCCGGCAAAACCGTTCCATCCTTTACGTACAGACCTACAAGTTCTGAGTGTCAGCCATAACTATTCTCATTTCACCTTATTCTGAAAAAAACGGCTGTTTATTTATAAACGTCAAACAACTGAAAATCAACGTGTTGCAGAAAGACGGTCTTTCACAATGCAAAAGGCCGTCTTTTACATTACGAAATATGGCCTTTTGCATTCCAATTTGCCGTGTCTTGAATTGGGTATGGAGAATTGTGATATGGCTGTCTGTAATCGGCGGCAAGCTATGATTTCGGCAAGCGCCAGCCTGCATCAATAAAAACATGGAAAAAGTTTCGGCTTGCGACCACCGAAAACTTACAGGCCACCTTTACCGTTCAATTTGAGATAATTATTCGGGGCAACCCCGTACCGCTTCTTGAACGCCTGGGAAAAATGCGACCTGTTCTTGAAACCTGCCATATAGGCGACCTCCTGCGCTGACACTCCGTCGCCTGCAAGCAGCAGGCTCTTGGCTTTTTCCAGGCGATGTTCCATTATCCATCTCTGCGGAGGAATATCGCTCAGTTTTGCGAAATCCCTTTTAAACGTGGCAAGGCTCCGCCCCGTATACGACGCAAACTCCTCTAACGTCAAGTCTTCCGTGTAATTACGCTCCATGAAATCCATCAAGTCTATTTTCCATGCCTCATTGAAATCGAACAGGGTTGGATAAAAACTGCGGTCGATGGCAAGCAGGCATAATACAGTCTCTTGTATCTTCAGGGCAAGCAGCTCTTCCGTTGGCTTCTCTTCATGGTCAACATAAGGCAGCAAGGAATTGAACAGCCCCTGCAGCGAAACCGTGCGCGGCAGGAAAGTGGCAACCTTACGTATCGGCCTAACGCCGCGTGCGTCGGCCTTGCCGGATGGCATACGGCTATAAAAATCCTTAAGCGCACGGCGTGAAAGCATAACTACAACACCGCTATAAGGCGTCTCGCCCACTGCGGTCTTTTTGATGTTCACCCTGCAATCGCGTTTCAGGAACACATAATTGCCAGCCTTCACCTCTGTCTCCTCGCCGTCCTCACATACAACCATCATGCCGCTGCGTACAAACACGACGGAATGCAGCGGCATGCGATGCTCCCAATGGAAATCGTGCGGGATAAGGCAACTGTAAACAATGTCGCCGAAATTCATCATCTTATCATTCATACCCATATCATTTCAATAAACAGCTCCGGCATGCAAAGTTAGCGACTTTTGCATGCCGGAACTGCATTGAACATAAAAAAATCAAGCATTTGTCACGCTCTTTTCGCCACGGTATTCCCTTCCCTGCTTCATACAAGGGCCTATGACTTCACCCGTGCGCAGATATTGATAAGTGGGCATCTCGAACAGTACGGGATGCAGACGTGTGTAATCAATCTTGCCGTCTCCGTCAACTATGCCGTCGGCAGCATAGGTGGACTCTATGCGGCAAATGAAATTGTCGAAAAGTTCCGTTTCATAATTGTCTACAACCTCACAGGCCATAGACACAGGCGAAGCATCAATTAAAGGCGTTGTGCCGTTCACAACCGTGTAAGCGAAGACTCCCGACTTGTCTGCTTTGTTTCCGCTCGCGCATCCCGTATAGTCTGCCTGCGGCAGCAGCGCCTCGTCAACAATATTAACCGAAAGCCGTCCGCTTTGCCTTATGCCTTTGTTTGAGCGGTGAGACTTCATCATGCTGACAAGGATACGGTCGTGCCCGATGATGCCGACATGGGCAACCAACGTCCAGTTTGGCTTTCCGTCAACCATCGCTCCTACCACGGTTACAGGAGTGGGATAAAGAGCCAGCACTGTTCCTCTATTCTTTTTCATATATTCCCTCTGTTTTTTTCTGACAACCATCTTCCGCCTGAACCAACATTTCCAGGGTAGTTCTGATTTATGAATATGTAAAAACCACATTTGCGGCATCTCCGTAAATTCAGGAACCCTGCGCAGAGTTTCCCTTGCAAGTCGCTCCCTTTCACGTTTCAGGCGGGATGATATGAAGTTCTTTTAAAGTTGTTATCGTATTAAGAATGTGTCATTCCATAGGATGCTCCCAAGAACCACGGGTGTCGGCCTCCGTATTTGCAGCAGTTTCCTCTATCAGGCGCATCTCCTCATCAGTCAGCTTTATACGGGAAGCGACAGCGGCTTCAGCCACATGGCGCGGTTTGGTGGCACCAACCAGAGGCAGCACGCCCTTTGCTATCGCCCACGCAATCGCGACCTGTGCAACCGAAGCGCTATGTTCTTCACCTACAGCACGCATTACTTTTACCAGTTTCTCAATCTGCGGAAGCTGTCCGTTGTATGTCTCACCGCGCGCGCTTCCTTCCGGCAAAGGATGTTCCGTGTCATACTTTCCTGACAATGCGCCCTGCTCCAGCACCATATATGCAAAGAACGTCATTCCGTTTTCCTTGCAATAATCCAAAATCCCTGCCTTCTCGGACGAGCGGTAAAGCAAGCTATAATGATTTTGCACGGCAGAAACATGGAAACCTTCAGCCGAAAGTATTTCCTCGGCACGCTTCAATTCTGCAAGATTGTGGTTGGAAACGCCAACACTCTTGACCTTGCCGCTTTTCAAACACGGAATAAGGCCAGGTGTCCAAAGCTCCACATCAGCCGGATTATGTATCCAATAAATGTCCACGTAATCCGTTCCAAGCCGCTCAAGACTTGCATTCAACATTTTCTCCACAGAATTGGTTGAAGCCGCATCCGCGATTTGAGGAGTAAATTTAGTAGAAAGAATTAAATCCTCGCGCGGATATTCCCTTACAAAACCACCGAGGATGTCTTCTGATGCACCCATGCCATAAACAGTTGCTGTGTCCCATAGGTTAAGGCCAGCCTCCATAGCCGCATCAAATACAAGCTTCAACTGGTCGCCCGTGAGGCTGTTCCCAAAAACCTGGTCGCCCCCAGCAACTCCTGTCCCCCATGCCCATGTGCCAAGAGCAACAGTCGGATAAACTTTTTCCTTCATAATACCTTCTTTTGAATTAATCATTTTCAAACGCAAAGGTATTGCGATAAAATAAGAACAACGTTGTTTTACAGCTCAATAATTGTTATCCAACAGCTCAATAATAAAAACAATACAACTTTTTTTATTTCTTCAACCTCATCATCCTGTAAGCCTGCCCATCAAGCCCCATTAGCCTTATCCTTCCCGTCGCTCCCAGTCCTCCCCGGCTGCCAGCCAAGCCAAGCCAACAAAAAAAGCGTCCCCGCGAGGACAATCCTCGCGAGGACGCGGCATGATGAAAAAAGGCGGCCTCCTACTCTCCCGCATCGCATCGCAGTACCATCGGCGCAGGCGGGCTTAACTTCTCTGTTCGGAATGGGAAGAGGTGGGACCCCGCCGCAATAGCCACCGTAAATGGGGTTTGACGGTCTCGGCACAAGCAAGGCAAGCACTAACACGGCATGCGACAGAATGCGCGCGGAAAAGATTTCGGGCAATTAGTAGCGCTCGGCTTTGGCGTCGCCGCCTTTGCACCTGCGCCCTATCCACGTCCTCGTCTCGGACGGCCCTCGAAAAGGAACTCTCATCTCGCGGAAGGCTTCGCGCTTAGATGCATTCAGCGCTTATCCACACCGGACACGGGTACCCAGCGGTGCGCCTGGCGGCACAACTGGTTCGCCGGAGGTCCGTCCGCCACGGTCCTCTCGTACTAGTGGCAGACCCGCTCAAAGCTCCAACGCCCACGATAGATAGAGACCGAACTGTCTCACGACGTTCTGAACCCAG